>Ga0056119_1000004_pt1 | contig 68198 bp, 58 predicted proteins | sample WorMettaBAHAMAS1_FD_80076 | JGI IMG/M metagenome (GOLD analysis project Ga0056119, IMG submission 80076) | Marine gutless worms symbiont microbial communities from Max Planck institute for Marine Microbiology, Germany - Olavius tantulus BAHAMAS.1 ...
TAGCCCTCCATTCTTGCTGACAGGGTATCTTCCTTGATCTGGATCTGGAAACCATAATTTTCCAGCATATCACCGATGAGCTGGATGCGGATGAATTTTCGCTGGGTGTCTGCTGCTCCTCCTTTAAACTGAAACGATATGTAATTCTCCGAAGTTCTATCCCCAACGATGGTTTCCACAGTGGAAAAATGAAATCCGAGGCGGGAAGAAAGGCTGCAATAATGTTTGGAGATCATGAAATAGTTACGTTACGTGTATTTTGACCGCATACCCGGTACCAGGGATGTGTTGGCGGTGGCCTGAAACATCACCGACATCATCCCCTTGCCGTCGATGGGTGGCGGGCCCTCCCAGGGGCGTGCGCTGATTCCCTCCCAAAGGGCCAGCATGGGGACGGACGCGATGTTGTCCAGATCTACGTATTTGTCTTCGACATCTTCCAGGAAACCGTCATCCAGATTCAGGACCCACCATTGCATCGGCACCTGAACCCGGAGCTGCTTGCTCGATTTCTCAGGAAAATCGTGGCTCTGCCCGAATCGAAACATTTCCCGAACCGACTTTTCGTGACAGTAGCGGGTGATGTCATGGAAGGTCCGGCATTTGACAATTCTAAACGTGGGTGCACCCGGATCCAGCAGGTTCAAGGGGATGATATGCTGCGAAGCACCCTTTAGGGACTCGTATACAGGGCTTCCTTCCAGGACGTTTTTTTCGGGCACCTGTTTACCAAGGATCGCTTCGATGCGGCCTTCATACAGTAGGCGGTTGCCGGCATCCACGGTGATGGTCTGGCCGTTGGTCAGTTTCGACATGGCCTCCGGCAGTCCGAACACCGCCGGGACCTTGAACTCCCGGGCAACGGTAGCCAAATGACCGGCGGCACTGCCATGTTCGGTGATGACTGCGGCAGATTGGCTCATCAGTGTGGCCCACCGGGGCAGCGCCTGTTCCGCCACCAATATGGCACCTTTTGGGAACTGGAGGGTATCGGCGTTTTTGCGTATCCGGTGAACCGGTCCGGCGGCCGCACCAGGGATGGCGGTGATGCCACCTTTTAAAAGATACGGTCCGAAATCTGGTGCATCGTCAGGCAGTTCGGTTCGTTGTTGTGGAACGAGCAATTGGAGAGGACGGCACTGGAGTATAATAAACAGACCTGTGGTATCAATCGCCCATTCGATGTCTTGCGGTTCACCGTAGTATTCTTCCAGCCGTATGGCTAAGCGCGTCAGTTCTATCGCTTCGTCCTCGGTTAACGATGGGTCCGAGGATTCTACAAAATTGCAATCGAGGCGACAGACACCTTCTTCCGGGTAGCAAAGATACTTGCACTGCTTCGGCGGGTTGTGTGCTTCCAGCACTCGGGGGGTGGACTCTCGGGACATAATGAATAGGTCCGGGTCCAGAGTACCATCCACAACCGGTTTGGGGAGTCCCCATACCGAGTTGATGAACAGGCGGCGATCGGAAAAATCAACCGGATTGCGGGAATACATCACCCCTCCGGCAATGGCATCTACCATTTCCAGGCACCCAACGCTCATGGGTACATCCTCATCCCGGATCCCCCGGTTGAGTCGATAGCTCATGGCCGGAAGGCCATATTTGCTGGCGACGATTTCCTTATACGACGGGAGCAGGTTTTCCGGGTTTACATTGAGTTCGGACCGATACTGTCCGGCAAAGGAGAAGCCGAGCATATCTTCCCCCAGGGCGCTGCTTCGCACGGCCAGGCGAAAATTCTTTTCTCCGACCCGTTCCATGCGTTGGCATTCGGCGGTGATGGCCTGGGCAAGATCAGGAGGGATCTCCGCATTGATAATCATCTGCTGTATCCTTGAACTCAGGGCGAAAAGCTGATCCAGGTGGCCAATGTCCGTAGCCTGAATGCGTCGGTCGATTTCCGTCTGGAGATCGTTGTAGGTCATGAACCGGTGGTAGCCGGCAGCGGTTACGGCAAATCCGTCCGGAGTCGCCATTTGGACCTGGTTGGCGATTTCACCGATATGGGCCATCTTTCCGCCGACCAGACGGGTAAACCCCTCATTGATATCCCGTATTGGTAGAACCAGGGGGCCGGACGGTGTGGTGGTCCCTGATCGTATATGGGGATTGATCTGGATCTGAATCTGCTTAAACTGCTCAAACAGCGCATCGTATTTACCCGGTGTCAGCCGGGTCATATGCTCTACGATCCGCCAAACCCGGGTGGAAACCGTCGTGCATCGGGATCGTACAAAGTGCATACCGAAAGGTTCAGAACCGGCCAGGGCCTGTTCGATATCGGCCATGACTTCAAGGGCCTTGTTATTCGCTTTCAGCAGTTGTCTGAAATTGTAGTAGCGAATCTTGAAGGCCGCACGGAGTTCCTCCGGGGATGAGGATGCCTCGGGTTCTGTTTCCTTGAAAAGTCTCTTTAGGAACCGCAGCATGATGAAGGACTCATTTGCGTCTGGAGGTGATATCACTGCCGACGTGCGTTTTGGCAATGATGGGATGCCCACTATACCTGAAAGTCGTCACATCTTAGCGTAAAACACTTATTTTTCAAGCCCGCAAACATAAAAGGGCTGAAGGCGAAAATCCGCCTTCAGCCCTTTTATGAATTCCTTTTTAGTTTGGAAAAGCCCGGATATTGCACCAAGCGGAGGCTTTTATGGCCAAGGCACTTCGAGGTGACGCTGTAGCCCATCTACCGCGAACCTCGAATAACGCCGGCCATGGAAGACTCCGTTTGGCCCGAAGGGTGAATTCTTTTCTGAGCAGTTTTTCAGTCTAAAGCTCACGTGTAATATACTTTCTGGGAAGATCCAGTGCTAATGTAATACTTCGATATTACGTGCTTATTTTGATCAATTACCGAAAAGAATTCATGCAATTTTCGGGTTAATGTTCCAGCTGCATACCCCAACCCTCGAACATGTACATGACGGCAAATCCGTACCAAAGGGTATAGAACACATAGAACACCAGGGAGAAGACAACCACGCCGATCCGGTCGGTGATTTTTTGCGGTTCGATGCCGTAGAAATTGAACGCCGGCTCCACCGCTTTTTTAATGGTAAATGCGACCGCTTTGGCCGGCTTGAAGGCTTTCTGTTTGTTCAGGTCCTTCTGCATGGCTTTTAGCGCGTTCCACCAGTTGTACATGGCCAGCCGGCCCTCTATTCCGTACATGGCAGATAGGGCGTCACTCCGGTTGAAGAACATGTTTTCCGAATCTTCCACAACCGCGTTCAACAGAGCGCCGATATCCCCTCTGACTTTGATCTCATTGCCGGTCACATTCACCAGTCCGCCGCGTTTCATGAACATGGACCCGACCTGCTGGGCCTGATCGTCACTGGCCATAGTCAGGGTCACATCTATCTTTTCACCGACCAAGGGCTCCGCCTCATGGCGGACTTTTTCCATAAAATTGGCAGATCCCTTGGCGATGGAATTGTACAGTGCATCCAGGTACTCGAGGCCGTTTTTCCCGTCTATAAGTGGCATAAACATTGCCACAAGGACCACCAGAAAGCCCACCATCATAACGGAGCCTAACGCGAATTTTCCCTTATTGGCTATCATTACACCACCTCCTCTCCCTTCAGCGCGCTGATGTTTTTCAAAAACGTGCCGATCACCCACACGCCGAATCCTCCGATGACGATGAAAAAGGCCCATACGCCGATGGTTTCAAGTACGCTGGCGATTCCCGGTGGAATCGGCAGCACCCCCATGGCCATGAGTTTTGCGGGGAGGGCGAAGATCCGATTGACAAATCCGGCCAGCACCGCCATGGCATAGAATCCCCGGATGGTGATGCCCGGAACCACCTTTGTGACCATGGCACCGATCTGGATCCCCAAAAGGGAGCCGAGCAACATGCCCATGGCCAGGGTGTAGAAGATAAATCCATAGATGGCATACTGGGTGATGGACGCATAACCCGCGGTGAACACGATCTGGAAAATATCGGTACCGACGGTGGTCATGGACGATACGCCCAGCATGTACACAAAAATGGGAAAGGTGAGAAATCCGCCCCCGACCCCCATGATGCCGGCGGCAAGACCGACTAGGGCACCGCTGAGGACCAGAAACACCCAGGAGATGCTGCGACCGCCAGGCGTGTAGTCGAAGTCGAACTTGACCATTGGTGGAATATTAACAGCCTGAAGTTTTTTCGGCAGGGCGCCCATTTCAGCGCCTTCCACTTTCCCGCCGTGGGCATCACCGCCTCCGTGGGCGCCACCGGTGTCACCGCTTTTTCGGGCCCGAAGGTAGTCGGTCATGGCATAGAGGCCAAGAAAACCCAGCATACCGGCATAAATGGTGGTAATAAACGCATCGCTGAGCACGGGATTGATCTCATACAGCACCCGGTTGATCAACCCCCCGGCGGTCGCCCCGATAATGGCCCCGATAAGAAAGACCACCGCTAATGGTACCGATACATTGCCCAGTTTTCGATGGATGATGCTTCCCATAATCGCCTTGGCGAAAATGTGGAACAGGTCGGTGCCCACCGCCAGGATGCCCTTTACACCCGCGCTCATTAGGGCCGGGGCAATAATGAACCCGCCGCCGGCGCCGATGCAGCCGGTGATCAGGCCCGCCCCAAGGCCGATCAGAATGGACACGATAAAAATCCCGAGGGAATAAAATGCCGGGCTATAAGCCTTTTTCCCACCCAGAATGTCCGGCAACGCCCCGCCGATTTGATCAGCGAAGGCGATGCCGCCTAAAATAACCGGCACCGTAAACAGGCCTAAAATGAGCAGGCGTCTTCGGTCTCCCAGTATGGTACGGGAATTGTCGATTTCCCATCGGGCGAACGAACGCGCCCCTTCCATCATAAAGTAACCCCATTGTCTGAACCAATTCATGTAATCCGTCCCTCCCTCGTTTGATTTTTCCCTATCGAGAATCGCCGATTCCGGCTTTATATGCAGTGCTTTTGAGTGTTACTGACCTCCATTTAAAGTGGAATTCTGCCGAAACTGCCTGTTTTGATAGGCATCCTGTATTTTATAGATGAGGTCGTCCAGATCCATGGGTTTCATCAGGTAGTCGAAAGCGCCCAGTTCCATGACCTCAACAGCCGTGTCGGAATCCGCGTACCCGGTCAGGATGATCACTTCCACGAGGGGGTCGATCTTTTTGATCTCCTTCAGGGTTTCTATGCCGTCCATGCCGGGCATACGAACATCCAGAACCACCACCTCCACCGGCTTTTCCCGAATGCTGGCGATGGCCTCTTCCCCGGACAGGAAACCGTGGACATCCAACTCACGCTGTTTCAAGCGTTTGACGAGATGGTTCAGAAATTCCTCCTCGTCATCAACCACCAAGACACGGAAAGCTTCCATTTCCCCTATCCTGTAGTATCGGGTGTCATCATCATGTATAGATTGTCGTAAGCCCCATGAATGGGCGAAATCTGGATCGAATTATCAGGTAAGCTGCGGGTTGTCAATGGCTCCTGGGAACGCCGTGGCCTGGATATAGACACCCTAAACCAAAGATCGGCGGGATTCGACATCCTCGGTCCTTCACCTGGGAACACCGCCGCCAGGGCGTGTCGTTATCCGATCATGGCAAGGGATCGGGCACGTCAGGCGCGTACCCGGGCAGCCATTGATTATAGGATTTATTTGCAATATAACAGACGCCCTGTAAGTCCTGACACCATCATCATCATCGATTTGGGGTGCAGCCCGAACACTGCCGAACACTGTCGATCCCTATCCATTGCGCACCTAGAACCTATCTAAAAAATGTGGATCAGGGTCCAGGGCAAGGCACGGGGCAACGAAAAAGCGGAGCATACACGGTAGTATGTGAGCATTTTTCGTTGGTCCGTAACACCGCACTGGGCCCTTAGATGCGTTTTTGAGATAGGTTCTAATAATAAAGGATGACGAATCACCGTGAAGGTTCGGATTACAAACAGGCTTGAGCTCGAGAGTATCCCCCCAGACCTCTATCAATCACTGATTGACACCCTCACCTTGCAGAACCCGAAATGGATCGACAATGTGCGCATGAAACGATGGAACCGCGTGGTGCCGCGTTATTTGAAATATTACCACCGGGGCAACCAGGGGCGGCTGTTTGTCCCCCGGGGTTACATTCGGCAGCTCTTCAATCAGTGCCGCAAGATCCGGGAGCCGTTCGAAATCGACGATTACCGCAGAAGTCTGCCGGAGGTATCATATATATTTAACGGAAACCTCCGGCCGTTTCAGGAGAGGGCGGTGAAAGACATGGCGGCAAAGGAGTTCGGTACCCTCTCTGCCGCCACCGGTTCCGGCAAGACCGTTATGGCGCTTTATCTCATCGCCCACCGCCGACAGCCGGCACTGATCATTGTCCACACCAAAGATCTTGCCTTTCAGTGGATGGATCGTATTGAATCGTTCTTGGGTATTCCCCGGTCGGAGATTGGATTGATCGGTGCGGGAAAGCACAACATCGGAAAACAGGTCACGGTAGCCCTGGTGCAGAGCCTTTACAAATGTGCCGATGAGGTCTCTCACCACATTGAGCATCTTGTTGTCGACGAATGCCATCGGATCCCAAGCCGCACCTTTACCGAGGCGGTCACGGAATTCGACTCCAAATACATGCTGGGCTTGACGGCCACCCCCTGGCGCCGGGATAAACTGTCCAGACTGATATTCTGGCATCTGGGTGATGTGCATCACGAAGTGGACGCCGGGGAGCTGGTCCAAAGCGGTGATGTTCTTTCTGCAGAGGTTATTTTTCGATTGTCGGATTTTGAGCCGTTTCACGATCCCGTGAACGAATACTCCCAGATGCTTACCGAGCTCATTGCCGATGATATTCGCAATCGCATGATTACCGACGACGTGGCCGAGGAAACCCGATCCCGGGAGGGTGTCTGTCTGGTGCTGTCTGACCGGAAGCATCACTGCGAAAACCTTCGGGCTCTGATGAGATATAGACACCACATCGAGGCGGATCTGCTCACCGGAGATTTGAGCGATGATGAGAGGCGCAGCGTACTTGAGCGGCTGAATAACGGTGGCGTACGGGTCCTCGTGGCCACCGGCCAGCTAATCGGCGAGGGATTCGATTGCCCCCATTTAACCAGCCTGTTCCTGACAACGCCGATCCGCTTCAGCGGCCGCGTGCTCCAATACCTGGGTCGAGTTCTCCGGCCGGCTCCGGGAAAAGATTCCCAAAGGGTGTTCGATTATGTGGATGTCCAGGTGGGGCCCCTGGTGTCCGCCGCCAAGGCGCGGCAGCGGGTGTACGGGGGCAAAGGATTGGAGAAGCTTTTGGGGAGTGATTCAAATGCCTGATACGCTGGTAAATGTGCTCACAATATGTTGCGGATTGCTGAAGATAGCGGGTGGTGCACATAAGGGGATGTTACCTGCATCTTAATGGAATGGAGCCCCGGAGGAGGACTTATGGCCGAAGTGCTCCTTAACTAAGTCGACCACTGAAGTCAAAATTTGGTTGTTTGATATCAAAGGTTTATGGAATTATTTTTCTCGCCCGCAGTTCGTCAAATTGCCGCAAGAACATTTCCTCGCTATCCATTACCTCAACAAACCCAAATTGCCTGGCCTTGGTCATCGAGGATATAATGTCAAATTCAGGAGTGAAGACGAAGTCGCCATATTCCCATTTTACAATTTTTTTTTAGGGAATCTCTTGCAGACCATGTTGTCTGGTCAATTGATCCCACAATGTTCCCTTATCGGCCATCATTTGGGTCAAGTTAATCTTTTGAGGCTGTACTGTCTTCATATTGAAATAATCAGATATGACGGGCCACATATTCTCCCAACGAAATAGGTCACCGTTGGTTATGTTGAACGGCTCATTGGCACATTTTTCTTTAGTTGCCATCCACGTACAAGCTCGAGCCAGCAGACTGCTGTCTGTGACCTGTTATAATGCCCGAGCGTTTGCTCGCGAACCCGGATGGCGAAGAGGTAAACTTAAAGTTTTGGAGATTGTTGCGTAAACTGCCACAATCATAACGAGGTTCATTGGATTTCCAATGGCGAAACCACTTACTCCGTGTGGTCTGGCGCTTGGCCATGTCCAATGCTTGCCCTTTTGCCGATTAGCGATAAACTCTTGCTGATCGTAGTAAAAATTAGGGGGCATATGTAACGGATCGGATTCTTTAGCGGGTGTCTTAAATGGTCCCAGATGATTGCCATACCATTTCGTACCATGGATTAGGTTTATGTGTCGGAGACCTGTGGCAACAGGTTCTACCACATCAATGAGGTTGGCCAGCATTCTGAGGTTAGGTTCAAGCATTTCACCCAAATTAGCCCGTTCGACATAAGCCGCATAAAAAATATGTGAAACATTAAGCAAATTGCCAAGCCTACCCCGGCAGTCGTCCTCATCCAGCAAATCGACTGCGATGTGCTGGTAGTCGCCTGCGATATCAGGGCATCGCCGCGATATGGCGATAACCTCCCAATCCTCCAAATCAGAAAGATGTCGAAGTATGCTCCGCCCAACAACGCCCGTTGCGCCTGCGATTAACGCAATTTTCTTTGCATCGTTCATTTTATCTGTCCCAATTTTTATTAGCTGAAAATATTATTTCACTCTCACCGGTGATAGCGCTATTCTCATGTTAGAACCATTGAACTGAGAATGTCATTGATCTACGGCGAAATTTCCGCAGAATTACCGGAGAGCTATTGCCAACATGGCATGCCGTCAGAAAAGCACCCCCTTGTGCGAATAGCAATATATTATCCTATGCTTTGGGCGAATCCGGGCTGGCACAATATGTTGTGGTGCATCGCTAAATCCTCGAGGTGAGGACAAGGGGATGCTATGTGCACCTCAAGTGGCTATTCCCATAAGTGCAGGATCATAGCCGTTTTCAACTCTACCGATGAACTTAAGTGTGAAACGTTCTATGTTCTCTTAGCGGGCTGAAGCGTTCGGTGAGCCGAGAGAAGTCACCCAGGAAAGACCGGATTCGGCCCTGCGCCGCCACCGTGGACCGCGCCGCGCCCTCCTCGAGCCACGGCGCGCAACACGGGTAGACGGTTTACAGGTCCTGCTTGGACGGCCGGATGATGACCTCATTGATGTCCACGTCGGCAGGCTGAGCCACCGCAAAGTGGATGGCCCGGGCCACCGCATCGGCATCGATGGCGATATCCGTGAAGGCCTTTACGCCCTCCTTCACCTCGGGCACGCCGATATGATCGGTCAGCTCAGTCTTGATAGCGCCGGGGCTGATGTTGGTTACCCGGATGGAGCCGTCGGACTCCATCCGAATGCCTTCGCTGAAGGCTCGCACGGCGAACTTGGTCGCTAGACCGCCGCACCGGGGAAGACCAGGTGGCCGGCAACCGAGCTAATATTGACAAACTGGCCTCCACCCTGGGCACGCATGAGGGGCTGGGCGGCGGCTACGCCGTTGAGCACGCCCTTGATGTTGACGTCCACCATCCAGCTCCATTCTTCGTGGCGGTTCATTTCCACTGGGGAGAGCGGCATGACGCCGGCGTTGTTGACCCATACATCGAGCCGGCCGTAGGTATCCTTAGCAGTCTGGACCGCGCGCTGCATGTCCTCGTAGGCCGTCACGTCAGCCTCGACGGCGATGGCCTGGCCCCCTGCGGCCTCGATGTCTTTGACAAGCTGGTCCAGCCGCGACTTGCGGCGGGCGACGGCGACGATTTTCGCTCCGTCCTTGGCCAGCAGACGGGCGGTTGCCTCGCAAATCCCGCTGCTGGCTCCGGTAATGACAACTACTTTTCCTTCATTACTTTGACTCATTTTAATCCTCCTTTGTGACAGGTCTCATTCGTTTCGTGAGCGAGACCGATTTGTGATGCGTTTGTTAAAATGTAAATTCCTTAATGGTATCTTCTTAATAAGCTTTAATTCCGGTTCTTCAATCTATTGCGCTTACCTGAGTGTGTCCTGGCAACCGTTCCATTTAGATTGGAAATCACTATAGAGCCATATTCTCTATCACCGGTATATTAATCCTATTTCATTCTTGCCTATTTATACGAAATTCTGACTCTCTGTATTTACAACATACCGAACCCATGGTATTGGCGGTTAGAGAAAGGAAAGGATTATGGGCAAATATAATAGGTTGCTTAAAAATGACGATGCGTCTCAAGACAGGTTTAAAGAAGATCTCGCGGGTATAATTGCACGATGGATCGACAAAAAGGAACAGTTGGATACCGATATCCCGGGACTGTCATTCCACAGGTATGACCAGCCGACAGAGCCTTCGAGCGTTATGTACGAGCCAAGTGTCTGCCTGACCGTCCAGGGAAGTAAACGGGTGTCACTTGGCGAAGATGTATACGTGTATGACCCTTATCACTTATTGATTACTTCCATTGACCTTCCTACGGTGGCACAGGTTGTTGAAGCAGATAAAGACAAGCCCTTTCTGGCGATGGTGTTAAAACTTGATTTGAAAGTGGTCTCCCAGATGATGGTGGACAGCAACTTGCCTTTACCTAAATTAAAAAAAGCCGACAGGGGCATGGCGCTGGACAAAGTGACGATGCCTTTACTGGATTCGTTTCACCGCTTAACAAATTTACTGGATACACCGGAGGATATTCCTATCCTTTCACCACTAATCAAAAGTGAGATTCTTTACCGGTTGCTCGTGGGAAATCAAGGTCAACGACTAAGGCAGATAGCCATGACCGGGAGCCACAGCCACCAAATTGCGAGATCCATCAACTGGCTGAAGGAAAATTATACATAACCCCTTCGTGTCAAGGATTTGGCAAACCTTTCCGGGATGAGCACTTCAACCTTTCATCACCATTTCAGGACATTGACTGCCATGAGTCCTCTGCAGTATCAAAAGTGGCTGAGACTACATGAAGCGAGGCGATTAATGCTTACAGACAATTTGGATGCCGCAAATGCAGCTTTTGAGGTAGGCTATGAGAGCCCCTCCCAATTCAGTCGAGAGTACAGTCGCCTGTTTGGTGCCCCGCCGCTGCGCGATATTAAGCAGATGGCTAAACTTGCCGCTGTTAGTTAGAAACCTGCGAACTGTTGCCAATAGTCCCCACCCCCAGAGAACCATCCTCCAGTGCACATAACAATATATTATCTATAACTTTGGATCTGTTCCAGTAGGCACAACATCATGTGGCTTCAAGAACTTAATTCGAAAGGATTGGTAATGTAAGCGTCCGATATTTGATTGTTTGCATTTTGTATGATCGAGTGAATCGATAAGAATGATAAAAAAGTGGTAAGCATTCTATTTTCAGATTCGACGGCAGGACCATTTATGATCGTGCTCCATAGCAAAGAATACCCGTTCATGTCTTGGATCTGGGTTCCGGCGATAAACGATAATTCGATTACCGACGGCTGATCTGAACATGATCGATAGCGATCAACTATACTAATTAAGAGAATTGCACCAAGGTTACAGAAAATCTGGATACTGAGAACATAACAATAAGAAAAGGCGGGGTGAACCATTATTGAGGCTTGATTCACCCTATACCGACAAAGTGGATAAATTCATTTGAAGTCAGTTGGTTAGACGCCTTTTACCTATGTTCATCCGAGCACCTCTTTCAGCTTGGCTTCATCGTCGGCGAGCAAATCGCTCTTCAATACTTCGCCCTTGAACGGGCGGATCGCCCCGATAACCGCCTCCTCGTTGCTCACCTCTTTAAGCCGAATGAACAGCGCCGCATTTTTTGACTCGATCAGGCCTTTCACATCCTTGATGAAATGATGCTCCACACCGGCATCGAACACATGGCCCTTTACCGCACCCAATCCGGCACCGACTGCAGCTCCCGCGACAGGATTAAGAAAAATAAACCCGATCAATGTCCCCCAGAATCCTCCGAGAATAGCCCCCGATTTGGTTAGCAACGATTGATGTAGTTTCATCGCGCCTTCTTCATCTTTCGTTACGACTGCGATATCTTCAATCTTCAACACATCTATTTTCTGGAGACCTTTCAGCGTTTTCTCCATTTCAAAAGCCGTTTTTTCCTCATCAAAGCCGATTACGATCAGTTCACTCATGGTTTCCTCCTTTTGCTTGGTGTAAGTGGTCCTGCGAGGTATTACCGGGTTCACATGCAATCTGGGAACTTATGACCGTCCATAAGACAGGCTGTTGGTCGTTGGTTGCCGATATAGCAGCTCATTGAGCTTGGTCTCAATTCTGGATTGCTATTTCAACATAAAAACGATTTTCAACAGATCAACTGTATCGGATGAACTCATCCTAAATAATCAAATAAGAGGAGGACGATGCTGAACTGGCAGCTCACCGATCAGGGAAGTTCTGACGGTTCTTGACACTACCGCCATGAATGGTCGGACTTATAACTCGCTAAATAAAGTTAGTGCCGCTAGTGTACGGTGGTTGTTATGGAATGCGATGATGGCCAACACCAAGGAATGATGATTTCGCTTTGATTAGTGTGTCCTTTTGTAAATGATTTTCTTTGCACTTAAAAAGACCGCATCGATATGGCTCCTGAGCGCCTTCATTCCTGGCTGCAGAAGGCACTGCATTTCAACAAGGGTATGACTGGGTATGGCACTTAAATCCCTTACCTTTTTAAGACAGATTCCAAATCTTCCGGAGAAACGACCTGATGGATCAATCTCAAATCGAAGGCCTCGCTTGAGCGGATCTCAGATTTTGTCAGGAGCAGCTCGGTGGCCTTTGGCGATCCCAGGCTTTGAACAAAAAAGAAAGACAGGAGGGGAAAAGGCGGAATTCCTAATTGCAGATTTGGATTATGGAAGGTTGTATTATTTGTCGCTATTCGCAAATCGAACGCCAAGCTCAACCCAAATGAATCCGGTCCAATTCCACCGTTGAGACCTCCAATAATTGGTTTTGGATATTCTCTGATAATCTCTAAAAATTGAATGAAGGCAATCGAAAATTGGGCTGTATCTTCGAACTCTTTTGTTTCTATACTCTCTAATAACATTCGTTTGTGTTCAGCATTCCCCGGATATTGATCTGAATAGAGTATAACGACTCCTTTAATGCCTTTAGAGACTCTGATGGATTCAAATAGCGACATCATATCTTCTTTTAAATCTATTTTGGTGAATACGTTCTTTGCTCCCTTCATTGGCTTTATTACGGCCACATCATCCTCTTGACGACAGGCGAAAAATTCATTTTCTACATCAATTGATGTCATTTCTGTTCTCCATCATATGGAATTTGTCATTGTTAACTACACAACGATATGGGATTCATAAACCTCACCGAATTACCGCATCATGACCAAAACCGTTATGAGTATTCTCAGCCAGAAAGACACGGTGACCTCCAAAAGGGTGTAGGTTTATTGACCTATACCGCATTTGGTTTCCTAAACCAAGGGGGTGAGGGTCGCCCCTGAATGGGCAATCCCGTTCTAAACTTGTTTTAACGTCATTGCTCGAACACGAATTTTGGATCGCTTAATGCCGCTTCAGGGCGCTTGCAGACATAATCCGGAAACAGCTCGGTTGTGCGAAGTGTCTCATCCGTAAATGCCACCAGTTTGCCGATGACGTAGATGACATAGTTGATGCCCCAGCGCTCTTTGTCGGTTTCCGCTCCTTTTTTGGCCGAGATGTCATCCCCGGCCTTTTCTTTCATTTCGATGATGTACTCACTGGAAAAATGTTCGTACTCAAAGGGATAATCCGGCCAGTATCTATTGAGCAGAGCCAGCATCTCGTTTTGTGTGAGGGCGTTGTAGTCGACCTGGACGCAATTGTTGAGCGTGCGGTCATCGGTGATGGAACGGGCGGCGATATATCCGATGTCCTCGATGTCATGGGTATAAATCGGCAGTTCGAGATTCCCGAATGTGGTAATTTTACGGAAATACCTCAGATTCGGCAGAAAGTAGTCGAAGAATCCGCCATTGTAGAAAAGGGTCCAGCCGATGCCGGAGTCGAACAGCAACTCGTGGAACCGTTTTTTATTGTTGAAGACGACTACATCGCCCAGTTCGAGCGCCCGGGTATGGCAGCCTAATTCATTGGGAACGAACCGCTCCAACCCGGCCTTGACCGCGGCTTTCAGCCAGATGGGTTCCAATTCCAGAATGACCGTTTTCGAGGCAGGGACACTGGCAACCAGGGTGTCACAGCCTGTTAGCGAATCTGCCACAGAATCCACATTTTGCATGTTGGGGCAAACCACCACCTTCGCACCGAGCGTTTCATGATCGGCCAGAGTACGTTCATTGTCCGGATTCCGTTCGTGTACTATGGCGGTGACCTGATGGCCCTCTTTGAGTAAGCTCCTGGTTAATGGAGTTCCTACTTGTCCGGTCGCACCGATCACCGCGACATGCTTTTTGCTCATCAGGCTCTCCTTCTTGCAGTGCTAAAATACGATCGCCGGAGCATCTTCCGGAAGCAGTCGCAGCTTTTCATAAGGTGCGTCGATTTCGATCCCGAAATGGGTTTTCAACGCCTCGAGATACGCCTGGCCTTCCGGAAGCAATTGAACCTCATCCTCTCCGGCAATCGTTTTTTTCAAGGTGTGATTGACCAGCGTGATAACGCCTTTTTCGACCGGTAGCGCGGCGACTCGGGCGAAGACGAAGAACGAGTCGGGATGGGTCGATGTATAGTGATTTCCGTATTTGATGTCGGCCGGGCAGACATACCCCAGATCGAAACTGTACAGATTGATCCAGCCTTCCTCTTTTTCGGTTTGGAGCATAAAGCCAAATCGGTCATCATCCATAAGACGGAATGTTCGTCCATCGCTGGTTGTCGGTCGATTTATTTCCAGGAGGAGGGGGGCACGCGGCGCCTCTGCTCCAAATCCAACGTCAGCAACCCATTGTTTGCCATCAATGGTGACAAGCTCGGTTTGATGCCCCCGGCCCGATGGCGTACCGGTAAGGTGAACTCGCGCCAGGAGAGGGCGGGCATCGAAGCCAAACGCCTCCAGGGCCATCAGAAATAAGCCGTTTAGCTCAAAACAATATCCGCCGCGTCTCTTGAGCACCAGCTTGTCAAAAATGGCTCCCGGATCAAGATCGATTCCCCGATTCAAATGAATATCAAAGTTTTCAAAGGGAATGGTATATAACTGTGCCTGTTGGAGCGCTTTCAGAGTGCCTGCCGTTGGGGCAGTATCACCGGAGTAATTGATGCGTCGGAGGTAGGCATCGTGGTCAAATAAGAATTCGGTCATTATTTACTTTTCAATTTTTATTTATTTGAGTGTCGAGTGTCGAGTGTCGAGGGGCTCTAAAATTGAACCTGAGCCGTATCTTGAAGTTTCTTCTTTTACGCCCGTCTTTTCTTTCATGAGAGTTTTGATGGTTGCAGTAAGAATGCCTATTATCTCGTCCAGTAGTTCTATTCTTTGGGGGAGGACATCTTCACCCAACCAATGTTTCAGTCGTTTATAGCGTCCACAGGTTTCCCTGGCAGAGCCTCTTGCAAAATCCAGAAAGCGTATGTACTCCTTCCGGCTCAACCGTCCGTAGCCTTCTTCGATATTCGCACATATGGAGTCTGCACTTGCCAATTGCTGAGACACCAGTCGGCCCAAGGAAGAATCTCCTTTAAGTGTTTCCATGTCCTTGGCCACTAAATCAAATAGCTCCAGCGACTTTCGATAAGCTCCAAAATTCTCCAAGCCACTCTTTTTCATGCAGTCATCGCCCCTCGACACTCGCCCCTCGACACTCTAACAAGTGAATAGTGAAAAATTAATGATCATATTTATGCCGGGTTAAATATCCGGCTTCTCATTGGTGCCGTACAATTTGTTTGCCCGGTCGTAGATCTTCTGGATGACATCCCCCATATCCAGATTGTGCTGATTGATCCAGTCCGATGTGGTTTGCATGATGCTGCGGTCCACCGGGGGCGGCTTTCTGGCCGGGGGCGGCGACCAGACATCTTCGTTGTATACCACGTCGCGGACCGTGATCTTGTCCTTGGTGACATTCCAGACCATCATGTCGTCGGCGAGCGTGAGAGGCCCGTCATAGGTGGACTTGATGCCTTCCAATACCTTTGGTGCCGTATCGAAGTCGTTGAAGAAATGATATGCGATGGCCATTCGAGGCTTTATCTCGCTCATCACTTTTCCAAACGCAGGCGGCGCCGTGTGGATCTGGGTGCCCACATTCAGCGCCCGTGATACCGGAAAGTTCATCCGCTCCACTAGGTCCGGGACCGCGATAAAACACTCGTGAATGGCCACATCGGCGTTTTGTGAATATTTGACGAACCACTTGTTGGGATAGGTATCACCGCCAAAGACGAACTTGAGGCCTTTCCACTCCAGGCTGTAGCTGACGCTGCCGTCCAGTACATGGTTGGCCGGCCAGGACCGAATGGTCACGCCGTTTTCCTGATAGACGATTGCATTTTCACCCCGGTAGTCGAACTCATTGATTTCCAGTTTCTGACCCGAAGCCGGCAATCGGCCGGCCCGGCCATCCACATCCCAGGACAGTGCCTTTCGCCAATGCTCTATGGCGTATTTGGTGCCCCATTCCGGTTTGGGACCGCTGGGCCCCCATATTCTCAAGGCGACGGTCCGGCCATTGATCAATCCGCCGACGTATAGTGCGCCGAAGTCTCCGAAATGATCCGTATGGAGGTGGCTCAAAAATACCTTGTCCAGGAAATCATATGGGATCGACAACGCGGCCAAGTTCTCCGACGATCCCGTACCCAGATCGAAAAGGAACTTGTCGCCGTTTCCCAGTTCTACCAGCCAGCAGGTCGCCTTCTGGGAAGGCCTTGGGTTCGGCATTCCGGTGCCGAGAGAAATGATCCGCATTTCGTTCCGTCCCAGAATTTCGGTATTCGGGAAGTAGACACCCCTGTCCCCTCTGGCCTTTACCGGCGACACCTTGACCTTGCCCTGGGCGGCGTTTGCCTCATTTATGATTGAAAATCCCTTTCCCATTCGCCCATCGAGTGTTCCCTTTACATATGCAGCTGCGGCGATAATTGCCGCGACAGAAACAGCAACCAGATATACACGCGTTGATCTTCGAAAGCGTCTCATTGCAGGCCCTCCTGGTGTTGCACCTGGCTCAACTGGTGATTGTTTTCGCCTAAGAATCTGTCTTGCGGTTTGGGTACGGACCGCTGACAAACACTGGGGTAGTCATAAGTGAAGATTAAAATGGGGAAATTAATTGTAATCTAAAGTCGCGGGCTTGGCCTGTCAATTCCGTTTCAAAAGGTTGGGATCGATCACACCCTGTTGTGGAGTGCCGGCAAGAAACCCTTGGGGTCAAACCTTGAATTGTGAATTATGGATCTCACTTGATAACTCACAATTCAAGGTTTGACCCCATTTTACCCATTTTAGCATTATTATTTGCGATTGGGGTATAATTAAGCGAGCCGCCTCAAGGGTTATTGGAAATGATGACTTATTGGGTTTCAGACGCCAGGGATCGAATGTCTCTGTTTTCCAGGACCGGGTTCTGGTATTCACCGGTTCCGTAAAGGCCGGCATGGACCATGGCAGCAGCCAGGTCCTCGGAGGCGATTCCGACATTGGGATAGATCCGGCGCAGCAGGGGGTATATAAAACGGGATATTGAGTAAAGCAGGTTGGGTTCCTTGCGCGGAGTGACCGGATAGATATACCCGGGCCGAAAGATATGCACCCGGGGAAAGCCGATGGCGAGGAGTCCGTTTTCGGCAATTCCTTTATATCGCGCGAAGGCCACGCGGCTTTTTTCGGTCTGATCTGCGCCTTGGCCGCTGAGAAAGCAAAACGTGCAATCCGGGCTTGCTTGGTGGAGGGCGTCAGCAAATGCCATGGTATAGTCCACGGTGATCTGACGGAAAAGGTCATCGGGTACAGCGCCGGTGTAAACGCCGAGACAAAAAAGCGCCGCATCCTGATTTTCAAAGGCATCTGTCGCGTTGGAATAATCGGTAAAATCGTCAAGGACGATTTCCCGCAGCTTGTCATTTTTGACTCCTGATCGGCTGCGGCCGATTGACGTTACCATGAAAACGTCCGGATTGTTGAGGCAGATACGCAGGGCACATCCTCCCACCATGCCGGTCGCTCCGGTGATGATCACTCTCTTTTCACTCATGCTTAATTTCTCTTTGAGTAGATATCCATTGTTTCTATTGGTGGATCTGGGACCGGACCGCATCAACCCAAATTAACTTAAGACTCGGGAAGTATCTCCCCAAAAAGGTTGTCATTTCAACTAAGGGGGCTTTGCTACCATTCGTCGGAGGCAGGAATCCAGAGGCTTTTGAATTTTCTGGATTCCAGATCTCATCCCGCTTTCCGGGACTCGTCAGGAATGACGGCTTTTGGAAATTCCCATACGGACTCGAAACCTGGAATCCAGCTTAATCTTTGGCAAATTCGCTGGAAGCCAGCCTGCTCGAGCATGCCGGAAAAACATGCCGACCGCTGCATTAGCTTGGTCCAACCCCAATTCCAATACCGAATATCAATTGTTCAGGTTAATTCCCATCAAGGTTTGGTCTTAGCTTTTTTTGTCCCCTCTCTCTTCCATAATAATTTGGAGAGCTCTGTTTTTCAGGGCTTCATTTGCCTGCGCGTAAGCCGGTTCAACCCAGCTGTAGTCCCAAAACCAAACACCGATTCCACGGTAATCCTCATGCTGCACAACTCGGGTTCCGCCATCGACCGGATCTAAAAGCCACTTATGATCAAAGGTTAGCACTCCTGGGATGCCTCCATATTGATTCAATAGTTGCTGGTTCACCATGTTAACCACTTTGGCACCGACGATGCTCTCATTACCATTCGGTTGAATCATCCGGTACTTGAGCTTTCGCCCTCCTCGCATTTCCCCTTCACCTTCAACGGGGATCAAGACTGGGTTCCATTCTTTATATCCGCTTGTATCCGTCAGAACCGACCAAACAACATCGGGAGGGACGGGGATAATAATTTCGGTATGAACTGTCGCAAAGCCAAAAAAAGACAGGGACATGACAGATACTCCTATCAATCCTATAACCCAGGTAGCTTTCGTTTTCAGTTTCATTTTCGCCACATGCCGGTCGCTCCGGTGATGATCACTCTTTTTTCTTCCATGTTTGATTTCTCTTTGGGTGGATGTAGGGATCGGACCAATTTATTCTTTATGATAAAATCGTTCGGCCCCCGGTTCCAACCTATTTCTGCGGCAGCAGCATTTGCTCCATTTTGTCCAAAAAGTCCTGCCTCGATGTTGGACTCATCATCCCGGCGATCATTTCGGCGTCGGCGCCGACCGGGTTGTGAATCGGGGTCTCCGACGTTGCGCATTCATAGATCTTGTCGGCCACCTCCTGCGGATCGGCTTCTGTGCCCCCCTGCGAAGCCATTTGTTGTGCAATGCCCTGCAGGTGATCGTAAAGTTTGTGCGCGTGGGTGGAAAGTTCATCACCTCCGGCGTTTAGGTGATCGTCGGTGTTCGCGTTGAAACGGGTTGTAGGGTATGCTCCGGGTAGAACGGCCTTAACCTTGATGTTCAACGGCTTGTATTCAAAGGCTATTGCTTCGGTCATCCCTTGTACGGCAAACTTGCTCGAAGCATAGATGGAAATGGTAGGTGCCGTCATTGTACCTGCCATCGATGTGACGTTGATGATGCACCCTTCGTTTTGCCGGCGCATGAGGGGGAGCACGGCGCGCATCACGTTCATGACGCCAAAGACGTTGGTGTCGTACATGGCGCGGATCGCTTCGTCGGTGGCCTGCTCGAACAGGGTATGTCCACCATAGCCGGCATTGTTGACCAGGACATCGATGGTGCCGAATCGCTCGAGGCCCTCATCCACGGCCTGTTTAATGCTCTCGGGATCGGTGACATCGAGCCGGGTTAACAGGATGTCATCAAGTTTGGTTAACTCCGTCTCTTTCTCGGGTGATCGCATCGTTGCGATAACATTCCATCCTTTTTCTTTGAACGTCCTGGCTGTCAGCCTGCCGAAGCCGCTCGAGCACCCTGTGATCAGTACGGTTTTTTCTTTCATGATCTTGTTTCCCTTTTTTCCACTTTCTTTATCGTTAGGCGCGAAAGAAAATATTTCTTTTGGTTAACGCTCAGCTTAGCCTTAATATTCAATTCCGGTTAAATTCTCCGATACCGCCCACAGTTTTTCGGCAATTTCCGCACTGTGGGACAGTGGATTCGAGGCAACCTTTTTCGGGTATCCCTTCATCTCTTTAAAACCAGAGGGGCCGTAGTAGTCGCCACCGTTTACGTCCGGGGCTGTTGCCGCATACAGTGTCGGCAGGGCACCCATGGTGGTGTTCTGGGCAAAGAAAAAGTTCATGGCCGAAGTCAGGGGGTATGGCGCTGCAGTTCGGTTGCGGTCCAGCCGGGATGCGCAGCGGCTACCGTAACGCCGGATGTGCCGTTGCCAAGTTTTTTCTGCAGTTCATACGTGAAGTACAAATTGGCGATTTTGCTGTCTCCGTAAGCTTGCCATTTCTTATACTTTCGCGTCTCCCAATTCAGATCTTCAAAATCGAGTTTCCCGAAGGCATGGGCCATGCTGCTCACATTGACCACCCTGCTGTTCGGGGTTTGCTTGATGAGATCGATCAGCAGCCCCGTGAGTGCGAAATGACCAAAGTGATTGGTGCCCAGTTGCAGCTCGAAGCCGTCGGTTGTCTTGGAATACGGGGGACCATGACCCCGGCGTTGTTGATCAGCAGGTCCAAACGGGAATAACCGTCTTTGAAATCGCCAGCGAACTTCCGGATCGATTCCAAATCGGAAAGGTCCAGTTGCATGACGTTGACGACTGTGTCCTCGGATTCGCTGCGTATCTTCTCTGCCGCTTCCTTGCCTTTGGTCAGGTTGCGCACGGCCATGATTACCGTGGCTTTTTTCAGCGCCAGTGCACGGGCGGTTTCGAATCCGATGCCGCTGTTTGATCCTGTGACGATTGCGACCCTGTCTGTTTGGTCTGCGATGTCGTTGATGTCCCATTTTTGTGCTTTCATCGAATTCTCTCCTTTGATTCTTCTTGGTTTGTGATGATTTTTATCTTTTAAACTGAAATATGGAATACGCTGATCATGCCCCCCTCCCTCTGTCCCCCTCTGGTTCGACTTAGCTCACCACGTACCACCTGGGGAGGGAGTACTTGAGACCCCCATCAAGGGGAAGGTCCATTTCTTTCCCTCCCCTTGGGGGAGGGAATCAAAGGGAGGGGTACGACGCACGCGGTCCTTCCTTTTGTTCAGAGGACGTTATGTTTGTATCTTGCACCATGCCCTGTCGCCACCATTTGGCAACATGGATGCGTTTGCCATAGGTTGTGGTGTCTCCGGGAACCGGTGTGGCGATATCGACGTCTGCGGCGTGGGATGAGGCGGCCAATCGCTCCATGGGTTCGTACCAGGGGTGAAGGGCGAGGTTGAACGTGCCCCAGTGGATCGGGTGCAGCACCTTTCCCCTTAAATCCAGATGCGCTTGCACGGTTTGCTCCGGAAACATGTGGATCTGCGACCATGATGTGTTGTAGGCCCCGCACTCGATGAAGGTCATGTCAAAGGGGCCATATTTTTTACCAATGGCTTTGAACCCATCGAAATAGCCGGAGTCACCGCTGAAAAAGAGATTGTGATTTTGTGTCTGGATCACCCAGGACGCCCATAGCGTCTTGTTTCGGTCGAACAACCCGCGCCCGGAAAAATGCTGCGCCGGGGTCGCAGCAAAAATCAGTTTGCCGTCGAAACGAAACTCCTCCCACCAGTCCAGCTCGATGATTTTGTCTTTGGGGACGCCCCATTTAACGATGCGTTGACCTACACCAAGGGGAACGAGGAACAGCTTCGTTTTGGCATTCAACCCCTCGATGGAGGTCTTGTTAAGATGGTCGTAGTGATCGTGGGAGATGACGAAGGTGTCGATGGAAGGCAATTGATGGATTTCCAGTGGAACCTCGCCGTTGAACCGGGTCGGGCCTAACATGGATACACGCTTCTCGACCACCGGATCGGTCAGCACCCGATATCCGTCGATGTTGATCATCAGGGAAGAGTGACCGAGCCAGGTCACGCTTAGCTGGTTGTCATTCGGATTATTAAAATGCGACAGATCCACTGGCATCACCGGCAATTCCCGGCCGGGTGTCCGGTCAGTTCCGCCGAACAGAAATTCCCAGGTCGTAGCGGCAAAATCCGCTACGGACATATCGGCGGCGTCTGATGCACTTTGGTTGTGGATAGTATTGGACGGAAGTGCTGCTGAGGTCGTAGTTTGTGAACAATACATGACGGCAACTCCTGAAAGAACAACTGTGATGAGGATTAAAGTTTTCATGTTGTTTGCCTATAATCGAATGTTCGTTTTTAGTAATACTAAAATTTTTTAAATTCTCTAAAGCTTAATCGCATCCCAAGACATGGTAAATGCGGTCTCGAGTCCCTGCTCGTCCAATTCAAACCCATGATGCATGCGGGGATTGGCCAGGCGGGAAATCGGATGAAACATGAAGGCTGCCAGAAAATTGATATCCACATTCTTGATAATCTTCTGTTCGATGCCCCTTTGCAGCACATCGATGATCGGTACAAAATGTTTTTCCAGGTCCGCCTTATCGACCAGTTCTCCATATGGCGAGTTGGCAAATTGCTCCATGAATGTGTAGTCGTCCAGATTGTCGTGGATATAGTCAAATGTCCGAAACCACACGGTTTTTATGATGTCTCGGATCGGCAGGCGGTCGTCGAAGCCTTCGAGCAGGGCTCTGCTCATTTTGAGTTTCAGTTCCACGTAGGTGGACACCAGCAAATCCTCTTTGTTTTCGAAAAACACGTAGATCGTGGACGGCGAGACATTGGCCGCCTTGGCGATCTTGGAAACAGAGCTGGAAGCAAACCCGATTTCATTGACGAGCTTCACGGTGGCTTCGACCAGGGCTTCCTTTTTTTGTTCATCTTTCGTTCTCATGACGGGCAATATAAAACGATCATTCGTTTATGCCAAGTCCATTTCCAGCTTTTTTTCACCAAAAAATTTTCCACCAACATGGCGAACCTGTCTCACATAATACTGTAATTTCGTGAAGGGGAGGATAGCGAAAAATTGTCGGGAGCCTATGATTAATTGTGGGCTGGCACGATACGTTGTGGCAAAAGTACGGATAAGGGGATGTTCTGCACACCTCAGGCAGCTATCCGCATAAGTGACCGATAATAGACGCTATCTTCACCCAAGGGGTGAGGTCATCGCCTCGACTTAACGATGTCGTTTATTGGCCCTGTAACGACGGCCTTCATGGTTTTGGAACGAAAGCATAAACCAGGTTGTTCCCCTCAAAGGCCGCCTTATAGTACGTGCCACCACAGTTAAAATAGTTTGCGTTGTTCACAACTACCGACGTACAGCCGCCGGGTAGCGACGGCACTACCGTGCCAACCGGAACGGGCGAAGCCGTTTGCGCTGGTTGCTGCTGAGCGGCGGCTTCCTGCTGAGACGCGGCAGCCTGGGCTGTCGACGCGCTCCCTACTACGACCGCCGTTCTGCGCCGGGTTCTGCGGCGGGTGCGTCTTCTGGTGCCAGCGATTGCATGTGCTTCGGGAACTAGCGTCAGGACCAGAAATGGCCCATCGCGCTCGGGAATCGACGGTGCGTTCTGCTCGAGTAACAAAGGGTCATCGTGCTCGAGCAGGTCGGAGAGATCGGCAATGAACATGAATATAAGGGCAAATGCTACGCATATGATTTTGAATATCGTCTTCATTTGTTTCCTCCGGCTGGTACCAGCAGCTGGACCTGCTGCCTGTTTAATATGGCTCGATTGGAAGGAACTCGATCTGTTTGGCGTCCTTCGGTGGCACGAAGGTAAACCGGGCATCGCCTTCGTACGGCGTTACATCCCAATCGCTCATGACCGTTGAGATGCTTAGCCGTGCAGGGGTCCCAGTGTCAGTGACGACGTATCTATATGGCAGCGGTGGACCATTGTCGGCAACCCACACTTGAAAGTCGACTCCAGGGCGGCTGAAGAGCAGATGATCACACCTGACTCCCCCCACAACCGCCTTGCTGACCACCATAGCCATGTCGACATCCTGGATCAAAAGGGGATAGACGTTACGGTAGACCAGGTCGGAAGCCGGGAGAATCATACCTATCGTTTCACGGACGAAGTCGAGCATCTCCTCGATAGTCCCAGGGGCGGATTCCGTCGCGTAGACATTTTCGGAAGGATTGTAGAGCGTTAACGTTTTGCCGTCGTAGTAAAAGGACTGGTTGGTCAGATCACCCCTGCGTTTGGCGTGAACCTTGTTCGGACGGCGGACGAGCACGTCCACGGAGACACCGAAATCGATTCGGTGCCCCGAGTCGAGTTCATCTTCTAAGTTGTTGCTGGTATGCACGCTGAACTTCTTAAGGCTGCCGACGTAATCGGTCATCCGCTGTAGTATCTGCGTGGCGGTCGGATCCACCCCAGGGGATCTGGCTCCCCCACCTGTAGAGGCGCACCCGACAAGTGTGAGCGCAACGATAGCGAAAAGAACTGCAGCCGTATTCAAATTCCATCTATTCATCCTGTTGCCTCCTGTGAACCTTTGTGGGTACTCTCTCAGCTGATTTCAATGTTGGCTGTTAGTCAGCACGCCGCTAGGAATACGCGCCCATGGATAATTCAGCACAGGCAATTCAGATTGGTTTACGATAGGATTAGATACAGCGATTAAACAAAAGGGCCATCCGTGAACAATAGCTGTCAGGATTTCTCCCGTAACACAGACCTCTGACTCTCGTTTCTGAGAAGGGACAGGTTTCGGTCTCTGCCTCGCGGCATGGTTGATTTTGTAGTAGTGAAATAGGTTCGTTTATAGGAATGGCTAATGGATATATCCTGTATCGGATTGCAGAATTGGGGTCAACAGCAAACCACAAACCCTGCCATAGTCCGCATCTTTCATCAGGCAGACTAAGGTGCCCATAGCAATATATTTTCTTTGCATCGGGATCAAATCTGGCGTGCACAATATGTTGTGGTGTATCGCTAAGCCCTCGAAGTGCAGGTAAATGCAAATGGTATCAAACCTTCAATAGTGAACAGCCATATGAGGCCCCTCTTTTCACTATTCAAGGTTGGATACCGGTTTTGACACAATCAGGAGTTTAACCGCTGCTCACATTCAAATTCCTTATCCGTTACTACATCTTCCATTCGTTGAATCCGTCGATTCAAATTGTCGAACTGCCGTTTCATACGATGCACCGCTCCCCTGCGGGATTGGGTGTAGCTGTCATAAAATTCCTTATCATCCAGACTCGATAGGGGGATCACCGGCTCCGGCTTCATCAGTAATGCCGCTAACAGATACAGCACAACAATCGGCCATAGCCCACTGAATATGAAAATAATGATCCCGATCGCCCGCAGCCATCCCACTGAGAAATCAAAATAATCGGCCAACCCTTTAAAAACCCCCAGAATCATTCCGTTTCGCGAACGATACAGCCCTCTTTCTCTTCCACGGTCGCTTCGGTGTCTGGATGTACTATACCTTCCATGTGAATAGTATCTGCGCATTGCTTATCCGTCCTTTTTTTCCTTTTCTAGAAGAATCGTCTCCAACGTTTCCACCCGCTCTTCCATCTGGCTCATTGATTGATAAATTTCCTGTATCATTTTGGCTTCCTCATCAGCCAATCCCCCGCGATTATCGGACACACCACCTTTGATAAGTCTAATGGCATATAAAATTGTCACCGGTACGATCGCCAAAGCGATGATGATACTGCCGAATACGATGGCCACGATAAGCACTTGATGCATTGCCGGTCATCTCCATTTTGGAATTATTTTGGAGGCACATCCTGGATGTCTGTCTTTTCTCGAGCTTTCAGTTCAGCCAACTCATTTTCAATTTCTTCATCGTTCATCAGGTGATCGATTTTTTCCTCCAATGTCGGCTTCCTGCCCAAATTAACCAAGTCAGCTTCGGATTCAAGTCTTTCGATCCGATTCTCAAAGCGGTTAAATCTCAAGATTGCTTCCGAGCTGTCCATCCGACGGATTTCTTCCTCCGCCCGGATCTTCTTTTTAGCGTGGATATGACGTTGCACCAACACGCGTTGCTTTTCACGGGCAGCCTGTAACTTCTCCTCAAGTTGACAGATATCGGCTTTGTATTGATCCACGATCCCGTTGAGTTCGACCAATTCATTTTCCAGAGCGTCCGCATTTCGGGAATACCTTCGTTTTTCCACGAGGGCTTCTCTGGCAAGATCATCCCGGCCTTTGTTTACTGCGAGAGTTGCTTTTTCATTCCAGCTTTTTTCCCGTGCCTGAATCTCGTGGAGCTGGCGCTGCACCCGCTTGCTGTTGGCCATTACTCCGGCGCAAGAAGATTTGATCTCAACCAACGTATCTTCCATCTCACGAATCATCAAGCGAATCATTTTTTCCGGATCTTCAGCCCGGTCCAGCATGGAATTGATATTTGCACTCACGATATCCCTAAATCTTGTAAAAATACTCATGGATTTTCCTCCTGCCTCTTTGCTTGCTTTTGATCGATGCTTTTCCCCAAGACAAAGCATCAAATGTGCCAAAATCTATATTCCATTCGATTTCAATATCTTATATAAATTTTGGTTGACTTAACAAATTCGGTATTGTTATATTTAAACCAAAATATGGTCAATTTAACTATTTATTATATAATTTTAGCCATGATCGAGCCCTCATTCCCTCCAAAAAACAATCCTGCTGCAAAGATTCCCCACCGGCAATTATCGGATGCATTGGGACAATCGGAAACATTCTTGCAGTTTCAGGAAAGGCTATCCGCCGTAGCTCCGGTAAACCGTCCGGTATTGCTGATTGGGGAGCGGGGCGCAGGAAAGGAATTGGCGGCCTCGAGACTTCATTTTTTATCCAAACGATGGCAGCATCCCTTCGTAACCCTGAATTGCTCCGCCCTTTCTCCTTCCTTGATCGAGTCCGAACTGTTTGGCCATGTAAAGGGTGCCTTTACCGGTGCCAGTCGGGAACGTATCGGTCGATTTTCCATGGCCGACCGAGGCAGTCTGTTTCTAGATGAAATCGGGAACATCCCCCTTGAAGCCCAGGAAAAGATTTTACGGGTAGTGGAATATGGGGCCTACGAACAGGTGGGCAGTTCAACGTCTATTCAAACCGATGTGCGAATTATCGCCGCCACAAATGTGGATCTGTCAGAAAAGGCAGAAAGAGGCTTGTTTATGCGGGATCTATTGGACCGGCTGTCATTCGAGGTGTTGTATCTGCCACCATTGCGGGAACGAAAGGGCGATATCCCGTTGTTGGCACAACACTTTGCGGCCCGCATGGCGTTTGAGATAGGGCGAGAGGGCACCCCTCGATTCAGCCAACAGGCGTTAGCCACTTTGGAAGCTTATGACTGGCCCGGAAATATAAGGGAGTTGAAGAATGCCGTAGAGCGAGCGGTGTATCGCTCAGAATCCGATGTGATTCACACCATTGTTTTCAATCCCTTCCAAAACCCCTTTGCTTCTGAATATACGACGAAAAAGACAACCGCCAGGCTACCCGTGGAGAAACCATCGACTCAACCTTCCGCAGAACCGGATGCGAACGACCAACCATTGGATCAAGCCGTATGGGAACTTAAGGTACGCTTGTTGAAAAACGCTCTGATTAAAAGCAATTTCAATCAAAAGAAAGCATCCCGTGTACTCGGAATTACGTATCATCAGTTTCGAGCGTTATATCGAAAGTACAAGGCGACTCAGGGTCATGAGTAAAAAAGCACTAACGGCTGGTTGGACACCGGTTTCTCCGGTGTTTAAAGATATAGTGTTGAGATAGTTGGGGGATTTCGGCATTACAATAAATGATTTTCAATTCAGGGGAATTCGAGATCTGCTTGGAGAGTTAATATGACCGCTGAAGATGACATCCTCATTGTTTCTGAAAAAATCTCCAGCCTCAGGGTGCTTTCCGAGCTGCTTGAGAAAGAGAGCTGCCCGGTTCGACAGGCAGAGAAAGCGCAAGCAGCCATTGACTCTGCGCTGACGAAGCCGCCTGGCTTGATCTTATTGAGCGTGCACATGCAGGATATGGACGGTTTTGAGATCTGCCGGCGTCTTAAGCAGGACGAACGGACGCAGGACGTCCCAATCATCTTTAACAGTGCGAAGGACGATATCGAAGCCAGGAGGCAGGGCTTCCAAGCAGGGGGCATAGATGTCATCACAAAGCCGTTTCAGGAGGTGGAAATCCTGGCACGGGTGAGGACACACTTGCGCTTCCACCGGATGCAGCAGCGTTTAGAAGAACTGGTCGATGCACGCCCTTCGGAGCTGAACGAAAGCTCGGCCAGTCTGGAACAAAAGGTCAGGGAGCTTCAGGAAAGTGAAGAGCGATACGAACTGGCCATCGCCGGATCTGCAGCCGGAATCTGGGACTGGGACCTTCGGACAGACAAGGTGTATTATTCTGACCGTTTGAAAAAACTTTTAGGCTACACGCCCGACGGGCTTTCAGACACGCTGGAAGAATTTTGGAGTCGACTGCATCCCGATGATGTCGAGGACACTCGGCAAACTCTGGAACGACATCTTGAGGAACGGGAGCCGTTTGTTGTTGATTACCGTCTTCGAACGAAATCTGGAGAATATCGATGGTTCCATGCCCGGGGGCAGGCCCTTTGGGATGATTCAGGCGAAGCCATCCGAATGTCTGGTTCTATAACCGACATCACCGACCGTAAGAAAACAGAAAAAAAATTAGTTTCTAGCGAAGAGCGCTTTCGAAATCTGATGGCGCAGTCTCCGCTGGATATCGTAATATTGAAGCCCGAAGGTCACATAAGTGAGGTGAATAAGGCCTGGCTGCGAAACTGGGACGTTCAGGCGGATGAGGCTGATAAGATCATTGCTGCATACAACATACGAACCGACAGGCAGTTCGCAGATCTCAGTCACGCCCCGCTGGTCGAAAAAGCCTTTGCGGGAGAGGATGTAGTCCTGCCTCCGATACACTATATTCCGGGCCGTGAATTCAAGGAGACTGAGCTGGAGGGTATAGAGGCGAGGGAGCGCTGGATTCAAACCCACTTGTACCCGATCAAGAATGAGGACGGGGTGATCGCGCACGTGGTTGCCATCAACACGGACATCACCGAACTCAAGCAAGCTGAAGAAGATGTCCTTAGAAGCGAAGAGCGTTTCCGAAGTTTAATTGAGCAGTCTCCCATGCCGATTGAAATATTATCGCTGGATGGAAAAATCCTGCAGTCAAACGCTTCCTGGAACAAACTATGGGGAGTCGATACGGCAGGTGCAGAAGAAGTACTGGAAAAGTATAACATGCGGACCGACCCACAGTTAAAGAAACTGGGAATAGACCACCTGGTAGAGAAAGCGTTCTCAGGTGAACATATAATTTTACCGCCGATTATATATGATGCATATGAAACCGTAGAAGATTTTGAAATCGAGAAATTTCAAGGACTTAAATCACCCTGGATCCAATGCCACTTGTATCCAATCAAAGATAAAAACGGCAAGGTCGTGAATATCATAAATAACTATGTAGACATATCCGACCAAAAACATACTGAAGCAGAGCTGCGAACTGCCTATGAGGAAATCAAACACTTAAAGGACCAGCTCGAAGCCGAGAGTGCCTACCTGCAGTATGAAATCAAATTGGAGCACAATTTTGAAAATATCATCGGGCAGAGCGAAGCGCTGAAATATGTGCTGCACCGGGTCGAGCAGGTTGCCCCCACAGACTCTCCGGTACTGATCATGGGCGAAACCGGGACGGGAAAAGAGCTTATGGCGCGCGCCCTGCATAAACTCAGTCAACATGGCAAACGGGCATTGGTGAAGGTGAACTGTGCGGCCCTGCCCGGGGAATTGATCGAAAGCGAATTGTTCGGTCGGGAAAAAGGGGCCTATACCGGGGCGACAACGACCCAGACCGGGCGTTTCGAACTGGCCAAGGGATCCACGCTCTTTCTGGACGAGATCGGGGAACTGCCCCTCGAGCTTCAGGCCAAACTATTGCGCGTTCTTGAAAGCGGTGAATATGAAAGACTGGGAAGCTCTCGCACCCTGCGTTCCGATGCCCGCATTATTGCAGCCACCAACCGGGTTCTCGAAGAAGAAGTGCGTAAAGGCCGTTTTCGAGAGGATCTATGGTACCGGCTGAAAGTGTTTCCAATTACCGTGCCGCCCTTGCGTGAACGACCCGAAGATGTTCCCCTGCTGGCCAACTGGTTTGCCGACCAATTTTCGAGAAAAATGGGAAAACAGGTCTCTATAATCCCCAAACGCACCATGGACAGGTTGCAGAGCTACCCATGGCCCGGGAACGTCAGAGAATTGCAGCATGCTTTAGAAAGTGCCGTGATTACTGCCACAGGAAAGAAACTGATTTTTGAACTTCCCCAAATTGAGGACCCGAACCTCAGTGGCTTCAAAACGTTTGAGGAAATGGAACGGGATTATATACTGCGGGTTCTGAAAGCCAGGAACTGGAAGATCGGGGGGAAGAACAGCGCCGCATCTACATTAGGCATGCATGTCAATACGCTCCGTGGTCGGATGAAGAAGTTGGGTATCGAGAAACCAAAGATTAAGTGAAGAATCCTGACCCAGGGGTTCAAGCACTGGTTTCAACCGTAGGGGCACATCCAACTCAACTAGAGAACAATAAATTCCAAATTCCAATATTCAATGACCAAAAGGTTGGATGATAGAGGTTTGGGGTTTTGAATTTAGGTCATTGTAATTTGTTTGATATTTGGAATTTGATTTTTGGGATTTTACTAATTCAATGATGTCTAACAAAAATAATTCGACTTTTTGCGTTACGCTTCATCCTTTGTCACTGCAGTAGAGAGCTTTAAGCTCCAAATCACAAATCTCAAATAACAAACAATATCCAAACTCCAATATTCAATGACCAAAAGGTTGGATGAGAAAGGTTTGGAATTTTGAATTTAGGTCATTGTAGTTTGGTTTTTGGGATTTTATTAATTTAATGATTACCCTGACTTTCATTTTCCCCTCTCGATTTCTGTAACCAAACCCGAAAATTGTAACGGAATCCAAAGCCATCTAAAAAACCAAATATGGTTCAAAAACCATATTTGGTTTTTTATTATATGCATATACCGCATTCCTCATCCCTCATGAAGTTCTCAATTATTATTAATTACAATTAGTTAAGGAAAGACCTGCTCCTATCTTATCAGTGGCATGTTCCTTGAACTCAAACTCATTAAAACAAACACTGTGAACGAGGATGTTGCCCAGCAGATACTCACACTCTCAGTAGTTGTGGAAGCGGTCGATTCCTCCGGCCTTGGTTTTCAGATCGGCGGTCAGTTGTTGTCTGTGAAAGTCGATATCGGAGATACGGAGTAAGCCATGTGTAGAATATTGACGATAATCTTGAGCCTGACGTTGATTTCTATCCCTCCGGTTTTCGCAGATTCCTTCTGGGATAGATTCAAAGATCCGTCGGATTGAAAAGTTGATTTTAGCGGTTGGTCAAAGGATGAGGAAAAAACTACCGGTGGGTTCCTTCCGGTTCCAATCTTTGTTTCCGAACCCGCATTAGGTGGATTCGGTTTGGGAGTCGCGCTGCTTTACATGCGTGAAAAGGGACCGTACGAAGACCCGAAAACCCCTTCCGGCAAGGAAGGGAAACAGCGGCCGCCAAGCATTATAGGCGTTGGTGGCGCCTACACGGTCAACGACAGCTGGGCTGTTGCCGGTGGTTATCAGAACAACTGGATTAATGACTCCCTGCGTTACTCGGGCGGATTGGGGTATACTTCTTTGAACCTGGATTTTTATGGCATCGGACAACGACAACGGCCCCGCTTGATTAATCTCGATGAATCATCCATCGAATTCAACATAGAGGGTTTCATTACACTACACGATTTGCGGTACCGCCTGCTGAATACCAATTTCTTTATCGGCACACGGTACGCGTTTCTGAGCTCTGAGACAACCTTCAGTCTCGGTCCTACCGAATTGATACCCCCATTTCAAAGAGAATCCAATGACGGCGCTCTAGGAGCTACGTTTATGTACGATACAAGAGACAACACGTTTACGCCTACAAGGGGAAGTAAAGTAGATCTGTCCGGCATGTTCCATAGCCCGAGCTTTGGCGGTGACTTCAACTACGAGAGGTATCAGGCTGCAGGGCTGACATGGATCGGTGTCCACCCGGACGTGACCCTCGGTTTGCGCCTGGACGCCCGCTGGGTGGACGGTAGAGCCCCCTTTTATGCCATACCATTCATCGATCTTCGCGGTATTCCGGCTCTTCGGTATCAGGACAAACTTGTTCTCATGGGAGAAGTCGAAGCCAGATGGCAAGCTTTTCAACGTTGGAGCATCCTGGGGTTTGTCGGTTCGGGACGGGCGGCGGAGGCATTGGATGAACTGGGCAGCGCAGAAGGACGTCACACATTCGGCACTGGTTTTCGCTATTTGGTTGCCCGCAAATTCGGATTGCATTCCGGGGTAGACATCGCACGGGGACCGGAGGACACATACGTATACATCCAGGTTGGTAGTGCCTGGTAGATGTAACCCGGAGTAATAACCTGTCACCCTTTACCGAGACCACGTCTCAAGTCAGTATCTTCGATCCTGATTCAGCATTGAGGACAGGATGGTCCGCAGGAGATCCACCACCAAGCCGAATGTCGGCGTGCTCCGGGAAACTAACGGAACTTTTCCCAGTAAAACATACAGCCCATGGAGAAATAGAGGTACACCATGACTAAGAAGACATTGATGAGAATGGCCGGGTTGCTGTGCATATCGCTTGTCCTAGCAGGATGCAGCAAAGAGCCTGAGGTCGTTGAGGTGGTCCGGGCGATCAAATCAATGACCGTCGCCGAGGACGCTGCCCAGCAGACACTCAAACTATCAGGAATCGTTGCAGCGGTCGATTCCTCAGACCTTAGTTTTCAGGTCGGCGGCCAGGTGTTGTCTGTGGAAGTCGATATCGGCGATCCGGTGACAAAAGGAATGGTCCTCGCAACCCTTGATCCGGAGCCCTTCCAATTGGAAGTGAATGCGACCAAGGAGGAACTTGTGAAGACTGAGGACAACGTTATCAAAGCAAAGGCGGAGTTTGAGCGTCAGCAGCGGATATTCGAGCAAGGAGCAGGGGCGAAACGATATTTGGATGTGGCTGAATACAATTATAAAGCTGCCACAAGCGCCGTTAAATCTCAAAGGGCCAAACTGAACCTCGCCAATCGAAATTTGCGCAAAACGAAATTGCACTCCCCTTTCGATGGAACCATCGCCTTGCGGTCCGTGCAGCCCCATGAAGACGTTCAAATGGGCCAAAAAATTTTTGAAATAAATGCCACGGGTAAATTGGAAGTAGAAATAGCGGTTCCGGAGACAAACATCGAGCAGATAGGCATCGGGGAATCGGCAACGCTCGTCTTTCAAACACTGCCGGGGGAATCTGCAAAAGGCCTTATTTCTTACATCGGTTCAGCCGCGGTTCAGGCGAACGCCTTTCCAGTAAAGGTGGAACTGATCGACCCAGATAAAAAACTCAGACCGGGAATGACCGCCGAGGTCAGTATCATTCTCAGATTCGAGACCCAAGAACCTGGATACCCGGTTCCACTCCAGGCCATTCTTCCTGCACCGGATAAAAATCGTGGCTATGCATTCGTGTATGACCCTCAGACATCCACCGTCAAAAAAACGCCGGTTCACCTTCACAGTGCGAAAGAAAAACTAGTTATCGTGGACGAAGGGCTCGGGACCGGAGACATCATCGCCATTGCAGGGGTAAGCTTTTTAGCCGATGGAATGACCGTCAAACTCATGAATAAATAGCTGAAAAAACTCATGCAACTTTCGGGGTGATATTCATTACCTGGGAGTAAAGAGGGATTGAAAATGAGAGGGATTACAGGATTTGCGCTGAATAATTCAAGAACGGTCGTTATGACACTACTCCTGGTAGTTTTCGGGGGGATTTATGCGTTTATCTCCCTTCCCAAACTTGAAGACCCTTTCATCACAATTCGTGAAGCGGTCGTGGTGGCTAAATATCCGGGTATGCCGGTAGAACAGGTCGAGCTGCTGATTACCCGGCCCATCGAGGAGAAAATCCGGAGCATGGGTGAAGTAGACGACATCAAGGATTCTACTTCCAAAGTGGGCGAGTCGTTGATCCATGTGACCATCAAAGATGAAGTCCCCACCGAACAGCTCCCTGCCACATGGAAGCTGCTGCGAAACCGGATGGATGATGTCAAACCGCTGTTGCCGAAAGGCACCATCGGGCCGATGGTGAACGATACGTTTGGTGATACAGCAGTAGCGACCATCGCACTTTGGAGCGATGGGTTCAGCATGGCGGAAATGCATGAAACCGCCCGTAAAATCAGAGAACGCCTCAATCTGATGAAAGGAATTCAAAAGGTCGATTTCAACGGGGTTCAGGATGAACGCATCTATCTGGAGGTATCAAACGCCAAGATTGCGCAAATGGGTATTGATATTAACGATATCGGATACAGCCTGGAAAAGCAGAATATTCTATTGCCTGGTGGTCGAATCGACATCAGCGATGTGGAACTCATTGTGGAAACCCAGGGCAGATTCAAGTCCGTAGAAGAAATTGGAGAGGTGCTCATTCCCATTTCCGGCACCCGGGCGACCATTCCTCTGCGCGATATCGCAACAATCCGAAAGGCGTATGTGGAGCCGATACGCAATCCGTCCTATTACAATGGTCATCCCGCCATCGTTTTGAGCATTTTTCTCCTCAGCGGTGTCGATGCGGTTGAATTCGGAGAACATCTACAGAATGAAGTCAAAGATATAGAGAACTCGCTGCCATGGGGCTATGTGCTCGAATTCGCCACCTACCAGCCTGAATTAATCAAAAAAGCCGTCAATTCGATGGTGATCAATGTGATCGAGAGCGTGGCCATCGTTCTTACAGTGGTCATGTTGCTGCTGGGTATCCGAACCGGCTTGATTGTCGGTTCCTTTATACCACTGGTCATGCTTTTCGGTATGTTAGCGATGTATGTGCTGGGGATAGATATGGAGCGGATGTCACTGGCCACGATGATTATCGCCCTGGGGATGTTTGTGGACAATGCCATCGTTGTGTCCGATGACATCAAAGTGAATCTGGAATCCGGCATGCCGCGAAAGGATGCTGTATTAAAGACCGGCAATTCCCTCGCAGTTCCCCTGCTTACCAGTACGCTCACGACCGTTTTCGCCTTCGGGCCAATCCTTCTCCAAATCGGCCAAACCGGAGATTACACCTCATCTCTGGGTTCAGAGATGATAATTTTGCTTCTGGGCTCATGGTTTTTTTCCATGTTTTCCTCCACCAGCATGTGTTTCTGGTTTTTAAAGACAAAACCCGCCGACAGCAATGGGGGACAACAAGAAAAGGATCCGTATCAGGGGAAATTCTATCAATTGTATCGCCGAATTCTTAAATTCTCCCTCCAGTATCGGATTCCTGTACTGGCTTTCACAGTTGGTGTGTTCGTGGCTGCTATTTATGCATTGACGTTTATACCGCAGGCCTTTTTTCCCGGCGGAGACAGAAATCAGTATTTGATCTATCTGGACCTTCCGGCAGGAACGCGCATCGAAGAGACCGAACGGACTGTACGACAACTCAGTACCTGGCTGCAGGATAAAGAAGAAAACCCTGAAAATACAGGTACCATTGCCTATGTGGGAAACGGGGGGCCGCGCTTCTTTCTTTCACTGGCGCCTGTAGACCCGGATCCGTTCGTTGGATTTTTAATCGTCAACACCGAGAGCAACAAAGAGGTTCCGCAGCTCGTTAATCGAACAGCAGAATACCTGCGGGACAATTTTCCCAATGTCCGAGGCCGGGTGAAGTCCATGTGGCTTGGAGGCAGTGAAACCGGGCTGATGGAGGTTCGCGTCAGCGGTCCTGACAAGGAGGTGCTGCAGAAGCAGGCCGAACAGTTAATGGCGGCACTCCGGGAAGTTCCCGTCACCATCGATATAAAACAAAATTGGAATAACCGGGTGTTTTCCCTCAAAGCCGATGTCGACCAGACGCGGGCGCGTCGCGCCGGGGTAACTTCAAAGGATGTGGCCAACATGCTGGAATTTTTTGTTGATGGAGAAACAACCACCTATTTTCATCAGAGCAATGTTTAAATTCCCATCGTCGGACGTGGGCTTGAAGTTGAACGGGATTCTCCCGACAGCTTACGGACACTCGGCATCCGGTCGTCATCCGGCGAGCTGGTGCCGCTCAGCCAGGTCGCAGATCTGTATGCTGTCGGTGAGTTGGACCGTATCGTGCGCTACAACCAGGAGCGCACCATCACTGTCAGCGCAAAAAATCAGGTGTTGAAAGCTTCCGAGATCTTTGCGGCGTTAGCGCCGACCCTTGAAGCGATGCACTTTCCGAAGAACCACTACTGGGAAGTCGGAGGCGAACTGGAGAGTGCGGCGACGGCTCAGAAAAACCTGGCAAAGTGGCTGCTGCCCTGTTTTGGGGGCATTGTTTTTCTACTCGTCTGGCAGTTCAACTCTATCCGGCGGGCCGCTATCATCATCCTCACCATGCCCCTGGTCATCGTAGGCGCAGTGGTCGGGCTACTGGTGATGCGGGCTGATTTTGGGTTTATGGTCATTCTCGGACTCTTGGCCCTGGCAGGATCCATTGTGAACAACGGTATCGTCATGATCGACAAAATCGAAGAAAACAGTCGCGAAGGACAGACACCATACGATGCGGTGGTTAATTCGGCCGTTAGCCGATTCAGGCCCATCCTGCTTTCAGTTTCGACCACCATGCTTGGATTTACCCCGCTGATCATCAATCGCGATCCCCTTTTCTATGGGATGGCAAGCATCATGTTCTTCGGATTGGGCATCGGCAGTATGTTCACACTGAATTATGTTCCGGCACTCTATAGTTTGTTTTTCCGGATCAAACCTCCCGGGGCAGAGAATGTCCCGGGGTGAAACGAATAATAGTTGTACCCGGGTAAACAGGTTTTCCTGGTGTGAATCTACCAATCTAAATTTGCACGGTTATATAGTGGCTGCCACAAATATGTTCCGTTTGACGACTGCAGACAACCGGTAGGGCATGTCGGGTCGAAGCCTGGGCTAAGACCGATGCCCAGCTCTACATCACAGTATTTGTAAATTTATCGTAGGGCGGGGCACCGCACCCGCCAGCAACGCCAAAGACTGCTCCGCTGTTTCAATCGGAACGGAATTCTGACTTTCGCTATTAAGGGAGAGCTTTATGACTACCGGCATAGGCGATCAAGCCCAAAAACTGAATCGAATGGATTACTGGTCAAGCTCCATTCACTCTCCGAAACGATGGCTTCTGGCGATGGCCGCGGTTGTACTAGTGATAAGTTGTTGCACCGTGGGGCCGGATTTTGTGAAACCCGATGCCCCGGTGATGGATGATTGGATGGAGACTAAGACTTCCGAATTGAGCTCGGGCCCGAGCGACTATAGCGACTGGTGGAATGTTTTTGATGATCCCGTACTCCAAAAATTAGTCGAAACCGGGTATCAGCAGAACCTTACCCTTCAGATAGCCGCTATCCGCATATTTGAAGCGCGCGCCCGACTGGGTATAGCGGTCGGAAACTTGTGGCCCCAACAGCAGGCGGCATTCGGGGATTTGACGACGAACCAGCGAAGTACACCCACAGACTCTCCCCTTGTCGATAATAAATTTAATCAATTGAGTCTCGGCTTCGATGCCGCCTGGGAACTGGATATCTGGGGAAGGCTTCGTCGCTCCGTAGAATCTGGAAGGGCCAGCCTTGAGGCTTCCGTCGCGAGCTATGACAACGTACTTGTATCTCTGACGGCTGAAGTGGCCCGCACATACATTGTCATCCGCACGTTGGAGAAGCGGCTTGAAATAGCCAGGGAGAACGTCGAACTGCAAGAAAATTCTCTAAGAATTGCCGAAGTTCGATATTCAGAGGGAGCGGTTACGGAATTGGATGTCTCTCAAGCAAAATCCCTGCTGACCGATACCCAAGCGCTGATTCCACGGTTGGAATCCGGCCTGCGACAGTCGCAAAACGCGCTGGCCATTTTGCTGGGCGTAGTTCCCGGGACGTTGGCTGAAATGCTGACAGGGCCACCCGAAATTCCGATTGCCTCAGAGGCAGTGGTCATTGATATTCCAAACAATCTTCTCAGACGGAGGCCTGACATTCGGTTATCCGAGTACCGTGTTGCCGCCCAGAGCCCTCAGATCGGTATCGCCAAAGCAGATCTGTACCCTCAATTTTTCCTCTTTGGAACCATCGGCTGGAGATCATATGATGCAACATCGGTTGCAGGCGAAAGTGAACTGAGCGACATCTTCAGCGAGAAGAGCCTGTTTTGGACCGCGGGGCCCGGTTTCAACTGGAAAATACTTAATTATGGACGCCTGAGAAATAACGTGCGTGTGGAAGATGCCCGTTTTCAACAGCTCGTAGTGAACTATAAAAGAACGGTTTTAAACGCCCAGCGAGAAGTCGAAGATGCGATGGTTGCTTATACGCGTTCCATGGAAGAACAGCGGTTTCTGAAGGCCAGTGTAGATGCCTCAGAGCGTTCGGTTTATGTCTCTTTAATCCAATATCGAGAGGGGATCGTCGACTACCAGAAGGTGCTGGATTCCCAACGATTTCTGGCCGCTCAAAACGATCGGTTAACGGAGGTCAGCGGCCAGATCGGTACCAATCTTGTCGCCACCTACAAGGCGTTGGGTGGAGGATGGGAGTTAAGAGAAGTAGATACCATGCTCTCGGATGAAAACAGAAGCGAAATGACCGAACGCACCAATTGGGGCGGGTTGCTGGAGCCGGCTGAGCTCGAAACGGAAATTAAAGATAAGGATGACCCAGGATTCTGATGCCTGGTCATCAACCGGTTCGGATATTCCAAAATATATACGGCCCATCATCATTCCACCACACAGGGGTAGGACATGCTTTTCTATCAATTAAAGATTCAGATCAAGCCTTACAAACCGGATGAATTCGTCAGCAGTATGCGCTCGTATTTACGCAGTATTCGCAAGGAAAAGGGGTGTCTTGATTTCAGCATGTATCGGGATTCCGAAAAGAAAAACATCTTTATCGTGGTGGGAGAGTGGAAGACCCGCCAGGCCATGTATAATCATTTTCAGACACGTGAATTCGAGCTGATGATCGGGGCGGCCAAGGTACTTGGAGAGACTTTCGAAATGAACATCGCAGAAGTTTTGAAGTCCGGAGGCATCGAATTGGCAAGAAAGCAGATTGTCTCCTCAGAAGGGAGGTTTTCAGGATGAGACACATGGTTCTTGTAACGGTTTCTGTATTGATAATATCCATCCAGTCTGTATGGGCGGAAGACTTTGATCATCAGGAGTCTCAACAGGGTCCGGCTCAATGGCTGACAAGCCTCGATTTACCAACGGATAAACCCATCACCCCACCCACGGAAATAAATCCTGAACATTTTTCCAGCAACCCCTTCGTACTTGATGACATTTACTGCATGGACGACAGCATAGCCGTTGCTAAAAATGCACTAGGTGACCAGGGGGATCTTTTTGCGTTTGTGTCGGTCGCTCAAGTTGCAAACGCAGCAAGTGCTTCGGAGGTGGATAGTGATAGTCCCGAATATGTTATTTATGAATTTTATCGGCTCATATCATTCGAGGCAGGCGAACGCCCAGACTACGATGGCATTCGAAAGCTGCTGGCAGACGATGCGGTGATCTTAGTAGGAGCCCCAGAGGAGGGCGAGAAAGTACTCAATGCCGATGAATCCGTACAGCGAGTTAAGGAGGGTATCGAAGAGCTTGGTTTCGCAGATTATGGCCTTCAGTTCACCGTCAAAAACATTAAATGCAGAACTACTGAGGCAACCGCATCTTGCCTGGCGACCGTTGAGACATCGTATCCAGGTCTTGATATAGGTCCGATAAGGTCTACCGACTTAACGGCTTTGGAAAAAAGGCAAGGCCGTTGGCTGGCAACGGCAACCGCCTTGTTTGTTGAGGCGCCCGATGTTAGACCACCGTCTATTTTGTCGTATCCTGTTGTGGGAAAAGCCCCTGCTCCGGTCAAGGCGCCCAAATATGAACGTGCCCTGCCATTTTTAGCGCAAAGTGTCATCGACCTGGGTTACCAGTTGCCCAAGCCCTTTGGGGTAGCCGTTATACCTGCGTGGCTACGACAAGACTTTGTCCTGCGGGATCTTTCTATTTCTGTTAACAACGGCCCAACTAAGAATATCGATTTTATTGACTATGGTGATCCCTGGGTAGAAAACACGACCGTGCAAGTAAAATTTGATGCCTGGATCTTACCGTTTTTATATGCCTTCGCCGCAGTGGGCGCGCTGGACGGTAAAGGCAGTATCCCCCTCACCATCCAGGGAGCAGATTTGATGGACCACCTCGGCCTCGGTGGATCATGTACAGGTGGGCCGCTGCAGCCGGAGCTGTGCGTACAAACTTTGAACGCGGAAGCACAGCCCGAATATAACGGTACTAGTTTTACGCTAGGTACGACCTTGTCGGCTGGTTGGAGGCAATTGTTTGTAGCCGTTCCCATTTCCTACACCTGGACTGACGTCAATATCGTAGAAACTACCGTAGAAGCGCTAAATATTACACCCCGCGTCGGTGTAACCGGCAGCATCGGAAGCTGGGGCGCACTATCTGTTTTCGTAGGTGCAACCTATCTATATGCGGAAGTTGAGCTCGAAGGAAGTGTAACGTTTGATACCCCAAACTCAGGGGTTCCAGGAATTGGCGATAAGACGACAATAGATTACAAAATTACGCAGGAAAACAAAGACAAGTGGAATGGCCTGGTTGGCTTTAACTGGGATATCAGCAGAAAATGGAGCGCCTCGGCAGAAGCTGGTTTTGGGGGCTCGCGTAGCAATTTTATATCTTCGTTTACGTTTAGATTCTAGTTTGCTTTGAATGGTGGAGAATTAGATTGTCTTTTTTTGTTTGGTAGTTTTGATATTGTTTGAAATTTGTCATTTGAGTTTTGATTATTGACTATGCTGGACTCAACCGCAAACTGGCAAATCGGAAGTTCTGAACTTGGATTGTTGCAGCATTGTGATGAAAGGAAATCACCCATGCCTTTCGACGCCTGGCTGACACTCGCGATTCTTATCGCGACCTTCGCCACCCTTGTATCAACAAAGCTGCCGCCGGTGACCATCTTTCTGGGCGCATTGACCTTGTGCATTACATTCGGATTGGCGCCCATCGAACGATGCCTGGCCGGATTCGCCAACCCGGGAGTCATAACCATCGGTGCCCTGTTCATGGTTGCTGCGGGGATGTATTCCACCGGGGCTATCACTCTGTTGAGTGACAAGGTCATCGGCCGACCGAAAACGATGTTGTCGGCCCAACTGAAAATACTGCCGCCGATCGCCGTGGGAAGCGCATTCCTCAATAATACACCTCTGGTGGCGATGATGATCCCCGTCATTCGCGACCTGTGCCGCAGCACCGGTCTGGACAAGGCCAAGCTCTACATGCCCCTTTCATTTGCTTCGATCCTCGGCGGATGTTCGACGCTGATCGGCACGGCCACCAATCTGATCATTGCGGGAATGGTCGTCGACGCCATAGCCACTGGCGCTGGCGGCAGTTCCCGGCTGCGGAAGATCGCTCTTTTCGATCCGGCCTGGGTGGCTGGGCCGGCCATGGTGCTTGGCCTAGTGCTGCTCCTTGTGCTGTCACGCTGGTTGTTGAAATCACCTGCAGCGAAGGCCAGCGACTCGGTAGTTGAGCGGTTATACGGAGCGGAGTTCGTAATTCCGGATGCGTCGCCGCTGGCGGGGAAGACCATAGAGAACGCCGGCTTCGCCGAGCCGATCGGATTCGAGGTGGTGGGTCTGATCAGGGCCGATGGCTCGAGGATCCCCATAGAACCGAGTACACCCCTGGTCGAAGGCGATGTTCTTTTAATATCGGCAGAGCTTGACAGCCTTGCCAGCCTCTGGACAATGCACGGTCTGGCGCCACTCCACACCATGAATCCCATGGAAACCGTTCGTCATCACCACCAGTTGATCGAGGCCGTCATATCTCCTCAAAGTGCGGCGCTGGGCCGGAAGGTCTCCGAGTTCCCTTTACCGGAAAGCCCCTTTCAATTGAACCTGGTCGCCGTTTCACGAAACGATGAGGCCGTCGCGGGGAGGATCGACGACCATACGATTCAAGTCGGGGACGTCGCCGTGATGGAGGTTGATGATGTGTTCTTCTACGTGAATCGTGGTGAGCGCGAATTTTCCCTTGTTCGACAGGTTCATGGCTACCATCTACGACGCTGGCACAAGGCTGCTGCTGCATCGGTGATCACCGCCGCCATGATCACAGCGGCTGCCGCTGGCTGGATGAGTATGCTGAATGCCGCTCTGCTGGCCACCGGTGCCATGCTGCTGACGCGCTGCCTGTCGCTCCGGAATGCTGCAAGAAGCATCGACTACAGTACCCTGGGAGTGCTTGGCGCGGCCATCGGGGTTGCCGCAGCTATCTCGGAAAGCGGACTGGCGGACCGGATCGCGACCATTCTCACCGACCTGGGAGGTGGCAATGCACTGGCCGCGCTTGCCGTTTTCTTTATTGGCCTGGTTGTCATGGCCAACCTGATTACGAACGCCGCTTCCGCTGTCTTCATGTTTCCTATCGCTCTCTCGATGGCAAGCCAGCTCGAGGTCAGCTTCATGCCGTTTGCCATTGCATTAATGACCGGGACCATTGGCGCGGCCATCACCCCGCCCGCTTATCAGACTAACCTCGTGGTCCAGGGCCCCGGTGAGTACAGCTTCATGGACTTTGTCAAGATGGGGGTACCACTTGCGATCCTCGTCGGGGTAATTACCGTTTGGCTGGCACCGGTATTCTTTCCGTTCTGATTGCAGCAGGCTGGGATCGGTTCGTCGAGATCCAATATGTGGCGAGAGAAAGTTGCCTGCGGACAGGATTTGCCCATATGAAAGGATTGTGAACCCATGTCAGAAAAAGCAGATAGTGCCTCGCGGCAGGAAACGGACTCCTTCAGGATCGGTCAACCATACTCTTCGAAATTGCGGATTCCATTTCTGTTCATACTGGGGGCTGGCATATCTTTCCTGTTTTTTAAGCTTATCTGGGGCTTTGTAGTGTCACTGCTGATGGGCGCCATACTGGCAGGCCTGGCCCAACCTGTTTTTCGTCGTCTGGTTGCCCTGTTTCACGACCACAAGGGTGTTGCCTCGGCCGTGACCGTGCTCCTGACCCTGTGTCTGGTCGTCGTTCCGATAACGATATTATTAACTATCCTGGCCAACGAAGCGGTCGAAATCAGCAAAGCAGCCATTGAACTGACCAATAGGGACGTCCTCGAGCAGAAGATTCAGGAAAGCCAGACCCTGCAGCGGCTGCTGCCCAACCAGGAAGAAATAGTAGGAAAAGCCGGTCAGGTGACCTCTAAGGCAGGGACCTTTTTAGCGCGTGGCGTCGCCACAGGTGCCAAGGTCACAGCAAAGTATTTGCTGCTGTTGTTCGTCATGCTCTACGCTATGTTTTACTTCCTCATGAAGTGCCGCGAGGGCCTCGATGCGGCGCTGCGCTTTACACCCCTCACCAGCGATGACAAGGAGCGTCTGCTTGCTACGTTTATCTCGGTCAGCCGCGCAACAATCAAAGGCACTCTGGTCATCGGAATTCTCCAGGGCAGTCTGGCCGGTCTGTCATTCGCGGTCGCCGGCATCAATGGGGTGGTCTTCTGGTCGGCCGTCATGGCCGTTCTTTCTATCGTTCCCGGTATCGGTAGCGCTTTGGTGTGGGTGCCGGCCGTCATCTTTCTTGCGCTGAACAATCAAATGGGTGCCGCCGTCGGTGTGGGACTCTGGTGTGGGATCGTCGTGGGCACTTTGGACAATGTCCTGCGGCCGATCCTTGTCGGCAAAGACACCCGGATGCCGGATCTTCTGGTATTGGTGACCACCCTGGGCGGCCTTGTCATGTTCGGCGCCTCCGGTATTGTCATCGGCCCTGTCATCGGTGCCCTGTTCATGACCATATGGGGGCTCTGGGGCTCAGCGGTCGAAGAGATTGGGGAGACAAATTGAACAGATTTTGAAGACGGCAGTGCCTGTGAATAAAGAATTTCAACATGACAGGCGATCATAGGACATTCAATCATGAGAGGAGACGTTTCGATTCATGGAAATAAGATACCTTAAAATGGCTGCTTCGGGGATCGAGGAATTTAAACCGGACTCACCCGAAGCGATTGAACGCCAGGTTCCTTTGTGGATATCGGTTTTTACCGAAGACAGGAGTGATATTGCTGAAGCACTTGGCAGTGTCATTCGTGATGAATTGGTCATCCAGCACGTGCTGGATCCGGGTATCAGCACTCGTGCTCGATTCACCGAGCGATGGGCCGTTCTGGATTTCAATACGGTTTTGGAAACAACGCCTGTGAAGAGCGAATACGTTACCTTCCTGGTTAAAGAGGATCTGCTGATAACGATTGCCGATAAAGCCCGCCAATCCATGGACGAGATTATAACACCCATGAAATCATATCCGCTGCCCGCCGATCAGGAATTGCTGCAGGTGCTTTATCTGATTCTCCACTCCCTGTCCGGTGAAAACCTGGATGCTGTATCCCATGCGCGAGAGCAGGTGGCCGGACTTGCAGAGATCATCGATGAACAGCCGGAAGATGTGGAGCCGTCCGATATTATGGATATCAAGAGAGATCTGGTTGCGATATTCGGCGTCCTTGAAGATGAGTATTATTCCATCGGCTTTCTGCCTGAACTTCGGTTGTTCCGAGGGACGGCAAAATACCGCGAGAGGACTGCGGAGATTGCCCGGGGCTTAGAACACCTTAAAAATACGGTGGAGCGTATCGAAGACCGGCTGGAGTCCATCCACCGGCAGTATACCCTGTCATTGCAGGAAACATTCAACAAGCGGTTGAGTATCCTCACGATATTGCAGGCGATTTTCGTGCCGTTGACCCTGATCGCGGGAATTTACGGGATGAACTTTGAAATCATGCCCGAGCTGAAATTCGAGCACTGGTATTTTTGGATCCTGGGGTTGATGGCCCTGATAGCGGGCAGTGAGCTGTTGTATTTCCATAGGCGTGGCTGGTTTAAATAACATAGATGGGGAGCGTTCAATCATATGCAATTCGCAGCGAACTGACTAACCGGAGAAAGACAGGATGACCCGGATTGCCTCCCAAACGCACAATGAGCTGATGGAATATCAGCTTCTCCATCAAGTCTCACGATCCTTCGCCCTGACCATACCGCAGTTGCCCCCGGCGTTGAGGAAGCAGGTGGCTATTGCCTATCTGCTGTGTCGGATTGTCGACACCATTGAGGACGATTCAAGACTCACGCTGGCCCAGAAACACATCTACATGGACCGCTTTCTTGGGGTGGTGGCCGATCGAACATCGCCGGAGCAGTTTGCCGAAGGGCTATATCGGGTGTTGTCGGATCAGACGGCGGACGGTGAAAAAAATCTCATACGACACACCCCCCGTGTGGTGGAGACGTTTTTCACCTTCACACCCCAGCAGCGGTCCGCCATTCTGCGATGCCTGAAAATAATGGCCGACGGCGTGCTGGAAATTCAGGCCGAAGAGGCGCCTCGCGGCCTGGAAAATCTCGGCAGAATGGACCGCTACTGTTACTATGTCGCCGGTGTAGTCGGAGAGATGCTCACCGAGCTGTTTTGCGATTATTCAGAGGCGATTGCCGTGCACCGGGAAAGCCTCCTGAAGCTGGCGCCGTCGTTTGGCCAGGGGCTTCAGATGACCAATATCCTGAAAGATTTCTGGGAGGACCGGGCTCGCGGTGCATGCTGGCTGCCCAGGGATGTCTTCACTGCCGCCGGGTGTGACCTGAATGCCGTGGGGGTCGGTTATGACCGAACAGCATTCGGAAGAGGTCTGACAGCTCTGATTGGCATCACTCGTAGTCATCTTGAGAACGCCCTGGCCTTTACCCTGCTGATTCCCCCGAATGAAACCGGAATTAGAAAATTTTGCCTTTGGGCCATCGGGATGGCTGTGTTCACCCTCCGGAAAATTGCGAACAATCCCGATTATAGTCGAAGCAGCGACGTCAAGATTTCAAGAAACACCACCCGCACCATCATTTTGGTTTCAAATGCGACACTGAAAAGCAATTTTCTGCTTCAATCGCTGTTTGATCTGTCCGTCCGTGGGCTTGCCGTCCCGGCTTCGAACGCACGTCTTACATGATCTTTTCCCTGGAATATTATCACGCTCCACGTGCCCAATTCCGTTATTTGAAGAACAATCCACCTGTGCGCATGCAAATGGTGTCAAACCTTGAATTGTGAATAGCCATGTGAGGCCCCACAATTCACAATTCAAGGTTTGAACCGATTCCCTTTATCCTCCATTTTTCACTATTCACCTTTCACTTTTCACTTATTTCGGCGCCGGCAAACTCGAGCGGTCGTGGCACTGGGTACAGCCGACAGGTATTTTTCGTTTCCGGTCCTCTATTTTCTTTTCCAAGTGACAATTGATGCACTGGGCGTGTAGAGCATTCAAATAGTGTTCGATCAATTCTTCTTCGTCCATCCATTCGGCCTGCTTTCCCCGGACAAACCCTAGTTCACCATGGCAATCCTGGCAGTGTTCCTCAACCTCGGCATCCTCTGATTCAAGGGTATGATGGCAGTCGACACAGGAAAGTCCATACTCGCGCACATGACCGGCATGGGAGAAGATCACCGGACCGGCGTAGATTTTGATGGGATCGACGTCTTCAAAACTGTACTCGAAGACCTAGGTGATATCGTCGGTGGTATCGGATGAATGAACCCATCCTACAATCATGGAAAGAGAAAGCGTCACGATGAGAAACTGCCGAAAGGCTGTCATATGGCTCTCCTGTTTTCCTGGTTAATGGTATTTATGAGTGCCTGTATTCCAACACGATGGTTCTTACCAAGAAAAGAGAAAATTAAATTCCAAATTCCAAATCACAAATGACAAATAAAACCCAAATTCCAATATTCAATGACCAAAAGATTGGATGAGAGAGGTTTGGTATTCGAATTTCGGTCATTGCAATTTGTTTGATATTTGCGATTTGAGTTTTGGGATTTTCATGTCAGCAATGGGCGTCAGATCTTGCATTGTTACATTTTTAAAGACGAGGGTACTAATTATGCTGTGGCTGCGCGAAGGACAGAACCGACAAGCTCCTGGGCTTCTTGCTGTATCTGCTTCAAATGTGTTTTCCCTGAAAAACTTTCCGCATATATCTTATAAATGTCCTCGGTGCCGGATGGCCGCGCGGCAAACCACCCATTTTCTGAAACGACCTTTAATCCTCCGATAGGGGCCTGGTTGCCCGGAGCCCTGGTATATATTTCGATGATCGGCTCTCCGGCCAATTCCTTGGCGGTGATCATATCCGCGGACAGTTGCGTTAGCACCTGTTTCTGCTCAGAGGTCGCCGGGGCATCGATGCGCTCGTATACGGATGCTCCAAACTGCGCCTCGAGAGAGGCATAGATCACCCCCGGATCCTTGCCGGTTTTGGCCGTGATTTCAGCGGCTAAAAGATCCATGATGATGCCGTCCTTGTCCGTGGTCCACACGGTACCGTCCCGTCGCAGGAAGGACGCCCCGGCACTTTCTTCGCCACCGAAAGCAATTTCGCCGCTGAGCAACCCATCTACAAACCATTTGAACCCCACTGGCACCTCCTTTAAATTTCGCCCGAGGTCCTCCGCCACCCGATCGATAACCGAGGTAGACACCAGGGTTTTGCCAACGGCAGCCGATGGACTCCAAGAAGGTCTGTTCTGAAACAGGTACCAGATGGCCACGGCCAGATAGTGATTGGGATTGAGTAGACCGACGCTTTTAGTGACAATCCCGTGGCGGTCGACATCCGTGTCATTGCCAAAGGCGATGTCAAATTTGTCTTTAATCTGTATCAGACCTTGCATAGCATAGGGGGACGAACAGTCTATGCGGATTTTGCCGTCCTTGTCCAGGGGCATGAACGAAAAGGTGGGGTCCACCACCGGATTGACGATCTCGATGGACAATCCGTAGCGTTCAGCGATGGTTTCCCAGTAGTCTACGGCAGATCCGCCCATGGGATCGACGCCGAGTTTGAGCCCGGATGTGGCAAGCACATCCATGTCAATGACGTTTTCAAGATCCGCCACATAGGGATGGATATAATCATATTCATTCGTGGTTTCCGCCCTCAGGGCTTTTTCAAAGGGAATGCGATGGATCTGATTCGGGCCGTCGGCAAGTATCTGGTTGGCCCTGTCGGCAATCCATCGGGTCGCCTCATTGCCTGCGGGCCCGCCCTCGGGTGGATTGTATTTGAATCCGCCATCTTCAGGGGGATTGTGCGACGGGGTGATGACCACACCATCTGCAATGCCGCCTTTTTTGGCTGTATTGTACGTCAGAATGGCGTGTGAGATCACCGGAGTGGGGGTATATCCCCATCCTTTCGGAATCATGACCCTCACACCGGCAGCGGCAAAGACCTCAAGAGCGCTGGCCATGGCCGGTTCGGACAGGGCATGGGTATCCATTCCCATAAACAGCGGGCCGTCGATATTACGGGACATTCGGTATTCACACAGTGCCTGGGTGACGGCCAGGATGTGATCTTCATTAAAACTGTTCTTTAACGACGAACCCCGGTGACCCGAGGTTCCGAAAGCAACCAGCTGCGCCGGATCGGAGATGTCCGGCCGATGGGTGTAATAGGCGGAGTCGAGCCTTGGAATATTGGCCAGCGTGGAGTTCGGTGCCTTTTGGCCCGCGAGCTCGTGAATTGTCATGTGATCTTTCTCCTAAGTATGTCTGGTTTTTTTTGCCAGCTTTATGCGGGGATAATCGCGATCCATGGGCGACACCATCACCTTCTTCCTTCTGAAGGGATGTTTGCTCCTATGATGCTCTTAGTTGAATTTGTCAACAGAGATGGACCGGTATGACCTGATCTATCTATCTTAGCGGCGAAAACTATGGTTCTCCTACCTTTATCAAAACCCAGTGTTGCAAGCACCATAACGGGACATTTGATATATTTTAGGATCAAATCGGGCGGATACAAGATGCAGTGTTGATAGGATTATACATCGGAGGAACGTTTTTGATTGGTGACCTCAATGGGGCAGGCCGGCCCGGGAGTGCTCGCTTCGATATTCTCCCGGTGTGGTGCCGGTCCACCCCCTGAAGGCGCGGAGAAACGAATTGCTGTCATGATACCCCAGCAGGTAAGAGATCTCTCCTGTTGAAATCACGGACTTTGCCAGATAGTGCTGTGCAAGATCTTTTCGCGTGGCATTCAGAATTTCCTGATAGCTGTATGACTCCTGACTCAGATGGCGCTGCAACGTGCGTTTGCTCATGGCCAGACGACGGGCCGCCTCTTCGATGGAATTGTGCCCGGCCGGCAGCATCTCCAACAATGCGCTTTTTACTCTCTGGGCAATGCTGGTTTCGGTATCCAGGTCAGATAATCTCTTCTTCAACCCTGCTTCGAAAAAATCCCACATTCCCGCATCTTCGGTGAGAAACGGGTAGACTGCATCCTCTGCGAAGAAGGCAAATCTGATGGCGTTCCCCTGCCGAATAGTCCTTCCGAAATATTCCTCATACGGCTTTAAATTCTCAGGTGGCTGCGGAAGTTCCAGATCGGCAGGTAAGATACGCTTCCGCGTGGCCAGACGGGCCAGCCAGGTTAAAAACACCAGTTCCGTGGCGCCTAGGGATCGTGGAATCTGATCGTCGTGGCCATAACATTCTAAGGTAGCATTGGTTTGAACCTTCCCGACGTCCACCGTCAGATTCATCGGGCCGATAAGCCGCTTGAACTGCGCGAGGCGTTTCAATGCGGTGTTCAGGTTCGGGCTGCAGAGGCTGGCGAATATCGGTGGATCAAAAGCTTCGACCGAGATGGCCTGGCCGAGTTTCAACGGCAGTTCCTCGGTGCCGGCGACCTGTTCCAAAGCTCGCCAGAGGCTGAAGTATTCTCCCGGACTCAGACTCGCATCCCTGCGCGAGAACAGGTCCGCCGGCAATCCGGCCAGTGTCAGTACATGGGCCGGATTAAATCCCATATCGGATATGAGAAGTTTCCATCCTTTTTGAACCGCAAAGTGAGTTGCCTGTTTCATTGTGTTAACCCTCAAACTTAGAATGCGGGTTGAGTTATGCAATGGTAAATTCTTTTATAGTTTGTCAGAGAGAAGGATTCAAGGTTTACCCGCCTATGGCGGCGCCGGAGGCGAGCAGGGATCCAAGGGGACAAGGATTCAAGTGTTTTTAAATGGCTTTGGGAAACGAGTTCTAGTGCATTTGCCAAGATAGGTTCGTCCGACGATCAACTCAGCAGAGTTCTTTTAACGGCTACCTGGCCCGTTGAATCCTGTCATCCTACTCCCATGCCATTGCGATTAAATTCATGTTCATACCACGAAAGCAATATCCAATCGGGTGATTATCTACATATCGGATACTTTATCCAGTAATCTGGCTCAACACGTGACGCATTGAACCTCATAGCTTCCGCCTTGATTGGATCCTGCATCAGAGGCCGAATTGCGCCTTGATGCCCCCGATAAACGTTTCGTCGTCTGCGGCCTTCCGGCTGGCCACAATCTTTGCCACATCGGGCCCTGCTGTATATCGGAGCTGATTCGTGCCGTCTGTGGCGGCCCGGTAGATGACCTCCGCGACCACGACTGCCTCAGACCCGCTTTCGGCCAGGGGCCCGAAGGCGGCGAAGACCTTGCCGACCAGTTCCTGGTATTCGGTCAGTTTTTCATCGTTGTTGAAGTCAAGGGACCGGCCGCCAAAATCGGTTTTAATCATGCCCGGTTCAACGATTTTGACCTTTACGCCGATAGACTCCATCTCAAAGCTCAATGCCTCGGTTAGCCCTTCGACGGCAAATTTCGAACCGTGATACAGTGTGCCCAAAGGGAAGCTCATCTTGCCGCCGATGGACGAGATGTTGATGATGACACCGTTTTTGTTCTCTCGGAAATGGGGCAGGACGGCCTTAGTGGTTTCCAGAAGACCGATCACATTCACATCGAACTGGCGCCGGATCTTTTCCATGGGCGTGGCTTCCAGCACGCCATAGGAGCCGTAGCCGGCGTTGTTGAGCAGGACATCGATCTTGCCAAAGGTATCGATGCCTGTGCCAACCGCTTTTTTGATCGATGCGGAATCTTGAACATCCAGGTGCGTGACCAGCACATTGTCCAGTTTGGTTAGCTCGGTTTCCTCTTCGGGGGTTCGCATGGTGGCGACCACGTTCCAGCCGTTTTCTTGAAAATACTTTGCCGTTGCCTTGCCGATGCCGCTGCTGGCACCGGTGATTAAAATCGTCTGTGTCATTGGTCTTTTCCTTTCTTCTGTGTTCGGGGCTATTTCAACTTGCGCAGATGTACGCCCATTTGTTCTTCCAGTATTGGCTTGATCACAGTTCGCACGTCGTATTGCCGATCGCCTTCATAACGGGGTGCGTATTTATCATAGGCGCGTTTCACCATCTCGTAGCGTTCGGTGATTGGGACCATGTTGTAGGCGTGGCTGACCACGAAAAACTCGCCCGCCTTGATCTGCTGCATGGCAATCTCGACGAACTGATCGGTAGGCATGCCGTGCTGCATGTTCTCTTCCGGCCCCAGTTCTGAGACCACAAATCCCGGGCAGATCAGGCTGACTTCGATAAATTCGGGCAACTCTTCGTAAAGCGACTGGGTGATGGCGAAGACACTGTGTTTGGTGGCCACATAGGCACCGTTGAGAGGGGTGCCGTGGAACATGGAGTTTTCCGAGCCCACATTGTAGATCGCCGCGGGTGTCCCCTGTTCCAGGAACCGCTTACCGAAAACTTTCGAGCCCCAGACCACCGAATAGAAGTTCACAGCGAATATCCGTTCGAAATCCTCAATCGGCATCTCCAGCACCGGCGCGTGCGGCACCATGATACCGGCATTGTTGATGATCACGTCCACATGGCCTTTCCAGGCCCAGGCGAAATCGGCAAGTGCCTCGACCTGGTCAGGCTTGGTGACATCGCAGACGGTGCAGGTGGCCTCGACGTCGAGTTTTTCTAGTTCTGCCACGGCCTCCTGCAGGCGGTTTTCGCGGCGTGCAGCCAGAACGATTTTCGCGCCTTCTGCGCCGAAGGCCTTGGCGAGCCCGAAACCGATACCCGTGGCGCCGCCCGGGATGACGATGACTTTGTCTTTGAAATTCTTCATCTTTATTTCTCCTTATTTGGACTGGGGGACGAGGCCGCTGTCGATCATCTGCTGAAAAAAATCGTTCATGGACTCTTTTAAAGGGCGATATTGCAGCCCCAATTCGCGAATGCTTTTGCTGTTGTCACCTTTCCAGGGAACATCGATGTTCAGAGATACAATTTTACGGGTCATGGCCTTGTTGACCATAGGCGCCACCAGCCACACCAGCCACTTGGGCATTGCCTTGCGGGGGATGGGATAGCGATCGCCATATGTTTCAATGAGTGTCTGGGCCATGGCAAACAGATCGGTGTCGTGGGCGTGGATGATATACCGGCCTTTGGCTTCGGGCGTGAACGCTGCCCTAAAATGGGCCTCGGCCAGATCGCGCACATCTACCGCTCCAAACCCCATACGGGGTGCCCCGGATTTCATGGAGCCGTCACCAAACTGTTTAACCAGCTTGAAACTCTCAGAAGTGGCATGGGGGTTGATCCCGGGACCAATCACCAAGGTGGGATTAATGGTGACCAGATCCCAACTCGTCTGCTTCTGATTGATTTTCCAGGCTTCTTTTTCAGCTACGGTTTTCGAATAGGAATAGGGCTGATGGTCAAGGGATGAGCTCGTATTCCAGATCTCCTCGGTAAAAATGCCGTTCGGTGTCTTGTTCAGATCGGCATTGTCTCCATAAATAGCGGCACAACTGCTGGTCAGAACGACCCGTTTTACAGAAGGTGTCCGGTTCGCTTCTTCCAGGACATTTCGGGTACCCAGCTGTGCCGGATCGACCACATCGACCTTAAACGGTGATGCCGTATGGAAGACGATCTCGCATCCTGCCATGGCTTCCGCATAGGAACCGTCATCCAGAAGATCGGCTTTGAAGTATTTGATCTCACCAGGTGTATTATCTGCGATTTCATTCAGATACTTGAGCTTTTCGGAATTTTCAGGAGCTCGAACCGGGGCGTGGACGGTAAGCCCTTCCTCCAGAAGTCGCTTCACGATCCACCTGGCTACATACCCGGTGGCTCCGGTAATCATCACCGGCTTGCTTTTGTCTATGTTCATTTGTCTCCCTCCATGCTGGTGACCGTCGCCACCTGGGTCTCATTAGAATCCTTAAAAATCATTTTGAACACCTGTCTGTGCGTTGCGATGATGGGAAGGTAGCCAGGAAATCGGCTCTCGACAATAGCAGGTCGTGCCATTGTTAATGCAAATGGCGCCAACTTTGGTGCAAATGGTGACGGGATAAAATTTAGATCGGCTCAGGAATAATGGTGCATCATGCGGCCTTAATGCGCTTCAAATCGCTTGCGTCGAAGGATCCTTCAGCTTTCCACAAATCATATCGCAATTGAAGGCACAGCCGCCCTTCCGGTGTGCGGCCGAATACCTTCGATAACCTCAGTGCCATTTCCGGGCTTATTCCTGCCCTTCCATTCAATAGTGTGGATAAGGTTTTTCTGGAGACCTTCAGAGCCTTTGCCGCATCGGTTACGGTCAAACCAAGTGCCTCAACACAAAATTCTTTTACTATTTCAACGGGATGCGGGGGGTTATGCATTCTCACGATTCAAGGTTTGACACCGGTTTTCTTTTGGATGTTTATCACGCTTCGGATCAACTTACTGACCGCCGATTCGAATAAACTCACCGGGGGGCCCCATCCGAATGTTGAACACGATGGCCGCAGCCCTAAGAGAAAAGGCCGCCAGGAACGCCAGCAGTTCGGCAACCCCTTGCGGCAGGGAGGATTGGGCCAAAACGGCATATCCCAACGAACCGAACAGGGCGGCGGTGGCATACAGCTCGCCGCACAGGATCATGGGTTGGGTTCGAGTAAGCATATCCCGGATCACGCCGCCGCCGGTGGTCGTCACCATCCCCATGAACACAGCGATCACAATGGGCGCACCAAAAGCCAGCGCTATGTGGCAGCCCACCACGCTGAAGGATGCAAGGCCCAGGGCATCGGCCCAAATCAATCCCTTTCGACGGGTAATATCGCTCCGGATAAAAAAGAAGGTAGTAAGGGCTGCTGCCACACAGAGAATCAACTCAGTCGGATTCTGGGTCAACCAGACGGTGCGGCCCAGCAGAAGATCCCGTGTAGTGCCGCCCCCAATGCCGGTGATCGTGCCTATCAGCAAGAACCCCACCAGGTCCATGCGGTATCGTGCGGCTGTTAATGCACCGCTGATCGCAAAAACGACATCGCCAAAATACATGATCGCAAGTATACTTGCGCTGAGCGGATCGCTTGAAGGCGCCATAATGTGCCTCCTTCATCTTCGCGTACAGGTCGTTATCGTTTCCTGCATTATAATATTCCATTCAACACGGCCATATAAAGCACAGCGCTTTTTTCCACTATCGTTTTAGAATTGAGCGGTTCATTTTGAACCGCGTTCGAATATATTCTGATCAACAAAAGAAAAATGTTGTAATGCAAAACCTGACCCCAATTTATCTTTTCAGTGTGTGGTCTGAATTCGGCCTGACCCCAAGGTGTATTATTCTATATAATTCCGCGATGGTTACATCCCCGCCACAGCTTGCACGGGATTTCGAGCGGATTGTTTTATAGATTGCCCTCCATTATGGTCCCTCGAGGCTCGGTTTCTAATTGTGATGCCACAGCATTTTTTCGAAAAAAGAACAACGTTTGACCCCAGGCGGGCAAATAATTCAAAGACCGCCTGGTTGTGCATTTGCCTGCCACGTTCCACCAGGTGTTTTAATTGTTCATAACTCTCAATTTCTTTTGATATACAACACGTTCTCCCAACCATGCGACACCTCCCAGTGAGTTGTTTTGCCGATGCCGGCGATAATTATCTGCTTTACGTGGGAGACCTTAGGCTGTATATTATCGTTCAGTAAATATTAAAAAATGAGCAATTGATGTGCAAATATGTACATTATACTTACCGATTCCCCCTGTGCTCTGTTAACTTATTAGAATTGTTTGATAAATATAATTGGAGACATGCAAATGAATTTGAACTGGGACGACATGCGATTCTTTCTTGCCCTCTGTCGGACGCATTCATTCGTTTCTGCAGCCCAAGAGCTGAAGGTGACGCACACTACGGTGGCCCGTCGGATATCTGCTTTGGAAGCGTCATTACAAACACAGCTTTTTCAACGAACGGAAAAAGGCTGTCAGATCACCCCCGCAGGAGAGGATCTGCTTCCCTATGCAGAAAATTTGGAAAGTACCGTTATTAATCTTGAGGAGAGAATCGCAGGTCAGGACAACCAGTTGTCGGGGTGCATCCGGATTGGAACGCCGGATGGGATCGGGAATTGTTTCCTGGCCTCCCGACTCAGTAAATTTCAAATAAACCATCCTGCCTTGGAAGTCGAATTGATCCCTGTTCCGATGTACTACAGTCTCTCAAAACGAGAGATCGATATTCTGGTCACGGTTCAGAGACCTAAGGCAGGGAGTTTTATTGCGCGAAAGCTAACCAACTACAAACTGGGCCTGTTTGCAACAGAAGAATATCTGGAATGCCGACCGGAAATAATTATAAGAGAAGATCTTCGTGGACACAGATTCATTGGATACATTGATGATCTATTGTTCGACCAGGATCTGCGGTTTATGGACGAGTTTTATCCAGGGGTGACGCCCATATTCAGAACATCCACTGTAATAGCCCAGCTGAACGCAGTCGTTGCAGGAGCAGGTATAGGCGTTATTCCGTATTTTATGGCACATGCAGAGAAAAACTTGGTGCCCGTACTACCGGAGCACAACATTGAAAGAGCCTACTGGCTCCAGGTGAATCCGGATTCAAGACAAATCGCCCGCGTGCGGACTACCATTGATTTTATTGTCGATCAAATTAGCTCAGGGCAAGACCGTTTTCTGTCGCTTCCAGATGGGTGAGGTAGCATTGAGGGGCGCCCCCAAATCTCTAAATCTAACTGACACAGTTCGAATCCAAATTAACATATCGGGTTGCATCATTTCGGGTTTCATATAGTTAATAGCCTTGCGGCGCTAACCCCAGCGGCACTTCGATGACGGTTATATTTTGCCATTGCCATCCCGTGTATTTGGGAGCGTAACGGCTAGTGACCACCCGGCCTACCAACATATATCCGTGGTACGCGCGGCATTATCGTTGAAACAACTTCATAGTTGATAGTCTCAATAGCCGAGGCAATTTCATCGACATGAATTGATGATTTGCCCTGTGTGCCAAAAATAACAACCTCATCTCCTGGGGAGACATTATCAATGTGGCCGGTATCGAGCATTGTTTGATCCATGGTAACACGTCCCACCACCGGCGCCCGAGAACCGCGAACTAACATAGCCCCGCTGGACGAAAGAAGACGACTATATCCATCAGCGTAGCCAACTGCAACTGTAGCGATTGTCGTTGAGAGCTGGGTTTCATAGGTCGAGCCGTAACTTACTTTGAACCCAGCAGGGACATTCTTCACATGAGCCACCCGCGCCTTTAATTGCATGGCAGGCTTGAGTGAAACACGAGCTTTATCGACTTCCCCAGAGGGATAAAGGCCGTACAACATGATGCCCGGCCTAACCAAATCCAGGTGTGTCTCCGGCATATCAATGACCGCCGCGCTGTTTGCAGCATGCCTTAAGGGTACATCCACAGCTTTATTCTTGAGCTGTTCAAGAAAATCCATAAACGTATTGATCTGCTTTCTAGCGCTTTCTTTGTTCGCACTGTCTGCCGACGCGAAGTGGGTATAAATTCCTTCCAGATTCAGGCCAGGAAGGGCGGCGATGGCCGCGGCCTCCCGGAGAGCTTTTCCATTGGACACTTCCGCCACGACGGTCTGGCGGACGGGTTGAACGGAGATCAGTCCCAGCCGCCCCATGCCCGTATCGATTTTAAGGTGAACTTTGAGTGACTTGCCCATGGCACGCCCAGCATCGGAAAAAGACTCGGCCATTTGAGTGGAATAAACAGTCTGCGTCAGATCATACTCTACAAGTTTCCGGGTATATCCTGGAGGTGAGTAACCAAAAATCAAAATCGGTGCCCGGATGCCTGCATTTCTGAGCTCAACACCCTCGTGTGCTCTGGCAACCCCCAGAAAGTCTGCACCGTTTTCAAGGGCGACTCGGGCGACTTGTATCGCGCCGTGCCCGTATGCGTTGGCCTTTACAACGGCCATCACTCGTGATCCCGGGTTAGCTACACGTCTCACTTCTCGGACATTGTGAGCAATGGCTTCAAGGTCTATCTCTGCCCAAACTGGTACATCATCCATCGTGTTCATCCTTGATTCAAACTATCCTCACAAGATTCAACAAGAACTTGCCTTAACCCTATTGATAAGTGTTTAAGCTTCAGCCGATAGTAGATCATGCCCGTTGGCGTATACGGGAAAGCGGCCACACATCTCCTTCACCGCATCACGTACCTGAACATGCGCGGCAAGATTCTCCGGCTCTTTCAATACCTGATGGATCCATTCAACAATCTGAACGATCTCCTTATTCCCCATTCTCCTGGCAGTCACAGCACCGGAACCAATACGCAATCCGCTGACTTGGCCAGGTTTTTCTGCATCACGCGGCACCACATTACGATTGAGCACAATACCTGATGCTTCCAGTAACGTCTCGGCTTGTGAACCGGAAATGTCCTTGCCTTCGAGATCCACCACAACCTGATGATTTTCCGTCCCTCCAGTAACCAACCTATAACCTTTTTCAGCCAGACATTGCGCCATCAGAGATGCATTTTCGGCTGTCTTGCGCTGTAATTGAATAAATTCCGGCTTCTCGGCCAATTTGAAAATCACAGCCTTGGCCGCAATTAAACTGACGGCACTAGTTCCTTGCCCCCCCGGGAAAACTGCGCGGTTAAGCTGTTTGGCGTATTCACTCCTGGCGAGGATCACACCGCCACGCCCACCCATCATCGTTTTGTAGCATGTGAACGTGACGAAGTCGCAGTGCGGTACTGGACTTGGAATAACCCTTGCGGCAACCAACCCAGCAAGATGTGCCATATCTGCCAATAAATAGGCTGATACCTCTTTTGCAATGGCTGCCATACGTTCGTAATCAATTAAACGCGGGTACGAACTGGCGCCAGCAACAATCATTTTGGGTTTGAATTTCAGAGCTATTTCCCCAACCAGATCGTAGTCGATGAGCTCGGTCTGCGGATCAACCGTATAATGTTCGAAATTGAAGCATTTGCTAGTCATGGAGGCCTTGTGCCCATGGGATAAATGCCCGCCATGGGGCAAACTCATAGCCAGTACTCGGTCGCCTACATTCAGAACGCTGAAATAGACGGCCAAATTGGCTGAGGTGCCGCTGTGGGGTTGGACGTTGGCATATTCCGCTCCAAACAACGTCATCGCACGCTGAATCGCCAAACGTTCAACCACATCCACATATTCACAACCGGCGTGGAACCGATTGCCGGGATAACCTTCGATGGTTTTAGTATTGAAAATCGACCCTGTGACCTCCATGACCGAACGGGGTGCATGGTTTTCTGCGGCAATCAGATTAATTGTGTTTTCAATCCTGGCGTCTTCTTTCATGACCAGGTCCGCAATTTCAGGATCGTCTTTTTGCAGGGACTCCATCTGCCTTTCCTACTTATTAAAAATTGATGAGTAGATTAACACTCTGCCGGGACTATACGAACTAATGCGAGTCTGTTTATTTAAAATGGATGATCTTCCCCCGCAAAAGTGAACCCTTTTTCGGGAGAAGATCAGCTGATCAGATCAGATTCAGGCGAGAGAAAAATCAGTAGGTTTGCGCTCGTGCCTTAAGTCAGGTTTAGCCTTATTGTATCGAATTGTACTTGGAGGAAACGAGGATTGTGCACAATCCGTATCAATCCCCTAATGTTATTGTCAATCTAAACTTACCGATTCATCCGATGGGTATATCTTACCACTGGGCGTAACGAGATGATGAGTTGACCGAATAACCGATCTCACACGGCATCTGGCCGATAAGTAAGTCAGACCCAATTCGAGCGCATCTTTTTGGGAGGGGTATAAACTTAATCGTTATTTAAGAATAGACACCACTTACTGGATTTTCCCCAAACTTCACCTTGCCATCCCACTTCTAAGCTGTTACGAATGTGAGATCCGTCACTTACCATGTCTTCGCTCCGTTCCGGGGGCGATCCTACCTGTACGCGCCCCTTGGCCGGCGGCTTTCACGGTGCGCAAATGCGGCTAAAAAGCGAACTTGTATTCAAAGATCGAGTCGGGATCGTTGCTGACATCTCCGCACAGCTGGCCCGTTTTGACATGAGCATCCACTCCATGGAGGTGGTTCAGACGGGTGAGCACGCCATGGTTTACGTGGAGTTCGAAACCCCCAGGCGGAATGAAAACGCCAACCCCATTATAGAACGTCTGAGCCGGATCAAAGGACTGGAACGGATTCGCCTTGTCGAAACCCTGCCGTATGAGGAGCGTGAAAACCGCTTCAAGGTCCTCTTTGACAACATGAGTGACGGGGTGGTTTCCATCGACAGCGATGGCCGCCTGAAAACCATTAATCGTATCGCGATCAAAGCTCTGGGCCTGGATGAAGCCAGGGATCTCGGCCGGGACATCCGGGAGTTGGACCTGCCGGATCTGGATATTATCGGCTGCCTGAAAGGACAGAAATTCACCGACATCAAAAAAAGCCTGATCACCAGGGGCCGCAGATTCCGCTACCTGGCCACGGGCCGTCCCATTCGAGACGCGGCCGGCCGCATCATCGGTGCCATGGAAATTGCCAAAGGCCTGAGCGAAATCGAGCGCATGGCACGCTCCATCACCGAATCAAAAGACATCAGTTTCAGCGACATCATCGGCCAGTCCCGGGCCATGATCGGCGCCATCGATTTTGCACAAAAAATCGCGCCCACCGATGCGGTGGTCGCCCTGAGGGGGGATAGCGGAACCGGAAAGGAGCTCTTCGCGCGAGCCATCCATGCTGTCAGCGGCCGCAGCGGATCGTTTGTCGCGATCAATTGCGCGGCATTGCCTGAACAACTTCTGGAAAGTGAGCTCTTTGGCTATGTTGACGGCGCGTTTACCGGCGGTCGTAAAGGCGGAAAACCGGGTTTGTTCGAGCGGGCCGAACAGGGAACCCTGTTTCTGGACGAAATCGCCGAAATGCCCATGTCTTCCCAGGCCAAGATTTTACGTGCCCTGCAGGACCGGCGTGTCCGGAGAATCGGCGGGATGCGGGAAATACCTTACAATGCCCGCTTGATCACGGCCACCAACCGGGATCTGGAAACCCTCGTAAAGAAGAAGGCTTTCCGAAACGACCTGTATTACCGGATCAACGTGTTGCCCATTCACATACCGCCACTGACCCAGCGGCGCGATGACATCCCCCTGCTGGTGGAGCATTTTCTGTTTCTTCTGTCCAGCAAGCTGGGTCGAAGCGCCCGTTGCCTGTCGCCCGGGGCAATGGAAAAGATGATCGATTACGCCTGGCCCGGCAACGTTCGCGAGTTGAAGCATGTCGTGGAAAGGGCCCATATACTCTGTGAAACCGATGTCATCGGGGATCAGGCCGTTCTATTCGGCTCCCAACCAGAAGAGTGGATCGCAGATTGCCGTTTCCCTGAACAAGGCTCGGAGGATTTACCATTGCGTGAACGGATGGACGCCCATGAACGGCGAATTCTGGTCAACACCCTGAAACGTGCGGCCAGCATTCGGGAGGCGGCACGCCGCCTTGGGATTTCACATCCCACCTTGCTGGCCAAAATGAAAAAACACGACCTTCAAATGGTCATAAAAATTACCAATGGTAGTAATTTATTAAAAAATAAAATTAGTGTCTGATTTCAAGTTGTTATCCAATATATCGCTTCTTGCGCGGTAGATATCTCTACCATCACTAACTCATCTCACGCTCCATCGGATTTAGCCTCTTTTGCCATCTGCCACCCGGTTCCGGACGCTCCCTCTTCGACCTGAAACAGTTTTAACCCTCTGTTAAAATAGGTTTTATTTTCTGCAGAAGTATTTCTCAGACCTTACTGAATATCATTCATTTTCTGAGTATTCACTATAATTTTGATGGGGATCAGATCCTGGCAGACATCTTGCTCTTATAGGGGGCATGGTTCGGCGATTCTAACATCAATCACTAAACAGAGGAGGGGAACTCATGATTGTAGGCATTCTAAAAGAAATCAAATCAGAGGAGAACCGGGTGTGCATGACACCGGCCGGTGCAGAAGTCATGATCGCTAACGGCCACACGGTTCTGGTGGAACAAAATGCCGGAAACGGCAGCGGCCTTGAAGACGCTGCCTATACCAGTATCGGCGCCGAGATTGCGGCTACCCCCAACGAAATTTTCGAGCGCTCAGACATGGTCATGCACGTCAAGGAGCCGCAGCCATCCGAGTACGGCCTGATCCGGGAAGGCCAGATCGTATTCACCTATCTTCATCTGGCCGCAGACGAAAAGCAGACCCGGGGACTGATTGAGGGCAAAGGGGTCTGCATCGCCTATGAAACCATTCAAAAACCGGACGGTTCGCTGCCGCTGCTGACTCCCATGAGCGAGGTGGCCGGCAGGATGGCCATCCAGCAGGGAGCCAAATACCTGGAAATGGCCCAGGGCGGCCATGGTGTTCTGCTTGGCGGGGTCCCGGGCGTCGATCCAGGCAACGTGGTGGTCATCGGCGGCGGCATCGTGGGTATCAATGCCGCCAAGATGGCCTGTGGTTTAGGTGCCAAAGTGTACATCCTGGATATGAACCTGGACCGGTTGCGCTACCTGAGCGATGTCATGCCGGCCAACTGCTTTAATTTGTTTTCCAGCCCGGCCACGCTTCGGGATCTCATCAAAACGGCGGACGTGGTCGTTGGCGCTGTGTTGATTACAGGGGCCAAGGCACCCAAGCTGATCACCAGGGAAATGCTGAAAACGATGAAACCGGGAGCGGTGTTAGTGGATGTGGCCATTGACCAGGGCGGCTGCTTCGAGACATCCAAGGCGACCACCCACGGCGATCCCATTTACGAAGTTGAAGGCGTCGTGCACTACTGTGTGGCCAATATGCCGGGTGCCGTACCTCGAACATCCACCCTTGCCCTGACCAACGCCACACTGCCCTATGCGGTGGAGATTGCGAACAAGGGTTGGAAAACGGCCATGAAGGAAAGCGAAGAAATCAAGCTTGGCGCCAACGTCATCGATGGCAAGGTCACCTACAAGGCTGTTGCCGAAGCGTTCGATCTCGATTACACCCCCATCGATGAGCTGCTGTAGACCAGCGGCCCGCATGGAGAAAGGAGAAACCTATGAAATCCTATAAGTTTACCGTTGTTATCCTTATCTTGGTTGCGTTTATCGCGACCATTTCGTCCACTCCGGTCCTTGCCGCTGGAAAACACAAACTCCGCATTGCCCAAACCGTTTACCCGGCACCCAGCGGCCACATGGACGCCGTCGAGGGGATTGCCGCCGAAGTGAAAAAGAAGAGCAACGGCCGCATCAAGTTCAGAATCTACGGCCCCGAACTCGGCGACTGGGCGGAATTGAACGAAATGGTCAACCGCGGCGATATTGACATGATGCTGTCGCCCATGTCCGCAAGCTACGATGCGAGATGGAATGTCACCTTCGCGCCATACATCGTCATGAACTACAAGGAAGCGAAGGAAGTATTCGGGCCAGGCGGCTTTATGGACAAGATCTTCCAGGAGTGGGCAAAGGATGTAAACATGAAATGGCTGGGCACCTGGATTCAGGGTTTCGCCGGTGTTTCACTGAGCGCCAGACCGGCCACCACCGCTGCGGAGGCCAAAGGCATTAAGATCCGGACGCCTCCCATTGCCGCGTTCGAATGCTACTGGAAGAAGCTCGGTTTCACCCCGAGTCTCATCCCATACAGCGAAGTTCCCACCGCCATCAGTACCGGTGTCGTGGATGGTCAGGCCGGCGGTGGTCCTTTTCAGACCTATAGCTGCTGCCGCGATCTGAATAAATACTTTGTCTACTACCGCGACTACCTCGAAGTCTGGGGATTCACCATGAACCTGGATAGATGGAATGAAATGGATGCCGAAGATCAAAAGTTGATTCAAGACGCCGTGAGCCGGCAAGTGCTGATACGGGTTGAGGGGGCCGAGGCCGAAGACAATGAGTATCTGAAGAAACTCTCAGACCATGGTCTCAAGGTTGTCGACCTGGCGGATACCCCCAAAAGACTGGTTGAAGCCCGCGATGAATGCCGTGAGTGCTGGACCGAGTTGGATAAACTCATCGGCAAGAAATGGATGGACCAGATCCGAAAGGAAGTCGGCCTCAAGGTCAAGTAATCCTGAGACATCAACTGTAAGGGAGTGGTTCTCATGAGTATACAATCCATCGTCAAACAAGGAGACAAAATACTCGATTATTCGATGAGAACGATCATCATCGCCATCACCATCATGGCATCCTGTACGATGCTCCTGCAGGTGATCGCCCGCTACGTGTTTGAAATCGCCATATCCGGCCTTGACGAGATTACAGGACATACCGCCGTCTGGCTGTACATGATGGGCGCCGCCTACGGGGCGTTCGACCGCAGCCAGATCAAGGCGGAAATGGCGCATCTAGTGGTTAAAAACGAGAGGATCCTCTATCTGATTCGGGCGTTTGCCACCCTCATCGCCGTGGTGGTGGCGGGCTACATGGTGTCGTGGAGTTACGAATACATCCAATGGAGCTTGAAAAAACACGAGATGACCCCGACCCTGCGACTGCCCACCGTGATTTTTCAGGTGTCGATCCTCATCGGGGCCGTCCTGATGGTCTATTTCTTTATCAGGGAAATGATCGATTACCTGCGTCTGGCATTCGGGTCTGAACCCGCTTCAGAGTAAGGAGAAAAAATGGTAACGCTCGCTATAGGAATACTCATTCTGATTGTATTGATTGTCCTGGGCGTGCCGGTGGCCATGGCCTTCGGCGCCATGGCGATCTTTCTGGCCAGTGCTTTTGACGTCCCGACCCGGATGCTGATCCCGACATCCTTTTATCAGATTAAATCCGTGGTTCTTCTGAGCATCCCGTTCTTCATACTGGTCGGAAGTCTAATGAGTTCCGGCGGTCTGGCGGAACGGCTTATCGATTTCGTCAACTCGATAACGGGTCGTATCCGCGGCGGTCTTGGCGCAGTTACGGTAATCGCCTGCGCCATGTTCGGCTCCATCGGCGGTTCCTGCTCGTCCGCCGTCGCCGCCATCGGCACCATTATGATCCCGCGCATGGAGGAAAACGGCTATACCCGGGGGTACTCCACCGCCCTGGTCGCCGTCTCCTCCATTCTCGGGCAGTTAATTCCCCCCAGCGTCCCGATGATCCTTTTCGCCCTGGTCACCTACCAATCGATTCCGGGGTGCTGGCTGGCCACCATCGGGCCGGGGATTATCACCATCATCATATTTTGTATATTTAATTTTTTCTTTGCCCGAAAAATGCCGGTCAAGGTTTTGCCGCCGGCGGGTTTTAGCCAACAACTACGGGAAATGGGCACGGCCACGAAACGGGCCAGCCTCGCGCTGCTGCTGCCGATTCTGCTGCTCGGGGCGATTTACGGCGGCATCGCCACTCCCACGGAGGCCGCCTGCGTGTCCGTGTTCTACGTGATCCCGGTGAGCATGTTCGTTTTCAAAACCCTGGATCTGCGGGGACTGGGACAATCGATCGTAGGTGGGGCCACGACCACCGGCGTGCTGGTTATCATGTTCTTTTTCGTGATGATCAATACCCGCATCATGACCATGGAGCAGCTGCCCCAGGAGATGGCTGAATGGATCATGACGGTCTCTCCCAACAAGTATGTCACGCTGCTCATGGTCAATATCTTCCTGCTGGGGATCGGCATGATCATGGATGATATCAGCGGCACGATCATCGCCGCCTCTCTGCTCTTCCCGGTCATGGTAAAGATCGGAATCCACCCGCTGCATTTTGCGGCGATCATGGGGACCAACCTCGGGCTGGGTAACGTGACCCCGCCCACGGCCCCGATCCTCTATCTTGCCGGAAGAATCGGGAATTGCAAGATAGAGAGCTACCTGAAACCGGCCATGATCCTGACGTACGCCGGCATGCTGCCTGTGGTGCTGATCACCACCTACTGGCCGGGTCTGTCATTGTTTCTGCCCCGGCTGTTCGGGTTCATTAAATAAATTGGAGGCATCATGATTGTAGGGATTCTAAAGGAAGTAAAAATTGACGAGAACCGCGTCGCCATCACTCCGGCCGGCGTGGAAGTCATGACAAACGGCAGGCACACGGTCCTGGTGGAGAAGGATGCCGGTACGGTCAGCGGTTTCGAAGACTCCCAGTACGCCGAAGCAGGCGCGGAAGTTCTCGATAAGGCCAAGGACATTTTTTCCCGTTCCGAAATGATTCTGCGCGTCAAGGAGCCCCAACTCAGTGAACACGCCTTCCTCCAGCCAGGCCAGATCTATTTTTCCTACCTCCACCTGGCGTCGTCCACTGAAGTGGCCCAGACCCTGCTCAAGGCAGGATCGGTCGCCATTGCCTACGAGACGATCCAGAGGGATGACGGCTCTCTTCCCCTGCTCAAACCCATGGGGGAAGTGGCGGGGCCCATGGCCATCCAGGAGGGGGCCAAGTATCTGGAAATGGCACAGAATGGACATGGCGTCCTGTTGGGTGGGGTTCCCGGTGTCGATCCGGCCACGGTCGTCATACTCGGCGGCGGCACGGTCGGCACCCACGGGGCCAAGGTGGCCTGCAGACTGGGCGCCAAGGTGCACCTGCTCGACGTGAATCTGGAACGGCTCCGCTATCTGAGCGATATCATGCCCGAGAATTGTTCGGTACGCATGGCCAGTCCGGCCGTTATTCGGGATCTGGTCACCAAAGCCGACCTGGTTGTCGGTGCGGCACTCGTGCCGGGGGCCAGAACACCCATTATGATCACCCGTGACATGCTCTCTTCCATGAAACAGGGAGCGGTTCTGGTGGATGTGGCCATCGACCAGGGTGGGTGTTTCGAAAGCTCCAGGGAAACGACCCACTCCGAACCGACCTACGTTCTCGAAGGGGTCGTGCACTACGCGGTGAGCAATATGCCCGGCGCGCTACCGAGAACATCGAGCATCGCGCTAACCAACGCGACTCTTCCTTATGCCCTAGAGATCGCCAATAATGGCTGGCAACAAGCCATGCGCGACAACCCGGAGATACGGCGCGGTGCCAACGTCGTCGACGGCAACGTTACCCATCAGGGGGTCGCCGATGCCCTGCACGTCGATTGCGCGCCCATAGACAAATTAATCTGAGATCGTATCCGATCCATCCGACACATTTGCGGACGGGTCATAGGGGCCCTGCCAATGGTCCCTGTGACCCCCGCGTCGGATCCAATTCGAGAGGTACATCATGAAACGGCTGACCATAACTGTTTACACTGCCTTATTGATTGTGTGCCTGAGTTTTCCGGCGATGGCGCAGGATGTCGTCGTCGGAACCCTGTTCGATCATTCGGGTGCCTTGAAGGACTGGGGCCCCAGACACCAAAATGCTGCCGACCTCGTGGCGAAGCAGATGGCCCGCGCCGGATGGACGATGCAACTCGTCCACAGGGATAGTCAGACGGCCGCTGAACCGGCCAAGGAAGCGGCAAGGAAGCTGATCGAGACCGACAAGGTCGTCGCCATTATCGGCTCTGCCTCCAGCGGCGTGATTGTACCGGTCGCCGAATCCGTCACCTGCCCGGCCGATATCCTCATGATTTCACCGGGTGCGACGGCGCCCTATATCACAACGCTGGCCCAGGATAAAGGCAGGGACGTACTGTTTCGCACTGCGCCCTCGGATAAGCTTCAGGGTGTCGTTCTGGGTACGCTTGCCGCCGGAATGTACAGCACAGCATCCATCATGTACGTCAACAATCCATACGGATTGGGGCTGGCCAGGCAGTTTCAGACCTCCTTTGAACGGCGCGGCGGCCTGGCCACGATGGTGCCCCATGGAGAGGAGGTAAGCGAATCCTACGTCGACGAGCTGCGCAATGCGTTCTCCCGTAAGTACGGCACCAAACCGCTGCTCGGAGGGCATCTCGACGTTCTCGGCGTATTCAGCTATCCGGAACACGCCAAAGTCTACGTCAAGGAAGCCATCGATGTGTTCGAATGCAAGAACTTTATCTTTTCCGATGGATCCAAATCCGAGGAACTGGCCGCAATCATCGGCCCGGAAAAACTGGAAGGGATGATGGGAACGTCGCCCGGCATCGCTATCGGAAAATCCTATACCATGTTCAAAACCGCTTTCACCGACGCCTATGGTGAACTGCCGAGGAGTCCGTTTATTGCCAACGCCTACGATGCGGCGGCGGTGATCGGGCTGGCCGCTTACGCCACTAAAGCAAAGGGGATGCCGCTGACATCTGTAGCGATTAAAAACCAGCTTCGGCATGTGGCCAAACCGCCCGGCACCTTTGTCGGTCCCGGGGAGTTTAAAAAGGCATTCGCATTGCTGGATTCAGGTACCGATATTAACTATGAAGGCGCCTCGGGAACTGTGGATTTCGATGAATACGGCGATGTCGTGACGCCCATCGAGATCTGGAAGTACGATGCCGACGGCAAGATCGTCACGTTTCGCGTGGAGACCCAAATACCGGAAGAGTAACTCCCCCGGTATTTGGGGCCATTTCTATTCCATCAACTCAAAACCTTTCTGTGCAACGGGAGGAAGCATTATGGCGGCAATGAAAACCATCGACGGCAACACCGCTGCCGCTCATGTCGCGTATGCCATGAGCGACGCTGCGGCGATTTATCCGATTACCCCTTCGTCCCCCATCGGCGAGCTTTGCGACGAGTGGGCCGCA
>Ga0056119_1000005_pt1 | contig 67879 bp, 69 predicted proteins | sample WorMettaBAHAMAS1_FD_80076 | JGI IMG/M metagenome (GOLD analysis project Ga0056119, IMG submission 80076) | Marine gutless worms symbiont microbial communities from Max Planck institute for Marine Microbiology, Germany - Olavius tantulus BAHAMAS.1 ...
ATTACCCTGTACCGATCCATTTCCAGGCACCGTGTCGCAAGATGGGATGGAAAAAGGGGGCTCTCCCGGTAACCGAATCGCAATCCGAACGGATCCTTTCTCTGCCGATCCACCAGTTTCTATCGGCAGACCAAATCGACTACGTGTGCGAAATCATCAGTGAATTTTATACGAAGCGGACGAAACCATGACCCATGATGCAAAGACCATATCCGATCAGGACAAACGACGTCTGCTGGAGACCATGCTGCTCATCCGGTTGTTCGAGGAAAAGATTATCGATGTCTACCCGGAACAGGACATGAAGTCTCCGGTCCATCTGTGCATTGGTGAAGAGGCGATTGCCGCCGGTGTTTGCATACATCTTAAAGACGAGGACTACCTGTTCACGACTCACCGCAGCCACGGACACAGTTTGGCCAAGGGAGAGTCGCCGAAGAGTCTGTATGCTGAGTTCTATGGCCGGGTAACAGGTTGCTGCCGGGGAAAGGGCGGGTCGATGCATCCGGCGTTTCCAGACCTCGGCATTCTGGGCACCTCGGCAATCGTTGGCGGAGGCATCCCACTGGCAGTCGGTGCCGCGCTTGCGGCATCCTTCCAGGAAAACGGGCGGATAGCGACTGTATTTTTCGGCGACGGTGCGAGTGAAGAAGGAAGTTTTCACGAAAGCCTCAATTTTGCGGCTCTTAAACAGCTCCCGGTTGTATTTATCTGTGAGAATAATTTTTACGCGACCAGCTCGCCGATCTCGGCACGCCAGCCCCATCCCGATATATACACGCGGGCAGCGGGCTACAAGATTCCGGGTTGCCAGGTTGATGGAAATGACGTGGTAGCGGTTTGGAAAGCGGCACATGAAGCGGTTGAAAGGGCCAGAAACGGCGGCGGCCCATCGTTGGTCGAGTGCCGGACATATCGATGGCGCGGCCATGTCGGACCCGAATGCGATTGGGAGAAAGGCTGTCGTCCTCGGGAAGAGCTATTCGAATGGATGGAACGGTGTCCGATTGAATCTTTTCGGCGGTTGCTGGTCCGAGAAGGTGTTATCGACGACAAATGGTATGCCGGGGTACGGGCCGACATCGAGGTGGCCGTGACTGAAGCCCAGAGAAAGGCTCAGTCAGAACCGTATCCCGAGGCGGACGAACTTGAAAAACATGTATACTATGGAACTTAAATATCATGCCCTGTACCAAGGTATTTCTTAGCCGAGAGGATCTGAATCCGTTTGAAACAGCGGGCGACCTGCGGGTACTCACGTATGTCGAGGCCTTGCGTGAGGCACAGAAACAGCTTCTTGAATCCGACCGTCGGGTCATCGTCATGGGAGAAGGGGTCGATGATTCCGGTGGTGTGTTCGGTTCGACCATCGGACTTTGTGATCGGTTCGGAAAATCGCGTGTGATGGACCTCCCCATCGCTGAAAACGGAATGACCGGCGTTGCCGTGGGTGCCGCAGCCGCCGGCATGCGACCGATCTTCGTTCACATGCGGATGGATTTTCTGCCGATGTGTATGGATCAGATATTCAATCACGCGGCCAAATGGTATTACATGACCGGAGGATCCGTGAACATACCGCTGGTTATCCGAGCGATTATCGGGCGGGGATGGGGGTAGGCGGCCCAGCACTCTCAGTCTTTATATGGATTATTCCAGGCCGTTCCCGGTATCAAGGTCATTGCGCCGGCAACACCGTACGATATCAAAGGACTGCTCATTCAAGCCGTGGCTGACGGGAATCCCGTCCTTTGCGTTGAACACAGATGGACATATGATGCGCTAGGACCCGTACCGGAAGAGATGTACGCGGTACCCTTCGGAAAAGGGATTATTCGGATGGAGGGAACCGACGTGACCGTGGTAGCCGTATCCCAGATGCTTTACGAGTCGATAAAGGCCGCCAGGATCCTTGCCGAAGAGGGGATTTCGGTTGAAGTGATTGATCCGCGAACACTTGTTCCTCTTGACATGGAACTTATCGAAGAATCGGTGCGTCGCACGGGGCGCCTGGTTGTTACCGAGCCCGCGTGTCGGACAGGAGGAGTTGCTGCCGAAATCGTCTGCCGACTGGCCGAGTCCGCCCCCGACATACTGAAAAAAGCGATTCGTCGCGTCGGCTTTCCCGATACACCAACTCCCTGCAGCCCGGTGTTGGAGAATCTGTACTACCCGGGATGCGACGACATGGTGACGACTATAAAGGAAATGATGTGATTCTTTGAGTGCCTCAAGCACTGAAGTTTTACGGAAAGAAGACAAGCCTATGAACCAGTTAGTTCTCGACGGGCACAAACTCCAGTGGCATATGGATCGGGTAAAACAATGGCTGGACGGGGAACGGATCGCCCCGATTACCATCGACTGCTCCCTGACTCGCCGCTGTACCTATAGATGCACTTACTGTTACGGCCAGCTTCAGGCCAATGATGAAAAGAAGATGACCCGGGAAGTGATCTTCCGCTTTCTGGACGATGCCGCCGAGATTGGTGTGAAGGCGATCAGTTTTGTCAGCGACGGGGAGAGCACCTGCAGCCCACACCTATACGATGCGATTCTTCGAGGGAAAGAAAATGGTCTCGACATGGCGCTCGGTACCAACGGATATCTGCTCAAGGATGAGCGTTTGGCAGACATTCTGCCGGCTCTGACATACCTTCGCTATAACATTTCTGCTGCCGAACCGGCCCGTTATGCCGAGATTCATGGGTGCCGGGAGAGTCACTTCCACAAGGTGGTCGAGACCATCCGTCGTAGCGTAGAAATCAAAAAACGAGATGGGCTTGCCGTGACGCTCGGGCTGAAGATGGTACTGCTACCCGAATTCAAGGACCAGATCCTGCCCCTGTCAAAGCTTGGACGAGACCTCGGGACGGATTATCTAGTCATCAAGCATTGCAGCGATGACGAAGAGGGGAGAATAGGAGTCGACTACAATTCCTATTTTGATATGGTAGACATCCTGAAAAAGGCCGAGGCCATGTCCGACGAACACTACAGCGTTCAAGCCAAATGGTCCAAGATTCTGAGCCAGGGCAAACGGTGTTATTCTCGGTGTTATGGCCCCCCTTTCATTATGCAATTTTCCGGTTCGGGGCTCGTCGCCCCCTGCGGCATGCTTTTTAACCGGCGCTACAAGAAATATCATATCGGCAACATCGCCGACACGCCGTTCAAGGAACTCTGGAAAAGCGAGAGATACTGGGAAGTTATCCGGCTCATCGGGTCGAGTGATTTTGACGCTACGACCATGTGCGGATCCCTGTGCCTTCAGCATAAGGTAAATGAATATTTATGGGATTTAAGATCGGGGAGAATCCCGATCGAAGAGCCAACAGGTAATATGCCTGAGCATGTTAATTTCATATAGCGTACCGATGAACTGGATATCCGGAACGGCTACATCTCGGATCAAGGAGTAGATTTCATGCCCGAGACATATTCCAATGAAATTTTTTTTGTCAGTTCACACGGCCTTGCCGGAGATCACTATTTCGACTGGTATGCCAAGGCCTTGAATGCTCATCCAGAGATATATATTTACATGGGAGAATCAGTCCGGGCGAAGTATTTCAAAGAACGAAGTCGAAAAGACCGGCCCGATCTTTTTGAATATGTCCGTTTTCTGATGGATTTTGGCGCCGCCTACCGGGCGATAGGTGAGTGCTATGCCTATCGTTCCTATCAATTGGAAAAACTCCGGCCGGTTTACAATGACCGCATCCGCTTCATCAATCTGGTGCGTCACCCTTACTGCTGGCTCGAATTTTACACGTCCTGGCGATGCGCGAATATGAATATGTCGCCAGATGATACATCGGGGATAGACCATGAATGGTCAGTTACTTGCCACAGCGAGATCGCGAAATTCCATCTGAAACCGTACCAAAGGGAGGATATCCATATCTGGTCGTCGTATCAGGGCATGATCATTCTGAACAGAATGCTGTCCGATTTGAACCCGGGGGTACGGAACATCAGGATTGAACACGTGGTAGAGGATCGGGCCGCTTTTATCGGCAGTGTCGACTACCTGACCCACGGCGCCATTACCTATGAATCTCAATTGCTGGAACACATTTACGGGTGGACCGGCAAGTTGTTTCGAAAAGAGGGGACGGTGCTCAAGGACCCTGTCGAAGTCCATCGCCGATGGCCGGACTGGAAACAGGAGGCCTTCGAAAAAATCGTTAAGCCGGAAACCCGTGATATGTTTGCCCGGCACGGGTACCGGTTATAGCGTCTTCAACGCATAATGGAAAAACGTCAATGGCCAAAGGCACCCATTTCTTTATCGTAGCTTCCCGCGGGTTGACTGCCACCACCTGGTTGGCCCGCTCACTGAATCAGCATCCATCGATTTTCTGCTGCCACGGCAGGGACCGTCCCGAAAGGGGCCCGGAGACGGAAGATCTGCTTCAGCACAAGGCATATCGGGACGACCGGCTCCGCTACGAGCAGTTTCAACGCAGAATGAGCCTCCCAGGGTATTTCGATAGTCTGAAAGGGGCATCCCAAGGTCTGAGCGTCGTAGGCAATGTCCACGGATTCATTATAAGTGAGCTTATTGACAAACTGTCCGACGCCGGACATTATGGCTCCATCCCCATCGCCACCATGTTCCGGAATCCATTCACTTTCTTGGATTCATACACCGCGCTGGTATGTCACCGAAAACATGATTACCCGGAAAAATTTGCGGCTGAGCATTTACCGCGGGCCAAAGCAAACGCCACGTTGCTGTCGGAATTGGGCAAATTCGATGTTGATCGGCATCTCGATATTTTCGGATTTACGGAGGCCTGTCATGCGCTGGCTAAAATGATCGAGGAACTCAGATATAAGGATGTTCCTATCATTTTGATGGAACGCCTCGTCACCGACGTTGCCTATTTCCGCTCCATCGCCCATCATCTGACCGGGGGACGGTGTTATTTCGATGACGCTTTAATTGAACAGATATTCCGGCAGGATCGATTGAATTCCCATCGCGCCAAACTGAAATCCAAATCCCTTGGTACTCCCGTCAGCATCGCAGATAAAAATTACGAATTATGGAAATCCTGGCCGGATATCAGAAAACATATCTTCCATCACTTCTTCAATCAGGAACGGCTCGACCAACTGACCCACATCGGTTATGATGTTTCATTTGTCTGAAACAATCTCCTCTCTATGTTGTCGTTAACCACCCTAGATGCATTTATCGAAAAGCACTACAGCGGCCGGAAACCGACCGATTCAGTGCTTCGCACCTACAGGCAGCGCATTGGGGCCAACGGTTTGTCCAATGGATCATCAATTGATGAATCCGACCTGCTGCTCAAAGATGCCCTGGTCTTTGTTTCCGATCGCCCCAATTACTTCTTTATGCGAGTGAGTGACGTACTTCGTCGGCACGGCATCAGGACCGTTCTGGTTACCCGGTGGGGCGTTGAACCCAGCCAGGCACGCTTTTTCAACCATATCATCTTGTACGATGAACTCACCGATCTGAAGCATTTGAAAAAATGCCGCAACTGTAAGATTTATGTACAGTCCTGGGTCGGCTGGAATATTCTGCCTGTCTACGTCCAGAAAATCACTGGTGACGAAATCTATTGTAACATCAATGATTTGACGAGTCTTTTGTTTGATGACCCAGAGCACGGAAATTTGATCGGACTGTCGCGACCAGAAATGGAAATGGATCTACGCTGTGAGAAACTGATAATGGAAACGTTTCCATTCGTCACCCTGCCTTATAAACCGGTTCACATCGATGATATATCACCCGGCTTGAGCCAACGCGTCGACAAACATATTTTTTATTTTCCTTGCTATCCCAGCGCCTCATTCTTCAGACAGCCCTTGCCCTCCGCAGCGGAAAAGGACCATAAGCTTCTTTTCGTGGGAGGCATTCCGCCTGACAAAAATCCGGATGCGGTGTTCCGGTATGCGAAAATTCAGGATATCGTCCGGAAATTACTTTCTCAGGCCGTCCGGCTAACCATTTTGAACAATCCGCAAATTTCTCTCGGTAACGTTCAGAAAGAGACCTTGTACCCATACTTTGAAGAACTTTCGAAAAATCATGAAAACTTCACATTTCGAGACGGTATCCCTCCCTGGCAGTTTAAAGGATGGAACCACCCGTTTCACTACGGCCTGATGCTCTATTCTTTCCAGAACCTGGTTATAAGCAAAAAACACTACCAGTGCATCGTTCCATCCAAGCTTTTTACTTACGCGGAACTCGGTCTGCCCGTTTTGGTCAGCGATGGGATGCTTGCGGTTAGCGAGCTGGTCAACACCCATCAAATCGGGTGCGTGATCAAAGATCAAGAGATCGATCACCTGGATCGGCAACTCGCAGAAGATGCAACCGATTACGATAACCGGTTGCACCACTTGTACCAATTTCGAGAGCGATTCGAGATAGGTAGTGTGCTCCAGCCTTTCGTCGCTTCCCATTTCAAAATCTGACGCTGATCCATATATAGGAGAAACAGCGATGCGCGTACTCGTTGTCGTACCCCGATTTATAAAGAGATCTGGAGATTTCTACCAATTTCCATTAGGACTTGCCTACATCGCGGCCGCCTCAAAGAAGATGGGCGATACGGTATACGGGCTAAACTTGAACCATAGTTTTGGCACAGAAGAGGATCTTGTCGCCGAAAAGGTCAGGGATCTCTCGATTGATGCTTGCCTTACGGGCGGACTTTCGCCCTTTCTGCCTATCATCAGGAAGATATTTGTCGGCGCTCGGCGTGGGAGCAAGGAAATCGTGAACATTGCAGGCGGGGGTGTTGTCAGTAGCGGTCCAATGATAAGCTTCGATCTAATGGATATCGATGTCGGCGTGATCGGGGAAGGGGAAGCGGTTATTGGAGAGATCCTAAACGCATATAAGAGAGGCATTGACTGGGCGGGGATCCCGGGAATCGTATATCGAAACAGGAAAGGAGAAGTGGTCCAAACTGCTCAACGGAAGCCAATCATGGACCTCAGCTTGATCCCCTGGCCTGAGTACGATCTACTGGGCTTCAGAGAGCATCTGCCCTTGCAGCATCCCCTGGACTACCACTTTTTTCAGAACCAGCCCGATAACAATCCCCGAGCCATATACATGATCACCAGTCGGTCCTGCCCCTTCATGTGTACCTTTTGCTTCCATCCGGTGGGAAAAGTATGTCGGGAACGCCCGCTATATGATTTCTTCGACGAGTTGAAACATTACATCGACAAATATAAAATTAATATGGTTGGAATTCTCGATGAACTATTTTGTCTGCGCAAGGATCGGCTGCTTGAGTTCTGCGAGAGGATCAAACCCCTGAATATCCAGTGGATGGCCCAGCTCCATGTCAAAATTGCAGATGACCATGTCCTAGACGCCATGTCTGAGAGTGGCTGCAGCTACATCAGCTATGGCATCGAGAGCATGAGCGAGACTGTCCTGCAGAGTATGCAAAAGAAGAGCAAGCCGAAGCAGATCATGTCGGCTTTGCAGCGAACCCATGACCGCAAGATCGGAATCCAGGGCAACCTGATATTTGGCGACACAGCGGAAAACCTGGAAACTGCGAACGCATCTATGAGTTGGTTGGCCCACAATCGGAATTACCAGGTGTATCTGAGCCGCATAAGAGTCTTTCCGGGAAGTCCGCTCTACATCGGGGCTGTTCAGGACGGCCTGGTCGCTGACAGACTGAATTTCGCTGAAAATCTACCAGAGTCATTAAATATCTCAAACATGAATCAAATTTTACTGAGATGATATTCCAATTGAGGGTCCATGGAGCCACCCTGCTTAATCTGGCTCCCGTAAAGAAATTCGAGAGGTCTGAAACGCAGATAGAAGGCCGCGATACCGCCTTTGACATTGTATGGAGCTGTCCGAGATGCAAGCACGAAAACAGTTACCAGCGATCTATAATGCAGCCGGAACACCGCCACTATATCCGTGTGTTTTGCAGGGAATGCCATTCGCGCTGGGAGTTTGAGAACAAGGCCTTCGGTTTACCCTCGATTGCTTCTGACCTCCAGTCCGGGCAACAAACGATGCCCGACTCTACATTGGCGGAAGGGGAGTCGAATCCCGGATCAGCAGAGACCTTCTCATCAGTGAATCGTCACATGCGTCGCGGCCAGACGAAACAGAGCCAAACGGTCCAGTATGTCTATGAGAAAGAACCTGATCCTCTAATGGAGATACGGAAGGCCGGCAACGACCTGAAGGAGAATCCGTTCGATCCGGAGAGACACGTTCGATTTGCTGATGCACTTAAGGATGTAGGGGCATTCGGGGCGGCACGATTGCATTATCAGCAGGCAATCGATATCTCCGAGTACCCGACTCGCTCGGGCGTAGTCGGCGAAACCTCGGCTTTCACCAAGTATCGGATGCTTCTCAAGCGGCTGATGTCCGACCCGGAGTATTCGAAGCGCTCGGAAACTTATTTTGTTTCGTACTCGGATAACCCTCCACCGCACCGACCTTCAAGAGCAAATGGCAGTTACCCGGACAAGCACGAGCCCGAATTTCCGAATGACAGAAACGGCCACGCCAACTGACCATTTTTAGAGAGAGCAAAAGGCGATGACGAGTTAAAGTACTTTGCGAACATCATTTTCTCAGAGATATTAAGTAAAACCATGAATCGCCTGATGTAAGACTTATATCATGAAGGCCAGTTTATTTTTACACCGCCAGATCAAGGAAGTCCAAAACGACGGGACCCGTGCGGTCCGGCGCAAGGCCATGCGGGTGTTGGGGAGCATTTTACCGGTGCTGGCAGCCCTCCCAATGGTTATTGCAGTCCGTTTGATGAGTCCGTTTTTCTTGATCCGGTTCGGCTATCTAATCGGGAAGAGGATCGGCCATTTTGCAGGAAACACGGAACTGTATCTTTGTAAAAGAGATGGTCCCGAGAACGGAGACAGGTTCCGTCTTGATCTTTTTTATTGCACCTCACCCGTTTGCAACGAGTATTTGAGGCGCATGTGGAAGCGCAAGTTACTGATTTTTCCGTTTGTTCGATGGCTGTATGCTGTAAACCAGGTCATCCCCGGCGGTGACAAGCATACGATTGAACTGCCCGGCGACAAGGACACGTTTGGTTATATAGCCCAATGTGCCCCACATCTTGCATTTACGCCTGATGAGGAGCGTGCCGGTAGACAGTACCTGGAGAGCATCAATATCCGTGAGGGAGACCCGTTCATTTGTTTCTGCAGCAGAGACGACAACTATTTGAAGGCCATTGAACAACACGGTGATTACTCGTATCATGACTATAGAAATGCTTCGATTCATTCCCATGTTGAGGCGGTTGAGGCATTCCTTGAAAACCGAAGCTACCAAGCCATCCGGATGGGCTACCTCTCCAAGGAACAGATCAGAACGAAAAACCCTAAAATCATAGACTACGCCACCAACGGCGACCGAACCGACTTTCTCGATATCTATTTGTCGGCCAAATGCCACTTTTTCTTGAACAGCGGTTCCGGAATTTCGGCCCTCCCACGGGTTTTCAGACGGCCCCTCCTGGCAACCAACCTGGTTCCGTTAGCGCTGGCGCCGATATCATTCAATATGGGGAGCCTGACTGTTTTTATACCCAAGAAACACTGGCTGATTGAGGAAAAGAGATGGATGAGCTTCAAGGAATGCCTGGCATGTGGGTTTTTGAAAACGCATGAATACCAGCAGGCCGGAATCGAAATGGTTGATAATACGCCGGAAGAAATCGCGGACGCCATGGTCGAAACCCATGCCCGGATCCGAGGGGTATGGGAGGCGACCGACGAAGACGAAGCCCTGCAGCGTCGTTTCATTTCCCTTTTCAAGAACACAGACAGTGTGGTTCAAAGAGCACGCATTGGAGCCAGATTTTTACGCCAGAATAGAGAGCTGCTCATTTGAAAACCTGGCAATTCATCGCAGAGCTGTTCCGCAAGCACCCGGGCTGGATGTTGCTAACCACCGGGATGATCCTCTTTGCTGCGATCGTCGAGGTCTCTTTCATGATCTCCCTGGCACCATTGATCGAGAGCTTCACGGGTTCGGGGGGGGCGAAATCAGCGGAAAACTTACCGGCCACATCAAACATGTCTTGGATTGGCTCCACATTCCGGCCGAAACAAATGTCTTCCTGGCAATTCTGATTTTTTTCAGCATCCTTAAAGTCGCTTTGGCTGTAGGCGTCGAACGATTTATTCTGACCATCAAGTATAAGTTTGTGTATGAGCTGATTATCGATACGTTCAAAACATTTTTCAATGCCCGGTGGGCATTTTTCAGCGGGAACAAAAGCGGTGTTCTACTGAACACCTTCATGCGAGAGTCGGGTGTAGTCGGTGATGCTTTCGGTGGCATGGCGCGAATGTTCGCAAGAATTCTGCTGATCGAGTTATATTTAGCCTTGCCGTTTTACCTGTCCTGGCGCGTCACGATAGTCACTATTTTTTTCGGTGCTCTGTTTGCCGTTCCGTTGACGATGATGGGTCGCATTAGCCAGAGGCTTGGACGGAAAAATACGGAAACGGCAAATCGAATGGCATCTGTGGTGCAGGAAACGTTTAACTCCGCAAAAGTGATCCTCGGATTTGCGAATCAAGAAAAAAGCCTGGATACTTATTCAAAGCGATTTTTCGAACACGTGAAGGCAACCCTCAATTCACAGACCTTTGGCCTCTTTCTCAGCAGTGCATATATCCCTTTTGGTATTCTCGTGATGATAATTGCGCTAGCTGCCACGAAAAAGTTTGGCCTTCAAATATCCGATTCCGCAGTGTTGTTAGCTTCTCTATTGAGAACGATTCCAATGATCGGCCAATTCGCTACTTATAAACATCAAATCGATAATTTCTACCCCAGTTACGAACAGATTAAGAGGCTGAAGACAGAGGCAGAGAAACTTAAACAGTTTTCAGGTGATTTAAAATTTGAAGCTATATTCACTAGTATAGAAATGTGTGACATGACTTTTTCTTATCCCGGCAGGGATAATGTCTTACAAAACCTGAATATTAAGATTCCTAAAGGAAAAATGACCGCCTTTGTTAGCCGATCAGGCTCGGGGAAATCCACGTGCATCGATATGATTATGGGCTTCAATGAGCCACATCAGGGGCAGATCCTAGTTAATGGTATACCATTGCAGCATTACGATATTATCTCCTATCGAAAGAAAATCGGTTACTACCCCAGGAGAGTATTCTTTTCAATATGACTGTTCGAGACAACATTCGATGGGCGAACGAACGCGTCACTGACCAAGACATAAAAAGAGCATGCGCACTGGCAAATGCGGCTGAATTTATCGACGAGTTTCCAGAAGGATATGACACCGTCGTCGGAGATAGGGGGGTACGATTATCCGGCGGACAGATACAACGAATAGCCTTGGCACGAGCAATTGTCAGAGATCCGGAACTGTTGATTTTGGATGAGGCAACCAGTTCACTGGATACCGACTCAGAACGATTGATCCAGGAGGCGATAGAAAAAATCGCACAACGTACCACCATCGTTGTCATTGCTCACCGTCTTTCAACAATAGTCAATACCGACTATATTTATGTCCTGAAAAAGGGACGAATTGTCGAGGAGGGAAATTATTCCGACCTGGTTCAAATGAACGGGCATTTCAACGATATGGTGCATTTGCAGGCTTTGGAAGCAACGAAATAGATACAAACAATTTCGTTTCAAGGTTTAAATTGAGAATTTCAACCAACACGAAACATATTATCGCAATCATCACTGCCAGAGGTGGTTCTAAATCGATTCCCAGAAAAAATATCGCCCCTCTTGCCGGAAAGCCTTTGATCGCGTGGACAATCGAAGCTGCCGCGCAATGCAAAAGCTTGAGCCGGGTTATTGTCTCAACCGATGATGAAGAGATTGCCAGAATATCCAAGGAATATGGCGCAGAAGTGCCGTTTCTAAGGCCGATGGATTTAGCCCAGGATGACTCTCCTCATATTCCAGTACTAATTCATGCCTGCCATAACGCTGAACGTATCTATAATGAACGATATGACTATGTGATGTTGCTTCAACCGACATCTCCCCTGAGGTCATCGGATGATATTGATGCTGCAATAAATTTGGCGATCACAAAAAATGCCGATAGTGTTATCAGTATAGTCAAAGCTGAATCACACCCCTACCTGGTTAAACTGATCAATTCAGAAGGTTATCTTGAAGACTTTGCAGACAAACCTGAGGGATATCTGCTTCGTCAGGATTTGCCACCTGTCTTTACTGTAAACGGAGCGATTTATCTGGTTCGTACTGATATATTAATCAAGGAACAGACATTTTATACAAATCGAACCTGTGCTTACGTAATGGAGCAAGAGCGATCGACAGATATTGACTCACCCTGGGAGTTATATGTTGCAGAGCTAATATTGAATGACAGGATGAGACATGAAAATCATTGAATTCGCAGGTCGAAAAATCGGTCCTGGACACCCCTGTTTCATTATTGCTGAAGCGGGGGTGAATCATAATGGCGAACTTGAGACCGCGATTCAATTGATCAAAGAAGCTGCCCGATGCGGAGCTGATGCCATATAGTTTCAAACCTTCCGAACGGATCAACTTGTCACTAAAGAAGCTCCAAAGGCACAATATCAGATAAAAGAGGCAGATGCACTCGAGACTCAATATGACATGCTGCTTCGATTAGAGCTTTCGGAGCAGGACCACCGTGAACTCATTGCATGCTGTTTTAAGCACGATATTATTTTTATGTCGTCGCCATTTGAAGAGCAGAGTGCGGATTTGCTTGATAAACTGGGTGTTGAAGTGTTCAAAGTGCCATCGGGAGAGATAACGAACACACCATTTCTCATCTATCTCGCTTTAAAAGGCAAACCAATGGTTGTGTCAACAGGCATGTCGACATTAGATGAAGTGAAAACCGCTATCAAAGCTATTGAGAATGCAGGAAATAGTTACTTATCGTTACTGCATTGTGTTAGCAATTATCCAGCCAAGTACACCGATGCGAACCTTAGAGCAATGAAAACGATGGAGGAGGTATTTAAAGTCCCAGTGGGTTTTTCTGATCATACATGTGGTATTGAGATCGCTCTAGCGGCTGTTGCACTTGGGGCGTGTATTATCGAAAAACATTTCACTCTGGATAGAAAATTACCTGGCCCGGATCATCAAGCATCGCTGATTCCAACTGAATTCAAGGATATGGTTACGGCAATCCGAAATGTGGAATCCGCTATGGGACACGGACAAAAAATCCCTGCCGACAGTGAACTAGAAACAGCGCTTGTCGCTCGAAAAAGTTTGGTCGCAGCTCGCGATATTAAGGCAGAGACGGTTCTAACAGAAGAAATGATTTCCATTAAGAGACCTGGTAGCGGGTTACCGCCAAAAGAGTTACATAAAATACTTGGCCGCCGTGTCCGGGAATTTATTCCTTCCGGTACAGTTCTGCTCAAGGAGATGCTTCAATGAGGAAGATTGGAGTCGTCAGTGTCGCCCGATCCGATTGTGGTATCTATCGACCGCTTCTGCGGAAAATAGAGGCAGAGCCTGATTTGCAATTATATCTGATTGTAACCGGCATGCATCTGTCTCCTGAATTTGGCCTCACCGTAAACGATATAAAAGCCGATGGAATTAAAATCGCAGATCATGTCGAGATGCTGTTATCTTCCGATTCACCAGAGGGTACGGCGAAATCGATTGGTTTGGGAGCTATCGGTTTTTCGCAGATTTTTTCACGAACGAAACTGGATATGATTGTCGTTCTGGGAGATCGCTTTGAAATGTTCAGCGCCGCTATAGCCGCCCTTCCTTTTAAAATACCAGTAATGCACATCCACGGCGGGGAGGTTACCGAAGGAGCGATCGATGACGCCCTTCGACATTCCATTACGAAACTCAGTCATATACACTGTGTATCCACACCTGAATATGCCAGGAGAGTTCGACAACTTGGTGAAGATCCCTGGCGAATTAAAGTTACGGGAGCGCCCAGCTTGGACAACCTTAATACGTTAAGTTTGTTAAAAGCCAATGATCTTGCCCAAAAATTTAATTTGGATCTTAGCCCCCCCCCCTGTACTTGTTACCTTTCACCCTGTTACTCTAGAATATGAGCAGACTGAGTCGCATATTGTAGAACTTCTGGCAGCATTGGAGGAAATTAAGGTGCCCATTATTTTCACAATGCCGAACGCAGATACCAAGGGCCGAACTATATTTAGATTGTTAAATGGATTTATTGAACATCATAAAAATTCAAGAATAATAAAGAACTTTGGAACTCAAGGTTATTTCAGTCTTATGTCTTTAGCATCATTAATGGTGGGAAATTCATCAAGTGGTATTATTGAGGCCGCTTCCTTTGAATTGCCTGTGGTTAACATCGGTATTCGTCAGCGTGGACGGGTTAAGGGAGCTAACATCATCGATGTCGATACGGACAGAAAAAGCATTCAAGAAGGAATACAAAAAGCGTTAAGACCCAAATTTCGATCTACCCTAAAAGGACTGACAAACCCATACGGTACAGGCAGGGCATCGGATGCTATCGTTGATATTCTCAAAAACATCCCGATCGATGACGGTCTCATCATAAAACGCTTTTGTGACATGGGCTCTGTAAGTCGAAATGGGTGAAAAAAACAACATCATAAAGCTGATCGGTTTGGGGGCAGGGGGGCATGTAAAAGTCCTTATCGATATCCTACAGCACGATGGGAAATACTCCATCGAAGGTCTGCTCGATTCCAATAAGGATTTGTGCGGCAGGAAAATAATGGGGCTGCCAGTGCTGGGGGATGAAAGCCTTTTACCCGCTATGGGCAGGCGGTGGATTACCCACTTTTTTGTGGCAATAGCCGGGGTCGGCGACAATAAACCCCGAAAACGCTTGTTTGAACTAGCGTTGTACCATGGTCTGAAGCCCATTCGTATTGTTCACCCCAGTGCATGTATATCCGATTTCTCCGCAATCAACGTTGGAACGACAGTAATGGCAAATGCCGTGGTCAATGCCGGCACTGAAATCGGTAAGAATGCCATCATCAATACAGGATCGATAATCGAACACGACTGCGTGATCTGCGATCATGTTCATGTGGCTACCGGAGCTCGACTGGCAAGCTCGTGCAGGGTAGAGGCCGGTGCACATATCGGTGTCGGTGCAACCGTTTTGCAATCAACAACTATAGGTGAAAACGCTATCATCGGGGCTGGTGCGGTTGTAATAGATGATGTTCCACCCGAAACTGTCGTTATAGGTATACCGGCGAGACCGCTGAATCAGTAGCCCCCTGTCGGTTAACCATCATCTGGAAATTACACACATTGTAAGACTCCCTTGAAGCTCTATGACACAGTTTTAACTACCCATACCCATCCCCATTCATTCTATTGTGTCTTGAACCCTCGGTGAGGCGGAATTAAGCGATCAAATCAGATTTAGACCCAGTGAAACTCATGCCAGTAATTAAAGATGTTTATATCGATATAATGGATTTTTGGTCACTTCTTTCCGTTTTAAAATTGCGAAGAAAATTGAAGAACATTTTTTATCTATCACGGAGTAACGAGTTCTTCACAAATCTATTTGAATGGTTCTTAACACTACTGGGTATAAATTTTCATCAGGTGGAATCGTGCTTCGAAAACAAATCTCATGTAGATATTCATAAATCCATATTGGACTTTCTATTATCGCAAGTTCGAGAAACAGCTCAAATCCAAATTGCGTCGATAAATACACTTTCACAAAAACAACTGGAAAGACTGACACATTCATTAGTACTTGAAGCACGAAACGAAGTTCGATTTGGAGTAGAATTAATAGAAGCTGTCGGAGAAATGATCGATCTAAAAAAGGAATCCGCTGTATTGATCAAGAAGTGTCAGTACTCGGACTCTTTAAGAAAATACGGTAGTGATAAAAATATTAAAATTATATTCTATTCAGCCCCTCTCCGATTGAAGAACCCAGGTCGGCCAGGATTCACTGGAGATAGTATACAGAATACTGCCTCTGCTGCATTTCATATTTTGAAATTCATGAAGATAATTGCCATTTATGTTTGCGAAACATTTCTGGCAGCTTTACTTATAGGGAAGAAGCTTTTTGAGAGTCAAAAAACAAGTAAATATAAAAAGAATTATCAAATTATTGCTCTCACCGTACTACCGAATCCGAGAGCAGGTTTTAATGAATTATACTGGGTAAAATATTGCCAAATACTGCATAACATGAGTGTATTATCTCTTTCGATCGATAGGCTGACAACACAGGGAAATATCTTTTATAATACTGTATCAGACCATTTGATCCCATTTCACGGAAAATTCAAGCTGTCCGGAATGTATGGATTGTTGGATACTAAACATATAATTCGCTACCTAGTAAAATCTGCTATGTGGTTTTTTAGAATCACCGAAGCCCTCCTTAAAACTAAAATAAGCTTCGGCGCTTATATTCATCTTTTAGAGATAACAGATAAAATGAGCTTCTTTGAAGCGCTTATGAGAAGTGTTGGCGCTCAGTTAGCTTGGACTATGATTGAGGGACATGATGTAAATTCCCAAGCTCTAGTTCTTGCAGCAACGCAAATAGATGGGATTTGTTTAGGCGGTACATGGTCTATGGCTTATCATCCCGCAATGATGTTTTCTTATAACCGAAACGATATAATTTTCCTGTGGGGGTGCAGGCAGAAGGGGATCATACAAGAATCAAAACCTATCTTGAAAAGATATGTTTACACTGGATATCCAACAATTAAATATTTTGCTGAACAGCCTTTAAAGCATTGGAAATCTCACAAAAGAATTATAACTTTCTACGATAATATCTGCAATAAAAACGTTATTATTACTTGTGACGAATTAAGGGCGCTATACAATACATTAATTAAATGGTCAGATCGCAACCCTGAAAATCTGCTGATATTTAAAACAAAGAGAAATGATTGTTTAAAGCTTGGAGAGAATATTGCGGATAGTATTAATGATAGAATAAAAAAAGGTAATGTTGTCGTGATGGATGAACATGGTGACCTTACACCTGGTTTGATATCGGATGTAGTAATAGGTGTATCTTCAAGTAGCTTAGCAACAATCTCCGCAGCCTTAGGTAGACCATGCATACTTTATGATTCTCAGGAGGTAATGGATAAGGAGAGGTGGCCTCTTAATATTGAGCATGTCATTCGAATAAAAGAAATTTCCGACTTGATCCCCAGCATTGAGTCGGCTTTATTGATAAAACCAAACTCTACAAAGAATGGTGGAGGAGATGTTGATGCGTTTGTTGATATGGAAGGAGACAAACGCGCGGCCTATTATATCGGAAAGCTTTACAAATCATTAAAAGATAATAAAGCCGCAAAATTAGCAATAGACGATGCTGATTTCGCATACAAAAAAAAATGGGGAGCCGATAAAATTTTTTCTCATGTCGTATAGTAATTCAAAACAAAAGAAGAAGTATTTATTTTAGCTTGGAATTATAAAAAACAAATAGAAGGAAATACATTATGAAAGTAGATCCGAATCTGTTAAGCATTCAGCCCGAAAATACGATTCAAGAGGCAATGACAAAGCTTAATCAACTTGGAAAACTTCAACCTGACAATGCCCTGCTTGTAATGACAAACGAAGGTCATTTAACTGGCATTGTCAATGATGGCGATATTCGTCGGGCTTTGCTTAAGGGCTTTACGATGGAAACTCCAGTAGAAGAAATCGCCACAAAATCGCCGATCGTTGTGTCTGAAAAAATGGCCGAAGGAGATCTCAAAGAGCTCATTAAAATAAACAGAATTCATAATTTGCCTGTTATCGACGATACGGGCAAAGTGGTCTACGTCGAAAGGTTTGATATAGATTACCAAGAATCCAGTAAACAGATCTGTGCTGTCATAATGGCTGGGGGGGAAGGGCTCAGATTGAGACCACTGACCGAGAAGTTGCCAAAGCCAATGCTTACGGTGGGTGAAAAACCTATACTTAGGATTATTATTGAATCATTAAAAAATGTAGGAATAAGAAAAATATTGATCAATATACGATACCTTGGAGATATCATTCAAGATTATTTTAAAGATGGGAGCGATTTTAACGTCCAGATTGACTATATCCAAGAACCACATCCCATGGGCACTGCGGGTAGTCTTGGATTGATTCCTGAACATTTAAAACCCCAATCTCCCTTTTTAGTTATCAATGGAGATTTATTAACGACTCTGAATTTTAAATCGTTTCGGGATTTTCATTTGGCAGAGAGATTCGATTTTACGCTATGCGGAAGGCCTTATAAAGTCAAAGTACCTTTTGGATACCCAGTGATCGAGGGTGATATCGTTACTGAATTTAAAGAAAAACCAACCTTTACCCATCTTGTTAATTCCGGAATATATTGCCTGTCGCCAGAGCTCATCAAATATGTAGCCCCCAACGAATATATGGATATGCCCGATCTAATTAAGGCGGCCATTGAAAACGGAAAGCGTGTCGGCGTGTTCCCTTTAAGAGAAAAATTTCATGAAATAGGGCAGCCTGAGTCGTACAGTGCAGCTGAAAAATTTTATGCCGATCACTTTCGAGCCTAACGCTTACCAAAAGAAAGGTATTAAAATTGAGAACCGTTGTGACAGGTGGATGCGGCTTTATCGGAACGGCATTAACCCAGTTTCTGTTAAATAAAATTGAAAAAACAGATGAGATAGTCCTTGTGGACACGATGAAAAGGCACGGGCAGGTTGGCATAGATGATATTTCATCAAATCCCCATGTAAAAATTATCAAGACCGATCTCTCCGACCCTTCTGGCATACATTCAATTCCGGGACCTGTTGACCGGCTTTATCATTTGGCCGCCATTGTCGGTGTAGAGCCCGTTGGTTTTAATCCTATTGGGGTACTTAGAACAAACACGATGTCAACCATGAACATCTTGGATTGGTTTCTTGAAAATAAAACAGAAAGTGCAAGATGCATTTTTTCTTCTTCAAGCGAGATTTACAACGGATCGTTTATGACCGGTTTTAGTTTGCCCATACAGACGCCTGAAGATGTTCCAGCGGTAATTTCCGATCTGAACAACCCGCGTTTCAGCTATGCGTTAAGTAAAATCTGGGGTGAGGCGTATATTAACTATCTTGCTGCCAAAGAGAATATTTTAGCAGCATCGGTGAGATATCATAATGTGTACGGACCGAGAATGGGGTATAACCATGTGATTCCACAGATTATAATGAGGATCCTATCGCGTGAGAACCCGTTCAGAATTGTTGCCGGAGAACAAACACGGTCATTTTGCTGGGTGGAGGATGCGGTTAAAGCAACCTATCTTGTTATGGAATCCAAACATTTATTGCCAGGAATGGCAGTTCATGTCGGCAACGATGCAGGTGAGATTACGATCAGGTCGCTCTATGAATTACTTTTTGAGGTGTGTGGATGGACTCCAGCGAAGGCGGTGGAAAAACCGGCTCCATCGGGTTCGGTATCCAGAAGGTGCCCAAGCACGGAAAGGCTTCATGGCTTGACGGACTATTCTCCTGACACGTCTCTTGAAGACGGATTAATCAAAACAGTGGCCTGGTACAGGGAGAATCTTTCATGAAATCGATTCCCAACTGCATTCCATACATCGCCGGCAATGAAATGGAGAATCTTAAAAGTTGTATTCAAACTGGATGGATATCACCAGTCGGCCCATTCGTTGATGAGTTTGAAAATGAATTCGCAAGCTATCACGACGTTGAGAAAGCCGCTGCCGTATCAAGCGGAACAGCTGCTCTTCATCTTGGGCTAAAAGTTCTGGGCGTTAAGCCGGGAGATCTGGTCCTGTTTCCCACTTTAACCTTTATCGGGACTATAAATTCTATAAAATACTTAGGCGCTGAGCCATTATTTTTAGGAGTTGAAAATAAAACGCTGAATATTGATGTGCCATGCCTGAAACAGTTCCTAAAAACTGAAACATTTATGGATAAGGACTCACTGATTTATAAAAAGGATGGCCGCAGGATAAGTGCATTAATCGTCGTGCATCTTTATGGAAATCCAGCAGACATGGATCCGATTCTGGAGATTTCAGAACAGTACCGTCTCCCTGTCCTTGAGGATGCCGCTGAAAGTCTTGGTGCGAGGTATAAGGGAGAACTTGTAGGGACTCTTGGTGATGTCGGATGCTTCAGTTTCAACGGCAACAAAGTTATTACTTCCGGTGGTGGCGGAATGATTATAGCAACAGATCCGGAAAAGACAATGCTGTGCAAACATCTTTCTACTCAGGCGAAGGCGGACAATTTTGAGTTCCTCCATGACGCTATCGGATTTAATTATCGTCTCAGTAATTTATGTGCAGCCGTGGGTGTCGCCCAGTTAGAACACCTTGATACCTTTATCACTGAAAAACGCAGCCACGCCGATAGATATAAATCACTTTTCTCTAAAAGTCATACAATCGAAGTCGTTTCATCGCCATCCAATTGTTACGGTACTTATTGGATGGTGTTGGCCAAGTTGAAATATTACGAAACCGGCAATATAGACTGCTTAGGAAAACTGAGACTTTTGTCGAAGAGTGGTATCGGTGTTAGGCCTGTATGGTATCCTATTCATTTACTGCATTTATATAAGGATGCAATTTCATATGGATGCGAAAATTCTGGACAAATTTACAATTCCACTTTTTGCCTACCATCATCAGTTGGGTTGAAAAAGTCAGAAATCAAACATGTGGCAGAGAAAATAATAAAATTGTTCTAAGACTGGAAGTCTCCGCGACAAGAAAACATAATTGAGAAGCATTTAGTAATTCTCTGTTTAAAATATTAAGGAAATTATTTATTGAAAGAATACATCGCTAAGAGATTCATAGACGAAGAGCTTGCTGAGCACTGGAAGGTTGATGAAAACAAAAGTAGTTTTAAAAATACTTTTACATTTGCAAAACAAAACAAATTTTTTTCATATTTCAATATTAGTTTGGATCATGTTTTGAGAGAAATTGATGATAAGCCTATAGCTGTTGCTGATATTGGATCTGGAATTGGTTGGACAAGCGCATTAATTGCTAGGAAAAATAGTGTAAAAAAGTTTATTCTGTTGAGCCAAGTAAAAATAGAAGAAAGAGAATTCTTAACGTTTGTAAACATTTTGAAGCTGAAAAAGAAAAAATAGAAGTTGTCGAAGGAAATTTTCGAAATTTTAATATTCCAGAAAAAATCAACTTAGTTGTTTTATGCGGATCTCTTCATCATTGTTACGATCACGATATAAAAAGTTTATTCCGCAACATCGAAATGTCTTTAAATTGTGAAGAAAAGACGCCGAATGTGTTGATCACTAATGAGCACTATGTTGATTACAACTGGATTATCAAGCGATATATTTCGTGGCTATACCATTCAATGAGAAATGAAAAGAAATATTATGGAGCTTTCAACATTCGAGCACCACACCCAGATGATGGAGAACACTGGAGAACCAAAAGTGAGTTAACAAATATGTTTGATCAATTTGGCTATGATTAGCAGATCACAGAATTTAAAGGTGATCTATGCAAAGATAAAAATACGGCATACCAGAAGCTTGGTTGGTATTATTATTATGCCATACTGTCTCCCAAATAATTTCATGATTGAATTTTTTTAAACAATATATGTTGTTAGAGCATTGATTATAGAGAGCAGTCTACGGATCGATAGAATCGACATGCAAAACCAGATACTGAATTTTAAAAAAAATCGTCAACAGATTAAAACCCACCACCCTACACACTTCTTAAATTCTTTAATCCATTGAACGCCCTGACTATCTTTGAATTTTCCGACGAGCTGTCCAGCTACCTGGCAGGAACTGAGACGATATCCCCGAATGACCATGGGGATATGGTTCTGGCGCTGCGGCCGTCGGTACAGGCAAAACTCAAGGAACTCGGTATCCCGTTCCGAACGAGTTACGATTATTTTGACCGAACGTCCCATGAGACTCTGGTACTTAAATCAGAGGAGATCTTACAAACAGCACGGAAACGGATTCACATTGACGACGACATCGGTATCAAAGAAGGGTACAACAATGCCTATCTTTTTTACATGCGCTGTTTTGTTCACTACCTGCTGTTTCTCATCGAAGTGATCGACCGATGCGTCGGGGAGACGGATAGCCGGTTCATCGTTGCGCCGCACTCCGGGAGGCCGAAAGATTTAACGCCGCTGGTCGGCAGAGAATACCGCTATATCGATCAGGTCGCCGCCCTCGTGAGCCGGAACAAAAATATCGCCCTAAAACGATTCGGCATAGTCAAGGAAACGACACAGCGAAATGCAACGCCCAAACGGATCCCGGCCGTTCTGGAACAGATAATGAGAGTCCTTTCCTATGAAATCAGCGCCTGAATCATAGACAAGCTCTCAAAGGGTAAGCGCATCGTTTGTGCCCCCACCGGCGCCTACAACATGGCTTCGTTCATGTCGGCCATCCAAGGGGTCGACAAACAGCTCTTTGTTTTATACCTGTCCAGTAAAAACAAGTGGCAGGACCTGAAACGGTCGATTCGAGAAAAATCAGAGGGCAGTCTCTGGACATTACCCGAAACGGCCCGTTCCAAACAAAAACAGGCGTTCATGCGAAAATTAAATGCCACCACGGATCGCATGGAAAGTGCCTTTGCGTCACACCCGGACCGGATGACCTACCGGGGGATCGATTTTTCGAAAATGGTGTTCGAACGCATCCGACTCGGCATTCACCCTTTACTCGTTAAACTTTACAGTCAAACGGTATCTTTGGAAAGGACATTGAAGCGATATCGGCCGGCGGCAATCTTTTCACCCCATTCCAGAGAGATCTCCTATAATTTGGGAGAACTTGGCCGAAAGCACCGGATCCCCTCATTGCTGGTTTCCCACGGATCCCACGTGCCGCCAAAAAACCGATTTGAATCGATCGAGTGGCGTGAGCACGGTAAGGGGCTGATGGACTCACATTACGACTATGTCGCGGTTCAGACGCCATGGGCGAAAGCCTACCGCGAGAAGATCGAAGACCGCAGCCAGGGCATTGTGACAGGGCCGCTAATCTTTGCCAAACGCACCAAGCAATGGAATTCAGCAACCTCCTTACGACAACGCATGATCCCCGGGCACGAGGACAAGTTTGTCGTGTTGCAGGCGTCAACTCCGAAAACCCGTGAGGTGATCCGGTTTTGCACCTATGAAACCGTTGACGAGTATATCCGGAACATCAATGACCTGATTGAGGCGGTGGCACCCCTCGATGGGGTGTATTTGATTATCCGATTCAGGCCTCTGCCGGATTTGAGCGAACAGAATTTTGCTCATCTGGTTCGCCTGTCCGATAACGCTGGCATCCATTCCAGCGGCACGTTTGAAGATTATTTGAACCTTTCCGATCTTCTGGTCAGCTACTCCTCGACAACGATCGAAGAAGCCCTGCAAAACGATCTCCCAGTGCTACAGTATGATCCCCAGGGGAAGTATTACCACGTTTCCGGAACGCATATAGATCCCGAAAAAGATCCTCAAGTCGATTCATGCTATTTCGTCGATTCAAAGCCGAATCTGCAATAGTCTATCGACTGGATCCGCCACAACCAGAATGGACATGGGGATCAATCCAGCCTGTTTCAAAGGCACCGTTTAAAAATTCGGATATTACCCCCGCCCCAGATCTTCTGCGTCGGATTCTGTAACAATTCTGGTACACGGCGAACATCATACAGGAGAGAACACCCATGGCCACATGCCGATTTTGTGAATCGACATTAACGGATAAATTCTTATCTCTCGGAAAGACACCCCTTGCCAATTCGTACCTAACCGACGAAACACTGTGGAAGATGGAGCCCTTCTATCCTTTGGAGCTGTATGTCTGCCGGGAATGCTATCTTGTCCAACTGCTTGAATTTGAAAATCCAATCAAAATTTTTAGCATCTACGCCTACTTTTCATCCTACTCCACCAGTTGGGTGAACCATGCCCGGCAATACGCCGAACACATGGTGGATACGTATCATTTTACCAGAGAGTCGTTGGTGGTTGAACTGGGCAGCAACGACGGTTACCTCTTGCAGTTTTTCAAGAACAACGGCGTTCCAGTTCTGGGGATCGAGCCCGCAGAGAACATTGCCCACATTGCCATCGAAAAAGGAATCCCCACCGAGGTCGCATTTTTTAGCCGTGAGTATTCTGAACATATCCGGGCAGAGCACCAGCCGGCCGACCTCATCATCGGTAATAACATTCTTGCCCACGTACCGGATCTAAATGATTTTGTCGCCGGTATGGCAAACTTGCTCGGCGACTCCGGAATCATCACGATGGAGTTTCCACACCTGCTGAAACTCATGGAACTCAACCAATTTGATACGATATATCACGAGCATTTTTCCTATTTTTCTCTCCTCGCGGCGGTCAATGTGTTTCTGCGTCACGGTCTCGAGATCTTCGATGTGGAGGAGCTGTCCACCCACGGGGGATCTCTTCGCATTTATGCTAAACACCGTGGTGATGACGCACATCCTGTTCAGCCATCGGTGGACAATCTCCTGCAAAACGAGAAACAAAGCGGACTGGATCGGCTCGATTACTATTACGATTTCGGACACAAGGTTCGTCGGATAAAACGAGAGATCCAACGGTTTTTTCTCGAGACCAAGTCGGAAGGCAAATCGATAGCCGGCTACGGCGCTCCGGCCAAGGGTAACACCCTATTGAACTACTGCGGTATTGATACCGACTATATCGATTACACGGTCGACCTGAATCCATATAAACAAAACCGATACCTGCCCGGTGCCAATATTCCCATATTCCACCCGGACCACATCCGGGAAACCCAGCCGGATTTTGTATTTATCCTTCCCTGGAATCTGAAGGACGAAATTATGGAACAGATGCACTTCATCAGGGAGTGGGGGGGGCAGTTCGTCCTTCCCATCCCCCGTATTGAAATCATATCCTAAGGAGCTGCCCATGATCAGAAAGGAACCGATCGAAGGATTTCAAATCATCCAATTGAAACGGATTCCGGACGAACGCGGTACCATTTTTCATATGATGCGCGCCGATGATCCCCATTTCAAGCAATTCGGGGAGATTTACTTCTCCAGCATCTATCCCGGTGTTGTCAAGGGATGGCATAAGCACGAAGAGATGACATTGAATTACGCCTGTATTCACGGTCGCATCAAGGTGGTTCTTTACGACGATCGGGAGGGATCTCCCACACAGGGTAACCTTCATGAAATCTTTCTCGGACCGGACAACTATTCACTCGTGATCATGCCGCCCCTGGTGTGGAACGGGTTCAAGGGGATGGGAAGCGATGTATCCATTGTGGCCAATTGCTGTACCCATGCCTACGATCCCTCCCGGTCCATGCGGCTGGATCCAAACGATCCGTCGATTCCCTACGACTGGGCCAGAAAGGATTATTAAAGCGATGAAGGCTCTGGTCACCGGTGCCACCGGGTTTATCGGCAGTCATTTGACCCGCGCGCTGCTTGACGCCGGCTGCTCGGTAACAGCGGCGGTGCGATCTCCGGATACGGCAGCCTCAAACCCTGTCTTTAAACAGACGCGGCGGGTTCAGTTTGACCTTGAACGTTTGCCACCAGACAACTTATGGCATTATTTCCAACAACCGGACATCGTATTCCACATGGCTTGGGAAGGTTTGCCCAATTATGGTTCGTCTCATCACCTGGAAGAAAATCTGCCTCGTCATTTAGAATTTTTAAGGCGGCTCGCAAAGGACGGCATTCCTAAAGTGGTGGTTTCCGGTACCTGTGCCGAGTATGGGAAGCAATACGGTCCCCTGGCAGAAGATTCTCAGATCCTGCCGACAAGCAGGTACGCAACGGCAAAGCACGTGCTTCATCTGATGATTCGCCCAATCTTTGAAGACTGCCAGAGCAGGCTGATCTGGGTTCGCTTATTCTATGTCGTGGGGACACCGGGACGGAATTCTCTATTTGACCAGTTGGCCGATGCCATCGCTCAAAAAAAACCGTCGATTGATATCACGGGGGGAGAGCAGCTCCTTGATTTTCTTCCTGTGGAGGATGTCGCCGCCAACCTTGTCAAGATCGGAGAAAAAATTGACCGGGGAACTGTGCTCAATTTGGGAAGAGGAGAGCCGACATCGGTTCGGCGCATCGTTGAAGCGCTGGTTGCGGAAACCGGTTCGGATCTGACTCTCAATTGGGGGCGGATACCCTATTCAGGAAACGAATCGATGGCATTCTGGGCGGATGTTACCCGCCTTAACCGCCTTTTCTCATAGGATTAGACATATGGATCCAATCAAAGCCTTTGAAGAGGAATGTGAAGATCGAATTGCCCGTTATCGTCACCATCGCCGGCTCAACGAATTGTCGAATCAATGGGTCCGGGAAAGCTGGGACGAAAAATATTCATACAATTTTAAATGGATGGGAAGGCCGATCATCCAGCTTCCCCAGGATATCGTCGCCATGCAGGAGATCATATGGACGGTGAAACCCGACCTGATTGTCGAAACCGGCATCGCCCATGGGGGCTCCCTGGTTTTCTCAGCTTCCATGCTGGAATTGATCGGTGGAGACGGACAGGTGATCGGCATCGATATCGATATTCGTAACCACAACCGAGAAGAAATCGAAAAACATCCCATGGCAAAACGGATCACCATGGTCGAGGGAGATTCCATCGACTCGACGTTGGTGGCGCACATTCGAGAACTGGCAACCGGACATTCCAGAATTCTGGTTTGCCTGGACTCGTGTCATGAACTCGAGCATGTATTGGCCGAAATGAGGGCGTACAGTCCTTTGGTCAGTGTAGATAGTTACCTGGTTGTCTTCGACACCATCGTCGAAAATCTGGCCGGATTAAAGAATGCCAAAGAAGACTTTTCCATCAATAATCCAAAAGCCGCCGTGAGGGCATTTCTGTCGGAGAACCCGGATTTTATCATCGACGAAACGTGGAACGCCAAACTCCAGGTCACGCACAATCCCTCCGGTTTCTTAAAGCGTATCAGATGATATGAGGATTCCCGTCGCCATCATCAACTGGGATGCCATCGAGATGACCGCCGTCTGTATCGATTACTTGCGAAAGCGGACGGCGAGCGATGAAATTGAAATTCACGTTCTCGATAATGGGAGCCGGGATCCGTCGAATCTCGAAAGACTCAAACAGCTAAAAGATGCCGGCAAGATCGATCGAATTATTTCCCTGCAACCCAATATGGGTTTTTCCATCGCATTTAATACGCTGTTTCAGGAAACCGCAGGGGATGTGTTTTGTTATGCCAGCAGTGATTGTATTGTGAGCGAGGGGTGGCTTGAGGCGGGTCTGGATTCGCTTTTATCGGATCCGCTCAATGCCGCGGTCTGCTCCAGCATTTATGATGACGTCCATTCCGACCTTCCCGACGCCGACAGGGAAATCCCACAGCTGTATGGCGCCATTATGTTTATCCGGCGGTCCGCCATGATTGATATTGGATGTTTTGATTACAGGAACTTCAGTCCGGCATACAGCGAAGAGCTGGATTGGAGTTATCGCGCCAGAAAAAAAGGTTACAGTATCATGCAATCCTCAAACAGCATCGCCTACCATAATGAATCCTACACCATGAAAAAGAAGTACAAAGAGAGCGATATCCATTTGATCCGTTTAACGCATCGTATCAAGTGCCGCCTCTATAACTGGTCCCTGTCGGATTTACGCAGGGGATGGAAGCAGTATATCCTGGAAACCATCGACGATGCAAAAGGCCACACACTTCATATCCTGCTTCTGGCCTTTTTTAAAAATATCCTCATATTGCCTTCGACGATCCGTGAGCGAAAGAAGAGACAGCAGCTTCAAACGATAACCTTCGATTATCCGTATCCCCGGAACGCGGAGTTCATGTAAACCCTTGTTTTTACAGTGACTCGTGTGTTTGCTACAACGACGCCGGCGTGTTCGATGCCAAACGTAAAAACCGCATGGAGGGGAAGTTAAGATGGGCAATCCGAAACTCATAGCAATGATCCCGGCGCGGATCGGCAGTACCCGGTTAAAGATGAAAAATCTGGCCCTGATCAATGGGCGCCCCATGATTTCCTACGACATTCAAGCGGCCCAGAACGCGGATGTTTTCGATCGGATTATTCTGAACTCCGACCATGATCTGTTCAGGCACATCGCGGAAAGACACGGCATCGAATTTTATGCGAGGCCGGAGCAGTTGGGTAGCTCAACAACCAAATCCGATGATGTGGTCGCCGACTTTATCGATTCTTATCCCTGCGAGGCCGTGGCCTGGGTCAACACCACCTCGCCCCTTCAGCCGTCTGAGGAGATCGCCCAGGTCGTCAATCATTTTTGGCATGAAGGCTTTGATTCCCTGATTACCGTCAAAGACGAACAGGTCCATTGTATGTACAAAGGCAGACCGGTCAATTTCGATAGGGACGGATTATTCGCCCAGACTCAGGATCTTACTCCGGTGCAGCCGTTTGTCTACTCCGTCATGATGTGGCGAACGAAGCCGTTTATGGAGGCTACAGGGCGCACGGGCACGCCTTTTTTTGCGGCAAAACGGGCACCTATCCCGTCAGCAAGCTATCGTCGGTGATCATTAAGCGCGAGGTGGACTTGATGCTGGCCGATTATATTCTCAGAACCCTGGAGCGGCAGCAACGCGTTGGGATTCAATACGATCCTCTGGTCGAGAAAATGGAGCCACGGAATGGGTAAAGCATGTTCAATCATTATCCGGACACGAAATGAAGGAAAGTGGATCGGATCCTGCCTCTCCGCGGTATTTTCTCAAACATACCGCGATTTTGAAGTCATCCTCGTCGATAATGAAAGCACGGACCGGACGGTTCCCAAGGCGGAGCAATTTCCTGTCGCAAAGATACTCCACTGCCAGGACTATCTTCCCGGAAAAGCCCTGAATATTGGCATCCGGGAGGCGAGGGGGGACTATATCGTCTGTCTCTCCGGGCACTGCATTCCGGCAACAGATGAGTGGCTATCCGCTCTGATCCGAAATCTGGACGAAGATGATCGGATTGCCGGGGTTTACGGGCGGCAGGAGCCGATGGCCTTTTCAAGTGATGCGGACAAAAGGGATCTGCTTCTCATTTTCGGTTTTGATCGCAAGATCCAGTCAAAGGACAGTTTCTTTCATAACGCCAACAGCATTATCCGAAGAACGTTATGGGAGGAATCGCCGTTTGACGAGACGGTGACCAATATCGAGGACCGGCTGTGGGCACAGGAAATGCTTAAACGAGGATACAAACTTGCCTATGAGCCTGAAGCGCGGGTGTATCACCATCACGGTATTCATCAGAATGGCGACACGGAGCGATGCGCCAATGTGGTTCGCATCCTCGAGACGATGGGAGAAAATCGGAATACCGGCTCCATAAAGGCGTCGGACTTAAATGTCATCTGCTTGGTTCCGGTGAAGGGGCCCGGGCTGACGATCGCCGGCCGCCCGGCGTTGGCGTACACCGTGACCAACGCCCTCGAGTCGCGTTTTGTCCGCGATGTCTATGTTTCGACGGATGACGGGGACATTGCGGACGTTGCCCGGACGCTGGGGGCTCGTGCACCGTTTATCCGCCCGGCATCGCTGTCGAAAGACTATGTTGGGCTGGAAACCGTATTCCGCTACTTCCTCGAACAGATTGAAGGAAGCGGCGTCTATCCGGATCTGGTGGTGACGCTCGAGCCGACCTTTCCGTTTCGACCGCGGAAGCTGATTGACCAAGTCATTCAGCACGTCTTGGATCAGGGATTGGATACGGTCATTGCAGCGCGGAAAGAGAGTAGCTCTCTCTGGAAAGAGAGCGGAGAGGGTGTTTTTGAACGCATGGACAGCGGCTATGTCCCCCGGAAATACAAGGAACAGCTTCTGGTTGGGTTAAAAGGTCTTTGCTGTGTGACCCATCCGGCCGTCATACGGCAGGAGCGGATCCTGGGGGACCGGGTCGGACTTTTTCCCGTCCAGAATTCTCTGTCGTCTGTGGAAGTTCGGGAGGAACGAGACGTTCCCCTCGCCGAGCAACTGATTCCGGTCTGGGAAAGCCTGGAATCGCATCAAAACGGATTCAAATGAGGACATGAAGACCATGTTTCAAACTCTTGACTGTACCATACGGGACGGCGGCTACATCAACAATTGGGATTTTCCCCTGCGAATGGTCAGAGATATCTACTGGCGCCTTTCCCGAGCGGGAGTCGACTACGTCGAGGTCGGTTTTCGAGATCACGCGGACGACAATACGCCGTTATGGCGGCGATCGCCCGAAAACGAACTGCAACGTGTCAAAAAAGACATTCACGGCGCCAAGTTGTCGGTGATGGTCTATTACGGCAAGACGACGACCGAGGATTTCCTGCCGGCAGAAGACAGTGCGATTGATATGATCCGGGTCGCCGTTCATAAAGACAAGGTCCCCCAGGCACTCGATTTTTGTGAGGCGTTGCAGGAAAAAGGATATATTCTCTCGATTCAATTGATGGGTTATCCCCAGTACGAAGATCATGAACGGCAGGATGTTCTGCGACGTCTTGAATCCTCATCTCTGGGCTACGTTTATGTTGCGGACAGCTATGGCTCGCTTCTGCCCGATGAAGTCCATTCGCTTTTGCAACCCCTTGTCGCGCTCAACCGGTTTAACGTGGGATTTCATGCCCACAATAACTTGCAGCTTGCCTTTGCCAACAGCCTGGAGGCGATGAAAGCCGGTGCCCGCATTGTTGATTCGACCCTTTACGGAATGGGTCGGGGGGCAGGCAATCTGGCCACCGAAACCTTGCTTTCCTATCTCCAGCAACAGAACACGGACAAGTACAATGTCATTCACGCCCTGTTTTGTGTGGATATGTATATGCTGGGTCTAAAAAAGCGATACGACTGGGGCTATCAGCTGCCATTCATGCTGTCGGCGGTCTGCCAGTGTCATCCTTCGTTTGCGAGGGAGGTTGTCGAGGCCAGAGAATACACCGTTGATGAACTCTGGAAAATCCTCAACCGCATCAAGGAGGAGAAACCGGTCGGCTTTCGGCAGGACCTTTTGGAGAAAACCCTCGAGACATGTGTTTCCAATAGCCGGTCGGAGAACCATGCCGAATCTCCGGAGTCGGATAACGCGGGCACCGTATCCCATCCCCTCGGCCCGCCCGATTACCTCAATCGCCACAGGGGAAAGGTATTTCTTGTCCTCGCCAATGGTCCCAACTTAAAAAATTACCGTCCCTCGATTCAAAAGTTCATTGAAACATATCGACCGGTTGTCATGGGGGCGAATTATCTGGGGGGACTTTTCAAGCCCGATTACCACGCGTTTATAAACCTGAGACGGTTTATCAAGTATATCGATTCGGTGGATGATGCTTCCAGTCTCCTGTTGAGCGTCCATTTCCCCGAAGACATCGTGAATCAATATGTCCAACGGTCCCATGAACAGATCCCGTTCGTGGACCGGGTCAAAGGGCCGTTTAACATCGAAAACGGTGTGTTATCGAACAATTGCGCGACCGTTTCGGTGTTGCTCATTGCCGTTTCGCTGACGATGGGTGCCAGCGAGGTGTTTGTCGCCGGCATGGACGGGTATCCGATGGAAACGCGTCCCAAGGGCTCCCTTTTTTACAGGGAGGAAGACGAATCCAATTCGGACCTCTTTATACGGACGAGAGAACGCTGGAACCATCAGGCCCTGAACGATCTGGAGCACTATATGCGGGAACAGGGTATCCTGGGACCGACGCTCATTACGCCCACGACCTATGAAAAGTATTTCGTAGGTATCAACAACTTCATCTAAAGCTGTTGCGCCCATAGAAAGGACAAGGGATGGTTATCCAGAACCAGAATATTCTCGGCGTGATCCCCGCTCGAATGAAATCGAGCCGATTTCCCGGCAAACCGCTGGCCGATATCCACGGGCGTCCGATGGTGGCTCGCGTATACGACGCGGCTCGAACAGCCGAGCGGTTGACGGATGTGGTGGTCGCTACGGACAGTTCAGAAATCGCCGATGCGTGTGGAGCGTTGGACGTGCCATTCGTGATGACCGACACCGGACATCCGACCGGTACCGATCGAGTGGCCGAGGTGGCGAACAAGATTCCGGCCGATCTATACGTGAACATTCAGGGCGATGAGCCCCTCATCGAGGGGGGCATCATCGACGCAGCGGTTCTCGGACTCATTGAGGACGACCAATTTCGGGTCGTGAATCTGTGTATGGAGATATTTTCACCGACAGATTTGGTCGATGCCAGCGTACCCAAAGTAGTCAAGGGTGCCGATGGACGGGCCGTGTTTCTGTCTCGTGCCACCGTTCCTTATCCCAAAAATCCTAACAACACCCGATATTTTCGACAGGTATGCGTATATGCATTCCGCCCGGATGCCCTGGAGCGCTTTTCGCAACTCGTCCCCGGACCCATCGAATCCGCAGAGGAGATCGAATTACTCCGGTTTATCGAATACGGCGTGCCCGTCCGCATGATTGAAGTATCGACCCGATCCTTTGGTGTGGATACCCCTGCCGATCTTGAGCGCACCCGAAAGGAATGGAAGCGATGATCGGATGCTTTGGAGAGGTGATGCTGCGGTTCAGTCCTGAGCCGGATAACATGATGACCATCCAATCCGATCTGTTCAGGGCGTTACCCGGAGGCAGCGAGTCCAACGTCGCCATTGCCTTGTCCCGACTGGGGCATGACACCGAAATGCTGACCGCACTTCCCCAAAATACCTTTGGAACGAAGATCATTCAGTGCTTGAAACAGCATGGCGTCGGCACCGGGAAAATCTGTTTTCTGGACGGCGGACGACTCGGGCTTTATTTCACGGAGAAAGGTTCCGGCAGACGGCCCCATCGGGTTCTATACGATCGGAAGGATTCGGCCTTCAATTTCCTTACCGAGCTTGTCTCGAACCTGGATACATGGCTCACCGGTTGCGAGTGGCTCCATCTGTCCGGGATTTCCCTAGCGACCTCCCGACGGGCAGCGGACTTTGCCATCGAACTGGTCAACCATGCCCAAGACCGAGGTATTCCCATTTCTCTGGATATCAACCACCGTACCCGCCTATGGCAATGGTGCCGGGACTCCCAAGAACGGGGAAAATATCTATCGCGGATCATTGCCGGGACGACGGTACTGGTGGGTAACGAAACGGATATCCAGGTCGGCGTATTGGACGACCCCGCCGTTCATCTCGATGAGGCGGTCGACACCGTTCAGGAATTATCGAAAGGCGGGCCTCTGACGTGGATCTGTGTGAGTCAGCGGGAGTCGGAGAGCGCCGATGTCAACCGTTTCGGCGGCCTTCTGTTCGATGTGGGCAACCGCGAAAGGTCCCCCATACCGATCCGCTCCGAGGTTCATACCATCTCCCATGTCGTCGATCGCATCGGTACAGGGGATGCGTTCTGTGCCGCCGTGCTGGACGAGTTTATTCGGAAGCAGGATCCCGGGTTGACGATCGAAAAGGCGGCCATGCTCGGCACGTTGATGCACGGGGTAAGGGGAGACGCATGCGTCCTTGATCATGAATTGCTGGAAATATGTCTCGCAGATGGAAGCGGAACGATCCGTCGCTGATCAGTTGCCCGAAGAGGTAACGCCCCGGGAAGCGGCCATGGGGCGTTTCACCGCCGGATTCGCCATGGGGTTGCCTGAGACATGGCGGGTGGTGGCATTCTGCAGCCCGGCGAGTTTTCGGGATCCGGAAGCCGACAATGTCTGGCATCCCTTCATGATTCGCAATGGATTCACAGCTCTCGTAAAAGATCAGATACCCATGATGTTCCGTGCCATCGCCGGGGGGCTTCGACGTTTTTTGACAAAACGATTCGGCAGCTACCGGGTGATTGATAAGCGGAACGCCTCGATACTCGGAATCTGTCCGGCAACCCTATGCCGCGTTCAAGGCGATCGGGTAGCCACCACATACTGCACCCCGGAAGATGAGGAACATATCAGCTGGCTCATTTTCGACGAAAGCCAAACACAGAGGCGACCGTACCCGATATCCAGAATCCGGATTTTATTCAGGTGGGGCACGATGCTCTCTGCCTGGTGGCACGCCACCCGTGAGCGAAATCGGGCACCCGGGGCACAGGCAGACGACATCGCTGCATCATTGCTCGTGCTCAGATGGATCTTCGGATTTTCCTGGGTCAATAAGCTGATGCTGGCGTATCACCTGGATCACCAACTCAGTATCCGTGCCTTCGACAGGATTTATTGTGTTCACGAGATGCATCCCCACTCCCGAATTGTCTGGGGAATCGCCGAGGAACGGAACACCGGTTCGGTTACGGTTCAGCATGCGTCCATTGCGCGGTCCAAACTGTGGTATTTTCCAACTACAGAAGAGATCGCAGGGGGGTTGAAAACTCCTCGGGAGTGGGCCGTCTATTGCCGGAGGACGCGTGATTTAATGGCGGCATTTCTTCCTGGGGAAACACGATACAGGTTTGTGTGCGGACCGCGTTATGCCCATTGGAAAGATGTTTCTCCGGTAAAGATCACACCCACTGAGATGGCACCGGTGCTTTTTGCCGGTTCCCTGCCCTGGTGGGACAATGTGGTTGTCCTGGAAGCCGCCAAAAAGCTGCTCGATTCCCCTCCCGGCGGACGGACGGTTCAGGTGAGACTCCATCCGGCAGCCATCCTCCCGAAGCGGTGGAAGCAATGGCTCGATCAGATGGCCCGTCAAAACCGTTTGTCCATTTCCACGGGAGATCTGTCGGACGCCGTGGGAGACGCCGCCGTCGTGGTGGGCATGAACACCACGGTACTGGAAGAGGCCTCCTTGACTGGAAAGGCGGTGATCGTTCTCTCATCAGACGACTATCTTTCTTTTTCGAACAACCTCGGCACCAACGTCCCTGTCAGACGTTTCTCTTGGGAAACCATAGAAGAGACAATTTCTACAACTGAAAGTCGATTCGAGGACAGCGTTGCGCGAGGAAGAGAACAACTGGGGATCGACCGGACGGTTTTTTCTTTTGAAGATTTGCCCGGGGGAGAAGAATGGCATCCGGAAATCTGAATATTCTCGTCATCGGAGCGGGAATGTACGTCTGCGGAAAAGGAACATCGGGGTTTGGAACCGTTTTCCCGGCGATCTGTGAATGGAGTAAACTACACGGAATCCCGGAACACCTCTATTTGGCAGCGACATCCAACGACAGTGTCGAAACAGCCAATGAAAAGCTCGGCGCTCTGAATCAACTGCTGGGCACGGACGTCCGTTTTCGGGCATTTCCCGAAAAAGGGCAAGCCGATGATCCCGGGTGCTATCATCTCGCGCTGAAGGAAATTCCGCGTCCCGCATGCGCGATTTTGGTTGTGCCGGATCATCTTCACTATCAAATTGCCATGGACTGCCTGCGCTCCGGTGTGCACGTGCTCGTTGTGAAACCCCTGACGGCGTCCGTCCCAGAGGCCAGACGACTCATCGAGACTCAACAAGAGACCGGTCTTTACGGCGCTGTCGAGTTTCATAAACGATTCGATCGGGCCAACCTTAAATTAAAAGAAGCTGTTGCTTCAGGGGCCATCGGACGACCACTCTACTTTGTGGTGGAATACAGTCAGAGAAAGCGTGTTCCCTCGGAAATCTTTCGCAACTGGGTACATGATACCAATATTTTCCAGTACCTGGGTGTCCATTACGTCGATATCATCTATTTTGTGACCGGGGCCCGGCCCCGCCGGGTCATGGCGAAAGGCCAGGACGGTTGGCTGAAACAAAACGGCATTGATGCGTACGATGCGGTCCATGGCGTTATCGAGTGGGAAGATCCGGCCGGCGAGACCTTCCTGTCGTTCATCCTGACCAATTGGATCGATCCGGATAAAAACACCGCCATGTCGGATCAGCAGATCAAGCTTGTCGGCACCCGGGGGCGGATTGAATCAAACCAGAAAAACCGTGGTCTTCAGTTGGTGACCGATGAGTACGGCGTCGAAGATATCAACCCGGATTTTTGCCAAACGTATCCAACGGCCTCGGGTGGCACCGGTTACCGGGGCTACGGTATCGACAGCATTCATACCTTTTTATCAGATGTCAACGAAGTGGAAACTGGAAACGTTTCCCCGGCCGAACTGGAGCACGAGCGGCCCACCTTTCAAAACGCCCTGATATCCACCATGGTGGTGGAAGCGGTCAACAGGAGCCTGAAAAAAAACGGTGCCTGGATCGACATCAACCCCATTTCTCTCGAAAAGGAAGAACCCATTTCATGACAACACGCGTGGATCCAAAACAGATCAAAGACTTGATTTCAGGTGTGCTCGTTCGCGAAGGCGTCGAAGAAACAGATGCGGGATATGTGGCGGACGGCCTTGTTCAGGCGTCGGTTCGCGGCGTGGATTCCCACGGGATCCGGCTCTTGTCCCATTACCTGAAAGCGCTGGCCGCCGGCCGCATCAATCCGGTCCCGAACTATCACTTTTCAGAGACTTCCCCATCTACCGGCGTTCTCGATGCGGATCACGCATTCGGCCACGCCGCCGGTATGAGGGCGGTTCATCATGCCATCGAAATGGCTCAACGTGCGGGCATGGGGGCGGTGGCGGTAAAACACTCCACCCATTTCGGTGCTGCAGCGTTTTTTGGACTCGAAATTGCCAGGAAAGATATGATCGGATTTAGTTTCACCCACTCGGACTCATTGATCGTTCCCACCCATAGCAGTCGCCGGTTTCTCGGAAACAATCCGATTTGTTTTACGGCTCCGTGTCACGGGGAGGAACCCATATGTCTGGATATGGCGACCAGTTTGATCACGTTCAACAAAGTTCTGCAGTTGAGGGAGGAACACAAACCGGCACCCCCGGGAGTCGGGGTGGATCAACACGGCCACGAGACAACAGACCCGCATCACATCGTCAATCTTCTTCCTGTCGGTGGCTACAAAGGATACGGCCTCAGCCTGATGGTCGAAATTCTTTGTGCGCTGTTAACGGGGATGCCCTTCGGACCCCACATTGCACGCATGTACGACGCTCCGATCGATCACAAACGGAATTTGGGGCAATTTTTTCTTGCGCTCCGCATCGATGTCTTCACGGATATCAATTCCTTTAAGAAACGGATGGCGGATCTTGCCGAGTCCCTGCGCCAAGAGCCTCCGGTCGACAAAGACATCGCGGTGATGGTGGCCGGCGATCCCGAAAAAAAGCATGCCGCCCACCGGAAGGTACATGGCATCCCGCTGCGTACCGCCGATTTCGATTTTTTTACCCAAATAGCCAACCAATACGGACTGGAATGGGACACTGTTTCCGGGTAAATCCGTTTTAAGACACAGGATGCCCTGGAATCGTGGTACCGGAAGAAACGGAAAGGCTAGGATGCATTGACACCGGCTGTGAGCATCATCATGAACTGCTTGAACGGCAGACGATATGTCCGTGACGCACTGGAAAGCGCGTTTGCCCAACACGTTTCCGACTGGGAGGTGATCTTCTGGGACAATGCCAGTCATGACGGCAGTGGAGACATCGCCGCATCCTATGGCCCGAAAGTACGGGTCTTTCGCGGTCGGGAGACCGTTTCCCTCGGAGCGGCACGAAACCTGGCGCTGGCCCAATGCCGGGGGGCCTATATCGCCATTCTGGATATTGATGATATTTGGCTACCTGAAAAACTGGACCGGCAGCTCCCGTTGCTCGAAGACAATCCGCAGGTCGCCCTGGCCTACTCCAACTGCATCTTTTTTGACGATACCGGCGATCGCACAAGGTTGTTTGACCGGTGTCGCCCGTATCGCGGACAGGTTTTCGGGGCCCTGCTGGCAGACAATTTCGTTTCCACCGAAACCATGATCTATCGGAAACAGGCGATAGACAAACTGCCATATGCGTTTGACGATCGGTTTACCATGGTCATGGATTACGATCTTTCCCTGAGGATCGCATACCATTACCATCTTGATTATGTCGATGAACCGCTTTCCAAGTGGCGTATGCACGCCGGCAGTGAATCAAATCGAAAACGATTCCTGATCCCCAAAGAAAACAAGCTTATGATCGATAAACTCGCGGAGGAGCTTCCGGACATTCGCAGTCGCCACATGAACCAGATCGAGATTCTGCTTCGAAACATCAGTGGGCAACTGGCATTGGAGCAATGGTATCTTGGCAACCGGGATGCGGCCCGGAGTCTCTTGAAACCCTATGTTGGTCGGCCTCGTTATCTGGTAACCTACGGTCTGTCGTACCTGCTCCCGTTTCAACATTTTGATCGGTTTCAATCCACCATCGGCAGAGTACTTCGACGTCTCGCAAGGAGGAGAGTCAATTGAAAGTCATCATTTTATGCGGCGGAAAGGGAACCCGGCTTCGAGAAGAGACGGAGTACAAGCCCAAACCCATGGTGGAGATCGGGGAAAAACCCGTTATCTGGCATATTATGAATATCTATGCCCAGTGTTGATTCAAAGATTTTATTCTTCCCCTTGGCTATAAAGGCGAAGCCATCAAGGAATACTTTTATCATTACCCGGTCAGAAATAGCGATTTTACCGTGAATCTGGAATCCGGTGACATCACCACATACAACGATGAAAACGGCAACGACTGGTCGGTTACCCTGGTGGATACCGGCCTTGACACCATGAAGGGAGCCCGGATCAAGCGTGTTGCCCGATTCATCGATACCGACAGATTCATGGTGACTTACGGAGACGGACTTGCCGACATCCGTATTGACCAATTACTAGACTTTCACCGGAAGGCAGACACGATCGGAACGTTTACCGGCGTTCGGATGCCGTCCCGGTTTGGGACCGTTTCGACCGATGGGCAGGGCCGGATTCTCTCCTGGCAGTAAAAACCCCTGCTCAATGAGTATATTAACGGGGGCTTTTTTATTTTCGAACGAAAATTCCTCGACTATCTCAGAGCCGATGAACATTGCGATCTGGAAAAAGAACCGCTTGAAAAGCTTGCGGAAGAGGGGAATCTCTCCATGTTTCCCCACGACGGATTCTGGCACTGTATGGACACATATCGGGATTACACCCATTTGACGACAATCTGGGAAACCGGAAATGCGCCATGGAAAATATGGTAACTGAAAACAGCCTGGCACACCAATACCGAAACAAACGGGTCCTGGTGACAGGCCACACCGGGTTCAAAGGGTCATGGCTCTGTGCCTGGCTACATCACTTGGGGGCGGATGTGGCCGGATATTCCGTGGATGTTCCGACCCGCCCATCCCATTTTGAGATCCTCGAGCTTCGGGACAACCTTCAACATCATGAAGGTGACATCCGTGACCGGAACCAACTCAAGGCTGTCATCACCCGTTTCGAACCTGACATCCTCTTTCATTTAGCGGCACAACCCCTTGTCCGAAAATCCCTTCGCGAACCGGTGGAAACCTTCGAGACCAATGTTCTGGGGACTGTCAATGTGCTCGAAGAAATACGCGAATGCCGTTCGGTTCGCGCAGCGGTCTTCGTTACGAGCGATAAATGCTATCGCAATTACGAGTGGCCCTGGGGTTACCGAGAAACGGACATGCTGGGAGGCAAGGACCCTTACAGCGCATCCAAAGCCTGCGCCGAATTGATCATCACATCATACCATGAGTCCTTTTTTAGAAACCGCATCGCCATTGCCAGCACGCGCGCCGGCAACGTGATCGGCGGAGGGGACTGGGCGGACGATCGCATCATACCGGATGCCGTTCGGGCCTGGAGTGAGAGACAGCCCGTCACCGTCCGGAGTCCCAAAGCAACACGACCCTGGCAGCATGTGTTGGAGCCCCTCGGCGGCTATCTTTGGCTGGGACACGGTTTGCTCGAGGGGAAACAACAGGTGGCCGGGGAGGCCTTCAACTTTGGTCCGGATGCCGGGGTGACGGCGTCGGTGGAAGAACTTCTCGCTGCCATGGCCGATTATTGGCCGGAAGCGGCCTGTGCAGTCGACATACGTTCCGACGGGGGACAAAACGAATCGACTCTACTCAAGCTGTGTTGTGACAAAGCGCTGCATACGATGGGATGGAAACCCGTACTCAGATTCGAAGAGACGGTGAAAATGACAGCGACATGGTACCGAACTCACTATACGCAAGGCCCGGAGCAAGCGGCGAAAACAACCATGGATCAAGTCCGAACATACGAGCGTCTTGCCGCAGAAAGGGAAGTGCCGTGGGCTCGGTGAATGGGACCCTCCGAAAATCTTTCACGGGATGAGACACCTTTGACCATGCCGATCTGCATTCCCTATTACCGGAGGAATTCCTAAGCTTGCCACAGGATCGACTCTCTCCAGCGCGTCACAGATCGCTCGCGTTGAGCGTCTACCATCCACCCCCTCCGGAACACCCGTGGCCGCTCGAGGCCCTTTTCTCGGGTATCTATCACGAACTTTATCCCTTCGCGCGTCATGCCCTGCTGGAAGCGTTGCGATTGTGCGGAGTCCGGGCAGGAGATCGGGTGCTCATCCCCGAGTTTATTTGCCGGGAAGTTCTGGCACCCATCCACTGTCTCGGGGCCAAACCGCTCTATTACTCCGTCCGGGACAGTCTTGAAGCGATCATCGATCCCGACAGGTTACCCGGGGCCACAGCGGCACTGGCGGTGAACTATTTCGGGTTCCCTCAGCCCCTCGGCCCCTTTCGGCGGTACTGCCGTCGCACGGGTGCATGCCTGATAGAAGATAATGCCCATGGTTTGTTCAGTCGTGACACGGACGGGACGCTGCTCGGTACCCGCGGGGACATGGGCGTCTTCAGTCTCCGCAAGACACTTTTTCTGCCAAACGGGGGAATGCTGACCGTCATGCGGCCGGATCTGATCAAAGGCCGCGCCACGTCTGATGATTTCTCCTACAGCCGATGGGATCGCGTCTTTTGGCTAAAGCAACTGGCACGGCGTCTTATCGGTGGCACCGGGTTAACGGGTGCTCATCTTCTCATTTCCCTGAATCGCCTTTTGAGAAAAATTGTCACCGGACATTACCTGCCGCCACCGAATCCGGATGGAGAACACACGATGCCGGTTCCTGACAAAGTGTCTCCTCTCCTGAGAAGGAACATCACGACGGGGGACCCCCATCACGAAACCATTAGAAGACGCAAATTGTATCATTTTTTTCTTCAGAACGGGGCTGCCATGGGGATTCGTCAACCGCTCTTCCCGCAACTCCCCGAAGGCGCGGTTCCACAGGGCTTTCCGTTTGTTTGTCCAACGCATGAATTTAAGACGGTGGCGGCAAAATTGCGGAACAACGGCTATCTCAGTATGAGTTGGCCGGATCTACCCGCTGCGATTTCTGGCAATGGCCGTGATTTTTACCATATGGTCCGCTTGGTGCCTTTTTTGTGGTAAACGGATCTATGGATATCATAATAACGCATCATCCCATTCTGACGCCCGAGCTGAGAACTCGGTGGCTCGAGCTCTGGCAGATCAGCCAGGACGCTCATCCATTCAATCATCCCGCGTGGTTCAACGCCGCACCGATGGATGATCGTTTGGCCGAACGACGAATATTGTTCGTGTCCAAGGCGGGTCAGGACATTCTGGTGTGCGCGTTTACGGAATCGAGAAGGTGCTTTTCGTTGCTGGAATCGCCCTATCTTGAGAAAAGCGCAATGGTTGTCGGAACTGATGTGACACCGTCGGACTGGGCTGGCATCGTACGGCACCTGCTGTCCCGTTATGACCGCGTCCTTCTGCAGGAAGTACCACAGCCGTTTTCCGAAGGACTGGCGTCCATGGCGCTGCCCGGCTGGCGTGTTTCGGTGCCATCCTCCATCAGCCCCTACTTTCATGTCGATCAACCGGCGTTGTCGGCCAAACGACGTCATGAATTCCGCCGATACACCCGAAAACTTTATAAAGAGCATGGTCCCATAGACTTCGAGCTATTGCGCCTTCAACCGGAACACCTCGCGGACATGACCGGTATCGAACGGCGAAGCAGCAAACCCAAGCGCGGTCGTTCAGCGTTTGACCATCCCGAATATCAGCAATTCATGCGGCAGGTGATCGAGCACTTCGACGGCATGTGCTGGATCGGTATGATGCGGTTGCAGGGTCGCTGCGTTGCCCATTATGCCGCGGTGACCGCTGACAATCGAATGGTTGGCCTGCACATGGCTTTCGACCAGACGCTCTATCGATATTCTCCGGGAGGGGTGCTGATCTATAATCTGCTTCCGATGTGTGAACAGATGGGTATCGATATATTTGATTTCGGCCGTGGGGTCAGCGTCCTGAAAACGAAATTTTGCGGCGATAAGGCGGAATTGCGGAACTTCGAATATTTTTTCCGAAAAAATATCAGGGGCACCGTCGCATGGTTTCGGACGAAGATGCTGTGGAGCGGGATCTCTGCCGGTAGGCGTTTGCGGGCATGGGATCATCGTCGGTTGAATCTGATTCTGGACCGGTTTTCTATCAAACGGTGATGTCGCCCATTGTCCTGCGCCCAGACGGCCATACCATCGACCTCCCAGCGGGCGAATCCGACGTGATCTCCCATTCGGTCCGTTTAAAGCGCAACCTGCTGTCGCTCGCCGCAGCATTGCGTTCCCGGGTGTGTCCACCGAGACTCAAGACAAGCATTCGAATTCTGCTGTATCATTCGGTGGACAACGACCTGCCGAATGATGCGTATGGCATGAACGTGACCCCGGATCATTTCCGGCGCCAGATGCAGTTTCTTCGAAACGCCCCACACATCGAGGTGGTTGACCTGCGCGACATGTGGAAATTACCCGATGGATCTACCCAGACTTATGTCATTGTTACATTTGACGATGGGTTTCGGAACAATTTGTATCGCGCCGCGCCCGTGTTGGTCGATTACGGGTTTCCCTTTACCGTGTTTGTATCGGTTGGGCATGTGTACTCCGAAGACGCCCGTTTTCTGAATGCGGCCGAACTGCGACAACTTTCGGAGCTACCCGGGGCGTTCATCGGCTCGCACGGGATCACCCACCGACCCCTGACGCATCTTCCATTGAAATCCCTTACCGAGGAACTGGTGGATAGCAAAACAAGCCTGGAACGGATTTCCGGGCGTGAGATTTCAGCCATCAGCTATCCCCACGGAAAATGCAACAATCGCGTGAAGATCGCCGCCCGGCATGCAGGGTATGACTTGGGTGCCGCCAGTCGGTTCGGCACTAACCGACCCGGTGCCGATCGGCTTTTTCTTCATAGGACCGAAATCTGGGGGACCGATACGGTAGACGACATCGATCGTAAGATCAGCGGACATTGGGATTGGTATGCCCTTTATCAGCGTCTACGCGGTCTCTGAGGCACGATCGCCGGGCAACATGGACGATGGTCTCCCCCGGGCATATAAAGAGATATACGAAGACAGACGGACGGCGTCACACGATCGGCCGTCCATGAATCAGCAATGCATCGATCGATAATCTCAGATGGCATTCCGGTCAGTGCGGTCGTCCCTTGCTATAATTGCATAAGTACGGTGGAAAGGGCGGTTGATTCCATAGCGGCCCAGTCCAGACCACCTATGGAAGTGATTTTGGTTGAGGACTGCAGTGCCGATGGAACCCTCGCACACATTCGCCGTTTGAAACAGAAGTACCCACCCGGCTGGATCCAAATTATTCATCTTCGAAACAATGTTGGCCCCGGTCAGGCACGGAACATCGGCTGGGATACCGCCAATCAGCCCTATATCGCTTTTCTGGACGCCGATGACACATGGCATCCAGAGAAACTGAATATCCAATACCACTGGATGATGCGCCGCCCCGATGTCATGTTAACCGGACACGGGTACAAACCGATGGATCACCGCGACCGATCCTCTTCTCTTCCTGCAGACTGGACCGCGAAGCGGGTTTCGCCGCGTTTATTTCTCTTGAAAAACCAATTTTCGACACCATCGGCGATGCTCCGGCGTCCCATCGCGTATCGCTTCGATGATGGAAAAGGCCACTCAGAAGACTACCTGCTTTGGCTGGTCATCGCGTTAAGTGGACATCCGGTCTGGTATTTGGATTTGCCGCTGGCTTACGTGGTTAAAGCGATATACGGCGAAGCGGGTCAGACCAAAAGTTTATGGCAAATGGAAATCGGCGAGCTTAATACCTACATGCAATTACATAAAAACGGTTTTATTTCATTTGTTTCCCTCTATTTCCTTTCGATGTATTCTATCGTCAAATTTTTCAGAAGATCGTTGATTCTAAGCGCACGGCGATCGTTTCGATAATCGAGTCCCAACATTCAAAACGGGGATGATGAGCCTCACCAGCATACCTTCCCGAACCTAATGCCGTTTTCCATGATCAACCAGTTGCGTGGGATGCTTCGTTCCAAACTGAAACGGCATTGAATTCTTGACCGCTTCCGATGTTACGTCAATGGATGCGATAAACGGCGTTCAACGAAACTCCAAAATATTTCTGGTCTCGCGATGCGCCTGGACATTGTACAACTTTCGTTCAGGACTGATGAACGAACTTGTCCAACGTGACGTTAGGGTGATTGGGGGAGGTGCCGGTGATGATGGATTTGTCAAACCCATTGAAGACCTGGGCGTGCCATTCAAGATTCTTCCGGTGGATAAAAAAGGTATAAATCCCCTTGCCGATCTTAAATTATTGATGTCCCTCTACCGTTGGTACAGAAATGAGAAACCGGATATCGTCCACCACTTCACCATAAAACCGGTGATCTACGGAAGCCTCGCAGCCCGATTTGCCGGAGTGCCCAGGATAATCAACACGATTACTGGGCTGGGATATGTCTTCACGGATAAAGAAGTTCATTTACTTCGACGTTTTGTCGAAATATTATATCGTCTGTCTTTGGGCGTATCCCATACGGTTTTTTTTCTAAACCGAGAAGACTTGGAATTTTTTTCATCAAGGATATTGCCGCATTCTGAAAAAGCCGTATTGCTCCCCGGGGAGGGTGTCAACTGCCACTATTTTTCTTCCGAGCATTACGAGCAGATATCCAACGATGGGAAACCCATCACGTTTTTAATGGTATCTCGACTCCTTAAGGATAAGGGGGTTTACGAGTTTGTCGAATCTGCCAAGATCGTTAAAAATAGGTATCCTGAGACTGAATTTCATGTTTTAGGGAAACGAGATACCCGAAATCCGAATGTCGTTTCCGCCACACAAATTCGGAAATGGCAAGAGAGAAAATTCATCACTTGGCATGGTGAGGCGACGGATGTTCGTCCGTTTATTGAGAGGTCCCATGTCATTGTATTGCCCTCATATCGAGAGGGTCTACCAAAATCCCTTCTCGAAGGTTCGGCCATGGAAAAAGCTATTATTGCCACAGACACAATCGGTTGCCGCGATGTCGTGGATAATGGTGTTACGGGCATCCTCGTACCCGTCAAAGATTCCACGGCACTTGCGGATGCAATGATTCAGTTGATTGAAGATCCGGTGAAACGCAGACGCATGGGCAGAGCAGGTCGTAGGAAGGTCGAGCGGGAATTTGACGAGCAAATCGTCATTCGTCAGACATTAGCGGCATATGGTGAAGATGAATGTGATCCAACACGCCATGAACAGATGGTTACACCACCTGAATCATGTAATAAAGCCGAGCGTTAAGCCGTAAGCATGCATACTGATGAATCGATGCCGGGTAATCCTAAACCGAACGGAGCGTTGACATGAGAGTTTTAATTACTGGAGGGGCTGGGTTCATCGGCTCCCATCTTGCCGAAGCCTATCTGGAGAACGGCCACGAAGTCTATATCATCGATGACCTGTCCACCGGTTCTTTGGAGAACATTAAATCCTTTCAGGACAACCCTCGATATCAAGATCGTCTTTTTGTCACGATTGATACGATCCTGAATCGGGAGGCCATGCTGGAGCTGACCGGCATATGCGATGTGGTATTCCACTTGGCGGCAGCTGTCGGGGTTCGTTACATCTTGGAGAATCCCCTGAAATCGATCATCACCAATATCCAGGGAACCGAGGTGGTCCTGGAGACCTGCAACAAATTTAAGAAAAAAGTGCTCATTGCCTCGACCTCCGAAGTATATGGTAAGCATAAACATGCCCCGCTGGTCGAAACCGACAATATCATTTATGGCCCCTCCACCAAGTTTCGTTGGAGCTATGCCGCTTCGAAGCTCATGGATGAATTCACCTCTCTGGCCTACTACCGTTCAAGAGGGCTCCAGGTCATCATCACCCGTTTATTCAACACAGTGGGACCCCGCCAGACCGGCACCTACGGCATGGTCATCCCACGGTTCGTACTTCAGGCCATCAAGGGCGAGCCTCTGACCGTATATGGAGATGGGAGTCAGACCCGCACCTTTACATATGTCAAGGATGTGGTGGAAGCCTTGATTGGTTTGATGGCATCGGATCGCACCGTCGGGGAAATTTTCAATATCGGAGGGACGGAGGAGATTACCATTCTGGCGCTGGCAAACAAGATCTTAACGTTGACCGGTTCCACATCGGCTGTCGAACTGGTGCCGTACGATAAGGCGTTTGAAAAAGATTTTGAAGACATGCAACGCCGGGTCCCCGGGATCGATAAAATTAGAGACGCCATCGGTTTTGAACCCCGCACCGATTTGGATTCCATACTGAATCATACCATCGAGTACATGAAAAACCGCTAACTCGACGATGTTATGAACGGGAACGTCGACACAACCCCTATAATGACCCACTTGGTATGACCTACCTGTTACCCGTAGCAGCGTTTATGATCTGCCTGGCCATGACCTCCATGGTCCGTCGCATCGCCATTGGACGGGGATGGGTGGCCCGACCCAGTCAAGAGCGGTGGCACAAGAAGACAACCGCCCTGATGGGCGGTATCGCCATATATATAGGAACCTCCATTCCCCTGTTGCTGATTGCAGATTTTACGTCCCTGATACCCCATTAGGTCAGGAACCCAGGGCCCGTTCCGACCGCGGATCCTCCAACCGTCCTATGGATCGGCATGACATTGATGTTTGTGCTGGGATTGCTGGATGATTTTATCACCATAAAACCCCACACCAAGCTCCTGGGACAAATCATGATCGCCTCCCTGGTGGCTTTTCTCGGTTTCTGGCTGAACTGGTTTGTCTCCTTGACCGGCGATACCATGGTCACCATTTTTTGGATTGTGGGAATCACCAATGCCCTGAACCTGCTCGACAATATGGATTGTGCGCCGGCATCAGCCTGATCACAGCGTTGGGACTGGCCTGGATGTTCGGAACGGATTCTTTTCACATCATGCTGGCCGCCCTGATTCTGGTGGGCGCGTTGGCCGCTTTCTTGATATACAATTTCAATCCGGCATCGATTTTCATGGGGGACTCGGGCAGTTTGATGATCGGTTTTTCGTTGGCCTTTCTGAGCATGACCTACGCCGAAATACACGCGACCACCCGGATCGCCGCCGTTGTTGTGCCCGTTCTCATTTTGATGGTTCCCATCTTTGATACAACCCTGGTGACGCTGATCCGCACATTGAGCGGTAGAAAAGCATCCATCGGCGGGAAAGATCACACCTCCCATCGGTTGGTGCTAATGGGGTTCACCGAGCGGGGGGCGGTGCTGTTTCTGTACGGTGTCGCCTCGGTGTCCTGTCTGAGCGCTTTTTTTGTCAGTCGCACCGACAATTTGACTTCGCCGGCGGTGATTATTCCGACGGGGTTGGCGATTCTTTTGATGGGCGTCTATTTGGCTCAGCTGCGGGTGTATCCCGAAAAAGAGTTCTCCGTTCTGAGGGGAAAAGCGTACACCCCGATTCTCATCGAGGTTACGTACAAGAAGCACATTCTGTTGGTTTTGATGGATTTGGGGCTCATCGCTTTTTCCTACTACCTGTCCTACCGCCTCCGGTTTTCCGGTGACGAATTCGCCTTCTATTTTAAAGTGTTTTTACGATCCCTGCCGGCGGTTATCGCATGTAAATTTTTGGCATTTTTCGCCATCGGAACTTATCGCGGTATCTGGCGCTATATGAGCATTAATGACGTCTATGTGTACTTAAAAGCATCCATCGCTGCGACGCTGCTGACCGTGGCGGCGGTCACGTTTCTGTTTCGGTTCAAGGGTTTCTCAAAGGGCATCTTCATTATCGATTGGTTTCTCACCACCGGTTTTCTTCTCGGTACCCGAGGTTCCTTCAGACTGTTTTTGGATACCATCAAACGAAAATCTCTTGCCGGTGACCGTGTGTTCATTTACGGAGCCGGAAGGGGAGGGGAGATCCTGCTGCGGGAAATTTTGAATAATACCCGTCTCAAAATTCGACCGGTGGGGTTTATTGACGATGACTATCTAAAGGTTGGCAAAAAACTTCAAGGCTATCCGATTCTCGGAACCTTTCAGGATATCAGCGGATTGCAGGAAAAGCATCAGATCGATGGATTACTGGTTTCCTTTAGCAGCACCGCTCCAGACCATATGGACAAGGTGTTGGATTACTGCCGGGAACGGGATCTGTTTATTAAAAAATTTTCCATCTGCTTTGATGACATTTCGATGTCCCCCAGAGTCCCCTAGTATGACGCCTTTCAAAACACCTTCCGTTCTTCCCCCAGGTTAGTTCATTCCGTTCGACCAGCTCAACGCCGATTGAACATCTCCGATAATCTGAGTTGAAATCCGAGACATGGCACGGCTCATGGCTTCGGACAATGCACGGGGGCATTTACCCGTTAAGGGCTCCCGTTCCGAATAGGTGTTCTGGAACAGAACCGAGCGACCTTTTCCCGGTGAATCCTCGGATGTAAGTGTTGCATTGAGTGTCAGTACGGCAATCCAGACCCTATCCGTATTTTCTTCGAAAAAATCCTCAATTTCTCCCTCCAGACTGTGTGACGGCGCCAGAAGGCTGTTCGGAGACAGCACAGCCTTGAACATCTCTGTGGCGCGAAAATCCCGAAGTAACAGATAGGTCACCATCTCCCCGGGTGATGCCTGCCATTTGTGGTATCGGTAGGTTTCTCTCCGGAACGGGTCTTCCTTGTAGACGATCTGTTGCGTTCGATAAAACGGGATTGCCTCAACGGTCTCGATCCTCAGGACGTGACGGTTTGAAGGTGACCGGGTAGGCTCCGGGGCTGGATATTCCAGGGTATACAGCTGGGTCTCGGGCGCCTGCTGTTCCGGTCACAGGTTTACCCCGCATCCAAACAGGACCAGAAGGCTGACGGCCGACAGAAATGAGAAAAGCGTTCGCGGTTGACTCCATGCTATGGGGCGGCCCATCATCATGACTTCCTCTCTGAGCGTCACGCAACTCTATCCCGGACATTGCACCAAAAGGAGACATTCATGGGCAAGGCATTTCGAGGTGAAGCTGTAGTCTAACTACCGCGAGCCTTGAATAACGCAGTCCATGGATGTTTCCTTTTGGCCCGTAGGGTGGACACTTTTCAGCCCGTTTTGTTACTTCGATGATTACACTATGTATTTTCACAGAACAGCCCAGTAAACAGTCTAACTCATCGATTTTGTCTCATTTCAGCCATCCTCTGAAAAGAGTTCATGCAATGTTCGGGCTATGGTCGGTCGCTCTCATCCACCGTGCCGATCTTTCGAGGCGGGCGGGGTTCGCTGAATATCAGCAGTGACGGCTGGTCTGCGAGAACATTCAACAACCGATCCAGATTTCCCAAGGTGGTTCGAAGATCCCGAAGGGTCATCACCAGTTGGCGTTCCAGATTTCCGACCCTCGGACGACTATCCCTAACGAGCTCAGTGCTGGCGGCAAACATGGATTCGGCCTCCTGAAGGGTAGACCTCAGATCGGCGATGGCCGGACTGAGCTCATCTTTGACCTCACTGATGTTTCGGTCCAGATTTTCAACCGCCACATCCACTTGATCCAATGTGGCATCCGCATTCCGGCCGACATCCCGAAATGCGGCGCCGGCGGATTCCACGTTTGCCAGAATGTGCTCGATTCTGGGATGGGTGAGCAGCGTACGGGCACTGGCCAAGGTCTCCCGGAGATCCGTCGAGAGGCGTCCGATTTGCGCCTCATCAATGGCCACCGATGCCCGGTCGATGGTCTGTTTGAGTCGAGTCGTAATTCCCACCAGGTCAATGCCGCGGAGCTGCTCCACCACATCGGTGATGCCGTCCATGATCTGCTTCATACCGGAGGGCCGAGTTGGAATGATCGGGTATTTGGATGGAAACGTGATTTTCGGTGACCAATCCGGTTCATCGAAGGCCCGTTGATCGAGTTCGATAAACATGACTCCGGTAAATCCCACCACCCTCAACTGGGCGACCCAATCGGCATCCGGTTGAATGTCCTTTTCGATATTGAGCACGGCCTGAATCAGTTCGCCGTCCGGCGCGACCGAGAGGCTAACCAGTCGTCCCACCGGAACCCCTCGATATTTTACCGGTGAGTCCTTGTCGAGGCCCTGGACAGACTCGGCAAAATACGCTGCAAAGTACTGCCCACGATCCAGATAATGGGACATGCCCAGCCAGATCACCGCAATGATCAAGATTGCGAGGCCGACAATGACAAACAGACCGACACTGAATTGGGTGCGGATGGACGCCACTATAAGCGATCCTTTTCAGAATAGGGTGTTCATGGCTGGTTCTCCGACGCGGCCATGGGATCACGGATTTGACGTAGAAAAAAATTACGGACAATCGGATTGGCCGATAACCGTTTCAATTCGTGGGGGTCTCCTTCGGCGATGATTCCCTTTCGCGTTTTATCAAGCATGATGGATCGATCGGCCACGCTTAAAATCGTGCCCAGATCATGGGTGACAATGACCATGGTGGTGCCGAGACTCTGGTTGATACGGCGGATCAATTCATCGATCTCAGCCGATATCACCGGATCCAGGCCCGAGGTTGGCTCATCGAGAAAGAGGATACTGGGATTTAACGCGAGCGATCTGGCGAGCCCGGCACGCTTTTTCATACCACCGCTGATCTACGACGGCAGGTGATGTTCATACCCGTCCAGGCCCACGGCGCATAATTTCATTCGGGCTAAAGACGCCACATCCGTTTTGTCCAAATCGGCGTATTCCAGAATCGGCAGGGCCACATTTTCTCCGATGGTCATGGATCCGAACAGGGCACTGCCCTGAAAAAGCACCCCGAGCTTTCTTAGGGTGCGATGATACTCCCGGCTGTCGCAGTGGGTGATATCCACACCATCAATCACCACCGTCCCGGACAGGGCCCGATCGAGTCCAACCATGTGGCGCAGTAGCGTACTTTTTCCGCAGCCGCTGGCGCCGAGAATGACCAGAATCTCTCCCCGGAAAACATCCAGGGACACGCCGTCGAGGATGATATCCCCTCTATAACCGGCTACAATGTTGCGAACGGAAATGATCGTGTCTTTGGACATGCTTACCAGTAGTTGCGAACGAATGCAAAAATCGCATCGAAGAAGATAATAAAGAAAATACCACTGACCACGGCGGATGTTGCGGCATTTCCGACCGAGGCTGCCCCGCCGCGGGTCTGGAAGCCGCGAAGACAGCCGATCCAGGATATAACGGCTCCAAAAACGACACTTTTGGTAAAGCCCCACAGAAAATCCGACAGCGTCAGGGAGTCGATGGTCTGATCCAGATAGGCGGCCATCGTGAGGTCCAGCATCATCACCCCAACGATGAGGCCGCCGAGGATACCGGCAATGTCGGCGAAAAGAGACAGCAGCGGTACCACCATGATAGACGCCAAAATCCGGGGAACCGCCAGGAACAACGTCGGTCGAAATCCCATGATAAAAAGCGCGTCGATCTCCTCGGATATGCGCATGGTGCCGATTTCCGCGGCAAATGCCGAACCCGAGCGGCCGGCAACGATAATGGCGGTCATGATCGGGCCCAGTTCGGACACCATGGCAATGGCCACCAGGGAGGCCACATAAATGGTGGCGCCGAACTGTCTCAGCTGGAGCGCCGCCGTAAACGCCAGGACCAATCCGAGCAGAAAACTGATCATGGTGACAATGGGCAGCGCATCGACGCCTGTTTTTTCCATCATGACACCGTATCGTTCCAGCGGAGCGATCGCGGGTGGGCGATTGCATAGCCGAAGGCGAGAAGCACCGATCCCAGAAAGGAAACCAGATATCGAATATTAAAGAACAGTGTCAGCGTGGCGTCCCCCAGACGGGAAACCGCTCCAGCTTGTCGTTGTTCAAAGGTTGCCCGACAACTGTCAGCTTCGTTGAAGTTGACCAGGGACAGCATTTGCCCAACATGGCCGGGCACCTTAAGCAACTCCACCGTACCCCCCTGATTCACAACATTGTCGCGTAGCCGGGAGAGCAGCAGTGCCCCGAAGTCGTCCAGGTACGTCACACCCTCAAGATCCAGGCGCAGACGTGACGGTCGACGGGTTTCGACGGCGGCCGTGACCTCTTGCTGGATTCCGGAAACAGTAGTGATATCCAGCCGTCCTGCCAAACGAAGTCGACATTCACCGTCGGCATCCATCGCCACGTCAAAGTGAACCGGCACATCATGTTCTGAATCGGCCATGGGCGTAGGGCTTCAGTGTGGATGTTGCTTGAACTCGATGATCCTCTGCTGCCTGCTGTGGGGGACAACGTCAGATCAGATGAACATTGTTTTTCAAGCGAAGGTGCGGTTGTTCAGCTTGGGCGATAGCCGGTAATTTCCAATTCCCCACGATTTGCTGGAGCCAAGCGTGAATCTCATTCCAGAGAATGGCTAGGATAGTAATTTATGATTCCAACGATAACGGCGGGTAACCTTTTCGCCCCATCGCGACACCGTCGCATGTCGTGACATCGTAGCGCGATTCCATTCGGAACGATCATGCACCATGTCAGGCGATCCCTGCGATTCTGTCGAGAATTGGCTTTCCATCAGGTGATGGTTGGAATACATCTCCGGTCATTTGCCGAAGGCCTGATAATCCGTGTCCGTGGCATTTTGGGTGGATGAAATGCCCTGGGCGAGCAGGGTTTGTACCCTGTCCAAAGTCGGGCATGCTCGAAAGCATTCTGGAAACTGCTCGTACCGTGTACAGGTTCTACATGGGCTTTGAATCAGGTAGCCGATGTCAAAATCAAATTTATCCCGCATGGTATCCTACCATCTGATGGATCACAGAATCTTGCCGACCCGTTCGTATAGTTTGGGATGGGTGCAGATCTCGAAAAACGATCTGGAGGTCTCTCCGGAGATTTTCCCGGTCTCGGCGGACAATTCCATGATGGGGGCTTCTCGAACCACCATCGGCTGATACTTTCCGGAAATCAGCGGAATCTTGCCGGCGAAGAACCGGCTTTTGCTCTCAAGAGGGCCTTTGAGACCCACTGAAAATGGTTTTAGATCGATTTCATTGCCGAGTTTCTGGAAACCGCTGGGATGCAGTTCGATCCCATTGACATTGAACCGTAGATATAAATCATCAGCGGTTGCCGCCCCCTCGTCATCTGAATGTGTCTGAAACACATACAGGTTAAATCGTCTGGTCTGTTTTCCAAGTACTGTCCGGATCGCTTTATCGCACCCGGAAAGACGGTCGGCGAGATTAATCGCCGACGAGATCATGATCCGGTTCGGCCCGTCGAAGAGAAATGCTGGCGCAGTGTTATTGTAGCAGATTCCGATTCCCAACTCGAGTATCGGCAGGTTGTTCTTTTGGCTTTTGACATTGTACTCCCGGACAATGTTCAGCATCCGGATCGCCAGACCGCAGGCCCTGGCCACACTGTACCACCCTTCCGGGGTTTCCTCCTGTTCGAATATGGAGAGGATGAGCGCGTCCCCTTCAATAAACTCTTTGGTGGAATCGTAATCGAACAACACTTGTGTAATCGGATCAAAGAAATTAAGGCTGAAGTAGGAGGCCGGATTCAGGCCTCGCTCTTTCATATGATAGGTCAGATATGTAGACCCTCGTACATCCGCTTTAACGATGACATGCCCAATGACCGGCTGCTCTTTCTTTTCCTGTTCAGAGCTCAATAGAAAATCGTACAGCGTCCGGTTTTCTTTGGACAGGGCAATAATTTTCTCGTCCACTGCCAAATGAACCGAGGCCATATATCGCTTCAGCAGGGAAGCCAAGGTCATGTCTCGGTAATAACGGAAAAAGGCGGTGAGGAATTCATAAACATACGCTTTTTGCTGCTTGGATGATATTCGTTTGGCCCGCTTGGCCACCTTGTGGAGAGGGGCCATGGAGATGGGTTTCCCGATGAACTCTTTAATCCTATCCAATCGTCCGGCAATCTGTTTTCGTATCGAGGGCTGTGTGATATAGGCGTGAACTTGACGGGGTGTTAGGGGAGGGCAGTATTCCCGGTAAACCGACGTCATCTCAAACGCCGCGTTAATACGTATCGGCAGTTTTTCTTTTTTAAATCTTTTAAAGAACAGTTGGTAAATCTTTTTCTGTGCTCGGATCTGCTGCTTTAGCGCTTTCAGTTCTTCTTTAGGTGCTTTTTCTGATCGGCGACGACGGTATTGCCGTTGAGTCCCCTCCGGGTTAAACAGGACATTGACATTTTCTTCATTCATAAGCCATGGGTTGGGATGCCTCTTCCGGCCGTCTTCTAAATCCTCTCCTTCCGTTTTAGGGGGCGTTTCGGCCAAAGGATGGAGGCCGATATCATTGAAAAAGTTTTCAAGTAACATCGTGACCCGCTCCACACTGTCCGGATCTTCGATACGGGTGTTTAGAAGAACATAATGCTCTATCAGCACTTCGTCGTCATAGAGAGATTCCGCATGGATCAAGCGGTTGGTGAAGACATATTCCGGAAGGATGCTTTCTCTTCCGAAATTGGCTTCCCTTAATTCCACAACCCCCTTCCGCTGACAGTCGATAAACATCTCCAGCAACTCATCGCTGGACTGTTGCAAAATGCGTCCGCGTTTCTGCCGGATTTGTTTCAGCTGCTCTTTGAGCTTCATGCTTTCGCTGGTGTCTCGGGTTTCATGCTGCGGTGCCAGTTCCACCGATCGGATCACATGCTCAATGTGCTCGATGACGCGATCAAACTGGGTCCGAAGCTCGTCAAAGATCAGTTTGGACACGGCCACCTGGGCCAGAAAATCGATCTGAATTTCTTTGTGGGATTTGGCAGCGTGGACCCCTGATGTCAGCACCGTGGTGCAGTCTTCTTTGAACCGTTCTTTTACTTTGGTCCATTCGGCGGCCCGGTCGGTTTTCAGCATCTGTTGGGTCCCGGTATGCCGGGTCACAATATACAGGGCCGACCGTTCAACGGATTGGATCAGCTGTTGACTCAGACAAACGTCAAAATGAACATTGTCAACACCGATTGCCAACCGATCAAGGGAGAATTGAATGTCATACCGCTGCACCGGAAGGCCTTCTACGATGGATTGACTGGAAGATGCCATGATATACTCACCTGAAGAAGGTTGATAGGAATCGGTTTATTCCTCGCTTCACTCAAATGTAGGAGATGTCATAGCATTAATGGGTCATGTTGTCTAACCTGAACCGGGCATGAACAGATTTCAAAAAGTGGTTAAATCCGGCTCTCCTTGGGCGGGATTACCGCTTCGTTTCAAAAGGACAGCCTGGATCGTCATCGGTTCCGGTGCATCGGGACCGGGTTCCATTGGCCCTGGAAGGTGTTATGTTTACCGGACAGCGGCCATATGATATGGGATGGCAGCGAACCGCCCGGGCGGGTCATCACCTGCCGGAATCGAAACCGGAACCGTGTTCATTCGGATTCCATCGGAAAGATAGGGGACATCTTGGGAAATGGTCATATGCGGGTGGGAGTCGGCTACGACGTGCATCGGCTGGAAAGCGGAAATCCTCTGATCATCGGGGGCGTTCGCATTGCTTTCGACAGAGGTCTTAAGGGACACTCGGATGCCGATGTCCTGACACACGCCATCTGTGACGCTATCCTGGGTGCGGCGGGCTTAGGGGACATCGGTCACCTGTTTCCGGATACGGATCCGGTGTACCGTAATATTAACAGCTTGAAGCTCTTGGGACAGGTGGTTGACATGACCCACCGCAAAGGGATGCAGGTTGTGAACATCGATGCCACCGTGATGGCCCAAGCCCCGAAAATGTCTCCCTATCGGCAGTAGATGCAGGCGAACATCGCCGAAGCCGCTTCCATTGAAAATACTCGGGTGAACGTCAAAGCGACCACCACGGAAGGCTTAGGATGGATCGGGAGACAGGAAGGCATCGGAGCCATGGCCATTGCCCTGCTAACCGTTCAACTGCCGGCCGAACCGGCATGATCGCCCGGCACCGCATCGCAGGCACGGACCGGAGTCTTTGCCTCTCCGGGTTTGGCCCCTGAAGCAAGCCCCTTGACGATATCGAACCGGGGACATCCACCGGTCCGGCTAACATGAACCCATAGAATCCCATCAGTGCTCATGTCTGCGTTCCACCTCATATCCGAATTTGCCATGAAAGGGGATCAGCCTGAGGCGGTGGATGCCCTATCGGAACGGCTCCTGGACGAACAGGAACAACATGTGCTTCTCGGGGTTACCGGTTCCGGGAAGACCTTTACCATGGCCAACATCATCGAGCGACTGAACCGCCCCACGTTGGTGATTGCCCCGAACAAAACCCTGGCCGCCCAGCTGTTTAACGAATTCAAATCCTTCTTCCCGGACAACGCGGTGGAATACTTTGTCAGTTACTACGATTATTACCAGCCCGAAGCCTACATCCCCACTACAGATACCTATATCGCGAAGGATTCCTCCATCAATGAAATGATCGACAAACTTCGTCACTCGGCCACCCGATCGGTTTTGTCACGGTCCGATGTGATCGTGGTTGCCAGTGTGTCCTGCATCTTTGGATTGGGAGCGCCCGAGGACTATCTTTCCTTGCGGGTGGACCTCGAGACCGGCATGGCCCTGGATCGGGAGCGGCTGCTTTCGGACCTTGTCAACATACACTATGATCGCAACGACATGGATTTCTATCGGGGTGTCTTCCGGGTGCGTGGCGATCGCGTTGAGATTTTTCCGGCAGCGGAAGAAGATATGGCCATACGCGTTGAATTTTTCGGAGATGAGGTAGACACCTTATGTGAGATCGATCCGTTGCGGGGGACGATACGTCGTCGCATGTCACGGGCCACCATTTTTCCGGCCAGCCATTATGTGACCCAACACAGCACCCGAAAAAGGGCAATGGAGTCGATTCTGGCCGAGCTAAAGCAACGGATCGCGTTTTTCAGGGCTCACCAGCGGCTGGTGGAGGCCCAGCGCATAGAAGAACGGACCCACTTTGATGTGGAAATGATCCAGGAACTCGGTTTCTGTACCGGCATTGAAAATTATTCCCGACACCTGACGGGGCGGCTTCCGGGGGAACCGCCGCCGACACTTCTGGACTACTTTCCGGATGATTTCCTACTGTTTATCGATGAAAGCCATATCGCGGTACCGCAGCTCAATGCGATGTTCAAGGGTGACCGGTCGCGGAAGGAAACCCTAGTGGAGTATGGTTTTCGCCTACCCTCGGCCTTGGATAACCGGCCGCTGCGATTTTCTGAATTTACATCAAAAATTTCCCGGGTGGTATATGTGTCGGCGACCCCGTCCAATTATGAGATGAAGGCATCAAAACACAAGCCGGTGGAACTCATCGTTCGCCCTACGGGTCTCGTTGATCCGGAGGTGGTGATCCGTTCCGCCGGGCATCAGGTAGATGGCCTCTTCGAAGAAATCGGATTGTGCATTCAACGGAACGAGCGGGTTTTGGTGACCACCCTCACGAAACGGATGGCAGAGGATCTCACGGAATACTATTCGGATCTGGGAATCCGGGTGCGTTATTTGCACTCCGACATTAAAACTCTCGAACGTATGGACATTATCCGGGATCTGCGGCGTGGTGAGTTTGATGTCCTGATCGGCATAAACCTGCTCCGGGAAGGATTGGACATCCCCGAAGTATCTCTGGTGGCCATTTTGGATGCGGATAAAGAAGGCTTTCTCCGTTCCACCCGCTCCCTGATCCAGACCTTTGGACGTGCGGCCAGGAATGTGAATGGAATGGTGATTCTATATGCCGACATGGTTACGGATTCCATGAACCGGGCCATGACAGAGACCTCCCGTCGGCGTCGAATCCAGGAAGACTTCAATCGCCGCCATGATATTGTTCCAACCACCGTCCAAAAGTCGATTGTGTCGGCCTTCGATGACTTGTTTGACGCCCCGGTGGATGACCCTGCCGACGGCATTGGGGAAGCCCAGATGACATACGTCCCCCTGGAAAAACTGGACAGCGTCATGGAACGACTCGAAAAGGAAATGAAAGAGGCGGCCCGTTCCCTCGAATTCGAAAAAGCCGCACAACTTCGAGATGAAATGCGGGCGCTTCGCAAGCGGATTGTGTTTGAGGAATAATACCGTGGATCGACCAAAACACGACCCTTCTTCCACCCCGGATGACTTCCATGAACAGCTGAACCGGGCGACGCCGGATCCCGGTGTTTATGTCATGAAAGATATCTCCGGCCGCGTCCTTTATGTGGGGAAGGCCAGGGACCTGAGAAAACGACTGTCCAGCTACCGAAAACCCGAGCAGATGCTGGATATCAAAACCCGTGTATTGATTCGAAAAGTCGTGGGCCTCGAAACCATTGTCACCCGATCCGAAAAGGAGGCCCTGATTCTCGAATCGAATCTCATTAAACGATATCGTCCGAGATATAACGTTAATTTAAAGGACGACAAGCGCTATCCGTCACTCCGACTGGACACTCGGCAGGATTATCCGAAATTGACCATCGTCCGCAAAATTCAAAAAGACGGCGCCATGTATTTCGGTCCCTTTGCGTCTGCCCATGCCGTTCGGGAAACACTCAGATTTATCGACAAGACGTTTAAACTCAGAAAGTGCAAACGCAGCGAATTCAAGACACGCACGCGTCCCTGCCTGCACTGTCAAATGCAGCGCTGCCTGGCTCCCTGCTGCATGGATATCCATAAAGGCGACTATGCCGATATCGTCCGAGAAGTGATCCTGTTTTTAAAGGGGCGGACGCCGGAACTCATCCAAAAGGTCCGACTCGAAATGGAACAGGCCGGAGCGGCCCAGGAATTCGAACGGGCCGCCGCGTTGAGAGACAAGATGTTTGCGCTACAAAAGACCCTCGAAAACCAGATCGCGGTCAATACGGATTTTAAGGACCGGGATGTTTTCGGCCTTTCCCGAGACGCCCATATCGGAGTGATTACCCTGCTGTCGGTACGAGGAGGGTTTCTGATGGGCTCTCGCCATTTTGAGTTCCCCGATCCCATGTCCAGTGACGGAGAAGTGCTGAGCACGTTTATTCGTCAGTATTATGAACGCGTATCCGATCTTCCGGAAGAAATTCTGCTATCCGTGGAAATGAGTGATCAGGCGCTGGTTGCGGATTGGTTGTTCCAACTTAAGGGCACCCGGATCCGCCTGCTGTTTCCCAAGCGGGGAGAAAAGGCCGATCTGGTCAAAATGGCCGTCAGGAATGCGATAAAAACGGCAACAGAACGATCCGAGGCCATTACTTCCGAGTTGGCTCTCCGGAATCGGCTGAAACAGCGGCTCCGGCTCAAGGGCCGTCCGGGTCGGATCGAGTGCATTGATATCTCAAATCTCCAGGGGAGCGATCCGGTGGCGAGCATTGTGGTGTTCGAGAACGGGGCGCCCCAAAAACGCGCCTACCGTCGCTACCGGGTCCGGTCCATTGATGGACCGGATGATTACGGCGCCATCGCGGAAATCCTCCGGCGGCGATTTCAGAAAAAGGGGACAACAACCCGATCGCCGGAATTACTGATCATCGATGGCGGTAAGGGGCAGTTGAACATGGCAACATCCGTGCTCGAGGAATTGGGTCTGTCGAATCGTTTCGATGTGATTGGCATCGCCAAACCGAACACCGAAAAGGGGGAGACCCTAGATAAAATTTTCATCCCCGGTCGTGCGGATCCGGTGCTCCTGGGTGGAGATCGAAACCTATTGTTGTTTCTGCAGCGCATCCGAGATGAGGCTCATCGGGTGGCGATTGCCTACCACCGCAAACGCCGGAGGCAGCAGGCCACCAAGTCAATTCTGGATCGGATTCACGGCGTCGGAGAAAAACGCAAGCGGGCACTTCTGGCTCAATTTGGGAGTATAAAAAACATCCGGGCAGCCGCACTTGACGAGTTGCGCGCGGTGCCCGGAATGAATCGCTCGACAGCCGAAGCCGTCCACCGGTTTTTCTCAGATCAGAGCGTTTGAGATTCCTAGGATGGGTATTGTTCCGCTGGCGGGCCCATCCTTTATTTTAGTGCGGCTAGAATCTCCACGAGTTCACGAACGGCATCGGCAGAATGATTCAGGGCGGCCTGCTCCGTATCGGTCAGTTGAATCTCGATGATATCTTCGATACCCGCCGCACCCAATTTGGCCGGTACGCCGATGAACAACTTATCAATGCCGTATTCCCCTTCCAGATAGACGGCGCAGGGAAGGACCTTCTTTTTATCCTTGAGAATCGATTCGGCCATCTCAACCGCTGCGGAGGCCGGCGCATAGTAGGCGCTACCGGTTTTCAACAGGCTGACGATTTCAGCACCGCCAGTCCGGGTGCGTTCCACCAGTGCATCAATACGATCCTGAGGCATCAGCTCGGTGATCGGAACTCCGGCCACCGTTGAATAGCGGGGAAGGGGAACCATGGTATCACCGTGTCCGCCAAGCACAAATGCATGGGTGTTTTCCACAGACACGTTCAGTTCCATGGAGATGAACGCCCGAAATCGTGCCGAGTCGAGCACTCCGGCCATCCCCAGAACCCGTTCCTTAGGAAAGCCGCTGGCCTCAAAAGCGACATGACACATCGCATCCAGGGGATTGCTGACAATGATCAGGATGGCATCCGGAGACAGTTTGGCGATATCCTTGGTCACCCCCTTCATAATCCCGGCATTGGTGCTGATCAGATCATCACGGCTCATGCCCGGTTTTCTCGGGATTCCTGCCGTGATGATAACGATGTCCGATCCCGCAGTGGCTTCGTACCCATTGGTTCCGACCAGGTGGGCATCATGCTTTTCAATGGGTGCCGCCTCAGTCAGATCCAAAGCCTTTCCCTGGGGAACGCCTTCAATGATATCTACCAGTACGACATCACACAAGTCTTTCTCGGCCAGGCGTTGAGCTGCGGTTGCCCCGACATTACCGGCGCCGACAACGGTTACTTTCTTGTCCATGATGGGCCCTCCAATATATAATAAGGATGTGTTAGTGGGAACGTAAATGGAATGTGTTCAAGATGCCGAAAAAGCGTTAATACCACACCGTAAACGAAAGTCAACAGATAAATGAACGCCTTCGAATTGTTGACAATATAGCCATTTACGGGCTACTATAATTGACTTAAAAGACGCCGATTCAACCCCTTGCAGACCGCTCCATCGACGGTTGTAAAAAGGTGCCTGTTACACTGGGCAGCAAGGCAAGACGGCGTTGAACAGCGTCCGCGATGGCAACAATGAAAATAGAAGAGGGGCCATGGATCTCGCTCAAAAAATAAAATTGTTGCTCCACGAGGCAGATCTGTACCGTTCCCAGGGATTGCTGAACGAGTCGCTGGAACGTTATGCAGCGGCAGCCGACCTGATCCGCAAAGTCGGCCGAATCAAAAACAGAGACAGCATATTGGGAGGCATTGCCAAAAAAGTGAAGGCCGTGCAGCGGGAGCTGGACGCTTTTGATAGTGCGCCGAAAGCGCCTGAAATTTCAAAGGAAATACAGGATCTCATCAAGGATAAGTTCTCATTTGCACCGGACGACACCGCCGGGGCTCTGGAAGGCGCTATTGCCCTGGCCAAGTTCGGTCAGTTTGAACGCGCCTTGCTGGAGTATCGAAAACTGTTGGCTGTTCCCGATATTCGCGTACCCGCCGCGAAGAATATTGTCCGCTGCCATATCTCCCTGGAATCCTATGACGAGGGTATTGAAGAGTTCCAGCGATGGAGCGTTGGGGGCGAGTTTGATCCGGCGCAGTTGGAAAACCTCCGGATCTTCTTTCAGGGAATACTGGATAAGCGCGGCATTGATCGGACCATCGCCCTGGCGGATTCTGCCACTCTGGACTTTGACGGGGACATCGAAATGATGGGACTGGATTCGGAACCCGGCGCCGCCGGTGAACCCCAGTTGGACGAAGATGAGCTCCTGGACATCAGTTCCATCGGAATTTTCATGGATGACGGCCCTCAAAGTGGAGAACTGGTTGAATTCGATGTCAGCTTTCAGTCCGGAAATGAAGTCAGCCTTCTCGTCCAAAGTCGTGATAAGGGGCTGGTGGACCACTTGTCCGTTGGAACCAAATTGAAAAATATTGAATTCTACTCGCCCTTTGCCATGTTTAAGGGCTCAGGCATCATTACTTCGAATACAAAAATTTCCACCGGACCCAAGCGCGGAGACTACAGCTTGGACATCAAAGTAACCAGCACCTGATATAACGCTGACCGTGTAAACCACCAGGTCCTGAAGCCATGGAGATTCATTTTTCGCGGAGCGGTTGAGAATGGCGACGATTAATTTGAAGACACGGGAGATTGAGGCCAAGATCGTTTACTATGGCTGCGGTCGAGGAGGTAAAACCACCAATCTCGAATATATCTATAAAACATATAAGAAGCAGGTCACCGGTGATATGGTGTCTATCACCACCGAAGGTGATCGCACGCTGTTTTTTGACTTTCTTCCCATCGGTCTTGGCAAAATTAGAGGTTTTGATGTAAAGATCCAGCTTTATGCCGTCCCCGGGCAGGTCCAATACAGCTCTACACGTAAACTGGTCTTGAAGGAGGTGGACGGTTTGGTATTCGTTGCCGATTCTTTGAAAGTCCGTCTCGAAAAAAATATGATGTCGCTGAAGGATATGCAAAAGAATCTCAAAGAGTACGGTTTGAGTATTTTTAAAATTCCTTTGGTATTGCAGTACAATAAGCGGGATTTGGCTGATGAAGGCTTCCCCATGCTGTCTACTGAACAGTTGGATCATGATTTGAACCGGCAGCTCAAGGTCCCGGCTTTTCCGGCAAGCGCTCTAAAAGGAGATGGTGTCGGCATCACGCTGAAGGAGTGTTTGAAATTGACGCTGAAGTCACTTAAGAAGCAATTTCAGGAAGGATAGAAAGGCTTCCTATGAACGATGGGGTGGCACTTTCGGGCAGTCTCAGTTTTTTGAACCTGGGAGATCTGCTTCAGCTTTTCGGATCAAACGGGAGCACGGGAATCCTGCGTGTTTACAGCTCCCACAGCCCGGAGCCCGGCGTGATTTACCTGCAGCAGGGCAATCCGGTAAACGCCTTTGCCGGCTCTCAGACAGGGACGGAGGACTTGTTTGCATTGTTTGGCTGGATCGAGGGGGAGTTCCAGTTTACTTCCCAAGAGATAACGGAAGAGAAAGTCATTACCAAAGGCCGGATGGAACTTATTTTAGACGGGCTGCGGAAGCTGGATGACGGTGAAGTCGAAAAGATGGGTTCTGTGAGCCCGGACACGGAGGCTTCGGATATCATGGGATCGGATGACGGCGGGCCGCTGATCAAAGGTCCGTTGGTCGATTACATGTACATCGTCGACGAGGAGGAATATTCCGACGGACAGGAAATAGTCCGAGAAAAAAAGTACGGAAACTGGATTTGGGTCATCGTTCAAGGCATTGTCCAGGTGCTTAAGGATACTCCGGAAGGCCCCATTTAAATCGTTCGGATCACCGACGGTGCGTTTATTGGATCCATGGCAACATTTACGGTCAACGGCAATATCCGCAGTGCCACGAACATTGCCATGGGAAACGTGTCTCTGGGTGTGCTGGACACCCAGCGGCTGTTCACCGATTTCTCAAATCTCACCCAGGGTTTTCGCAGATTCCTCCTAAGCCTGGACCGGCGTCTTCGTGAAGTGACCGATCGGATCGTGGAGGTACAGGCGGGACGCGTGTCGCTGGATGGTTGGGTCAAGGGCAGAAAACCGGCGATACGCCAGGGAAAACCGGAAAAAAGACTCTTCATGATCACCGAGGGGAACGCCACAGTGGTGCGATATACCGAAAATGGCTATGTCCCTCTGGCCCGTCTGGGGAAGGGTGATTTTTTTGGAAGCGTGCCATTTTTCGATCTCGGACACGAGCCCCATTCCGCATCTGTCTTCGCCTCTCCCGATTTAAAGATCAGCCAGCTCGATCCGGAAGCCATTACCGCCGAATATGAAGAGCTCCAGCCCACCTTCAAGAAGCTCATTGAACACATGGCCACCTGCATATCGGTAACCACGAAAGTGGCCTGTGACACGATGACGCCCGATGAGACCGGGGGAGCGGCCGATTCCCCATCTCAGGATTCGAATTAGAAGAGGGATATCATGACAACTGAAGAAAAACGCAGGTATTACCGGGTCGACTCCCAGAATCTTCTTAACTATGCCTGCTATGACGAAACAGGCAATGTCGTCAAGCAGGGCATGGGTAGAACCCTGAATGTTTCCGAAACCGGCATCCTTCTGGAAACCCACATCCCAATTGACGCCGAGTATCTCGTGGGTTTGACCATCGGATTTGAGGAAGACATCATCAATCTCAAAGGGAAGGTGGTATATACTAAAGCCGGTAATGACGGGAAATTCGAATCCGGGATTCAATTCATGGATATCGATCCCGATACCAACACCCTGCTGAAAAAGTTAATTACAGCATTTCGGGCCAGGGGATAACATCGCGTCCCGTTGCTGCGTTCGGGCACAGGAGGAGGGTCGCAAGCACTCCGATGCTCACCGGCCCAAAGACCGGATGCACTCTCCGGGTTCACATGATTCCCGTTGTCCTTATTATTATAGGTGCGCTTTTTAGCCATTGAAGGAGTTGAACCGAATGAAACCCACCGTTGTTCAAACTGAGTTACCAGAGCTGACATTATTTCAAAGAGGTAAGGTCCGCGACATTTATGATCTTGACGATGCGCTGCTCATGGTCGCCACGGATCGCATTTCCGCCTTCGATGTCATCATGCCGACGCCGATACCGGATAAGGGCGCTGTTTTGACACAGATCTCGCTGTTCTGGTTTGATGTCATGAGCCCTCTTGTCGCCAACCACGTGTTGACCAACGATGTATCAGCCTATCCAGAGGTGTGTCGACCTTACGCCGAATCCCTGGAAGGGCGCAGCATGCTGGTGAAGAAGACACGACCCCTGCCGATCGAGTGTGTGGTTCGAGGCTATCTACCAGGGTCTGGCTGGAATGCCTATCGTGAGTCCAGCAGTGTCTGTGGTATCCGGTTACCCGACTGGCTTCAGGAGTCGGATCGCCTCCCCGAGCCGATTTTCACGCCGTCGACCAAAGCCGAACTTGGCGAACACGACGTCAACATCGATTTTCAGGAAGCTGCCGACACCATTGGATCGGATTTAGCGACTCAGGTCAGAGATCTCAGCCTCGAAATATATGCCCGCGGTTCCCGCTTGGCCGACGACCGCGGCATTATCATTGCCGATACAAAGTTCGAGTTCGGGATGGACGGCGATACCTTGGTACTTATCGATGAGGTGTTGACTCCGGATTCGTCACGATTCTGGCCGAAGGATACCTACCGGCCCGGCGGTCCTCAGAAAAGCTATGACAAGCAATATCTCCGGGATTATTTGCTTTCCCTGGACTGGGATAAAACGCCACCGGGACCGGAACTGCCACAAACGGTGGTCGACAACACTCGACAAAAATACATCGAGGCTTTCGAGCAGCTGACCCAAACGGACTTCGGTGCATAACGGACATCTCGGTTCGGTAATATCGTTGCCTGCCTTCGGCACATCGCCCGCCAAAGCTTAGCCCGGCGGAACCAATAACGCCTTAATACGGTCTCTTTTCAGCCCAAATGCTGAAAAGATGTCATGCCATGTTCGGGTTGATATGATGCCATGATCTCCATGACCCCCGACTCGGTTCGTGTCGATCGGATCGATACCGACCGTGACACCTACCGGATCACCACAGAAAACAGGGTCGACGGCCTGGTCGATTCCATTGGGGAGCTGGGTCTGCTGAGTCCACCGATCGTGTTGGAGGGGCCCCTTGGATTTCAGATCGTCTCTGGATTTCGACGGGTTGCGGCCTGCCGAGTTCTAAATATCCAGCAGATTCCGGTCCGTGTGATGGCCCTGGAAACGACCCCGTTGGACCGTGTAAAGATCGCCATCACCGAGAATCTGCACCAACGCCCCTTAAATCTGATCGAGCTTTCCCGGGCGTATGCATTACTATTCGCGGTCACAGAACCACCTGACCAAACCGTCCGTGTAGCCGGTAGGCTCGGTCTGCCGGACAACTTCGAATACATGAACAACACCCGTCATTTATGTCAGATGGCGCCCTCTATCCAAAGGGCCATCCTGTCGGATACGGTGGCGCTGCCCATGGCCGTCGAGCTAAGTCACCTTCCGAAATCGGTCGCCGATGCCCTGGTAGCATTGTTCCAGGACTTGAAGCTGAGTCTCAACCGCCAGCGGGAAACCTTGAGACTCTTTCGAGAAATCTCCGCACGGGACGGTATTTCCCTGACCGAGCTAATCGATGGGGTCCTATCTCGTCTGGGAGAGATGGATGAAACGTTCGGCAGTGCCGAGTTGTCGCGATGGCTAAGAACCGACTTGAAACGGCGGCGATATCCCAACATTACGAGGGCCGAGTCGAAATTTCAGCAGCTGCTGCGTCACCTCCGGCTGGGACAGGGACTAAAACTGACACCGCCCAAAGATTTTGAGGGGACCACTTATAAAATCGAAGTTGGATTTGATTCCCCCGATGCATTGCATCGCAGGGCAAAGCGTCTGATGAAGGTGGCCGAGGATCCGGGATTGGCCAGGATGATCAAAAGGGACGACTGATCGAAGGAACGGAGGGGCAGGGCGTCGGAGATGCGACGGATCGATCTGCCGAGCAACACCGGACCGGCGGATCATTCCCCTGTAAATGTAAATCGCATGATCAATTCCAGATAGACATACACCAGAAATGTGATGGTTCCGATAAATATCAGCGTGAGGTACCAGTAGTTCCATTTATGCCGCTGCTGGAGTTTGGGATCGGCATACACCGCATGTCCGCACTTGGTGCACCAGGACCGCCATTTCTTGACCTGGACGACATTCCCGCAACTGCACGTCACATCAACGGGGTGAGATTCGGTCATGATATCCTTTCACGATAAACAGGGTTGAATTACGGTTTTGATTCGTCGTCTTCCGGTTCTTCGTCCCGTTTCGGCGTTGGGCTTTGTACCTTGAAAAACGTGATGGAGTCCGGTCGTGACAGGTAGTACACGGTCAGGCCGAAAAGGGCGCAAAAGATCAGCGAAAGAACGAACAGATCGAGTTTTCCAATGGTCAGAAGCACGGAAAACCAATACAAATAGTACATCATGATGACGATACTGCCGTACACACACAATATCCGGGCCCAGTTCTTGAGCCGCACCACAAAATAGCAGATCATGACACAAATGGCCAGCTGCCGGAGAAACATCTCCCGTGGAAGGCCATCTTTAAATATAAGATAAAACAGAAAAAAATGGCCGATCCAGGATAAAAACAGGCAGATGATCCCGTATCGCGCATTTTTGGGCAGGTATGAGAATTTACCCGGCTTTTTGAATAAATTGATCAATTCCATTGCGATCACTCCTCGTGTCGGAGTGCACCTTAGGCAAAAAAGCCGATGGTGTCAATGCGAAAAAAACCACTGTGAACAAATATAAAATGCTGATAATACTATGATATAAGCACCAAACGACCATCCCTTGGCCCACCCTTCAAATTTAAAT
>Ga0056119_1000006_pt1 | contig 64750 bp, 73 predicted proteins | sample WorMettaBAHAMAS1_FD_80076 | JGI IMG/M metagenome (GOLD analysis project Ga0056119, IMG submission 80076) | Marine gutless worms symbiont microbial communities from Max Planck institute for Marine Microbiology, Germany - Olavius tantulus BAHAMAS.1 ...
ACCCCTATTATCGCCCCGGAGAGCTGGCGACCTCGAATGCACAGCTTGTTGAGCGATTGGCTCGACTCGCCCGGGAAGTCGGCAAAGATGTAGCCTCGCCCAAGGAGGCCAGGCAAATGCTTCACATCGAGGAGAAAAAGTGAAAACAATATCCTGGCAGGACTTTGAACAGGTAGAATTACGGGTCGGCACCATCCTGTCGGTGGACGAGTTCCCTGAAGCAAGACAGCCGGCCTATATCGTTACAACCGACTTTGGGCCCGACATCGGTGTTAAAAAAACGAGCGCACAAATTACGCGCCTTTACGACAAAGACGAACTGGTCGGCCGGCAAGTTGTCGGCGTGGTCAATTTTCCTGCAAAACAAATCGGCCCCATGATGTCCGAATGCCTCATCACCGGCTTCTACCGGGAAGACGGCGCAGTGGTGCTGGCCATACCCGACCGGCAGGTACCCAACGGGGCTAAACTGGGATAATGAAACAGGTCGCTGCAGGTATCATTGTTTCCAACGGGAAGGTTCTGCTGACACGGCGGGCAGACGGCGAGAGGCAAGCCGGACGGTGGGAGTTTCCCGGAGGCAAGATTGAAAGGGGAGAAACCCCGCAGCAGTGTCTCGAACGGGAACTCCTTGAAGAGCTCGGCGTGAGTGTTCGTACAGGTGACATGATAATGGAAAATGAGCATCTTTACGGCCACGGGCCGATCAAACTTATTGCCCTCTGGGCAGAAATCGTCGAGGGGGCGATTTCCTTAACCGTACATGACCGGGCCGACTGGGTGCCCGTTGAGCAATTGGCGTCATATGATCTGGCGCCCGCGGATGTTCCCATTGCCCGAAAATTATGTGAGATTTTTTCAGATAACATAACTAAATGAAAGGAAGTGGGTTAAAAACTCCAGATCGCGCCGAAGACCAAGGCGCGGGCCGACACAAAAGCGAGGCATACACAAGAGTATGTTGAGCTTTTAAGGAGGTCTGCAACACAGGGATTCGGTGTTAGATGGGGTTTTGAAGCCGCTTCTAAGCAGGTGCACCATGCCCTACAACCAAACCATCGATAAGAGAATTCGAAAAGCCATTGCCACATGGCAACAAACCAGTTCCCGGAAGATGTTCGGCGGCGTCTGCCATCTGAGAAATGGGAACATGTTCTGCGGGGTGCACAAAGACTACTTAATTCTCCGTTTAGGAGAGTCGTCTGAAAAGGAGGCCATGTCCAGTGCCCATGTCCGCCCGTTCGACATCACCGGAAAGCCCATGAAAGGCTGGGTCATGGTGGAAGAGAAAGGCTTCGAGACAGAAGCGGAATTAAAGAAATGGCTGAATATGGCAAAAGGATTTGTCGACACCCTCCCCCCAAAGTGATGACATGACTCCCGAAGATAAACAACGCATCCTGCAATGGCACTCCGAAATACCGGGAGACGGCCTTCGTATCCGATTGATCCCATCGGAATCACCGGAGCTGAAACCGCTCAAGCAGTTCTGCAATAAGCTGATCGAACTGGCGCCTGAAATAAGATTGAAAAAGGATGAGCCGGATTCCGGCCCATCTCCGGGCATCCGGATAGCCGACAACATTACCTACCAGGCCGTTCCCTCGGATCAGGAGTTGGCGCCGTTTTTATCGGCCCTGGCCGGCCCGGGCGATCCGATCGATACGACCACAGCCGAAACCGTTTCAAAACTCCAGGCCCCCGCCTTGATCGATATTTTCGTGGCGCCCCAGTGCCCATTCTGTCCCAACGTGGTCACCAAACTACTCGCCCTGGCCCATACCTGCCCGTTAATCCATGTCAACATCATCGACGGCACACTGTTTTCGGAATTGGCCGGCAATGCCCAAATCCGTTCGGTGCCCACGGTCATCCTGGATGATGAATTTCGCTGGACGGGAGCCGTTCAACTCGGCGAAATCGTGGATATGATGCTCAACCGGGATCCGGCCCGGCTGGGGGCCGATACACTTGTGAAAATGCTTCAGGACGGCAGTGCCGGGCGGCTGGGGCAGATGATGATCGAGTACGGGCAAATTTTCCCGGCGTTCCTGGACCTGGTAGGGCATCCAAAATGGTCGATCCGCCTGGGAGCCATGGTCGCTTTCGAGTATATAGCGGAATCCGATCCACAGCTGACAGGTCACGCCGTCACCATGCTGCTGGACCGTTTTTAGGATTTCGACGAACAGGCCCGCGGGGATGTGCTCCACCTGATCGGAGAATCCGGTTACACACCGGCCCGGGATCGCATCCTGGAGTTTGCAAAGCAGGATTTGTCGGAGGAGATCCGTGAGGCGGCAGAAGAAGCCCTGGCCAATTTGAAAAGAGGATAAAAAATGGAAATTCCATATTATCAAATCGATGCGTTCACCAGTGATCTTTTTGGGGGAAATCCGGCTGGCGTATGTCTACTGGAACAGTGGCCGGCGGACGAAACCATGCAGGCCATCGGAGCGGAAAACAATCTATCCGAAACGGCCTTTCTGGTACCTTCCGGTCCGGGACAATACGATCTGCGCTGGTTCACCCCGGAAGTAGAAGTAGATCTATGCGGGCATGCCACACTGGCCAGTGCGTTCGTCATTTTCCGCTACGTGGACGAGGCGCTGGCCGCAGTGAGTTTTGACACAAAAAGCGGTCGGCTAACCGTCGTAAAAGACGGTGATAGATTGACCATGGACTTCCCGTCCCGCCCGCCATCGCCCTGCCCCTTGCCGGAAGATTTGGTCAACGGGTTGGGAGTCACTCCGATCGAAGTTCACCGCGCCAGGGATTATGTTGCTCTGTTTGAGTCTGAGGACCAGGTTCGCCAACTCCGCCCTGACTTTCCAAGTCTCGCACGCCTGGATGCCACCGGCATCATCGTCACCGCAGAGGGGCAATCCTCGGATTTTGTTTCCCGCTTCTTTGCACCGGCGGTCGGTATCCCGGAGGATCCGGTCACTGGGTCGGCGCACTGTTCCCTGATCCCGTTCTGGGCCGCGCGGCTGGGCAAATCCGAACTCCACGCGTTTCAGGTGTCCCGCCGTGGAGGAGAACTGTTCTGCCGGGATGCCGGCGATCGTGTCCACATCTCAGGCCGGGCCGTCACCTATCTGAAGGGAACAATTACTATTTGAGGCCGATATCGCCTAAAAGCCGGACGACTTACCTCGAAGCAGACTCGATCTCATGCCCTTGCATATAGTGGTGCCCTCATCGGGCTACAACAGATGAAAACTATATTGATATGTGCGCCGGAGGATGACGTTTCACGGGTGTGCAATATAGCAGGTTTTGTGCTTCTGGTCGTTCAGTTCTCGTAATTCCCTTTTCTAAGGGCCTGTGGTTTCGGCGCCTCCATGATTTCTATGACCCGCTCAAAGCTCTCGAAGCCGATATGGATCCTGCCGCGTTGTGGGCGGTTCACATCCATGATGAGCAGCAGGACTAGACTGATGAGCAATCCCAGCATCACGATGGCAGTCCGTCCGCCCTGATTGGCCGCACCGTAAGCCCACGCGAGAAATCCCATGGCCACCGCCGCTACCGTCAGCAGTACCAGAAAAAGGGGCGCCGGCAAATGGTTTGCGATAGACGCGAGTCGCACCTCGTGGATGTCGATTAGCTCGTTTGCTGCGTTGATCATCGAACTCAGGACGGCATTGCTCCGTTCAGGCTGGTTGGCGCGCTCGACTACCGACCAGATAGAGGCCTGAAGAGATTCGCTATCGCTACGGGCCGAACGCAGGGCTGCGGGATCGCCCCGCGATTCACCCAACACAATACGTACGTCCGTGTACTCGCGCAACACATCCCGCAAGTCACTGCGCAGCGGATCTTCGAGCAATCCGGCTCGCAACCAAATTGTTACAATCGAATTCGCCTCGTTAACGAGCACGTCGTGCCGAGCATCCCAGCGGGAAATAGCCATGGACAGGGAGAATCCGAGCAGCAATCCGAGCAACCCCAGCATGGCGGCACCGGTACCGGTCATCAACGACCGAAAGGAATCCGGTGATTCCCGCCCACGGCATCCCAACCGATATCCGATTTCACCGGATACCGCGAGCACCAAGACCATTGCGAGCGCAATCAGATGTTGGTCTATCAGGTAAAAGCCTGCGTTAAAGCTCATGGTTTTGTCCTTCTGTCATGGGGGAGCGTTGCGTTTTATTATCGGTCATCGTCAATGGAGTCAAACACGCTATCGAGCTGCCTGACGGGCTATCGATCGGTCGACCGTTCCGCCCGCTGGGCGCGCTTCGCCTCAACGCGCCGGAAGGTCAGGTAATCCTGATAGATGTTTCGCACGTGCACGACCGTTTCACGCCCGATCTAGCGGACGGCGCCAAGCTCCACATTGTGCAGCCACACGTTCGGATCCAGGCCTTTTTGCGCCGCTTCCCGCCGAAGTCGACGAATGCGGGTTTGGCCGGCATTGGGGAAAAACAGGGGACATTCTATATTGATTTTCCGGGACATCGCGAAATGATAACCATAATGGCCGTTAATATGGCGTTTTGATAGTCTTGATTGGAAGAAATGTTATAATTCAAGACCTGACTCCACTTGTGTCCTAATTCCTTTTAAAAATAACAGTTTTGAACGCTCACAAAACCCAGATATGGCTCCCATTGAAAATTCACCAATTGTGCCAACTATATTTGTAACCCGAGAAACGAACCAAAGTTAAACACTAACGGCAAATAAATTTTTTAAATTTTTTCGGAGGTGATATCATGGCAAACGATAACAGAGTTGAAGATTACTTCGAGACCGATGAGGAAAGAGAGACGGGACATGTCGATACCCGCTCGAGAAATTTTGAATGCGAGAACAAAACCCGTATCGGCTGCGACATGGGCATCGACGTGGCCGGGTGACATAAATAACGTAACATTTGTTAAAGCTATCCTCCTTTACGAAACACGATAACGGTTCCATAACCGAGAACATATATTCTGACACGAGCTAAAAAAAAGGTTTCGATGGGACGGCGGGTGATGAAAAAGTTTAGAAACAAATGTCGTATCAGCTGTTGCTGAATACGAGAACAACCGGGAGATATTCTCCCGTACTTGCCTAAATATCACCGAAACCCCGGGGGCAGGATCAAAGTGATCCTGCCCCTTTTTTATTGCTAATTAGTCTAAAAACTAATCGGTTAACGGCTCTCGTAATTTTAAGTGTACCGCCTGCGCCCACACCTGGCGGGCCAGGCGGACCGTGGCCTGGTCTACCATACGGCCGTCTACGGCAATGGCGCCCTGCCCTTTCTTCTCTGCCTCTTTAGCCGCTTCTAGAATCCGTCCCGCCCGTTCTATGTCTTCTTCCGAGGGAGAAAACATGTCATTGATAATATCGATCTGTGAGGGATGGATGGCCCATTTGCCATCGAATCCCAAGGCACAGCTCACTGCGGTGGCCCGTCTCAAGCCGTCAGGGTCCCTGAAATTTCCGTAGGGGGCATCTATGGCCAGAAGATCACCCGCTTTTGCCGCCATGACCATGCGGCTCATGGCAAAATTCCAGCGATGCCCCGGATAGATGTCTTCTTCATTCTCTCCGTGTCCTGAAATCGACACCAATCGTGCTCCGATGGATGCCTGGTAATCGGCAATACCGAAAATCAGAGAACAAAGGCGATGGCTCGATTTCGCGATATCGGCGACCCGTTCCATACCGGCAGCAGTTTCAATGGAGGCTTCTATAGACATAGGTCGGGTGGTTTTTCGGTCCATTTCGATGCCGTCCAGCATCCGGCTCACAAAATGAATATCCCCTGGATGGTTTACCTTGGGCACCACGACACTGTCTATGGCATGGCCGGCCGATTCCACCACTTCTAACAGGTCGCGATATCCAAAAGGAGTATCCAGTGCATTCATGCGAAAGGTAATCGTCTTTCCCTGCCAATCCATTGATTGCAATTCGTTGATCACCTGGCGGCGCGCAGATTCCTTGACATCCACCGGGACGCTGTCTTCCAGATCCAGCATCAGAACATCGGCAGAACTGGCGGCCGCTTTATGATGCATTTTTTCGATGTGCCCCGGCACGGAAAGTATGGATCGTCTCGGCTTCATCAGAGCTCTCCTTCTTTATTAGCCGCCCGCTCGCTTTGCTCACTCGACAGACGCAGACAATAGCCGGCCGACCCGCCGCCGCTTTTCAAGCTATGGCGGGCAGGCCTGGCCGGTTTTTGCTATGAAACTGTATGGAAATTTATACAATCATCTGCTTAACCTCCTGAGGTGTTCAGTGGCAAGGCATTCAAGGGTGAAGCCGTAGTAGAACCTACTGCGAACCCTTGACAACACCGCCACTGGGCACGTCAGGGGAGTTAAGCGTAGTGCGCCATGCGTTCCCGCCACAGCTCTTCTTTTAGTATGCAGACATCTCCGCCCTCTTCCCGCGTGGCCACCACCGTACCGAAATCTTCCGGTTCCACCAATCCGCAGGAATCGCCCGACCATTCTGCGAATACCGGATTTACTCCGATGAACTTTTCAAAGGTTTCTTGGGTCACGGTAATCGCGCATCCCATTTCAGGAACGATGATGAGATCATCCGTTTTCTTTTTATCATGAACATAATAGGCGATCATGGCGCTTCTCCTTGCTTTTCGTCATGTACCGGATTGATCAGTGTCTTGAAGCCCTGGATGCGACATTCGACCACATCCCCCTGATGGATCTGAACTCCGCCCGGTGTGCCGGTAGAAATTATGTCCCCCGGTTCCAGGGTCATTACCTCGGAATGAAAAGCGACCAGAAAATCGGGCGGGAATGTCATGTTCGACACGGTGTTTTCGGCATGCTTCCCGCCGTTGATCCAGGTGGCAACCTTCAACGTCATCACCTCATCCACCTCGTCCGGCGTTAAAAGCTCCGGTCCAAAGCTGAAAAAGGTGTCAAAGCTTTTTGAAAGCGTCAGATACCGGGTATTCTTCTTCAGTATGTCCACGGCAGTCATGTCAATGATGGTTGTGAATCCGGCAATGACATCCAGCCAGTTCCCCTGGGGGACATTTTTGCATGTCTTACCGATGACAACCCCCAATTCGACTTCCGCAGTGGTTTCATGGGACTGCTTCGGGACACGAATGGTGTCTCCGGGACCGATAATCGCTGTGGCCGGTTTCATGAAACTGCCGGGGATACCGGTAGGCGCCTTGGCCGACAAATCCTCCGCATGGGCGACATAATTCAGCCCGATCCCCCAGATCTTTCCCGGATAACGGTACAACGGTAAACATCGCGCGCTTTTTTCTGAGATGGGGTCAAGTCCCTTTGCATTGATCTGATTTTTGCCATTGTCGCGAAACCACGCATTCAGTTCTTCCAGCCGACCGCTGTGCAGCAACATAAGCATGTTCAACGGCCAATCCATGCTGAATGCGCGATTCAGATGTTCCATCAGGACATAGCTGTCATCGATCCGAAGGCTAAGTTTCTCTTCGCCGTTGTGTATAATGGTTGCTAGTCGCATAGACTCTCATATCCTTTTTATTGTCTTTATAAGATAGGACGCTCCACTCTGATGAACAGCGCCGGATCATGCAATTTCCGGGCGAGCTCGTTTTCCAAGAGTCTCCACCGTAAACCCATAAAGCACCACCGTTAACACCAGACATGAAGCGCAGAACAGAAACGACCCTTTGAATGCGGCGGGGCCTAACGAAGCATCCGGATACAGGTACTGCATCAGGTTGCCAAGTCCCTGAAGGAACACCGCCACGCCCCCCATGGTAAAGAAATTGATCCCGGTCATGGCCGTTCCGGCCCTCTCGATGGGCATCCGTTCTTTTATATGAGCGTACATGATCTGCCCGGCACTGCTGGTGAACCCGAACGTGAAAAACAGCACGGCCAGAAATACGAATCAAGTCCCCACGGGAAGAAAGGCCAGTATGAGGAGAATGATGATCATGCCAATCAGGCCGCTAATGATCACCACCTTCCGTGATTGGATTCTGGCATCCGACAGCCAGCCGCATACAGGGCTGCCGACGATCAATCCGATACTCATGAGGAAGAGAAAATTCCCCGTCATGACCGGGGAAATCCCAAGTACCTGCATCAAATACGGACCAGCCCAAAGCGCCTGGACTGCCGCAAAAATACCGTACCGGCAGAATGTTCCAAAAGATATGATCCAGTAGTCCTTCTCGGCAAACAGGGCGCGTATGCTCTTCAGGGTTTCGCCTAAATCCATCGGTACCTCTTTGGGAACGACCCAATCACCGGGCTGTTCCGGCCGATCGCGCACCACCGCGAAAAATAAGATGGCCAGTGCCAGATTGATTCCTGCGAAAACGACAAATGCCATCCGCCATCCGATGGCCTGCACCATCAGCACCAGCGGTGTGGACGCGCCAATATTGCCTGCCGTTCCGATGGAAACCACAAACGCCGCCAGGGTTGCAAACCGGAGGGGCCCAAACCAGAGGGTAATCAGTTTCAGGGTGACCATCAGATTGCATGACATGCCGATGCCGAGCAGCGCTCTCCCGATCACCAGCGAGGTGGCCGACTGACCTAAAGCGAACGTTAGAGATCCCGCCACCGCCACCAGAGTCAGGACCGTCATGGTGATCCGAGGCCCGATACTGTCGAGGTAAAGTCCGATGGGGATCTGCATGACCGCGAATGCATAAAAAAATGCGGCCGATATAAGACTCAGCTCTTTGGTGTCCAATGCCAGATCATCGATCAGGTTCGGCGATATCACCGCCACCGATGATCTGTAAAACTGGGAGAGAACAAATAGCAGGCACGTGATGAAAAAGATGATCCAGCGCCTATATTTTATGATGCGCATTCTGCAGTCCCTGGTAACATTGCTATCCTCAGCTCTCTATTCAACTCAGCCTGCCTTCTCACCCGTCACATATGTTTAGAAGTCTACCCAAGTATGAGCCGATCCGGGTCACACACCTCTCGGAGAATTCGAAGCTCCTCTGCCGAAGGCGGAGTCACCTCCCGGGCACCGGACACGTCAACGGGAAACCCCGTGTTATCCAGTATCTGCTCAGGGGTGATTCCGGGATAAAAGCCGTTGAGTACCATCTCACGGCTTGTTTCATCAAACCCCATAATTGCCATATTCGTAATCACCGTTGCCGGTCCCCCCGGGCGCAGGCCGGCTGATTTCCAGCCATCCGGTCCATCCAGCCACCCCGGGCTGGTCAGATAGTCGACCTCCGGTACAAACTTACGCTTTTCATGCTGCATGAAAATGATGGTCCGGTCCACGAATGAAGCCACATCGCACGCGCCGCCACTTCCTGAGAAACGGACCTTCGGTGAATCGTAATCGCCGATAACGGTTGAATTCAAATTCCCGTATTTGTCAATCTGTGCCGCGCCCATGATGCCGACCACACGCCGGCCGGTATGGGGATTCTGCATAAAGGCAAAGGAATCGGCAAGACTTCCGTTGACGGATGTCCAGAACATGACCCGCGGATCCCCGACCGCCATGGGAACCTCTTCGAGTTTCGAATCGACCGCACCGGTTTCAAAAAAAATCACACTGTCGGGCGCGCTGATGTGTTTCGCCGCCATGGCCGCCAGCATTGAGATGCCGGTCCCGCAGAAGACAATATCTCCGTCTCGGATTTGTCGCGCGGCCGCCACTGCCATCATTTCGCGTAAGGTATAATCGGGCATGTCACATTTTGGATTTTGGATTCTTGCCCGCCATAGCCAAAGGCGAAGGGGATCGTTATTTGTTATTTGTTATTTGTTATTTGTTATTTGTTATTTGTTATTTGTTATTTAAGGCCGTAACCATCCAGCGTTCCCTGTCAACAACGGATTTGGCGCTAACGGCAACGACCTCTACTATCTTCTGTCTAGGCCGACGGCATATCCCGTCCGCTCATCCGCCCGTATCTTTTCCAGCCGCTCCTTGCCCTGGAGCTGCAAAAAACTCTCATGATCCGCCACCCCGAGAATATATCGCGATAGATAATTTTCATGCAGGGCATCATCCAGCGCCATTCTGCGATAGTGATTCAGGTAAACGGGATCATAATCATAATATCGATAACAGGCCGTCGGGTAAGCCCCGAACGGGATGTGCACAACGGCGTCCACGCAAAAAAACGGGAGCCGGTTCAGGTCTGGATTCTCCCTTAGTTCGTCTGTGGGCACGAGCTCCTCGCAGGTCAAAATCACGTGCTTCGCCGCTTTAGCCTGCTCCACATCGGCGAAGGTCAATCCTTCAATACGAGCCGTGCCGGCAGGATCCGCCTTCTGTACATGAATGATGGTGACATCCGGATTGATGGCCGGCACCAGTACGACCTTGTGGCTGTCCCCCCAATCCCCGAAGGGATTATCGATAATGCAAAGTTTGCTGTCTGGAATCCGGTCATTGGTTTCGCGATCAGCCGTTGAAAACCCCCATCGATGGACGATATCGGAGCCAAGACCGGAACGCGTCGGGAGAAATGGTACCCCCATGGCGCTTGCCAGAAATCGCAGCGTCATCTGATAATTGGAGTAATCTTCAACCTGGATATGGCCATTTTCGATAGCTTTACGAAATCGGATGCAGGTTGGTGCAAAACGGCCACTCCCGCCATAGGCGATTTCAAGATTGGCGACGCAGCCGCCGCCGATGAGTTCATCGACCCCCTGGCCGTTGGAGTGGGCGTACAGATGGAGATCTTTGAATCCCTGCCGAATGATCTCGTAGACTGCTGCCATGGGATTCCGATTGACGGTAAATCCACCGATGGAAATGTGTGCGCCATCGCTGAGGAATTCAGCTATAGCGGCCTTGAGGGTCATGACCTTGTCTGTACGTGTATCCATGGGCGGAATAGCCTTGATCAAAGGGTATCGGAATCCGGATTTTCAAATTTGCCGCACTGGCATAGCCCGGTCATTGCATGCTGAAAAGATTTCATGCAATGTTCGGGATAAGGTTGTCAAGATGAATATCCTTCCCTAGCGGAATTAAAGTCCTTGACAATATTTTGATATAACATCTATATTTCTTCTTCATGAATCCAGTTTGATCCCTGCCCCGCAATTACGACTGCAACAGATAGAATCTTCGGCCGCACACGATCATTCAGTGCCGGCAAGGCGAAAACCGCAAGCAAAGGAGGAAGTCATGAAATGGTGCAAAAGGCTGTCCCTGTCTGTGCCGGTCCTGCTGACCGCACTTCTCTTTTTCGGCTGCGCCACGAGTCCGCCGGCCAATGTGAAAGCGGTCGACTGTGACGCCGATAAAATCAAATGGGACGTTACCGAGAAAGTCGATATCGTCAATTTCTCCTGCAGCTTGGGAAAACACGGCGTCGACAAGGCCCTGATTTACAGACTCGAACTGACAAACACGACCGACACCCCATTGCGTTACAGGATTAAAATATTCCTGAACGACATGAACAAAGCCGCCGGTCACCTGGTGCCCCGGAAAGGGAAACCGCCGGTAGTGGCTCCCGGAAAAACGGTAAAGATTAAAATCCCTTTCATCAAAACCGAATCCCTGTCCAACAACCTATACGTAATCGTGAATACCGTTGACTGAACCTGTGACGACAGTGATGTATAAAGGAGGATCCAAGATGAGATTTTCAAGGAAACTGATTGCTTGTTTGGGCATCGCTGCCCTTATGCTGCTATTGATCGGCCCCGGGGTCGGACCGGCCGCGGCCAGGACCACCTTTGTCTCCATTGGGACCGGCGGCACCGGCGGCATCTATTATCCCTATGGCGGAGGCGTTGCCGAAATCTGGTCAAAATACGTCAAAGGGGTTAAGGCCGTCGCAGAGGTCACCGGAGCCAGTGTTGAAAATGTCAAACTGGCCCACAAGGGAGAAACCGTTATCGGCGAGGTCATGGGAGACGTAGCCAAAGCCGGATACAACGGGCTCTCCAAATTTAAAGGGAAAAAACACAATATTCTGGCCATGGCCATCATGTACCCCAACCTGCTCCAGGTGGTCACTTTGAAAAAAAGCGGGATCACCAATATCGAACAGGTCAAGGGTCGGAGCATCAGCACCGGAAGTCCCGGCAGCGGCACGAACTTCATGTCCGAGGCCGTCTTAAAGGCCCTGGGCATTCCCTTGAGTTCGTTCAAAGACAGACGTCTATCGTTTACCGAAAGTGCCAATGCCCTGAGGGACGGGACGATCGAAGTCGGCATCTGGTCGGTTGGACCAGGCACCAGTTCCATCCTGGATCTGGCCACAACCCACGATATTCACATTATCGGATTCACACCGGCACAGACCAAAAAAATCCTTGCGGCGAATCAAACCTATTCGTCTGTGGATCTGGCCGGTGGGGTGTATCGGGGAGTTGACCGGGCGGTCCCGACCATCGGTGTATGGAACGTCATGATTTGCCAGAAATCCCTGGATACGGGTATGGTATACAATCTGGTCAAGGCACTCTACGAAAACCAGGACTACCTGTTGAAAATACACCCGTCTGCATCTTACACCACTCCGGAAAACGCGGTAAAGTATTCGCCGATTCCGCTCCATCCGGGAACGATTAAATATCTCGACGAACGGGGCGTATCGGTCCCGATGAAATTAAAACCCTGACGCTCCAGAGGCATTTATGCGGATGGCACTACCCAGGCCGGTCCGGATCATTCTGTTGCCGGTCGCCGGCCTGGTTGCTTTTGGCGTCCTTGTTCTGGCGACAACCCCGGCAGGTTTGGAACTCCGGATAACACCGGTAAACGGAGAGGTGCCACTACTGGTGCTTCCGCTAATACCGGGAGAACGGTTCACGCTTCACTATTATCATTCCGTCGAGAATGCCCCGATCTGGGAGGAGCACAGCCTGGACAAGGACGGACGCATCTACATTGAGGAGGAGCGGTGCCTGAAGTATGGCGCCGGAATGGGGAAAATGCCGGGCGTAGGACGAATGGTTCGCAGAGGCCCCTACGAGGTGATTGAAAACATGCACATGCCGACGGGAGATTTTGTTCTCAGGGTTGGAAGTCCGGGGGTCGATCATACGATTCTCTGGAGGGGCTCCCGTACGAATCTGTCCGAAATCGCTCCCCACAAAGCCGTCCGATTTACAGGAAAACCGGTTAGTTTGCTTTACACACACTGGCGGGGGTGGTTCCCCCACCCGGCAACACCTGAAAAGGATACCGCGTGAAACCTGATTCATCACCCCAGTCACCGCCGTCCAACGGCACACTCATCAGGACAACGGCTGTCATCGTGACGGTTGTGGCCATCAGCCTGAGCATATACCAGCTATATACGGCAGGGATTACGGCCTTGACGGCGCTGGTGCAACGCTCCATCCATCTGGGAGCTATTCTGACGATTACCTTCCTGACCAGGCCGGCGTTTAAAAACGTTCGTAAAGATCGTTTAAATTTCTGGACGCTATTCGACTGGTTGCTGGTGCTGGCGGCCATTTACAGCACGTATTATATCATCGCCAACCTGACGGAAATTTTCGAGCGCCAGGGAGATTGGCTGACCAGCGATCGCGTGATCAGCATAATCGGAACCCTGCTGGTCCTGGAAGCCTGCCGTCGGGTCATCGGCGTTATCATGACCGGTATCTGTGTCGTTGCCATTCTGTATGCCATGTTCGGACCTTACATGCCGGAACTGATTATTCACAAAGGATACAGTGTCGAGCGGATCACCACCACCCTCTGGTTGACGACGGAAGGCATTTTCGGTCTCCCCATCGGCGTGGCCGCCACATTCGTCTATGTATTCGTTTTATTTGGCGCATTTCTGGAAACCACCGGCGGTGGAAATTTTTTCATCGACCTGGCCTATGCACTCACCGGCCGATTTTCCGGGGGGCCGGCCAAGACCTCCGTGGTCGCCTCCGGCTTCATGGGATCCGTATCCGGATCGGCCGTTGGCAATGTTGTTGCAACCGGGTCGTTTACCATTCCAATGATGAAGAAAGTCGGCTATCGCCCCCATGTGGCAGGGGCCATCGAAGCGGCGGCCTCCACCGGCGGTCAGCTCATGCCGCCCATCATGGGTGCCGGGGCTTTTTTGATGGCCGAATTTACCAACACCAGCTACCTGACCATCATCAAAGTCGCCTTGATACCGGCCATCATGTACTACCTGACGGTGCTCATGTTTGTGCACTACGAAGCGCAAAAGCACGGTCTCATGGGCCAACCGAAAGAGACCCTCCCCCGGGCATGGACCGTCATCAAAAACGGCCTGCATTTCATTATTCCGGTGGTCATCCTCATTTATGTTCTGGTCAACAACTACTCTCCGATGATGGCCGGCTTTGTGGCCGTTGTGAGCACGGCGGCGGCCAGCCTATTTGCCAATACCGTCGGTTGGTTGATGGCCCAAAGGCCGGAGCAACAGAATGACAGGGAGCGGCTCAGCTTTGGTCGGTTTGCGGCCAAGGAAGGGCGCATGATCCTGAGAGCCCTGGAAAAGGGCGCCCTTAACGCCGTGATGGTATCCGTTGCCTGTGCGGCGGCCGGGATCATCGTCGGCATGGTCTCCTTGACCGGCATGGGGCTGAAGTTCTCCAGCCTTGTACTGGATCTCAGCTTCGGGATCAAAGCACTGGCCATTCTTCTTATTGGAGCGGCCTCCCTTTTGCTGGGCATGGGGCTTCCGGTAACAGCCAGCTACATCGTCCTGGCCACTCTGGCCGGTCCGGCGCTGCTGGACATGGGTGTCCCCCTGCTGGTCTCCCACATGATCGTCTTCTGGTATTCCCAGGACGCCAACGTGACCCCTCCGGTCAGTCTGGCCAGTTTTGCCGGTGCCGGGGTGGCCGGCGCCAATCCCATGCAAACCGCCTTTACGTCATGGAAACTGGCCAAAGGTTTGTATATCATTCCGATCGTCATGGCCTATCGACCGCTGCTGGGGATGGGCAAAACTTACGAACTCATGCATTGGGATGTGGTGCTGACCATGGCCACGACATCTCTTGGATTGGTGGCATTTGCTTCCTGTATCGAGCGTTATTTTACCCGGAAGGCGACGTGGCTGGAAACAGGCCTGTTTTTCCTGGCGGCGGCCGGGCTGTTCTGGCCGGAATACTGGACCGATATTGCCGGATTTGCCGCTTTTGTTGCGGCTGTTCTGCTTCAAAAACTGTACACGCCGAAACACCTGACCCAGCCGGCAGCGAGTACTTCATAAAACTGTTGCCGTAAGCATCTCGGTATTTTGACGCGATCACCCTAAATAAACCGTTTTCGGGCTTCTTTTTATTGCACCATCGACTTCCTTCCGATATCAGCCTCCGGGTTTGCAATTATCTTGACAGGACTTCGGCAACGTAGCTATATGTTAGCTACTTTTTTAAACTTTGCGGGAAATTCGCTTAAAATCAGAATGCCGTGATAGATACGTGGCGGATACGACAAGAGACACTGTGGAATCAACGGTATCGGTATCGGGTTCGTAATCGGGATCGACTTTGAAAAGATGATCAATGCTCGATTCCGATTCCGATAGCGATCCCGACGCCGCACATGCCCTGGTCGGAATTCCCTTGGATCGGAAATCTGAAACTTGTTTTATAACTTTTAGTACCACGACGATCTGAGCATCCATGACGTTGCGAGGAGGGAAAAACATGCAATTTGGTCTCTCGAAAGAACTGGAAATGCTTCGCAAGGCGGTTCGAGAATTTGCCGCCAAAAAAATCGCCAAAAATGCCGATGAGTGGGATAAAAATTACCACTTCCCTTACAAGGAAGCCATACTGCCAATGGCGGAGCTGGGCTTTTTCGGCACCGTAATCCCGGAGGAATATGACGGAGACAGCATGGATGAGGGCTGGTTGGCCGCCATGATCATCAGCGAGGAAATCGCCAGGGCTTCGAGTTCCTTGAGAGTCCAGGTCAACATGCAAACCCTCGGTTGTGCATATACCATATATAAATACGGAACCGAGGAGCTCCGAAAGAAATATGTCCCGAAGCTCGTCAATGCCGAGTATATTGGCGGATTCGGAATTACAGAACCGGATGCCGGTTCCGATGTAATGGCCATGTCTTCGACGGCGGAAGATAAAGGGGACCACTGGATCCTCAATGGATCCAAAACATGGATATCCAACGCCAACTGTGCGGATGCCATTATTTACTACGCATATACCGACCCGGAAAAGGGGAGCAAAGGACTGTCGGCATTCGTCGTTGAGCTGAAGAACTTCAACGGCGTCAAACCAGCTCGCTGGAAAAGATGGGCTCCCATTCGTCCCCCACCGGAGAAGTATTTCTGACCAACACCAAGGTACCCAAGGAAAATATCCTGGGCAAGCGGGGAGATGGCGCAAAGATTGTTTTCAGCTCTTTGAACCAGACGCGACTGTCGGCCGCTGCCGGCGGCGTCGGCCTGGCCCAAGCCTGCCTGGACGCGGCTGTCAAATACTGCAACGAGCGAAAACAATTTGGAAAACCCGTCGGTCAATTCCAGATGAACCAGGATATGATCGCCCAGATGTCTACAGAAATCGAGGCCGCCCGCCTTCTTGTATACAAGGCCGCTTGGGAGAAAGACCAGGGCAAGCTCAACAATGGACTCAGTGTCGCCCAGGCCAAGTATATGGCCGGAGAAACAGTTAATAAATGCAGAAATTATGCCATGCGAATCCTAGGCGCATATGGTTATTCAACAGAATATCCGGTGGAACGGTTTTATCGAGACACACCCACCTATTACATGGTGGAGGGATCATCCAACATCTGCAAGTGGATTATTGCGATGGATCAATTAGGGATGAGGAAGGCCAATCGCGATTAGAAGCCGCTTCTATGCAATTGCATTAGAAGCGTGATGTTGGCCGATATGAAATATTCGAGACAGAGATGTCTCGATCTTGAACACGATTGAAGGCTTTTAAACCAAGTCTATACAATATTCTTTAATCACCCAGGCTCGACTGATATGAAAGGTCCAAGATAGAATTTCCAAAATGAAGGTCGAATAAGCAACAATCAGTATCTGGAAAGGACCGGCAAAACCGAACGACCGGCAAACTGATTCGGCTTCCACACCTCAGCAAGGGAGGAGCTCTCATGGAAAAGGACCTCGTTGCAAAGACGCAGCAAACGGCACATTTGTATTTCGACGGCGTTGGTGGAGAGAGACCGTTCGACCTGTGGCGGGCATTTGACAAGGAATTGGCCAAAGATCTGTCGCTGTTCATCACGGGCAAGATGTATTCCCGAAAGCGGATTCCCCACAAGGTCCGACAACTGGTCACCATCGCCACACTGACGGCACTTTCCCGGCCCGTTGAGCTGAAACTGCATATTCATGCGGGGCTGAATGTGGGTTGCACTCCACAGGAAATTGCCGAGGTAATTTTTCAGACATTTACTTACGGCGGCATCCCGACCGTCAACGCAGCCTTGAGGATATTGCGGGAAGTGCTCACCGAAAAAGACATGTGGCCGCCGGAATAACAAAGCGGTTCACGTAGGACTACAAGAGACTGAGAATTTTAACCACAAAGGACACGAAGCGCACGAAGAAATTCACAATCTAAAAGATCCCTTCGTGTTCTTCGTGTTCTTCGTGATCTTCGTGGTGAGTATCATTTTATACGAATTGTACGAATTGCTAAGTATCGGATTGACACGCCCCCAAACCAAATACCGATTACCCAATACCTAATACCCAACCTGGGAGCAGATCTATGAGACCCTATTTTCAGAACATGAAGCCCTTCGGCCGCGAATTAAACGAGGGGGAACGCCTCAGCACCGAAGAAAATATCAAGAAAGTCAGGGAGGTGGAGACCGAATTTAAGGCCGCCTTTGAGGAGACGGAGCATTTCGGTCTCCCGGAAGAGAAGATAAACGCGAGAGGCCAGTTAACCGTCTTTCAGCGATTGAACTACCTTCTCGACCCCGGAACGTGGCGCCCCCTTCATACGCTGTACAATCCCGACGAAAACGCCGAAGGGACGACCAATGTGGTCAATGGGCTGGGGAAAATATCGGGCAAATGGGCCGTCATTGTCGGGTTCGACAACAAAAATTTGGCCGGCGCCTGGGTACCGGGCCAGTATGAGAATATCCTGCGGTGTACCGATCTGTCTAAACGCCTCAACATTCCCCTGGTTTGGCTGGTCAACTGCAGCGGCGTAAAACTCACCGAGCAGGAAAAATTCTACGCCGATCGAAGAGGCGGAGGGACCACCTTTTTCCGCCACGCCGAACTGGAGCAGGCCGGAATCCCGGTTTTGGCAGGCCTCTACGGAACTAACCCGGCCGGCGGTGGATATCAGGGCATCAGCCCGACCATTCTATTCGCTCACAAGAACTGCAACATTGCGGTGGGCGGCGGCGGGATCCTCAGCGGCATGTCTCCCAAAGGATATTTCGACAAGGAAGGGGCCGAACAGCTTATCACCGCGGCCAAACAATACAAGGTTACACCACCGGGCTCAACGGACATACATTTCGATGAGACCGGCTTCTTCCGCTACGTGTACGAGGAAGAAACAGAAGTCCTGGACGGTCTTAAAGACTACATGAAAGACATGCCCGGCTATAACCCGAAGTTTTTCCGTGTGGATGATCCAAAACCGCCGCGATTTCCGAGCGAGGATCTATACCGTCTGGTCCCGTTCAATCAGAAGCAGATGTATGACTTCGATCAGATCCTGGCCCGCCTGGTAGACGGCAGTGAGCATCTCGAGTACAAACCGGATTACGGCCCGGAGGTTTATACCGGATTATGCAAGGTGGACGGATTTCTGGTTGGCATACTCGGCAATCGACAGGGATTTCTTGGGGAAGACTACCCTGAATATGCGGATTACCCGGGAATCGGCGGCAAACTCTATCGACAAGGATTAATTAAACTCAACGAGTTTGTCACGCTTTGCGGGCGGGATCGCATTCCGATGATATGGTTCCAGGACACCTCCGGCATCGACGTTGGAGACATCGCTGAAAAGGCCGAGCTGCTCGGTCTCGGTCAGGCGTTAATTTATTCTATTCAACAGACCGAAGTCCCCCTGATGCTCATCGTCCTAAGAAAAGGAACCGCCGCCGCCCATTACATCATGGGTGGTCCCACGGCGAATCGGCACAACGCATTCACGCTGGGATGTGCAACCACGGAGATTTATGTGATGCATGGCGAAACCGCGGCAGCCGCCACTTACTCGAGGCGCTTAGTCAAAGAAAAGGGCGCCGATCGCGAATTGGACCCGGTCATCGACAAAATGAACAAAATGGTGGAAGAGTATTATAATTACTCTCGACCCATATACTGCGCTCAAAAAGGGCTGGTGGACGAGCTTGCCACCATGGCTGATATACGAAACTACATGGCCGCCTATGCAGTGGCTGCGTACCAGAACCCCAGGTCGATCTGCCCCCAGCATGTCATGCTGACTCCGAGAAGTATCAAAGGATAATCCGTTGTGTTGCGCAATAGATGTTATTTGGATCCGAGATGAAAATGATTCGACCACACGTTTACCAGCAGGCCAGGAGATTGTTTTTAACTAGCTTGCTGGCAGGGGGTACTTGGGGACTCTTGGGTTTTCCCTGCCGGGTGACACGGCTGTTGGCCATGGGCGCCAGAGATTTTCCCCAGGGTGTGCAAAAGCTTCAGGGAGATGTCCGTATCAATGGCCGGCCGGCAACCATCGGAGATTTGGTAAAAGAGAATGATGTCGTCACCACCGGTCCGGATGGGATGGTGGTGTTTGTCACCGAGCAGGGAGTATATTTGCTCCGGGACAATTCCCGCTTCGAATTGAGCCGAGGTTCCGCCGGTAGCCAAGAGGCTAGCATCACGGATCTTCTGCAAATTTACAAAGGAAAAATGCTCGGCGTGTTCAGCCCCAAGCAGCGCAAACAGATTTTTACCTCCACTGCGGTGTTGGGCATAAGGGGATCCGGTGCCTATGTCGAGTCGGAGGCGTCCCGATCGTATGTGTGTCTCTGTTACGGCAGAGCAAGACTTACCGCCAACGCCGAACCGGCCACCATCAAAAAGCTGTCGACCTATCACCATGAGGCACCACTGTTTATCTACGCCTCCGGAGAGAAGCTCATCAGGCCCGCCCCTGTCTTCAACCACACTGACGCCGAGTTGATTATGCTCGAAGCTTTGGTCGGTAGAAAGCCGCCATTTGTCCGTAATGGTGGGGGAGGTAACGGGGGTGGGGGTTACTAACCCGAACATTACATGAACTCAGAGGATTCCGAAATCCCGATCCTGAATGTCGCCGTCCGGAATCTGGTTGAACATACCCTCCGGAGCGGCGATCTTGTATTTCAATTCACAGGCGCGAGCCGAACCATCGATGCCATTTTAGCTCATCAGAAGGTTCAGAATTCCCGGGGCGAGAATTATTCTCCGGAGGTTTATGTGTCCCGGGATTTTGAAACAAAAGGCATTGTCCTTCGAGTCAGCGGCCGCATCGACGGTGTGTTTCAGCATCCAGACCGGATGGTCATCGAGGAAATAAAGAGTACGGTCCGGGATATTGAGCAGGTGGCCGAACGCCATAATCCGCTTCACTGGGGACAACTACAATCCTATGCCTACCTTTACGCTGTTGAACATCATCTACGTCACATCGAGACCTGCCTGACCTACGTTCATCTATATTCCGGCGAAACAATTGAGATTAAGGGAACCTACTCGTTTAAAGAGTTGGAGCTGTTTTTCCAAGATCTGCTCGAACGTTATGCCCGATGGGCCCGCACGATCCTCGATTGGACCAGAATCCGAAATGAATCCATCGCCGCTCTGAACTTTCCATACGACATGTATCGACCGGGTCAGCGGGACATGGCGGTTTCCGTGTACCGAACGATTCGGGATCAGGACAAACTGTTTGTCCAGGCCGCCACCGGGATCGGAAAGACCATGGCGGTTGTATTCCCCGCCGTAAAGGCCTTGGGAGAAGGTCTTATCGAAAAAGTATTCTACCTGACGGCCCGTACCACTGCGAGGACCGTCGCCGAAAAGGCCGCAGAGGATCTCAGAGGTTCCGGACTTCGTCTTAAAACCTTGACTCTCACGGCCAAAGACAAAATCTGTTTTTGTGCAGGGGCGGCCTGCACCCCGGAAGAGTGTGAGTTTGCCAAAGGTCATTTCGATCGGATCAATTCGGTGGTGGCTACCGCTTTTCCGGCGGACGGTTTGTCCAGGGAAACGGTGGAGTCCATCGCCCGGGAACACCGCGTCTGCCCCTTCGAGCTGTCTCTGGAATTAGCGCTCTGGAGCGATCTTATTATTTGCGATTACAATTATGCCTTTGATCCCCGAGTATATTTGAGAAGATTCTTTCAGGAAGATAACGGAAAGTACACCTTCCTGGTCGATGAAGCCCACAACCTGGTCGATCGAAGCCGGGAAATGTTCTCGGCAGATCTCAGAAAACAGCCCTTCTTAGATGTCCGGCGTTCTCTGAAAAAAGACCTTCCGGGGCTGTTCACCATCATGGGCCGAATCAATCGCTGGATGGTTCAGCAACGAAAAAAATGCGAACGTTCCGATGATCAACACACAGAAACATATGCTCCGGAGAAATTGTATCCCGAACTCACCCGGTTTCAAAGATCCGCCGCCCGCTGGTTGATGCAAAATAGAGCAGCCACCTATCGTGAGGATCTATTGGAGCTCTACTTCTCGGTAAGTGCCTTTCTCCGAATTGCCGAGCAATATGATGCCGGATATGCTATCTGCTATCGGAAGAGCGGGAATGACCTTCGGGTCAAGCTGTTCTGCATGGACCCCGCACGCCAAATGGAAAATGCGCTAACGCGGGCCGACTCTTCCGTCTTTTTTTCAGCGACCCTGTCACCCCTTCACTATTTTCGTGAACTCTTCGGATGCCCGGATTCCGCCCAAGCCATCGCCTTGCCCTCGCCGTTTCCGGAAGACAACCTTCGCGTGATGGCCATGACGAACATATCGACACTCTATCGCGATCGAAGCCAAACCGTCGATCAGGTCTGTCGAACACTTCAGGTCATTGCCAACGCCCATCAGGGAAACTATCTGTTCTTTTTCCCATCATATGAATACCTGACACTGGTCCATGAGCGTTTTGAGAACAAGACACCCGGAACTGACATTGTTTTACAAACGCCCAACATGCCTGAACAAGAGCGGGAGCAATTCCTCGAACGGTTCTCTTCGGAAAACCCAAACACCCTGATCGGATTTGTGGTGATGGGAGGCATCTTCGGCGAGGGAATCGATCTGATCGGTGATCGCCTGTCGGGTGCTGCGGTCATCGGCGTTGGACTCCCGGGCCTCGATCCTGAAAGAGATTTGATTCGCGAGCACTTCAATGCCGTCAATGGAAAAGGATTCGAGTTTGCTTACCAATACCCGGGCATCAACCGGGTCTGTCAGGCCGTGGGACGCGTGATACGGTCCGATAACGACCGGGGGATTATCCTTCTCATCGACCAGCGCTTTTCTTTCGCCCGATACTATTCCCTTCTTCCCGAGGCATGGCAAATGAAGGCCATTCGAAGCCCATCTCTTCTGGAGGAAGAACTGCGAGCGTTCTGGGATAGCCACACATCGCCCGGCAGAACAAGTGTTTGATTTTGTTTCTTTTCGGCCATCCGCCAAATAGAGCTCATGCCGTGTTCGGGATAGACGTGGTCGTTTCCTTGACCCACATAGGCATTTTTTATACCATACTGAAAATAAATCCGTGATTCGATTTTATGAAACGCGACGATGTCGTTCATGGTATAAAAGATCTAATCGCCATTGTTGTGGCGGATTAAAATATCTACCCTCCCAGTTCCAGTTAAATACGAATATTCGTCGACACCAATGTGGTAACCCGCTGCAGCCAGCGAGGAATAATCAAGTTTATCGTTGCTGATGGCACTGCAATGCATCATGGAGGTGACACCATGAAACGATTGTGGATATGTTCAGCCGCCACGCTGTTCTTCATTTCAAGTATCTTCTCCAGTGGGTGGGCCTTTGAACTCAATGATGATGGGCGGACTCTGATCCAAGAGGCGTCCATGGCCTATTCGAGCGATATGGAAGGCCGCCCGGTCATTACCGATCCCGATCTGAACAAATACATTTCCTCCTTGGCCAACAAACTGAGGCCAAAGGGTAAAAAGCCTCCTTCCGGGGTAGTGTTGAACATGACCATTATCGAATCGCCCAAACCGGAATTATACGCCTATGTCGATGGGCATGTGGTCATCACCTCCGGAATGATGTTCTCCATGGACAACGAGGCTCAGCTCGCCGGGGTTCTGTCCCATGAAATCGCCCACATGTTCGAGGGCTATTACATCAACATGTACCAGGAAATAAAAGCCGCCGAGCGGGCCCAACGTCGCAGGGCGGCTGCGGGCGCATTGTTCGGAGCCCTTCTCGATGTGGCCGTGGATTGTGCAGTGGAATGGGAAGACATTAATTAGACCGATCGATTTTTCGAAGGGGAGGCCACCTATACTGAAACCATGCACCGCATGGCCGCCGTGCATGCCGCGCAAAGTGCCTATTACAGCATCAAGGATGTCATCGCCAACATCCCGGCTGAAGACCAGAGCGGGAATCCCATTGATCCCCGGCTGCGATTCGAACCGGTGGCCGATGCCCAAGGAATGATATACGTAGCCTCAGCCTGATACGATGTAAACGAGGTTCCGAAAGGCTGGACCACCATCCATAATATTAACAGTAAAGTGGCCCGGGAACAGGAGCAGCTCATGGGGCCGTGGGCGTCCCAGCTTAAAGCCACCCAGAGTTTAATGGAAATGAACATGAACCGGCTCCGCCAGCAACTCGGGGCGAGTGGCCTGGTGCAAACATTGAGCAACGCACCGCCGTCCCGAGCCGGATTCGTGGCGACACTCACCAAACTGGAAGAAGTCAAGGCAGCAGAAAAAGCGAGTAAAAAGACCAAAGGGGAAGCAGCCTATCGGGCCTTTATACAGAAGGCCCTGTTTCCTCGAGCAAAGCGACATCTGGAGGAGGAGAATTTCGATCAGGCGTATTTGAATTACCGAATTTTATATGACCGGGGTATTCGGACCGCACCGGTGGCATATGGGATGGCAAAAAGCCGACTGGGTGACTTTGCCTTTGGCGCCAGTAAAGCCGAGTTAAAAGAGGCCGAATTTGCCTACAGGGAAGCAACACGCCTGGACCCAAGCTATGCCGAACCGTACAAAGGCCTCGGTGAACTTTACGAGGACACGGATCGTTATGAGGACGCGGCAGAAGCGTATAGCACGTATCTGAAATTAAAACCCAAGGCGGAGGATCGGAAACGGATCGAGCGAAAAATCAAGGTAATGGAAAGGAAAGCAAGCCGATGAACCGTATATTGATCGTTGTTTTCACAGTGGTTGCCTGGGGCTTCATGCCCCTTGCCGTCCCGGCTGGACCGGCCCACTTCCAATACAAACTGTCACCGAACCAGGTATGGATTGGGACCATGTCATCTCAAACCGAAACCACATTCATGGGAAAAAAGGATATCAATCGGAGCAAGAGCATCATTGAGTATCGTGTTTCAAAGGGCCCAAAACGCGGTTGGATTTCCCTTATCGCAAAAATAAAATCCCAAAAAACCGGATCAGGGCAATCCGGTGGGCAGATGGATCTTTCCAAACTCACATTTTTTGCAGACATGCACACCAGTGGGGAAATTCGAAACATTCGCCATGAAGGCAACCCCATGCCGCCACCGGATCCGAGTATGCCGCCGGAAATGAAAGCCATGTATGCCCAGTCTTCGAACATGATGGCCGAAGCTTATAAAAATATGGTGTTCTGGTTCCCGGAAATCCCGGAAGACGGCTTGATGCCGGGTGACGAATTCGATGTGACCCGAAAGATGGGCATGGGGGGCGGCGGAATGGGAATGCAGTCCCAAACCGTTATGAAACAGGTGTTTACACTTGAGGAGATCGTCGAAGGTCTGGCCTACTTCACCGTTAAGGACCGGAGCATTACCAAAACCGAGGGTATCGCGGGTGGCAAGGCAAATACCAAAACCGCCGGTAAGGGGGAGACCGTGTTCGACATTGAAATTGGCATGTGGACGGATTTGACCGTGAAGTCCAGGTCCAAGGTCAAAATGTCGGGTGTTCCCGGGATGGCCAATATGGACCAGGAGGTGTTGAGTATCACCAAGTACGAGATGGAGCAAAAATAGAATCGATGCACAAAACGCGTGTGCACCGATTCTATGAAACGCGGCTTCGCCGCTCTAAGGTCATTTCCCGATAATTTGCAGATTGGAGGGAAAAACCCACTTGAATCCTTGACCCCTTGGATCCTTGAACCCTCTTCTCCGGCCCATTGCAAGAAGAACAGTTATTTCTATATCGAGCAAGCACAGTCAATCAAGCAATCACACAGAACGATAGGTCCGCCTGTACGGGATGGTCTCCCGAAACCATACCGGCAACGCCAGGGAAATGAGACGCCCATCGAAAGCCTCTGCCGCCGTACCTGACCAGGAATTGATCTCCCGACGAAACATTTCCGTTTCCGAATTATCATCCACTATATCCAGCCGTACCTCTTCAATGACTGTTCTCAGGCGTTTGATCAGCTCCGTCATCTCCACGGTATAATCCGGACTGTCCCCTTTCCAGGGGTCACCTGCGTTCACGCCGGTTGTAATCCGGATGCGTTTGAAGGTCTGATCGGGATGCTTCAGCCCACTGATGATGTTCTGATCGGAAAATGGGGATTGAAACAGAATCCACGGTCGTTCCCTAACGACCTTCTGGGGTCGACGAAGTTGGCTGTATATCCGTTTTAGTATCGGCAGGGATGGATTGCGCAGGAGTTTCGGAATCTGATCGGGAGTTTTCTCCCGGGGGCAATGGATCAGGTCGAGGACCTGATAATAATGCTTGAGGTGTTTAAACCGTTTTCGGACCACGCATATATCCGCTGCTCCACCCGCTGACCCGATGGAGACCCCGATAAGAATCATCTCCCGGCTCCTATTAGGCCGTCTGTGCTTTTACATTTCAGCTGACGGTCCTATATTACATAATTGAGCGTCTCAATTACAAGAAACCAAGCGAATGGAGATAATAAATGAGCAACAACAACCAATACAATGAAAATTCCGAATGCTTTGTGGATGTTCAGGATGGTTCCTGGATGACATGTGACATGGTAGAGGAAGACGAGCTGGAATCCTCGGACCCGCTCCTTGATTTAGGTAAATCGAGCGCTTAGATTCTGCAATTCACATCGTTCAAAGGATATCGCCATGGCTGGAAAAAATCTGTTGGAAGGAAAACGCATTCTGATCGTTGACGACGAGCCGGATGTTCTTGAAACCCTTGAGGACCTGTTGCCCATGGGACAGATTACGACGGCATCCTCGTTCAAGGAAGCAAAAAATCGCCTGGAATCCGAAGCGTTCGACCTCACGATTCTCGATATCATGGGCGTAGCAGGGTATGATCTGTTGAAAATAGCGGTCGATCGCAACGCGACGGCAGTCATGCTCACGGCCCGTGCCCTGGGACCCCAGAATGTAAAAAAAACCTTTAAAGAGGGTGCTGCTTACTACATCCCCAAAGAAGAAATGATTCATATCGAAACCCACCTGAATGATATTCTGGAGGCGCAGCAAACGGGGCAGAATACCTGGGGAAACTGGTTTAAGCGAATGTCAGCCTACTGCGAAAAAAACTTTAAACCCGGATGGCAGAAAGAAGATAAGATTTTTTTGGGAGAAGTTTCCCTTCCATTGACGCGGATCCTTCTTAAGTCCTGATGGAAAACACAGGTTGGGTCTAAAATCCAAAAAGAGATCGAAACCCACCAGTTCCTGGCAACACCATCGAATTAATCTAAAATCATATAAAGGAGAAGCACATGGCAACAAGACAAGCAACGGCAAAATGGAATGGCACCCTGAAAGATGGGAACGGAATTATGAATTACGGGGATTTTGAAGGCCCTTATACATTTGTATCCCGGTTTGAGGAAGGCCCCGGTACCAACCCGGAAGAACTCGTGGGTGCCGCCCACGCGGGGTGTTTTTCAATGTTTCTGGCGGCCCTCGCCAGTGGCGACAACTATACCCCGACCAGCGTTCAAACCACCGCATCGGTTCATCTCGGAGAGGATGACGGCCCTAAAATCACCAGTATCGATTTGAATTGCGAAGCCGTGATCCCGGGATTGGACCCAGGCAAGTTTGCCGAATATGCCCAAACCGCCAAAGAGAAATGCCCAATTTCTAGACTGTATGCCGGAACGGAAATCAATTTGAATGCAAAACTGGTTGAATAGGTCTTGGGTATCTATCATTTTTTTCATACAAATCGAGCGAAATACCGCAAGGAGGAACCATGAGACGCCTTCATGTCCTAGCCGGCTTGCTCCCATGCCTTTTAATTCTCCCCTTATTTACAGCGACAGGTGTGGGAGGGGAATCCTTTGAGGGAACATCGGCGTCAAAAGCCCGGTGTAGCGTCGAAAGCAGCGGCATCGGATGTTTCACAGGGGAAAAGCGGATTGAGGTCTCGTCCTTCGTAATCGCCCAAAACACCGCGCCGGTCCAGAGGAGCACGAATACATCGCCGATCCAAAAAGGAGAAAACGCCTCCCAGGTTCAGAAAAGCGAAAACACATCACCGGTTCAAAAGAGCGGCAACACGTCAACGGTTCAGAAAAGCAGCAACACTTCACCGATCCAAAAGAGCGAGAACACCTCGCCGGTTCAAAAAGCGAACAGTTCAGCGCTGGAGAAACCGTAGTCATGATCTGGGCTTTTCCTGCGCCTCGCTGTAGTTGAAAACCCTGTCGATATTCGATATCTGTACCGGCATGGACACCCCTCGCATCGTGACACGCCACTTTTCCAGAGACCTCCTACTGGTTTTTCTGGGATTGCGGCTGTGGTTGTCGCCGCAGTCTCCTATTTGTCCACTAAGGCACGGCACGACATATCCCAGAAATACATCGATGGTGCGGCAAAACGTGCGGTCAGTGCCTTCCAGGAATTGGGGAAGGCCACAACCCGTGATCTGGAATTGATTCGCGACTGGGGGTTAACGTTCAATCTTTCCCTGGCCGATACCGACGGGCTAAAAGGATTGCTCTTCCCGATTCTAAAGCGCGATCGCATTATTTTCGGTATTTCCGTCGCCGACACCGATGGAGAAAGCTTCTACGTAACCGATGTCGGCGATGGATGGCGAACGAGCCGTACCGGCCAAACAGCCAACGGGCGGGGAACCGTTCGGCGATTCTGGGATGCCGACCGGAACCTGATGTCCGAGGAAACAAAACCATCGGTATACGATCCGCGCCAGCGGCCCTGGTTTTTTCCGGCCCTTTCAGCCAATGGCGTGTTCTGGACGCCACCATATCAATTTTATGATCGTAAGGATGTGGGGATCACGGCTTCCATTGCCGTTTCAAAAACCTCGGAAGAAACGTCCCTCGTCGTTGCGCTAGACATTCTTCTGGATAATCTGTTTCGGGAAATTCAGCGCATGGGACCCAGCGAAAACAGCCGGGTCTTCATCTTCAGGCGTGATGCCCAGCTCTACATTCATGAAGCCACTGATAACTCCTCTGGTTTCCAGGCCATAGGAGAGGTAAACGACCCACTCGTCCGCAAATTGGTCACATCGTGGACAGGCGAACAACAATCTTCCCAAGACGCCTTTTCAATTCGTCATGAGGATCAATCATGGTGGTCCGGATTTCGACCATTGGAACGTGCGAACCGGAACATTTGGATCGGGGTAATGGTTCCGGAATCGGATATCATCGGTGGTATTAACCACCGACGAGCCGGCATATGGTCGGTGGGGGGCACCATCATCGTGTTTGTCGGCGGACTCGTCCTCTGGATGATCCGCCGGTATGGCCGTTCATTTGATCCCACCACGCATTTCGACGGCAGCAGGCCCGAGGAGAGCATCAATAACCTGATTGCCATGGGGGAGGGTCGTACCGTGGAGTTTAAGGCGACCATGCGCATGAACCTTCACACTCAGAAACCAGGCAAGGAAATCGAAAAGGCATGGCTCAAATCCGTTGCCGCATTCATGAATACGAATGGCGGCACCATTTTACTCGGTGTTGCGGATGATGGAGATATTGCCGGGCTTGAACAAGATAATTTTCATAACGACGACAAGTGCAAGTTGCATTTTAAAAATCTGATCAATCAGCATATTGGTGCTGAACTCACAAAACACCTTCGCTTTACGATTGTCCGGTTGGATGGCAAGCAAGTCGGAGTGGTGTCATGCAGACGCTGCACCGATCCTGTTTTTCTAAGAATTGGAAAGACTGAAGCCTTTTACATCCGCAACGGACCCTCCAGTGACGAGCTCTCCGTCAGCCAAGTCGTGGCTTACATTCAAAAGAGAAAGTAACTTCACGGGACTTTTTCTTGAACATTTTTCCATTGTGGAGACGCGTTCTTCAAACAATCGAATCAGGAGAAGATAAACGATGATAGGTTTAGCCTGGACGTACTTGATCTCGGCAGGGCTGTTCGAAATCGGTTGGCCGGTTGGGTTGAAGATGGCACAGACTCCCGGGAAGACCCTGTTGGGCGTGTCTTTTGCGGGGCTTTGCATGCTGATCAGCGGTTACCTGCTGTTCCTGGCCCAACGCCATATTCCCATGGGCACCGCCTATGCCGTATGGACCGGCATCGGCGCCGCCGGCACATTTATTCTCGGTATTTTTCTGTATGGGGACCCGGTGGGAGCACTACGAATCTTTGCGGTGATGTTGATCATCGGCGGGGTGATCTTACTTAAGATGGCCCACTGACATTTTGGAATGCGGATTTTGCATTTTGGAATTTGGAATTTTGAATTGATAGTCAGGTGCAGACACACGCAGACCGGTCTTCGCATAAAGCTACGCCCCGACAAGAAGACACAGAAGTTTTAGTCGAGCGACGTGCTCGGCTCAAATGTGTCATCGCTTCGCGAAACTGAATATGTGCATATGATGAGGGTGTATTTGTCTCGAATTGTCGGGATGTTGATATGACCAGATATGCCCGAAGGGCATCGGGCCAAATCGCCGGCCACGTCGGCCGGCGATTGTCTGCGTTCGTCGAGTGAGCGCAGCGAACAGGCGGCTATTTATACTTAGATACAGATCCATACATCATTGGTAAAAAGATAATTTGCCGCAGACAGACGCAGACTTTTTAGCCGAGCGACGTGCTCGGCTAAAACATGTCATCGCTACGCGAAATGACATATATGTTTTCAACTCAAGAAAATCGAACAGGATTTCCGTGGTGATAAAAGTAATGGTTTTGACCGAAAGGAAACTCATTTATTATCAGTCCACTTCCGGCCCGCCGAATCAGTCTGCGACTGATCGTCGATCCCTAATTGTAGTTCTCCCGCTTTAGCGGGATCGCGTTAATTGACTCCGCATGTCGCGGAGTCAATTGTCTGTGTTCGTCTGCGTCGGTCGAGCTAGTAAAGCGAGCGGGCGGCTAATAAATGATCGTTCACATGCCTTGCATATATTGAGGCGTTTGATTAAGATTTTCTGGCTCGCCACATAGGTAATACACTCAGGTTTTTCATCGAAATGATTAAAATCAATGACTTAGAATTTGCCTATCCCACCGGGAATTTTCACCTGAGCATTCCGAAATTTCTGGTTGCCCAGAATGAGAAAGTCGCAGTCATTGGACCCAGCGGCACCGGAAAGACGACTATCCTGAATCTGATCGCGGGAATTACCCCGCTTACAAACGGTAATATCAGCGTCGGCGACATTTCCGTTGACCATCTCAACGATGCCCAACGCCGAAGATTCCGGATCACCACCATCGGATTTGTATTCCAGGATTTTGAGCTTCTCGACTACCTGAATGTCATGGACAACATCCTGCATCCCTTTCGCATCACGGATGCCTTGAAACTGAGTACATCGGTTCGGAAGCGGGCTGAAGATCTTGCGGCAGCCATGGGCATCAGGGACAAGCTTGACCGTCAAGCCAACGATCTCTCCCAGGGAGAGAAACAGCGTGCCGCTATTTGTCGGGCGCTGTTACCCCAGCCGAAACTGCTCCTGGCAGATGAAGCCACCGGCAACCTGGATCCGGAAAACAAGACGCGCATTCTGGATTTGCTGTTTGATGCCGTCGAAGAACAGGACGCCACACTGCTTGCCGTAACCCATGATCATGAGCTTTTAGATCGGTTTGACCGCGTTTTTGATTTTAGAGATTTCCAAAATTGTAAAACTTCCTGATTTTGGGTTCAGCCAATTTTGGATTTTGGATTGCGGATTTTGGATTTAAGGCAGTCCCCCCCAGCGTGCCTGAAGATTGACACTTATTAAACCTGGAGGGGATTCATGAATGAAACTCAACTTAAGAGACGGACTAAAGATTTTGCCAAGAATATAATTCAGCTTTGCAGAAAACTGCCAGCTAACCGGGAAGGACGACTGGTCGGCAATCAGATGTTTAGATCAGGGACCTCAGTTGCTGCTAACTACCGGGCCGCGTGTCGAGGGAGGTCGAAAGCAGAATTTATATCCAAGCTCGCGATCGTAGAGGAAGAAGCTGATGAAACCATGCTCTGGCTTGAACTGATCAAGGAGATGAGCATTTGTGATGACCCAATGATCGACCAATTGATAAAAGAGAGCAATGAACTCATTGCCATTATCGTTTCTTCAATCAGAACAACAAGGAAGAAGCTTTAATTAAAAATCGGAATTCCATGTTTTATAATCCAAAATCCGCAATCCAAAATCCAAAATCTTTATATGTTTGAGTCTTTATACATCGCCTATAATCGAATCAAGACCCTCGTTCTGGTGGCCTGCGTCACCTTGATCGCATTTCTTCCCCTGTCCCTGAACCTCCTTCTGGATGAGAGCGAACGGCAGCTCATGTCCCGGGCGGCAAACACACCACTAGTGATCGGCGCCAAGGGCAGTTCCCTGGACCTGGTGATGAACACGCTCTACTTCGATGACGATGTGCCGGAACTGATCGCCATGGATGCTTCGGAACGGGTGGAAACTGCCGCTCTGGCGTTACCCATTCCGATGTATGTGCGGTTTGAAGCTCGCGGGAATCCTATCGTGGGAACCACCTTGGACTACTTCGATTTTCGTGGTCTGAAAATTACAAAGGGAAGGCAGATGGCGGTTTTAGGGGAATGCGTCCTGGGGGCAAAAGCGGCTGAACGTCTGGGCCTGGGACCGGGAGACTCCCTGGTTTCCTCGCCCGAAAGCCTCTTTGACCTTGCCGGCGTGTACCCCTGAAAATGAAGATTGTCGGGGTGCTCAGCAGATCCCACTCATCCGATGATCTGGTTGTGTTCGTCGATTTAAAAACCGCCTGGGTCATTCAGGGCCTGGGTCACGGCCACGAGGACATAAAGAAACTGAACGATCCCACACTGGTCTTGAACCGTACCGAATCCAACGTGGCAGCAACCGCCAAACTCTACCACTATAATGAAATCACTAACAAAAACATAGAGTCTTTTCATTTCCACGGCGACCCGACAGTGTATCCCATTACTGCTGTGATTGCCGTCCCTTTTGATGAAAAGTCCGGAACAATTTTGCAGGGCCGCTACCTGTCGAAGGCAGAAGCCCAACAGATCGTCCGCCCTGAGGAGGTCATCGACGGGCTGCTCCAGAACATCTTCCGTATCAAGAGCGTGATGGATGCCGTTATTTCAGTGGTCGCCGTGTCAACCATTTTGGCCATTATTTTGGTGTTCGTGCTTTCCTTGCGTCTACGACAGGGGGAAATTCAGACCATTTTTAAGCTGGGCTGCAGTCGTATGACGATCACGCGGCTGGTGGCCGCGGAAATAGTTCTCATCGTTCTAGTGAGCGGGGTCCTCTGCGGCGCATTCATGTTCGCGGTAAACCTGTATGCCAATGATCTGGTGAGAATGCTGTTTATTCGCTAATGAATCAATTACTGATTATTAGCCGCAGACGCACGCAGACTTACACAGACATTTGAGCCGAGCGATCCGCCGTCGCATTCCAGCGATTGTCAAAAATATGTGCCGGTTCACAATAGCATCAGGCCGGTACGGTGACCGGCCCTACGTTACGGCTTTCGTAGGGCGGGGCACCGCACCCGCCCATAGCAGCCGGAAGATTATCCTCCTTTGAATCGGAACAAAAATATGACATTTACTATAGCTATGGCGGGACAAGCCTGCTTGGCTAAAAGATGTCATCGCTGTTTATCAGATGATTTTCTAATTTTGCATTACGGATTCACACATTTTGGACTCTTGCCCGCCATAGCTTCCAACGACGGCGGGTTGGATTGCGGATTTTGGATTGAAAGAAAGAGATTCAGAGAGCAGGTATGAAGGAATCGTCATGGGAAGCCTTTTGATAATACGTCGGTAGATCTTCTTCTTTGTTGCAATGATCTTTATAGCGGGATCAGCGGTCAACTGGCCTTAGCCGCCGGTGAACCATTGAATGTCTTTGTGGTTAATTACCCGTTGAAATATTTTACCGAACGGATCGGTGGCGAACATGTCAAAGTCACCTTTCCAGCTCCTCCAGGTGTCGACCCGGCCTACTGGATACCGGATATTGAAACGATCGCCGACTACCAGAAAGCCGACCTGATCGTGCTGAATGGTGCGAGCTATGCCAAATGGGTTGAGAAAGTCTCTCTGCCACGTTCCCGATTCGTAAACACTTCACGAAAATTTAGGGATCGCTATGTCAACACCGAAGGATCCGTCACCCACACGCACGGTCCGGGAGGTTATCATTTCCACGGGGAGATTGCCTTTACCACCTGGCTCGATTTCACCCTCGCGGTACAACAGGCAGAAGCCATTGCTGTGGCTCTCGGTCGAAAATCGCCGCAACACCATGAGGTGTTTCGGGAAAACTTCCGCTCTCTTCACAGGGATCTTATGGCTCTCGATTCGGCCATCCGGAACATCGTGGATCGGAATCCGGATATACCCCTGATAGCCTCCCACCCGGTCTATGATTATCTGTCTGGGGCTTACGGAATGAACCTCAAGAGCGTACATTGGGAACCCGAGGAGTTCCCAGATGATCGCCAGTGGATAGATCTAAAGAACATTTTGAAGGAACATTCTTCCGAATGGATGCTCTGGGAGGGCACGCCCGACCCGGCAATTGTTTCAGCACTTAAATCCATGGGAATCAACAGTGTGGTTTTCGATCCTTGCGGGAATGTACCGAAACAGGGGGATTTTTTGACGGTGATGCAGCAAAATATTCGAAATTTAGAAAAAGTGTATGCCTCTGATTCATCTTCCGATTAGAACCATCTCTAAAACCCGTCATCGGCATCAGACCTCCGATGTCGATTCCGGGCATATCGATGCCGCTTGCCACTGGGATGCGTCCACCAAATGCAAACCACATCGCTCATCAAACCAGAACCGATAGACAGAGTGAAATTGTTTCAAATACTGTCGATTACACCCAAAACGGATTGACCCGGTCAATTCGAAGGAATTTGTTCATCAAAATTATCAATTTGACATATCAAAATTTATCGATAACAAATCTTTCAAGAAACCGCCTCAACACCCCATCCCAATGATTGATGCTTTTTAGTTACTCCGGCCCGAGCATTTGAATGCCTGCCCGCCTTCTTGGATATACAAGGTTTAAGAGCGATGGCCGGTCAAATTCATCCAAAAAGCCAACACAGCACGCGGTCCCTGTTTGAAGCAATGCCGCACGATACAACAATTCGGAGAATGCTTATGAAGCTGGATAAAGCCGAGGGAAAGCCATGACCGGAAAACAATCAGACCTGAGCTACAAGCTGTGCCGCTGGGCACTTGGGGCCGTGTTCATCTATGCCGGCAGCATCGAGCTGATGGCCCCCCGGGCATTTGCTGTCCTGATTGATGCATACGGCATTCTACCCGTTGGCTTGCTGATGCCCGTTGCCATTACCCTTCCGGCGTTGGAGGTGGTTGCCGGGATCGGCCTGATTTTCGATATTAAAGGCAGCCTCTCGATTATTGCCGGTCTGATGGTAACGTTTATCAGCATACTCGCATACGGAGTCGGTATGGGGCTGGACATCGACTGCGGATGCTTCGGACCGGAAGATCCGGAAGCCGAGGCGTTTCATGGTCTCAGAGGAGCCCTGTATCGTAATCTTGTTATGCTGACCGGAGTGATATTTATGTTTTCATGGCGTCGCTACCACGACATTAAACCGATAAAAATATCAACATTTATTAAAACGATACGAAAGAAAAGGAGAACAGGGAATGCGTATGTTTAAATCGCTTTCGAAGCTCTTGCTGGTATGCTCTCTTGTGATCGGGCTTGCGGCTCCCGCCATGGCCTTTCTTGGCAACAAGTTCGAAAAAGAAGTGGAAAAGGAAGCCGGTGCCGTGAAGCTGGTCCGGGAGGTCCAGCGGGGTGGCTATGATGTGGTCACCACTGAAGAGCTCAAGCAATGGATCGAGGACGGTAAAAACATGATCATCGTTGATACGATGCCCTTTGAGGACAGCTATAAAAAACAGCATCTACCGGGAGCGGTTCAGTTTCTTTTTCCCATCCCTGAAATGAAAACATGGGATGCCAAGGAAACCGCTGGAAAAAGCCAAAACGATTATGCTAAGTTGCTTGGACGTGACAAAAACAGAACACTCGTGATCTATTGCGGCTTTGTGAAATGTACCCGCAGCCACAATGGAGCGGCGTGGGCCAAAAAGCTCGGTTACAAAAATGTTTACCGATATCCCGGCGGCATCTTTGCGTGGAAAGGGGCGGACTACCCGGTCGCCAAGATAGAGTAGGAACAAAACGTAACCTTGGGACACGATGTGTCTCATTCAGAAAGAACGATTTAAAGTTGATCCTGACACCCGGGCAGCCGTTGGAGCCCCTCTGGTTAAACATGGGAACAGAAAATCAGCACATATCCAATGCCGAAGAGGTTGTTGCTCAGATTCGGGATCGGGCCCTGAACCTGTATGAAACCCGACAGCTGTTGTGCGCCGAAGCCGTCATGGTCGCCTTGAATCAGGGTCTGAGTGGCGGGCTGACGGAAGCACAGGCGATCGCCATGGCCGCGCCATTTTCGGAGGCAATGGGAAATAGCGGTTGCATGTGCGGCGCGGTAAGCGGGGCAGTGCTGGCATCTGGTCTTCTGTTGGGAAACGATCATCCCTATCGGCACCGGGAAGAGATGCGAGACAATTCGCGGGAGCTGCATGATGCGTTCAAAGCAGAGTATGGATCGACCTGCTGCCGGGCGCTATCGCGGAACGTCAGGCACAATAAGAAAGTACATCATCAGCACTGTGCAGAATTTACCGGCAAGGCTGCCGAACTGGCGGCCAGGCTGGTTATTGAAAAACGCCCCGAACTGTTGCAGAACGCCGACACCAAATTTCTATCCGAACGTCAATCCAAGTTCAAAGGTGCCCTTTCACGCGTGTTACGGCTTTTATAGAACTGAAAAGGACACCGTTGCATTTTGCTTGGGATCCACCCGCTCGGGGTGAGGGCATTTTATTGACGTAAACGGATTGACGAAACACCCGATCAGATAGCCCACCATTACCAAATCACAGGTTTTTTAAAACCGGCAGCGCTTCCCGAAACTCTGGGGTTCCGGCACGGTTGAGCAATTCAAAGATGATCATCTAAGTGGAACTGATCACCGTGCCGGCACCGGCAAGACGATTCAATCCGATGTTATGGTTTGATTGACTTCGGCAGGTAATGGCATCCGATGCCGCATGGACACGGTACCCGTCTCGAATCGCGTCCACACCGGTGTGAAAAATACATACATGGCTTTCAATGCCGGCCAGCAGAATGGTTTGACGCTTGAGGGATGCGATGGCCTGAGTGATCGCTCCATTCTGGAGACAGCTGAACTCCATTTTATCTAAGACAGGTGCATCGTTCGCGAGGGCAATCAGCTCTGGTAGAAACGGTCCGATTTTATCCGGGTTCTGCTGGGTAAAAACGATCGGTATGCCCAGCATTCGGCAAATATCAATTAAAGCAGCGACGTGTTTCTGCACCAGATCTTTGTCGACACAAAGATCAAACAGGGTTTTCTGGATGTCAACCAGGAGCAGAATACAGTCTTCGCGCTTCAGAAACTGGGTGTGTCCTTCCATTGGCGGATCTCCTATTGATGGGTAATCGTGAGAAGTTCCCCGGAACCAACCGGGTGATCAGGTTCTGAGTCAAAGGCCAGGCTGTCCGGTTACAACAGTTTGTGCTTTAATATATACTCGTGAATAGCAGAGGCAATACGTTCATGTCCCAGTGAACTGGTGTGCGCATCAAGAGGAAGCATATACATGTCACGAGGATCTGATTCGGACTCAAATATTGGGGTGATGTCAATAAAGTGGATGCCGTGTTTTTCGCATTCAGATCTGAAAAATCCATTTACGTGCTGAGCTTGAGGATTGTTGATTTGGGCCGCATCTGGAATAAATACAGCCAGAACCGGTATACCTCGACCCTTTGCGGCATCGGACAGCTCTTTCATTTTTTTTGAGAAACCTTCATAGAGTTCAATGCTGGCCTTGCCGTAGAGAATTTGGTAGTTCATACTATCCGGATTTTCCGGGCCGAATTCTCTCCTACGTTGTGCCATACTTTCCCGGTATTCTTCGCCTCGCTTGTCTCTATAGAACTTTTCGAGAATCTTATTTAGGTTCTGCAAGAACTCCCCGAGATAGAAAGCCGGTTTTTTCGTCTCGAGAGCAAACGGATTCTCCCCCGGCCACCCTGGATTTTGAACAAACGGAGGCACGTTTCTGGCCATATCGTTGTGGAAAAAACCGATGATGATCAGATCGGGATTCAAAGGAATGGCTTTTCGTCGGGCTATCTCTACAATCTGCCACATATCATAGCCGATAACACCAAAATTATAAGTCCTGGATGGTATGCCTCCTGCCTTCAGCAGGTTTTCAAGCTCTTTGTGATAGGTGTCGACCAGCTCAATCCCCATCCCGAAGGTAAAAGAGTCCCCAAGAACGGCAACCCGCTTGCTGCCTGCAGCGGCCGCCTCTGGAAAATCCCGATTCCCGTCGGTATTAATATCGATCCTTTCCATCATATGACCCCGACCCGACGCATTCGGGATGAGTTCCCATCCAAATACAGGGCTTTCGCGATGGATCGGTAAAGTTTTGTAGAACACAATAGCCGGTGACCAAATGCGCAAAAAAAGCTCAAACAAAACCAGCGCGACTCCGATTGATGTGATCAGTAGGAGAAAATCCTTGAAATTGGTAAAGAGCAGCAATCGAAAAAATAGCAAAATGACGGCTGTCCATATCGGGTTGGTGATACGGTTCATATTGATAAACAGAGATTCGACTTCAAAACCACCGGTAATGAAGACTATCGGCACGAGAAGAATATTTACGATAATAGCGATGTTCAGCGGCCATTTCAGCTTCCGTACCCAGAGCAATGGCTTTTCCAATGCTGTCGTCAACGTGCCTGACTGAGACTTTCCTCCCATGGGAGACTCCATATATCAATAAAAGATTGCTGTGGCTGGATAGGGGGCGATGGGCAATCAGCTCGGTGTGGATTGTGAGTTCGGATAGCGGCCACCCTCAACGAGCCCAACAACATCCGATATGTCCAGCTCCATCATCTTCACACAGGCAAGCAGGCGGACCACATTCCACTCGATGCATGGAATTCCGGCACCGGTATTCCGGAGATCCTCTGCGGCCTCCCTTAGCCGGGAAATTTTTTTATGCAGTTCGTTTACATCCATTTTATTTTTTTTCCTCAAGTCTTTAAAGCGCCTCGATTTGACCTCGTACCGCGGCAGACGTCCGTAATCGTAGAATTCGACCCGGTAGCCGAGGTTGGTCTTGAGCCGCAATTGTTCTTTGAGCTGGGTCTCGATCTCTTGCTCTTTCTCTTCCGCTCCTGGATTCAGCTCCACCTTAAGCTTGATGCGATCCTTGTCGCCAAGCCTGTCGACAATCACCTCATACTCGTCTCCGAGGCCGTCGATGCTCCGGACCACGTCTTCGATGGCGGCGGGAGCCAGCAGCACGCCTTTGACCTTGGTAATATCGTCGGCGCGTCCGACCACACCACCCTGAATCACCCGAAATGTCCGGCCGCAGGGGCTTGGATCCGGACTCCATTCAATGATATCCTTCGCGTCGAATCGGACACATGGCTGCCCGAAGCGATCCAACGCCGTAATAATCAGTTTACCTCGCTGCCCCGGCCCTTCGATGATTTCCCCGGTCTCCGGGTCTTCAATCTCCACAAGAAAGAAAGCTTCATTCACATGCAATCCGCCCGGCTGATGTCGGCATTCATAGGACCATGCGCCGATCTCGGTAGCTCCGGCATGGTCATACACCTTCGCATTCCAGACGCTTTCCATCCGGTTTTTGGTGCTCGGAATACTGGCGCCGGGTTCCCCGGCACAAGTTATCTTTCGGATACCCAATCCTTCTGGATCGATTCCCATTTTATTTCTGGCGATATCCGCCATGTTCAGCATGTAGGTCGGTGTCCCCATCATGGCGGTCGCCTGAAGTTCCTGAATTTTCAAAATCCGGGCCTGGGTGTCGAGCACACCCCCCGGTACCACCTCACAACCGATCTTTTCGGCCGCATAATGGCCGGCCCAGAAGGCCACGAACACATTGTATCCAAAGGGGATAAACAGGCGATCCCGGGACCGGTATCCCTGGGACCAGAGAATGTAGCACCAGCATTCCGTCCACCATTCCCAATCCTGCCATGTGTCCGGCTGATACACCGGCTGTCCGGTGGTGCCGCTGGTTTGCCGGAAGGCGGTAATCTCTTCCAGGGGTACGCACAGGGCATCGCCATAGGGGTATGGCGCTTTGCGCTGAATCCCCTGCATCATGGATTTCTCCACCTTGGGCACGCGTCGGATATCCTCGAAGCAACGGATGCTATCCGGATTAAAACCGGCCGCCTGGTAAAGATCCCGATGGAATTTGGAATGGGCAAAGGTCCACCGATAGATCCGTTGAAACTTTTTCAACTGCAGTTCGCGGATCTTCTCCTGTGGGAGCGTCTCCAGAAACGGATTCCAGTATTCGGGCATAACGGCAGGTATTGGGTACTGGGTATTGGGTATTGGATACTGGGTACTGGTCATCGGCATTCGCACCGTTCTCTTAGCAGCAAGTACCTAATACCGAATACCCAATACCCGTCTTTAGTACATTATATTCGGCAAGAAAAGTATGATTTCCGGGAAGATCACCATAATGATGGTGCTGATGATCACCGCAATCAGAAACGGCATGATCCCTTTGAAAATTCTTTCCAAAGGTATCCCCCCGACAACGCTCCGGGAGACCCCGTATACCACATAAACGTTGATACCCACCGGGGGTGTAATCACCCCCATTTGGGTCACGAGTACGATGATGATACCGAACCAGACCGGATCGTAGCCAAGATCGAGGACCACCGGGTAAAAAATCGGGATTGTCAGCATGACCAGTGCCAACGCATCCATCACGCAGCCTCCCACAAGATAAACGGCCACGATGGCAGCTAGTATCACCGGCGACGGCAGATCGAATTTTCCGACCCAAGCGGCAATGTCAAAGGGGATCCGGGTAACCGCCAGAAACTTTCCAAACACTACGGCACCGGCAATCAGGAGCATCACCATACAGGACGTTCTCAGCGTTTCGTATAAGGATTTGACAAAACCCTCCCATGTGATCTGCCGACGAAGGACGGACACCAGCAACACGCCAAACGCTCCGACGGCAGCAGCTTCCGTGGGGGTGAACACGCCGAAGAACAGCCCGCCCATGACCAGGAGAAATACCAGGAGAGTGTCCCCCATACCACCCAGAGATCGAACCTTTTCAGACCATGAGTAGGGCTGCCCGGGTGGTCCCTGTTGGGGAAGAAATCGGCACTGAACAAAAATGCATAGTATAAACAGGATGGTCATGACGATGGCCGGTATAATGCCGGCCACGAAAAGAGCGCCGATGGATTGTTCCGTCAAGACACCGTAGACAATGAGCACCACGCTGGGGGGCATGATCATGTCGAGTCCGCCGACGGAGGCCACCGAACCGGACGCAAGCTCATCTGCATATCCATACCGTTTCATTTCCGGCAGCCCGACGGTGGCCATGGTGGCAGCCGTTGCCGGACTCGATCCGCAGACCGCACCAAAGGCGGTACAGGCGCTCACGGTGGCCATGGCCAAACCGCCCCGCGTACTGCCAATGAACTTGTAGGCCGTATCGTACAATCGCCGACCGATGCCGCTGTTGAATGCCAGCTGTCCCATGAGGATGAACAGCGGAATTGTCGTCAACCCGTAGGAAGAAAACGTCTCGTAAATATTCCGCGACAAAAGGGTCAACCCAGCCTTGCCGGAGATCATGAAACTGAACCCCACGTAGCCCACCAGAGCCATAACATATGCCACCGGCATGCGGCTCATAAACACCGCCAGCATAACCAGGATACCAATGATACCGATCAGAGTAGGGCTCATTTCTTCTCAGGGAGCTGCCGGATGGTGGTTACAATATCTTCTAGGATGGTGAGACAGAAGATCAGAAAGCAGAACGCGGTGACGAAAATGATGGTGTATTCCGGAAACTCAAGATTCATGGAAACCTCTCCGGATTTCTGAATGGTGCGGGCATACACGGTCATCCGACACGCAACGATGACAAAAAAGACTAAGGCTACGGAATTGGTCACCATGTCGATGATGGTCTGTGTGCGTTTTGAAAAATTTTGAACCAGAATTTCTACCCCGATGTGGCCTCTGACCTCGTGTGTATACGGCAGTGCAAAGGCAACTGCCAGGGTGGCCATATACCCGACAAGCTCCACGGAGCCGAATATGGGGTGTCCCAGATATCGCCCGATGACATCGGCGCAGGTCAACAGGGTCATACCCATGAGACACATCGCCCCGAGTAGTTTCAGCCCCCCCCGGATACGCTCAAGTGCTTTCCACACCATGCCGTCATACCTTTTTGTAACTTGCACCCGCCGGTTTAAACGGTGACTGCCAGCTTCGCAAAATAGAAAAAGGGGAACCCGTAACATCGGGTCCCCCTCAGGAATCGTGGGTTACTGCAGTTCGTCAAGATTCTGCTTGATGAAATCGACGATCTGCTGACCGTTCAGCCCTTTCGCATTGGCCTTTTTTACGTAGTCGTCAATAATCGGCGAGACCGCTTGTTTCCAGCGGGCCTGCTCTTTTGCGTCGAGACCGATGGCCTGGCCCTCTTGATTCATGAAAAACTTGATTCCTGACATATCACTGCTGTCCCAAGCCTGGCCATGCTTTACGGCCCATTCCTTGTTGATCTCTTGGATCGTTTTTTGAACGCCGGCAGAAAGGGCGTTCCATCGATCTTTGTTCATGACGATAAAAAATGAGGTGGTATAGGCAGCACTGAATGCACCGGTGAAGTAGTGGCAGACCTCGCCCAATTTCCAGCCTTTGTTCGCCTCCAGGGGATATACCGCTCCATCCACGACCCCTTTCTGAAGCATTTCATAAGACTCGGGCATCGGTTTCGGCACCGGTGTGCCGCCCAGCGCCTTGATCACCAGGGCACTGGTCCCATGGGCTCTGAATTTCAGTCCCTTGATGTCTTCCATCTTTCGAATCGGTTTATCCCGCGTGTGGATCAATCCGGGACCATGGGCATGCAGGTACATGACCTGGACATCGTCGAGTTCTTTGGGTTTGAATTTATCGTAAACCCGATTGATCACTTCGGTTGCAGCTACGCCACTTGAATAACCCAGCGGCAAGTCAACGGCTGCCATGACCGGAAATCGGCCACGGGTATATGCGAACACCGAGAAACCGATATCCGACAACCCCTGCACCGTGCCATCATATACCTGCCTGGCTTTGGTGAGTGTTTGTCCCGGGAAGTAATCGATCTTCACCTGGCCATTGGTCCGCTTCTCGACTTCCTGGCACCAAGCATCCGCCAGCAGGCTCTGGATATGGGTGGGCGGAAAGAAACAGCTATAGGTCAGTTTGGTCGTCTTGGCATAAACAGTTTGAAATCCCGACAACAGTCAATGCCAGGGCCAACAGGGCAATTAATAAACGGTTTCGTTTCATGGTCCCCTCCTCTTATGGGAATGAATGACGTGATGTAAGCTGTTGAAAAACTCCTCCGCTTGGATCTCGCGGAAGGAAATGTTATTCGCATATCGCTGAAATTACAAGCGCGAAGAAGACTAAAAATCCAACCCTTTACGCCAACCTACCGCCTGCAATAGGCCGGCGGTGCCGGTCATCATATTGTCGCCTAGAGGGGCACCCCAAACAATGGGTAAGTGAGAGCCCATGATCAGCCCCCGCTTTGGTCCTGTGGCCAAAAGAATCTCTGCGTTGGCATATCCAAATGGCTTTCGAATATATGCGCCATGCCCACCCTCTTTTAAAATCCCGTCATGGGTCAGTTTACCGTCGGACAGATCCACGATCAGTTCTTCCAGCCGGCCCCGTGTCAAATCATGGGTGTGATATTCAACGACGCCCGCGATCTCCCCTTTCTCCAGAGCACCGACCACCGTGTGGGAGGTGGCCACATCCATCACGATCAGACGTTCTTTCCCGGTACAGGATAGATCCATTGAGGCTCCCAGGATAGCCGCCATGCCGCTGTCCATGACATACGTTTCTTCCGTGGGGAGAGAGACAGCCACTGCCGCGGCCGATCGAAGCCGGTTGAGTTCTTCAGGAATTTCATGTTTATCAAAAAGCAGGACCTGGGGAACGGGGTTCCGATCCAGCCGGGCTCGGAATTTTCTGTGCCGAAAATCCAGATGGGACTCCCCTTTGGGCGGCACTCCATGATCCTGTGCGCAAAAGGCCACCACATCAAAATTGAACGGGACTCCGAATCCGACAACGATTCGTTTCAATCGATCCGGCTCGAGATCACCCAGGGTGACATGGGAAACTGACTTTTTGTTCTGATAATATGCCGCTTCATCATCGTCCACGACCTGTATGTTCCACGATCTGACTTTCTCCAGGTCGTGATGAAGTGTGGCCGCGGCTGAGGCTGACATAACCACACGAGATTCTCCGGCTCGGCGGATCAGAGCCTGCGAAACCGGGCCTCCCCCCATCTCGCCGCCGGTCACCAGCAGATCACCCGGGGTCTTTTCGATGTCTGATGCGATGGTCCGGACCGGCGAGGCAACGACCGATTTGTAGTGTTCTCCGGAGGCCGTATCGGCATAGAGAATGTCCATGGTGCCGGCACCCACATCGATCATGAGAAAGCGGCTCATCAGTAGGCTCTCCTTGAAAATTAGCTTCAACCCGTTGAAAGTGGAAGGGTTATACACGAAGGCAACCGACGGATTCAACCCGGGAAATATCTAAGGATGGGGAATTGGATCACAAGCTATCATCGATACCCACACAACAATGGTTGTAGCTACAACCTGGCGCAACACGCGTTAAGTCCCTGTTTCTGCGATATGTATCGGCTGAATACCAATGGGATCACAACTTTTGTTGTATGCCTGCCCGGCGCTTTAGCGCTGATCAAACTCGGAATTTAATAAATTAATTCAGAATCTTACAGAGATATCCGATGGTGGCATAAAGTTTGCTCACAGTCAGGCAGTCACTTGAAGTGAAGCCAGTTCTTTCATGGGTTTGTCTTCGATTTTTTTTGCTCAGCAACTGAATTTTATTCAGTGAATGCTTTCCGTACAATTGAAATTAGATTCGCCCAGGGGAGGCTATCCTATGGGGGGAAAGCTTATCAAGAGGGACGGGTTAATAGATGAGCGCTAACGCTTCCCCCGGGCTCATTTTCAGGCACAGGGCGGGCCCCTGTGCCAATGGCGTAAATTTTTCAATCACTATTTTCGGAAGGAGGGTACATATCCATGAGTCAAGCCAGTCAGGGGAATCCAGCGGTTGTCGGTCTTGCCGGTTTCGGCCTCACCACGTTGCTTTTGCAGTTTCATAATCTGGGTTGGGTCGGAATCGGGCCGATCGTCGCGCTGGGCCTCGTATTCGGCGGTATGGCGTAAATGATCGCCGGATTCCAGGAATTCAAGTGCAATAACAATTTTGGCTACAGCGCATTCGTCTCTTATGGGGCATTCTGGATTTCACTGGGTATCATTTTCTTGCTCAACCACTTTGGAATCTACAAATCCTCCGGGACGGACATCGGGTGGTTTCTCGTTGTCTGGACCGGGTACACCGCCATTCTGTGGTTCGCCGCCCTCCGGATCCACGGCGCCATGGCGTTCACCTTTACCACGTTATTAATCGGTTTTATTCTCCTGGATTTGGCCCATTTCGGATTCCCCGCATTGACCAAGGTCGCGGCTATCGACCTGATTATCTGTGCCCTCGGGGCTTGGTATATGATGGCCCACGTGATCTTCTTGCAGGTGTTCGGCATGAACATTCTGCCTGTGGGCAAACCCTGGATTGAACTGAAGCCGCGAGAGGAAGCCGTATCCGGTGCGGTTGCCGAATCCGCCTAACCATCTAGGATGATTCACAACATCCACATTTAAACACGATCCCGCATAACTGCGGCACCTCCAAAAGCCTCGTAGCGAATGCTCCGGGGCTTTTTCTTTGATTATCGAACGTATTTTAGGGTATTATGGGTGTGTTCAGTATTGTTTGTGCAGAGGCTGTGCTGATCGAGAACGTCAGGAGGCGCACATGACGAGTTCAACAGTCGATATCAATTTTACCGTCGGATTTCCCCTTCTCATTCACATCGAAGGGGTGGAAGAGCCCCTCAAGACGCATGTCATCGGTAAAGAACCGGGGCGCTTTCTAATCGTCAAAACACCGGAATCCATTGATGACACATTTTCTGTTGAAGAACGGGAATCGATCCAGATCCGATTTTTGCACCTTGGAGAGATTTACGAATTTAAAGCAACCGTTCTTAAACTTGCAACCGATCTGTATCCGATGTGCTTTCTGGATTATCCGGCCAACATTGAAAACATTAGTGTTCGCCGGACCCGCAGATTCGTCTGTTTTATCCCTGCCTTGATGCGTCTCGGCGATACCGATTTTGACGGCATCGTTCTGAATATTAGCCAAATCGGATGCCGATTCTTCCTAAAGACCGCATCGATGACCACCACGACTCCGGTCGTCGACGATTTTGTGTCCCTCGACTTTACAGTGCTTGGCGCGGAAGGGATCCTGAAATTTAAAGGCGTCGTTCGAAACATCCGGGAGACAGATCGTGGAGAGAGTTACGGAATAGAGTTTTTGAACATCCCTTATGAATTTGTATCCCAGATCGATTCCTATATCGATACGGCAATGGATTACATCAAACAGAGCGAAGAGCTCATTAAAAAATACAATCAGTACGCGGCTATTTTTTGATTTTTTCTCCAACTTGGTAGGAGAAAAGGATTCAAGGGAATCGTTTATTAAATCCCTAAAAGTTAATTACTTTGTCTGCTTTCGGGTGTTTCCTCCATTCCGCTGCAGTTGTCTCTTCGAATCTCTCAATCTTTTTCGTTGCTCCGGTGACATGTTGCGATAGCGCCTTTGTATCTCTCGACGCTCCTCAGGCGACAGCCTCTTCCAACGCTGGCGTATTTGATCCCGCCGCTCCTGGGGGAGTTCTCGGTACCAACGCCGCGTATTCCGGATGCGTTTCTGATCCTCCGGCGGTAACTCGCGGAATCTACGATAACGCTCGCGTATCCGTTCCCGCTCTTCCGGAGTCATTTTCTTCCAACGCTGCATTCGCCGTTTAGCACGTTCCTGTTCTGCGGGGGTCAATGTCGACCAACGTTCCGCCCCTCTCTTTAGGCGAACCTGTTGTTCCGGTGAAAGGGTATCCCAGCGTCTCTCCGCCCCTTTAAGCAGTTCCCTAGTTTCCGGGCTTAATGATTCCCAGGATATCCTGGTTTCCTCTGCCAGGACAGAATCCGGGTACCCCCCAAGGCACAGCACGATCAATAGTGACATGCTAAGAATGGCTGTCTTCATTTTCCCGTTGCTCCTGGTCCGGTAAAGGCCAATCCTCAAATTCCATCGGATCAATCCATTCCCCATCCCGGTTTTCCCACTCCCCTAAAAACTCCAGTAGCTCCAGAGGCGGGGCACCGGAGTGATTACCGGATTCGGCTGCCTCTGATTCTTCTCCCCATGCGGCGGGCAGCACGTAAAAAAGAGTCTGGGTCATCATCAATAGTGCAAATAGAATCCACCTACCCCGCATGATCCCTTTCCTGAGCCAGCCATGCGTAGAAGTCCATATCTTCGTATAACTCGAGGCCGTCCGATGATGCCAGAATATCAACGTCATAAATACCGGAATAATAGATCGGTGCGGTGTTCGATCGATAGGTCAACAGCCCGACTGTCAAAAGAATACCGCAGGCCACCACGGCTCCAGCCAGGCGAAAATTCACCCCTCGCCAGGATCCGCCACCCCCTTTAGCGCCTGCCTCCAGCGCCTCGAAACGCGCTTGGTTCAGCCTTGACACAATGGACGGATCCAGTCCCTCGGCGCCTTCGTCCAACGCATCTCGGACTTTATTCACGAAAGCCGTTTCTGTTTTTTTATCAATCATGCTTGCAAATCCCCGAGCATCTGTCGAAGTTTTTGAATAGCCCGTGCATAATGGGTTTTCACGGATCCCTCTGAGCAACTCATGACCGCTGCCGTTTCGGCGACACTCAGATCCTCCCATGCCCACAGCAAGAACGCTTGCTGTTGCCGCGCCGGCAATTTGCGTACAGCCGTGTCCACCGCGTTGACGGTGTCTTCCATGATGAGCTGCTCCACGGGAGTTTTCGAGAAGTTATCCGGGACGTTGCCGAGAGGGTCGGAAGTATCATCGGCGAATTCCGAATTCTTGGGTTTCAACCAGATACGCCAACGGTTTCGCACGGCCTGCCGCCGGTGCCAGTCTCTAATTTTATTTCTCAATATCTTGTAGAACAATACTTTTCTCTGTTTTTCCGGTTTGGCGCCGTACCGGCGGACCAGAGCCAGCATGGACTCCTGAACGATATCCAAGGCATCTTCATCGGTTCCCGTGGCAAAATGGGCGATGCGGAAGGCACGTCGCTGGACCGATTCCAGAAATGATTCCATATGTGGAGTGCTTTCCCGCATGGCTTCTGTCACAAAGTGCAAGGCCGTGTAACGGTGAGGCGCAGGTGTGTTTCACAAAACGATAGGCACCGATTTGTGAAACACACTTTGCCTTTGGGATTACAAGCGCCTTTCGTGTACCAACCGGTGATATTCTCACCGTCGAGGTCCATGGTGATACCGGGCTTGGGTGTTGTGCCGCTTCCGGTCCATCCGGCGATCCGACCGTTGACCGGGTCGGTCCATCCTACGATCTGCCCGATGACCTTTTCGATCCAGACGTCGATCCACCCGATCGCCTTGCCGGTCCAGCCGATGATCGATCCGATCGCCTTTGCGGTCCAGCCGGCGATCGATGCGGTCCCCCTTTTGGTCGAGCTTCTTGGCAAGACCGTCTTTACCATGATCCCTCGCCCATTCAGCCTTACGGTCCAGACGATGGTCGAGTCGGTCGCCTTTGCGATCCAAACGGTTTTCGATGCGATCCCCTCTATCATCAAAACGATTTTCAACTCGGTCGCCGGGGTCTTCCTCTTGGGCGGCCAACGGGCCGATGACAACAAAACTGGCAAACAACAAAGTCAGGATTATCGCACACTTTTTCATGATTTTCCTCCTTGTTTTGAATCTGCGTGGCAATCACCACTCTCCTTCATCCGAAACAACAAGGCATTTCCGGTCTCTGCTGATGTAAAACGCACGTTGCGACAATCGGTTGACAAGATTTTTTGGATTTTCTGGCGGGAGGACTTTAAGATATTGATATATCAAATAAAAAAGCGCCGAAGAGCGATGCTCCCCTGCGCCTTATGGCTTTCGGTAAGCTTGTAACTATTTATAATTTCTTATTATTTACCAATGCCTGACATGGCTCGTCAGTTAGCCGCCCGCTCACTTCGCTCGCTCGACGAACGCAGACACTATCCGGCCGACTTGGCCGGATAGTCTACTCGATGCCCTTCGGGCATATTTCGAGTGGATGGAGCCTACCGGACTTGTGCTCATGCGCTAAAGCCGAATCTATTCACGCAGCCTCGCGAAGCGATGACATCTTTGAGCCAAGCAGGCTTGTCCCGCCATAGCTTAAAGCGACGGCGGATCGCTCGGCTCATAAGTCTGTGTCTGCTTGCCGTGCCGTAGCTTTATGCGAAGGCTGGTCTGCGTGTGTCTGCGGCTAATTATGGGTTTTTAGACAGAGGCTTCGAGCATCTCCATCATCTTCTGCTGCATCATGAGGGTCACCGTTTCGCGATCATGGCCCCCCCGGAGCCGTTCCCCAAGAAGACGGCCAGCGTCGGCGGCCGACTGCATCGCCTCCGGTTGTTTGGTGACATCCGGGATCATGTCTTCGGTGATTTTAACCTCCGGTCCGTGAAGCAAGACAGGGACTCCGACGTTGCAGGTCTCACCGTAACCGCAGGAATAACAGGAGGCCGCCCCCTGCCCGGTTACCTTGGCAACGGTTTCAACAAAATTATAAGCAAAAAACCTTTCGATATCGTCAGCCGGTAACTGCCCGCTCATGCCTCCCACGCCGACGGCCACGCCAAGTTTGCCCCACAGGGTATTCCCCTCCTGATGGCGGAACTGGAACCACCGCTCGAGAAAGGCATGGGAAACCGCGCCTAAAGTAGAATAGTAGTTTGGGGCCCCAAACACAAAGGCATCGGCTTCCACAATAGCATCCCTTAACGGTGCCAGATCATCTTCCACCTTACAGATATTATCCTTGACGCACCCAAGGCAGGCGATGCACCCGGATATTTTTTTCCCACGGAGGGAAACCAGTTCGTACTCGCAGCCGGTATTCTCCAGTACGGCGCTGACGAGTTTGTATACTCCGGATGTTTCTTTCTTCCGTGTGCTTCCCACAACTCCCAGAATCTTCATTTAATTCTCCATTTACTGCGTAATGCCATCTTATTGGGTTTCAGTTTATCAATTTCAGCGCGTATTCTGCTATCGGAAGAGCTCCATTCGGAATGGCGGGTGAACGTCGAGGCATGCCCAACAGATGGTCCAACTCGGCGCTCCAGGCACCTGACAGAAATGTGGGTTGATCCATGGGGATGCCCGCCATCTGTCTGTCAATGAAATCGCTCAGTACGCTGGACTCCGGAAACTCGGGCCTGGGGACATATCCAAAGGGCACCCCGGAATGGAAGACTTCGGCAATGGTACTGTAGCCGGCTTTTCCGATAACCGCATCAGCCGCTTCCACCAGATCGGGATGGAAGAAGGATGATGTGCTATTCAGACAACGCACATTATCTTCGCTCAGTGTTTCGGTCAAGCCGGGAATGACGAACTGAATGTGTGAAAACTGTTTGAGTGCTGCCGTTGGCGGATTCTCTTTGGGTACTCCGCCGGAGGTGATCAAAACCATCTTTTGCGTTGCGTTAATCCCAAGTTGTCGCCGGGTGTCTGCACGATTAATTCGGATTCTACGGCTGGCCGGACCGACCGTTAGCTCTGCCGCCCGACGTAAACAGATCGGTTCGGTCTGGATGTGATGGTCTGCGGCTCGATAGCACTTCTTCAGATAGGCGGCGCATGATTCCAGATTCAACGATGGATCGTCATACTTCTGGTAGATCCAATCCCACGTAAAATTTTCTATCAATACCGATGGAATATTTGCCGTTTGGGCCACACGGATCCCAAGTGCGGAAATGTCGCATACCACCAGGCTGCACGCCAGTTTCCGCATTTTACGCGCAAGCGTCTGAATCCGATCTTCTGAAAAAGGTAGAAAGCGATCCAGGGCCTGCCGGGTCTTACTCAAATCTGCTTCAAACGGGGTTGTTTGTATAAATCCAATGTCGGTTTCGAGGATGTGGTAGCCAAAGTGGCCGTGAAGTGTTTCCTGAAAAAACCATTCCGGAATGGTTGTGAACACCTCGAAACGGACCGATGGGTCCAGATCATGCATGGACTCCATGACAGCGGCAGCCCGCGCGGCATGTCCGAACCCGTGGGGTGTTACAAACCAGGCAATAACCGGAGGCAGAGTCGTCACGGGGTTTCCCCTGACGGCGGGGAGAATTCCCCGACAACGTCTATGCCGCATCGGGTAATCGCGACATTCCCCCCGAAACAGACATCCACGTCCCGCCCCGGCTCCCGAGGACGTTCATGGATGATCCCGTCGTAGACATAGGCATCCCCTTCTTTACGATAGTCATAGGCATGGGGGAGTTTATCCAGGGGGCAGTGCACGTACTCAGGTCTGTCTTCCGGAGTGAGAGGATGGGGTAGATTCACATTCCAGAAAAATCCGTTATCAAGCTCTTTGGCGAGTAAATAGTTCAGCACATTTCGCGTGTGACGGCCGGTAGAAGCCCAGTCAAGGTGGCCGCTCCTGGAAATATACTGGGAGATCGCGATGGCCCGCCGGCCCAGAATGTCGGCTTCCCGGGCGGCTGCCACCGTTCCGGACTGGTAGACATCCGACCCCAGATTGGCGCCGGGATTGATGCCGGCAATCACCCAGTCGACATCCGGGCAAAGACGCTTTAGCGCTATGCGGACACAATCGGCTGGAGTTCCGCTCAGACGGACCCGTTGAAATCCATCGCTCGTTGCCTCGATGGCGTCCCGGGTGGTGACACGGTGGCCGACACCGGACAGGGATTCGGACGGGGCCACCACCCAGAGGTCCACGTCTCTGTCAAAACACCCGGCAAGCGCCTCCAGGCCCGGCGCACCAAAGCCGTCATCATTCGTCAAAACGATTTTCAGCATCGATCCTTAAAAATGACCAACTCAACGCAATTCATGAAATGGTTGGTAAAACGTTTCGACAGGCAGCGGCAAAATCTTCCGGATAATGCCCATTGATCCATCGAAACTGCGCCTCACTGAACGCCCCCGGTGATTCCGGCAGTCGAGGCAAGAATGTATAGAGAAGGTGTTGATCGGATTCCATTCGATCGAACCGTTTGGGATATTCGAAAGCAGTGACCATTCTGGCACCCAGTCGCGTCAACACCTGCATGGCCACCAGGATCGCGAGATCCAGTGAACGACGCATGTCGGTGTCGGCCTCCAGAATATGCCCGACAGGCACCAACGGCATGACTTGCAACTCCCACTGGGAGGTCTGAGCTTTTGGTACGAAGACCATTACCTGCCCGTCCTGGAAAACCACAAGATTTTGAGGCCGGTCCGCTGCGCTGTCCATGCGACGATTACGCTTAATCGCTTCAAGATAGTCCGAAAAGAAGATACCTCCGGTTTCATTCCGGTACCTGTCGATAAACTCGCCAATCAATCCTCCGCAGGCGTACGCAGGCACCGAGCCACCCGGTGAGGTATCGGAACCGACCGAATCCGGTATCAATGCATATTGCTGATGAATTTGTTGATGGGAAGCATGGAGGCGATACCGGCTGGGAGCATAATCAAAACCATAATTCCATCCCCACAACGTGCTCGAAAACGGAATGGATTCTCCCGAACCCATGGTATTCAGGCACGCCTCCCGCAAAATCTCCATCTCTTGAATCGAAAGCCCGCTCGGAAATGCCGGTACATGCAGATTCAAGCTTTTAGCCACGCGAACAAAGGTGCGCTGATAGTATAAATGGCGCATGCCGATCATGTCATTAAGCGTCAAGTCTTCCACCCGGTATCGAATAGCGTCATGGGCCATGTTCGCGGCATAGTGCCCCCAAGGTATGTAACTGTTTCGCCTCAGATACTCGAAGACATGACTATCGGAATCCGGATCCCGCCATTCCCCCACAATCTCACTGCCACCCTGAACACCCGGACGCAGCACCATCACTTCCTTGTAGATGTCCGGTAGATGACGATTGTTTGCAACGGTTTCGAAAAGAAAGCGATCCTACGTCACGGGATTCAGGAATCCATGGCGCCTCTCGCTGAAACGGAGCCCCATAGGCTGGCCTCTTTCAGAATCGAACACAAACTCGCCACAGGTATGCGCCAAGCGAACAAGATCCTCGGGATCCGTCGAGGTCGTGGCTAAAGCAATCTTTATTGAGGCCGGCAGACCACGGAATATCTGGTCCAGCCCCTCCTCAGAGACCGCTTCATCCGGGAGCAATTTCCGGATAAACCCATGGAAGGATGTTTCGGCTGGTGTGGGAATGGAAATTTGCGTGGGGTCATTAGCGATCCGATCGGCAGATTTTTGCAAGATGTAAGTTGTACCACGAAAGGGGAATGGGTTGGCGACTTCGATGACACCGTCGGCGCCGCTCTCCTCTACTATGCCATCTGGAAAATCTACGGTATTTAACACCGGCTGACCGTCCGCCAGTTCCCCCAAAGACATGATGGTAGCTTCTTCGCGAAAATTATCGACGGCAAAACTGGGCTCCTGCGTTCCAAAAACAAACTCGCCGGTGGGCGTTACACAAGTTCGCAGACTCATAACAATTCTTTCTTGAAGACCGGGAGATCCAAATTGTTAGTGTTGCTCTATGTTTTATTCGAATCTCCCGCACTTGGCAAGATCGGTCTCAGGGACAGACGACGGTGTTCGTTGTATTCTTGACAGGGATTGAATCCTAATTTAGCGTGGATGGCAACCATCCAACACCTGCCATGGGAGGAAAAAATGCCGTCAAAAGAAATGATCAAAAATATCGCATGGCTGGGACACGACAGTTTCCGGATAGACGGATCTAAATCGATCGTATTTGATCCGTATCAGATTCAACCTGCAGCTCCGGCGGATCTTGTCCTGGTAACCCATGAGCATTTCGACCATTGTTCCCCTGATGACGTGGCCAAGGTGCAAGGCCCCGCTACAAAAGTCATCACGGAAAAGGATTCCGCACCCAAGCTGTCCGGTGACGTTCAGGTCGTGGCCCCTGGTGATCATGTCACTGTAGAGGGCGTTACCATAGATGTCGTCCCCGCATATAATGTCGACAAGTCCTTTCATCCAAAAGAAAACGGGTGGCTCGGCTTCATCGTTGAAATCGACGTGGTGCGCATCTACCATGCCGGTGACACCGATTTCATCCCGGAGATGAGTGAAATCAAGACAGACATCGCCTTGCTGCCGGTTTAAGGAACGTATGTGATGACGGCTGCAGAGGCCGTCGAGGCCGCTTTGGCGATTCAGCCGCAGATTGCCATTCCCATGCATTATGGAGCCATCGTCGGTGAAAGTTCGGATGCGGAAAAGTTTAGGTCCGCCCTGGAAGGGAAAATCGAGGTAGTTGTTTTGGAGCAAGCCTAGCCCAAACATTGCATGGTATCTTTGGGCTAAATTGCCTCAAGGAAAAAGGAAAGGAGAGTACCACACAATGGGGAAATTTGTATTTGTACTGACTCGGGGACTGGAAGATCCGACGCGGGTCACACGGACCTTCCAACTGGCAAAGGCAGCCCATGAAACGGGCCACGAAGTGAGTCTTTTCCTCACAGATGACGGGGTGATGGTCGTAAAAGAAGGCTTAATCGATAACGTCGTCGCCCCCACCGGGGACGAGGCGGGGCCGCACCTGTACTATTTGATCGAAAACAAAGTGCCCATTTGGGTCTGAATTCCCTGTGCGGAAGCTCGCCAGGTTGGCGAAAAAGACGTTCTCGAATCCGTTACGTTCGCGGGTGCACCCAAACTGTTTGAAATTTCAGAAGGAGCTAACGTTCTGACATTCTGACCTGAACACCCGCAGATGGAAAATGGAAGATTTCCTGCACCGCCAGGTCTCTCCTGGCGGTTTCTATTTCAGCTGAAGACCATCGTGTCAGGTCCAGCACCCGAACATTTCTTTCCACTCAGAGTGTCATACATTGACTTAATCGCCGTAACGCCTGTTTATGGAATCATGCATTCCACTTGCTTTGAAGAATGAAACGTCACCATGCAATAATCCAAGACCTGACCCCACGGAATAAAGCAGGAGATAACAATGAGCAATGATAATGCCGCACGGCAATATAACCGTGAACCGCGCCCCGGGAAGATCGAGGTGGTTCCTACAAAACCCTGTCTAACCCAGACCGATCTCAGCCTGGCCTATACCCCCGGTGTGGCTGCACCTTGTCTGGACATTGAAAAGAATCCTGAACGCGCGTTTGAATACACCGCCCGCGGAAATCTAATCGCCGTCATTACCAACGGGACGGCCGTTCTGGGTTTAGGAAATATTGGGGCTTTAGCCGGAAAGCCGGTCATGGAGGGGAAAGCAGTCCTTTTTAAACGGTTTGCCAATATCGACGTGTTCGACATCGAAATCAACACCACAAACCCGGACGAGTTCATCCAAGCGGTGAAGTTACTGGAACCGACCTTTGGCGGTATCAATCTGGAGGACATTCGCGCACCGGACTGTTTTTACATCGAAGAGCAATTGCAGCGACAAATGGATATCCCTGTATTTCACGACGACCAGCACGGCACAGCGATAATTTCCGGCGCGGCCATGCTGAATGCTGTCGCTTTGACCCAACGACAGGTTGAAGATCTTCGGGTGGTGATCAATGGTGCCGGTGCGGCCGGAATAGCCTGTGCCAAGCTGTATGTTCAACTCGGCGTCCGAAAGGACAATTTGATCATGGTCGATTCAAATGGAGTCATCTATAAGGGTCGAGCCGAGGGGATGAACCCTTATAAAGCCGAATTCGCCCTGGAAACCAGCGCGCGAAATCTCGAGGAAGCCGTAGTCGATGCAGATATGCTGGTGGGACTTTCGGTAAAAGGCGCGTTCACGGAAGAGATGCTCGCCAGTATGAACGCCAAGCCGATTATCTTTGCCCTGGCCAATCCGGATCCGGAAATAGATTACGATCATGCCCGAAAAATCAGATCCGATGCCATCGTTGCCACCGGTCGTTCCGATTACCCCAACCAGGTCAACAATGTCCTGGGGTTCCCGTATATATTCAGAGGGGCTCTGGATGTGAACGCCACAATGATCAATGACGAAATGAAAGTGGCGGCCGTCCGGGCGTTGGCGGAACTCGCCCAAGAAGATGTGCCCGATGCCGTTATTCAATCCTATGGGGGGCGTCCCATACAATTCGGAACAGATTATATCATTCCAAAGCCTCTGGACACCCGTGTATTGCTGAAGGTGGTCCCTGCCGTGGCGGCGGCAGCCGTCGGAAGCGGGGTGGCCAGAAGAAAAACACCGGACACCGTTGAATACACCCATCAACTGGAGGCAACTTTAGGCCCCGAACGCGAAACCATGCGCAACATCATTACCACCGCCCAGCAGAATCCCAAGCGCATCGTTCTGCCCGAAGGCGAACATCCGGTCATTCTGCGGGCGGCCCATCAGGCCTTCAGAGAAGGCATCGCGCGACCGTTGTTGTTAGGCAATCACCGACGCATCAATGAGCTTGCCGATCAACTTCAAATCCCGCTTGACGGATTTGAGATCATCGATCCGGTAGACAATGGTTATCTCGTCGGTTTTTCCGAAACATTGTTCGAAATGCGCCGCCGCAAAGGGTGGACCATGCCGGAGACCCGCCGACAACTGCGCAATCCATATGTGTTTGGTGCAATGATGGTTCATGAGGGCTTGGTTGACGGCCAGGTGCACGGCATTGACCAGAGCTACCCGAACGCGATCCGCCCGGTCCTTCAGGTCATTCCGAGACGCCCCCGAGTCTCCAACGTATCGGGATTGTATCTGATGATTATTAAAAATCGCTCCTATCTTTTAGCCGATACCACCGTTAACATTAATCCGGATGCAGAGACCCTGGCGGAAATTGCCATCCTGGCCGCGGAGATGGCGGAGTTTTTTAACATGGAGCCTCGGGTGGCCATGCTTTCCTATTCGAATTTCGGCAGCGTTCGAGATGCCAACACCCGCAAAGTGGCAGAAGCGGTTGATATGGTCCGCCGGTGCCGACCGGATCTTTTGATCGATGGGGAAATGCAGGCGGACACGGCTGTAGTGGCCGAAACACTGGCGGAGCAGTTTCCCTTCAACCGCCTGGGGGATCCAGCCAATGTCCTGATCTTCCCAGAGCTGTCATCCGGCAACATGGCCTACAAGTTACTGGAACGCCTGGGGGGAGCCAAAGCCGTGGGGCCTCTGCTTATGGGCATCAGCAAACCGTTTAACGTTTTGCAGCGCAACACCGAAATGGAAAATGTCGTCAATGTGATCGCCATCACCGTCGCCCAGATGCAGCGACTCGAGCAGTCCAGAGCACCCTACTGTGAACTGAATATGGGTTAAGATATTTAGATGTTATGGGCGACCCTCGATTTTTTTCGGATGAGATGGTGGCAGACTTATGCTGACCTGGCGGCTTCCCAGCCGAGTAGCACCTTCTTTCTTGCAGATCCCCATCGGTATTGATGTATTTTTCCGGACTTCGTGATGACCCGATGACAGGGAATGAGATACGCCACGGGATTGATGGCAATGGCGTTGGCCACCGCCCGAAACGCTTTGGGTCGTCCGATATGGGCGGCAATATCCTGATAGCTGACGACCCATCCTTCGGGGATACGCAAAAGCGCTTTCCAGACGTTGATCTGAAAGTTGGTCCCTTTGAGGTGCAGATTGAACGGACCCGGTTTACCCGTCTCGTCCATCCGAAATATGCTTTTGACAAAGGAACTGACAGTGTAAAAGCTCTCTGTGAATTCCGCACCCGGCCAGGTATCAAACAGTAGGTTCAATGACTCGTCTCGGTTATCTTCTTTTACAAGCCCTATATGACAAATACCCCGCTCGGTAACGGCCAATATGCACTCTCCGAAAGGACTGTCCGTAAACCCGTAGGAAATATTTATTCCCGCCCCCTGTTTTTTAAATTCGCCCGGCGTCATGGCTTCGAAGGTTACAAACAAATCATGGAGCCGTCCGGGGCCTGAAAGGCCCGCATCCAACGACGTATCCAGAAGGCTCTGGGAGTCTGCCAGTCGCTGTTTGGTGTAGTCCAGGGTTATAAATTGAAGGAATTGCATTGGACTAATACCGGCCCAACGCTTGAACATGCGATCAAAATGAAACTTGCTCAGATGGACGCTTTCGGCAATTTGATCCAGACTTGGCTGAGACCTGTAATTATCCTCGATAAACCGGATCGCTTTTTCAATTCGTTTGTAATCGTCCGACTGTTGGGAATAGTCCTGCGTATGCATGGTTGCCTCCCTCGCTTGGTAGTGGGTACCACTATATGGGCAAACAGCAAAACGGGCGACCCGAATCTTGCTGAAAAATTGAGCAAGATTCGGGTCGCGGAGCCCCTGAAAATAATTAATTATCACACCGCAAACGAGATCATCACGTTGAACCATTCCATAGGGGGCATCATGAAGGCACAGGACGATGGATATACGTCTGAAACGGTCAATCGGGTAATGGGGCTGCAGGAATGGATGCTAATTGTCGTTCTTTCCATCCTTTGGGGAGGATCCTTTTTCTTTGTGGGCATTGCCGTGAAAGAGATGCCGCCATTTACCATTGTGCTGTGCCGAGTCGCCCTTGCGGCCGTCATTCTCCTGATCGTGGTGCACGTGAAAGGTGAGCGGATGCCATCAACGCCCGGTATATGGGGAGCATTTTTCATCATGGGGGCCCTGAACAATGCAATCCCCTTCAGTCTGATCGTTTGGGGTCAGACGCATATCGAAAGCGGCCTGGCGAGCATATTAAATGGAACAACACCGATTTTCAGCGTGGTTCTTGCGCATTTTCTGACCCGGGAAGAGCGGCTCACGACGAATCGTATCACGGGTATGTTGATCGGATGGACGGGTGTGGCAGTTCTGATCGGCATTGATTCCCTACGGGGATTCGGTATCCACGTGATGGGGCAGATTGCCGTTCTGGGAGCTGCCTTCTCCTATGCCTGCGCTGCCATCTACGGCCGCCGATTCAAGGGCCTGAGCCCGCTGGTTGTGGCCACCTGTATGCTGTGCGGGTCATCGGTCATGATGACGCCGGCGGCATTGTTTGTGGACCAGCCGTGGCATTTATCACCAAGCGTGTTGACCGTGCTGGCCCTGTTCGGGCTTGCCGCCGTCAGCACGTCCCTGGCGTACATCATTTATTTTAAAGTCCTGGCCACATCCGGGCCCACGAATCTGCTGTTGGTCACCTTTTTGATCCCCATCAGCGCCATAGTATTGGGTTATTTCGTGTTGGGAGAACGGCTGCTATGGAATGCCTTTGCCGGTATGATACTGGTATGTGCAGGATTGATCGCCATCGATGGCCGATGGACGGCAAGACTCAAACGGAAGAAAAATGCCTGGTGTTATGACATCTGATCGGATCTGTGTTTCTGCTCAAGGGCATCCTGGTAGACGAAGGCGATGCGCTCAAAAACACGCGACCAAGTATAATCGGCGGCAATCTCTTCGGCCTGTGGGTCGTCAAAATCGGGATTCGCTTTCACGGCCTCCATCATATTCACAAGGCTTGTCCGCAATACATGCTCCAGCTTCGTTTCATATTTTTTATACGGTCGGTCAATGGTTTCAAGCGGCGGCAATGGAATCAGATGTACCGTATCTTCCTTTGCCTTCCCGAAGATCTCAACAAAACCGGACAATTTGGTGGTGATAATCCGGCATCCGGATGCCAGGCCCTCGAAAAGGACGAGTGGCAGTCCTTCAAAGAAAGAAGGCAGCATCTGGATATGGGCCTTTTTCATGAGCTCCGATAATCGCTGGTGGCTGACATAACCATAATTGGTAACCCTAGGGGTCAATTTTTCAGCCAGGTCCATGCAGTTTTCAAACTCGGGCCCGCTGCCGCTACCCGCCAAGTGAAGATGCCAGTCGTGATCTGTAAGTTTCAGCAGGGATTTAAGCAGCCAGGGCACCCCCTTGCTCCGATTGAGTTTGCCGGCGTATAGGATATGCACGGTTCCCGCAGGGGCTTTGGGGGCACGGGTAAACACCGTTTCATCATACCCGCCGCCGACGACCGCAATTTTTTCATTCGGAATCTCATACAGCCGGCCGATATCCTCTTTCTGATCTCCGGTCAGGGCAATGATCCGGTCCACTTTTTGACAATATTGCTTCACGAAAGGCCGTAAATGGGGGCAGTTTTTGTATTGCCTCAGATCTGTCCCATGGCATGTGGTGACGATGGGAACATCCGGAAATAGTTTCCGGACCAGGGCCGAAAGGATAAAAAGATGATTCGTGTGGATGACATCCGGGTCAAATCGAGCCACGGCGGATTGAAGTACACGGGTAAAGGCCGATTTATAGGATTTCAGGCGCTCGCCTTTCAGATCTTTAAATAGAGAACTTGTGTAGGGCATCACATCGGACATTCCGGGTACAGGGAATTCCAGAGACTCCGATTCAAAATACACATAGGAACTATTTGCCCGGCCGGAACCATTGACGGGTCGATGCTGCCAATGGGAACCGCGGCGACCCGGTATGTCGCAACACCGTGTTTGTGGGATTCTCGCATGATCGCTTCAAGATAGATCCCGCTGCCGGTCATTTCCTGTCTCTGGCTGAGCACGTGCATGATCTTAAGAGGTGTCATATGGCTCTCAGGTATTCTCAACGGGTACGTGGCGGCGAGATACGGCTTTCCGGTTTCGCTTGAATGTCTATTTGATCATAGGCCAAGCGCCAGGTTTTGGATAGTCTGGTGCGTCGCGTGGGCCACTGGAAACCGAAGTGACCGCACAAACGGCAGAAGGCCTTCATCTGGTCCGACAAATCATCGGCTTCATCCGGTATGGTTTTTCTGCCCATGCTATACTGGAAGATCCGATCTATCCCCCCGGCAATGGCACACATGTAGTACCCGGAAGGGGTCACCCCCAAGCCGCAATCCTCGATAATGCGGCAGCCGCAGGAGTAATCCGAAAATCGATTATACCATGTATCCACAGGGGCCAAATTAAACGGTTTGAAGAGATTCATACGAGACGACTTGAGCGTACTTTTTATGAAAATAGTGTCGGGCAGATTCTCCAGAACCTGTTGAACTTGCTTCCCGAAATAATTCGTGCCGATCACCAGCTTCACAGAAGGATTATGCACGTGTTGATAATCTGTTAATAAATCGATGATGTCAAAAAACCGACTGTGAAGGGTCGGCTCTCCGCCCAGAAGCCGGATACGTCTCCAGGCGATCTTTTCTTCAACGCTCTGTTGCAAAAAGGCCTCAATCTGGGAAACAGGCATTTCGAGGCTGCTCGAGGCCTGAGTGCATGACCGATTACAGTTGAAGCATTTTAAATTGCACTTGTAGGTGACGTCAATCTCTGCAAATTGGCGGCTGGGCACAAACTGCTTTCCAAAACACATAGAGATGGGCGATTGGGCACGAACAAACTGGTAGGCGTCCAGAAGTAATCTTTTTACCGTAATATTGCGATGGCGGGGAGGCGTCTTCAAGGACGGCATGGGTCCTGTACGGAATCTGAAGCATTCCGGTTTGGTACAGAATGGGGGCGCCGTACATTCATGAGCCCATTCTGCCATTCACCAGAAGATCAATCATATCGCCAGGATTATCGGCACGAATGATCGACTTGTGTCGTTGGGGTTGTAAAAACCCTTCCTTCTCGGCTTTGTTCAACATCATTTCAAGCGGCTCGTAAAACCCGTTCACATTCAGCAACCCGCAGGGTTTGGAATGAAACCCCATCAGCTGTAGGGTGAACACTTCAAAAAATTCTTCAAATGTGCCGATCCCACCCGGTAATGCGACTAAAACATCAGAAAGCTGAATCATAAAATGTTTCCGTTCATGCATGGTGGGCAACACGTAAAGTTCCGTCAAGCCTTCATGGAACTTTTCCTTATCTTTTAATGCCTGAACGGTCACACCCAGAACTCTGCCTCCTGCAGCTAACGCACTGTCGGCAAGCTGTTTCATGAGTCCGGTGCAGGAGCCGCCATAAACGCAGGTTAGCCCCCGAAAAGCGAGCTCCCGCCCCATCTCGCCGGCAGCCTCCATATATGCCGGATGATCGCCGATGCTTGACCCAAGAAAAACACAGATTGATTTCATGGCACACCTTCGTGTATCCGGTTCCGCTTATTTAGGATATCCCCCTTCCATTCTACGAGTTGGGGGACCGGGGGAATCCGTTCGTTGAAGGTCGAATCTCCTTTAAAACGACGGATCATCCGCTCGTACGTGGAGCGGGGAGTTAAAATTATCAGATTTCCGGAGAGGATCAGCGCAACTCCTGCCACAGCGTTTGTTGTCCATTGATATCCTTCAAACAGGGTGGAAAGAACCAGCGCGATAATCGGCATGAGCAATAAGGCATACGCCGCAAATTCTGCCCCGATGCGGCTGATTAACAGCATATAACATCCAAACGCCACAACTGATCCGAATATGGTGAGATAGAGCATCGGTCCCAGATAGCCGATGGACCAGTCAATGGTCAGCGTTCCACCGGTTACGAAATGGATAAACAGGGTGAGCAGCCCTCCATAGGCCATCCCAAACCCATTGGCTTGGGTGACCGGCACTCCCTTCTGTGCGTTCCGGGAGCCGACCACATTCCCCACGGATGCCAGATAAGCACCGGCGATGGCAATCAACAGTCCAATGAGTCCACGGGTCGCAGAGAAAGAGGCCAGATCATGCCAAAAAAACCACGCAGATTCCGATAAGTCCCAGAATCCCTCCATAAAAAGCTCGCCAGGCCACCGGCTGTCTCATAAAAATTCGTAAATTGATGATATTCCACATCAGGATGGTTGAGAAAACGACCGCCACCAGCCCGCTTGTCAGGTATGCTGTAGCAAAATAGCTGCAGCAGTAACTGAGACCGAACAAGGTGAACCCCTGCAGCATCATGAAGCTGTGATCTCGAAGGGAAAAATTCAGTCGTTTTCGAGTAAGACGGCAAAAGGCCAGAAGAATCAACGCCGCCAGGCAGAACCGATAAGCGACTGATAAGATCGGTGGTACTTGGGTCAACTGAAGCTTGATCGCCAGCCAGGTCGAACCCCAAATCAGGGCGGCACTGGCGTATAGAAAAAAATTTAGCATTTCAAATCCAAGTTATCGATCCTCCTATCGGGCCGCCTCTTTATCGGAGGAGCAGCACCCCGAAGAGGTTGTTGCATCGGATTCTTTGTTAGTGGACTCTTCCGGCACCTCTTCTATCTTGATACCACAGCAGCCTTCCTTTTTACCCCCAAATAAGCGTTTAAAAAGGCCTTCTTTTTTTTCTTCCGTCATTTTGTCCTCTCCTTTCAATGCATCAGGTGATACTAAATACCAATCCGGCGGTAACCGCCGTAATGAAAATGACACCCACGAGTGCTCCCACCAGTCGGGGCTTGAAAATGCCGGCAAGCAGACTCATTTCCGGGATGGCCATACCCGCCCCTCCGATGATTAACGCAATTACCGCGTCCACGCCCATGCCTTTCTGAACAAGCGCCAATCCGATGGGAATCGCTGTCGTCGCCCTGATGTACAGGGGAATCCCGATCAAGGCGGCGGCCGGTATGGCCAGTGGATTTTGCGGACCGGCCACCCTTACGATGAATTCCTGAGGCATGAAGCCTTTGATCGCGGCACCAATGGCAACGCCGATCACTAAATACCAAAAAACACCTTTATAGTCGTTTAAGGCCGATATGAATGCGTGTTTGAGCTTTTCTTTGAAACCGCTGAGATCCAACTCGTCCTGGGAACCACCACTGATAACGACACTCTTGACCTGCCTGGAAAACCCGAATTTATCCAGAATCAGACCGAACAGCACCGCGGCGGTGAAGGACACAACGGCATAGATCAAGCCGACTTTAAGTCCCATCAGGGCCACCAGCATCCCCAGGACAAACGGGTTCAGAATCGGCGAGGCGACGACGAAGGACATCACCGGCCCAAAAGGAACCTTTGCTTTGAGCAAGCCGACGGTCATGGGAATTGTGGAACAGGCACAAAATGGCGTCAATCCTCCCATAAGGGCCCCTAGAATGTTCCCGTAGGCCCCTTTTCGAGACAACCACCGCTGTAATTTTTCCTCTGAAATGTACAGGAGGATGAGCCCGATCAGGGTACTAATCCCCAGGAAAAGAAGCGTTAGCTCGATCCAGATAAAGCCAAAAAAGTAGAGCGATGTTGAGAGCGGATTCATCTTACTTCCTTTTTATTTAGTTGCAGATGTCAATATTTTTGTCGCCACCTTCCCCCTCCTCCCGCATGGCTTGAATGAGCGACAGGAGGGATGCCTGGAGAACCTGCTGCATGGCAGGGTCCATTTTCGATAAAATATCCGCAAGGCGGTTTTCATTTTCTCGATTGATATTTTCGACAAGGGTGTTACCCGATAACGTCAGTTCAACGCAGCAGACCCGCCCGTCTTCCTGGCTGCGCATGCGTTGAAGTAGCCCTCTTTTTTCAAGCCGGTCAACTACACGGGTGGCGCCACTCTTTGTGAATCCGAGATCCTGGGCGATCTGTTGCATGGAGCACTTGTCCTTATTGTTGGCCAGCCGCAGCGTTCTGAATTCCGGTGCCGTAAGATCCCCGCAACATTCTCCCTTGATGCCCTGGGCTCCAAAGCGCCAGACGATTTCTCTGATGAGTGGGTCCATTACTTTGGCGGATACGGTTGTCATGGAGTTTACCTTTTTGATATTTGGTTGACTTTATCAACTAATATGACAGGACTCAGTATATGTCAAGATGAGAAATGGAATCCCCATCAGGAACGGGACAATTTGTATTCCTCGGACGGG
>Ga0056119_1000007_pt1 | contig 61924 bp, 63 predicted proteins | sample WorMettaBAHAMAS1_FD_80076 | JGI IMG/M metagenome (GOLD analysis project Ga0056119, IMG submission 80076) | Marine gutless worms symbiont microbial communities from Max Planck institute for Marine Microbiology, Germany - Olavius tantulus BAHAMAS.1 ...
ACATTGAACCCTTCGGTTTCTGCTTTTGCCGCGAGCGCTCCGATACCGACTTGCAGAACGTTTTGCACAGAACCCGTGCATCAACTTAGGTTCATATCAGTGGGGGAGTAGGAAAGGCTTTCCCGATATAAGGAACTGTTGTGGCCTAACCATCAGGCTCAATTTAGCATGCCGCCCTGACGAGTCGCCGATAGTACTGTTCCCAGGCTACCGGAGCGACCCGCCGGAAGACAGCGGGCCGACAGATGGAACGCCCCGCCAGGCCGTGAGTGATGTGGATCCGTCCTAATCGTCTATGATCGCGTCGGCTTCGATCTCCACCAGCCAGTCTGGATCGATGAATCTGGAGACCTCGACCATGGTGCTGGCAGGGCGAACATCTCGAAAGAATTCGCAGTGGACGGCCCCGACTTTATCCCAGTCATCGATGTTCGTCAGAAAGGTTCGGTTTCGCACCACATCCGCCAAGGAAGCGCCGGCTTCTTCCAGCGCGATCTGGATAATCTTGAAACACCGTCGCGCCTGGGCGGCCGGGTCACCCGGTCCCACCGTCTCCCGGTCCGGGCCGATTGGCGCGGTACCGGATACCGAAATGATGTTGCCGACCCGAACGGCCCGGGAAAATCCAATACTCGCCTCGTATGGACTGCCGCTGGAAACACGCTTTCTGGTCATATTCACCTCACGAAAACCATTTAGGGGACGTTGTTGACAAAGTTGACAAACGATTCAACTCACTGTTCGCTCACCGATCCCATCTCCGTGAAAAGATATGAGTATGGGATTCTGCTCTCTGAACGAACGACCAATTTAGTGTATTCAATCATACTTTTAATAGTTTCTCGATCTATGGCTTCTTTGACAAGGGGTGATAGGAATCTTCATATTGATCGTGCCGACGAAGCCATGCCATGGAATACGGCAGGTTGTCTTCATCCCGCCCTTCGGGACCAGGTCCATGAAGTGATAGGCGCCGTTCAGCATGTCCAAGCCCCGTGCAAACGTTGAATACGTATGAAACACTTCTCCTTGCGGATTTTTATAGAACACGCTGATTCCCGGGGCCTCTTCGACCGGGAACTTGCCGATATGATAGTTGTAGTACACCTCTTCTTTTTCCATTTCCTCGGGCGTAAATGAGACATGAAAATCCCAGTTGAAATCACTTTCAAATGAGGAAACCCATTTAAACGTCCACCCCATCCGCTTTTTATATGCTGCCAACTTAGGGAACGGCGCTCTTGAAACGGCAACCATGTTAATGTCTCGATGACACAGATGGATGCCGATCCCATTAAAATTATCCGCCCAAAATGAACAGGTCGGGCACCCCTCTTCCCAGTCCGGGCCATACATGAAATGATAGACCATGAGTTGGCTCCGGCCGTCGAAGAGATCCGAAAGCGACTCTTTGCCATCCGGCCCGTCGAACGGGTATTCTTTCTCGACCCTGACCCAGGGAAGATCCCGTCGTTCCCGGCTCAACTGGTCACGAAGACGGGTAAACTCTTTCTCCTTCGCCAGATGTTTCTTGCGGGCATCAAGCCACTCTTCTTTTGAAACCACGTTATGGTCTTGCACTTTGGCCTCCTTTTCATTGGCGTCAAATGCATCCGGTTTTAAGATTGCTTATTAGGTAGGTCCAAAAAATGAGAAAGGACAAGGGGCGTTCGAAATCAGCCCAGGTACTTAATATTGGCATGAGATCTCACGAATCCAGATTGTTTTCAAAGTAAACCATGAAACAAGTCAGACTAAAATTCTGAGTCAATCTTCATATAAGGCCCGAAAGGACCACATCCACATGCACAGCCGGTCTGGAGTAGGAATAAATTTTCGGGCTATTGACATTTCTGGGGGAATCGTCAAAGATTTTCCATAAGGATCAGGTTCAAGGGAACGCCGTGTAACTCGGCGACGGGCCCGCCGCTGTAATCCCGATCGTTTGTGTCGAACGAACCTCTATTCAGCCCAGTGAGCCACTGTTTTGGCGACCCCTGACGGGAAGGCCGCTGAAGGAGGCGGGAGAGTCAGAAGACCTGCCTGATCCCGGTGTCTTTCCTTCGCGGAAAAAGGAAGACGGCCGGTCCAGAGGATAAAAAGGGACATCCCGGATCGTGGATACGCGGTCCGGGATTTGTTGTTGGGGCAATGTACTTCAGACAATTGCAGACGTTCCCTGGGGTATAAAGCGTATAGACCCGTGAAATGAAGAAATGGCTCACCATCATTGTTCTGATCGGCATGTTTGCCGGGGGAGCGGCGGCGGGCACGCGCACCGTCTACGACGAACTGGGCCGTAAAGTAACGGTGCCCGCGGATCCTCGTCGCGTGGTGGCGATGGCGCCCAGCATCACGGAAATCATCTTTGCACTGAATCAGGAGCACCGCCTGGCCGGCGTCACCCGATTCAGTGATTATCCATCCGAGGCAAAGCGCTTCCCGACGGTCGGCACTTACATATACCTGGATCTGGAAAAAATTGTATCCCTGAAACCGGATCTGTGCATCGCCGTCAAAGACGGAAATCCCGAAAGCGTTGTCCGACGACTGGAGGAACTGGGCATTCCCATTTATGCTGTTGACCCTCGGAATATGGATGCCGTGATTAAAACGATTCTGGAAATAGGTCACCTCTTCCATGAAACACAACGGGCCAAAACAATCGCCAGCAGCCTACAACAGCGGATAAACATCGTGAGACAAAGAATTTCGAAAATCGATGAGCGCCCGAACGTTTTCTTCCAGATCGGCATTTCCCCCGTGGTTTCGGTGGGGACCGACACGTTTATCCACGAGCTCATTCAGATGGCCGGCGGGACCAACCTGGCATCCGGACCGGTCGCTTATCCCCGCTACAGCCGGGAACAGGTATTGGCAATGGCTCCGGAATACCTCATTATTACGTCAATGGCCCGGGAAGGGGAATTCGACGCCATCAAGGCCGAGTGGAATCGCTGGCCCGATATTCCGGCGGTGAAAAACAACCGTATCTTCGTGGTGGACTCCGATCTGTTCGATCGGGCGTCGCCGCGACTGGTGGACGCCTTGGAGGTCCTGGTCGATATTATCCATCCAAAAACCGCAGAGGCCACGCAGTGAGCGTACGTCCCCACCCGTTGAAGCGGATCGGTGCCACCTCCGGTGTACTGTTGCTTTTGCTGACCGGCGCCATTCTGCTGTGGGTCTCTCTTGGCTCCACCGGATACGGTGTGGATTCCCTTGTTTCCGCCTTGCTCGGCAAGGACACGGCCGATGAGACGATCAAAACCATCATCTGGCAGATTCGATTCCCGCGAGCGCTTCTGGCCGCTCTGGTTGGCGCGGCCTTATCCCTCGGGGGGCTTGTGTTTCAGGCGCTACTCAGAAATCCATTGGCGGAGCCGTATATTCTGGGCGTATCCGGGGGTTCCGCGGTGGGTGCCATCATCGGGATCATATTGGGGTTTTCCAGATTTCCGGGAGTGGGTGTTACGGCATTTGTCGGGAGTATGGCCACCTTGTTTCTGGTGCTCATGTTGTCTTCCGGAAGCACCATCTTGAAAAAGGATTCCCTGCTTTTGGCGGGCGTCATGGTCAACGCCTTCTGCTCGGCGGTCATCATTTTTCTGCTGTCCCTGGCACAGCATTCGAAGCTGCACAATATCATCTTCTGGCTGATGGGAGATCTTTCCATGGCCGGCATGGGGCCGGTGGTAAGACTTGCCGCCATGCTTTTTCCCTGCTTTATATTGATCTTCTGGCTCTCCCACAGCATGAATGTGCTTCTTATGGGAAAAGAAGCCGCCGTCACCATGGGGGTGAACATCCGCGCCACCATGCTGACGCTGTTGATCACGACGTCGTTTATGGTCAGTGCCACGGTGTCTCTCTGCGGTCTGCTGGGTTTTGTCGGCCTTGTGATGCCGCACCTGCTGCGCCTGATTCTGGGACCGGATCATCGGGTGCTGGTACCGGCGTGCATCCTGGGAGGTGGTGCATTTATGGTACCGTGCGACGTCCTGTCGAGAATCCTGCCAAAACAAGGGGAAATGCCGGTCGGCGTTATTACGGCGATGCTTGGCGCACCGCTGTTTATATACCTGCTAAAACGGAATGGACATCGCACCCGCTATGAACGCCGTTGATATCCATCGCCTCAGCTATGCCTACGGCAGCGTCACGGCGCTGCAGGATCTGTCGCTCTCGATTGCGGAAGGGGAGCTGTGCTGCATCATAGGACCGAACGGATCCGGAAAGACCACGTTGCTGAAGCTGATCGCGGGAATTGAAGCGTCCCCCCCCGCCGCGGTGCGAATCTTCGAAAAATCTCATGGAGACTACACCCGAAAATCCCTGGCCCGGCGGGTGGCCATGGTCCCCCAGCTCGTTCAGGAGGATTTCCCATTTCGCGTTTTGGAAACGGTCATGATGGGGAGAACGCCACACAAGGGTATTCTGGGAATTGAGACGGAAAGTGACTATGAAATAACAGATCAAGCCATGACCTTCACCGGGGTGGCTCATCTGGCGGACCGGACCCTGGACCAGCTCAGCGGCGGAGAGCAGCAGCGGGTATCCATTGCCAGGGCCATCTGCCAGGAACCCCGGATCATACTTTTGGATGAGCCGACGGCAGCTTTGGACCTGGCTCACCAGATCCGCATCATGGACCTGATGGAAAAACTGAAAGTCGAAAAAGCCGTCAGTGTCATCATGGTATCCCATGACATCAACCTGGCCGCCATGTACGCGGATCGGGTGCTTCTTTTGAAAAACGGCCAGCGCGTCGGCCTCGGCCCGCCCCAAGACGTCTTGAGACGGGAAATCCTGGAGGAGGCCTATGGTTGCCGGCTGTTCATCGACCAATGTCCGGTGGGAAACGTGCCTCGGGTGAACCTCATCCCGGAAAAATTTTCTTGACGCCACATTTTTATTTCTCTACAACGGCCGGACATATTGTTCAGGTGTTTTATCGAGCTTAATAGGGAACCCTGTGAAATTCAGGGACGGGCCCGCCGCTGTGAATCCCTCCCGTTTGTTAGGTACGGGAAACCCCTTCGGCCTCGTGAGCCACTATTCCAACATAACGGAATGGGAAGGCCGCTGAAGGGGCGGGAAAGTCAGAAGACCTGCCTGGGCAAAAGGTGCACACCTTCGCGGACTGAGGGTAGCCTTAAGGATCTTGAGGATTAAAACGGGACATCCCGGATCGAGTTGCATCGGTCCGGGTTTTTCTATTTAAGGCCCGGCACCGAAGCCTGTCATGGAGAAGTAGGAGGAGAAAATGGACAAATGGCGTTTGATCGGGTTACTGCTTTCGGGTCTTCTGTTGTTCGCCGTCTGTGCCCATGCCACAGACAGTGCATCCGACGATCCCCAAGCAGCCGATCCCGTGTTGATGAAAGAGACGGTGGTGACCGCTAGCCGTTATGAGGAAGAAACGGCAACTGTTCCTGCCAACGTAACGGTGATTACCCGGGAAGATATCAACAACTCCACGGCGACTGACATCCCCGGGATACTGCAAGAGGAAGTGGGGCTGCATGTTTACGACATCGCCGGAAATGGCCGCTCGTACCGGGTCGACCGAAGCGGTTTTGGAGAGGGTGCGGCACTGAACACACTGGTTCTGGTCGATGGCCGCCGGGTCAACAACCCGGATTTGACCGGACCAGACTGGTTCCTCATCCCGATCGACCGGGTGGAACGGATCGAAGTCATTCGGGGAAGTTCCGGGAGCGTTCTCTATGGCGATAACGCATCCGACAGCGTCATCAACATCATCACCACGGAAGGCGAGGGATTCAATGCCGGCGCCGCCGCAAGTGGCGGAAGCTATAACACCTTGGGCATGAATGCCTTTATCGGGGGCTCACATAAAAATTTGTCTTACATGGTTTCGGGCAGATTATATCGATCCGATGGTTACCGGGACAACAGTGACACCGATGCCAAGGATGCCGGGCTGAACCTGAACTACAGTTTTGGCGAACACGCGAAGCTGGATTTCAGCGGCGGCGTCCATAGCGACAATACGCGACTCCCGGGGGCGCTGAGGTTCAGTGATATCCAGGCCGGTGCGGAGCGAACGGACACAACCAATCCGAACGACTTCGCCGACACCAGGGACAATTATGTGAAGTTGAATCCCGAAATATACTTTCTCCAGGACAGCCTATTCAAAGCCCCCATCTCCTATCGTAACCGTGACATCGTTCAGTTTGCGTCCTTCGCCGGAGGTGAGTTCGAAGGGACCACGGAAACCGAAACCGTGGCGGTTTCACCGCAGGTCGTCATTGGAGAGTCGATCGGGAAATTCGACAATCGTCTAACCGTTGGCGTCGATTATTCCAATGCCAAAGAAGATATTTTGAACCGATCGCTGTTTTTCGGCACCACCACCTTCGGCACCTTCGAACTGGAAAAGCGAAACTATGGAGCATTTATCCATGACAGGTTCTTCCCGATGCCCAACCTTTCCATCTCCGCCGGCTACAGGATAGACACCGTTGAGTATATGTTTTCTCCCATCACGCCCGGAACCAAAGACCGTACAAAGTTCGACGAAAATCCCTTCACGGCGGGGATCAACTGGAATTACACCCCAGACTCTTATGTTTACGCCAGTTATGCGGGGGGGTTCCGATATCCGGTTCTGGATGAGCTGTTCAATTTTTTTGCCAACACCATCAACACCAATCTCGAGCCGCAAACATCGACCAACTATGAGGTGGGTGTCCGCCACTATTTCACCAAGAAATTGTATGTCCACCTGAATTTCTTCCATATCAATACGAAAAACGAGATATTCTTCAATCCCGCAACCTTCTCCAACGAGAACCTGGATGGTGAAACGAGACGGGATGGGGTAGAGGTCACCGTCGGGTACAATTTCAGCACGGTCAGTCTGATGGGGACCTACACGTATCGGAATGCCCGGATCCGTAGCGGACAGTTTGACGGAAATGAGGTGCCGAACGTGCCTTCCCACCAGGCCACATTCAACGCCCTATGGAATCCCATCGAAAAGCTGGGTCTTGTTCTGAATGGCATTTATGTCGGCAAGCGGTTCTATGAAAGCGATTTTCCGAATGCTTTTCCACAGCAGGAGGACTATGTCGTCTTCAATGGCAAAATAAATTATAAATGGCAGAAGATGACCGTGTTCATGGATATCAACAACATATTCGATGAGAAGTATTCGGCCTACGGGGTTCTTGCGACGTTCCCGGTGGAACCGGCAGTTTACCCGTCACCGGAGCGGAATTTTCTCGTTGGGGTGAGATTCAATTATTGATGAAATCGGCTTCGCCGTTTTGATCCATCGTGTCATGACAACGTCGTGGAGGGGTAAACTTGGCAGGAGTGCTCTCTTTTGCCGACGTCTCCCGGCATAAGAGAATGAGCATGTTTTCACCCTTCCCCGGCGATTGTCACCTCTGGATGGGCTAATCCCGAAGGCCGAAAAGTGATCCGGCAATCTTCGGGTTAGCTTGCCCTTCCTCATACCGGTGGCACTCCTGTGCCGGGTGTCCGGCAACCGTAAGGACCGGCGTCTTCGGATGGACGTGACACACCCGGCACAGGGATGCCTTTCTCGTTGGGGTAAGGACAAGCATGGATATTCGACACATCTAACAATACACAGAAGGTGGCATTTTAATGAGCGATCTTTCGACTTTGGAGAAAATCCTCACCGACATCAACCCCAGTAGCCAAAAGTGGATGGATAGGGCCAAAAACCGCACCGCCCAGCTGCTAATGCCCCCACGGGCTCTGGGGCGGCTTCACGATATCTCCGAAAAGGTCTGCGGCATTCAGGAAACCATCACACCGGACGTGGCGCAAAAAGCCATTTTGGTGATGGCCGGAGATCACGTAGTTGTCGCCGAAGGTGTCAGTGCCTTTCCCCAGGAGGTGACCGGGGCCATGGTGAGCACCTTTCTGACCGGAGGCGCAGGGATCAACGTACTGGCCAAACAGGCAGGGGCTGACGTTTGGGTCGTAGATACGGGGATTATACCCCATCTTGTGCCGGAAGAACTGCAGAACCCGGATCGCCTGATCACTCAGAAGGTGGCCCGGGGCACCCAAAATTTTGCGACAGGCCCGGCCATGAGCCGTGAAGAGGCGGCCCGATCCATTCTTGTCGGGTTCGAGGTTGCCGAACAGGTGATCGATTCCGGAGCAAATATTCTGGGAACTGGAGATATGGGGATCGGAAATACAACACCTTCCGCCGCGATTGGTGCGGTCATCACTAGAACCGACCTGGACATCATGGTGGGCAGGGGCACGGGTGTGGACGATGCCGGACTTGAACGGAAACGCAGCACAATCCAACGTGGGATCGAAGTGAATTCGCCGGATCCGACAGACGGCCTGGATGTGCTGGCAAAAGTGGGTGGATTTGAGATTGGTGGTATTGCCGGCTGTATCTTGGCCGGGGCCTACCGCCGGAAACCGGTCGTGGTAGATGGCTTTATATCCACGGCGGGGGCGTTGATCGCCCATTCGATTTGCCCCGTTACCGCTGATTTTATGTTTGCCGGGCACATCTCGGCTGAGCCGGGCCATAGGCCCATGATGCATCATTTGGGATTGACGCCGATTCTTGATCTGGGCATGCGGCTGGGTGAAGGAACCGGCGGGGTGATGGCTATGATGGTCATCGAAAGTGCTGTAAGCATATTCCGTGATATGGCCACATTTGACGAGGCCGGAGTGCCGGGAAAAAATGGATGAAGGGTGCGCCCGTTTGCCCGTTTGGCCCGTCTGCCCGTTTGTCGGGGCGAGGCCCCTAAGCTATTGGCCATCATGTATTTGGTACTCGCTGCTAACAATATTTTGAGTTAATACCCAGTGCCCAATACCAAATACCAAGTACCAGCAAGTTCTTCGTGCGCTTCATCACTTCGTGGTGATGTTTCACTTTAGATTTATGAGGAAAGCAGGGAGCAGCTGCCGATGGCAGCAGTTAAGAAAAGAAGGCTTTCGGTTAGCTCGGCAGTGGCACCGAGCATGTCCCCGGTGATGCAGCCCATCCGCCTATGAAAGTAAAGCAGTAACAGCAGGATCGAAAGCCCGAAAACGGCGATCACGCGAAGACCTTCAGGAAAGGCCAGGAAGGCCAGCAATACAGGGATGGTTAAATAGGTGAAGGTCGAAGGCGAGTGCCGGGCCTGAAAAAATGCGTGCCCCGTGCCGTTCTCATTTCTGCCGTAGGGAAGAAACACAATTCCGAACATCATCCCTCCCCTGGCCAGTGCCGGCACCAATAGCAACATCAGGTACCGGTGCTCGCAGAGATTGGAGAGGGCGGCCCATTTAACGGTCAAACTGAAAAAAATGGCGGCCATCCCCATGACTCCGATGCGGCTATCCTTCATAATGGACAACGCCCTCCCCCTGTCGTGGTGTCCGAGCAGGCCGTCGGCCGTGTCGGCAAGACCGTCCAGGTGGAGACCTCCGGTGAGAATGGCCAGGAGCATGACATCCAATAGCGAAGCGATGGATGCCGGCCAAAAGAGACGAAACAGCAGATCCGCAGCAACGACCACGCATCCGATTAGAAGGCCGACAATCGGAAAAAAACGGATCATCGCCCTGGCATGAAACGTTCCGGACGCTCCTGCCGGAAGAATGGTTAGAAAACGTATAGCGGAAAATAATCCCGTCATGTGTCTACTTGATCCGAACCGGAATGCCGGCCACCATCCAGACCACTCTGTCGGCCAGTGCGGCGACACGCTGATTGGTCCATCCGACGGCATCCCGATAATGGCGGGCGAGTTTATTTTGCGGGACAATACCGGTACCGACTTCATTGGAAACGATGATGATCGAGCATGATGCCTGCTCCAGACTGTTCAACAGCCATCCCACATGGTCGAAGACGGGTTCCAGGGCCTCAGACTCCATGAACAGATTGCTGATCCACAGGGTCAGGCAGTCGACCAGGATAACATCGCTCGATTCACAGTTATCCAGAATGGCCTCCGGCAGTTCCAGAGGGGCTTCAAATGTCGACCACTCCGCGCCTCTCTCCGCCTGGTGTCTTGCGACCCGGTCCCGCATTTCGTCATCGAGCGGCAGGCATGTGGCCACAAACGTTTTCTGTTTGGTGGAAAACCGGCTGGCGGACTCCAAAGCATAACGGCTTTTACCGCTTCTGCACCCGCCAACGATGAATTCGATCACTTTCGGCGGCGGCAACGGAGGTTCTCCTCTATCGGAACACTATCAGGTAAAAAGAAAGCTAACTATATAGAGGGTTCGTTATGTTTTTCAATCCCTTATTTTGAGTCGACCTCGTTGCATTTTGAGCAGCGCTGGGCTAACTCTGGATATCAGGATAGAACGATTCCGCATGCCTCATAGCAGGCGCAGGAAGCGTGGTGCAGGAATTCAGATATGATTGATATTTTTCTAAGCGGCGGGCCGGTGATGTATCCCCTTCTGGCCTGCTCTGTCATCGTATTGACAGTGATTATCGAACGGCTGATGTTCTGGAATCGGATCGACCGGGAGCGGGACCGGTCCGCAGTGGATGATATTCTTGAGTTTAGCCGGAAGGGTGACTGGGAGGAGGTTCGCCGGCGCGCTGAGGCTAGCAAAGATTATATCGTCCGGATTCTGGTCAGCGGCATTCTGCACCGGAAGTTTTCCATGATCAAAGCCATGGAGGCCGCCGCAGCGGATGAGATTAAGCGGATGCGGCAGTATATGACCATCATGGACACGATGATTACAGTGGCACCGCTTCTCGGCATCTTCGGGACCGTGATCGGTATCATCACGTCTTTCGATGTGCTGGGAACCACCGGTATCGAACATCCTGAAGCGGTCACGGCCGGCATCGCCCAGGCCCTCATCACGACGGCCACGGGTCTTGGCATAGCCATTCTGACTGTTTTTCCGTTCAACTACTTCAATACCCGTGTGGAGGATGCCGCCCAGATCATTGAAAAGTATGCAACCAGCCTGGAGATCGTATACGAAAAGCGAATTAAGGAGTTACATGATGAAAATTAACAGGCGGACGCTGCAACGAACACGCATCGAAATGCTTCCGTTGATCGATATTGTCTTCCTGCTCCTGGTGTTTTTTATTTATGCCATGCTATCGATGGCTGTGCATCGGGGGCTCCCGGTGACCCTGCCGGTTTCATCCACAGCTAAAATTGATACGCATTTGATTCTTTCCGTTACGGTGAAGGCCGACAGCTCCGTGTTTGTCGACAAGGAACCGGTCCGTCTAATAGATTTATCCCGCGTGCTCAAAATCAAATCCGAGGATGCCGAAGCCCCCGGCGTCCTGTTATTTGGTGATAAGAATCTTTCCTACCAGAAGCTGTTCGAGGTCATGGATCTCATCCGAAAGGCCGGATTAACGCGGATTTCCTTACAGGCGGAAAAGGGTTCGTCAATGCCATGAAACGGTTCCTGCTCCCCGCTGCCATAGCGTTCGGTTTACACGGGCTTGTTCTTGGCATGGACCCGCAGTGGATCCCCCACGATCCGTTGAAGTGGAAACCACCGGCGCCGGTATCGATCACGCTGTCTTACATTGAGCCGGAAAAGCCCCCGGAACCGGAAGTCATCAAGACCGCCTCACCACCGACGGTAACGGAGCCAAAGCCAAAAACGGTGATTGAGCCGCCCCACCCTATCAAACAAACACGGCCAATAGAAAAGAGTACGCCGCCTCTGGTTCGGAAGGCCACAAAACCCGAGCCGTCCCCCGAACCTGAAATCGTTGTTCCTGAAGATACCACTGAAATCAGCAAGCTTACGCCGGATCCTCCCGACGAAAACACGGCCAGCGCACTAGCTGCCTTGACCCCCGCTCAGTTGCATACCGCAACGCCCGAACCGGCGCTGGTTGAAGCCCGCCCCCTGTACAGAGAAAATCCGCCTCCACGATATCCACGGATTGCCCGAAAGAGAGGTTACCAGGGTACGGTCGTCCTGGAAGTGCTGGTGGCTCGAGAGGGAGATGTGGAAGATTTGAAGATTTACCAATCCAGCGGTTATAAGGCGCTGGACAGGGCAGCGCTGACTTCGGTGCGGCATTGGATCTTCACGCCGGGGCGACGCGGAGATGTTGTCGTCGACATGTGGGTGAGGGTGCCCATCGCCTTCCGGTTGACTGAATGAAAACAATAGATTCTATTTTTTCCCGAACACCTTTCGTAGTATTTCCGTCACTCTCGCCTGGGGATCTTTCCGTAACTTTCGCTCCTCAGCCGCCAGCATGAAAAAGAGGCCGTCCAGGGCCTTTCCGGTGACATATTGATCCAGGTCGAAACGAAATTGATCGGCGAAAGGGATCGTTTTCATCTTTTTATCAAGGTCTTGGTAGATCCGGGTGACCCCGATGTCAGCCATGGCATCGTGCACAATCGGGGTAAAGGCGGCGGTCAGCCGATCACCGGTTTTATTCCTGAAGTAGAGAGTGGCCTCATTGTCCCGGCCTTCCAGAATCTGTTTTGCATCGGTGATGGTCATTTTTGTGATGGCATCCCAGAAAATATCCCTCGCATGGGGGGCCGCCCGTTCCGCTGCCCGGTTCATGCTCAATAGAAACGCATCCACCTGTCCGCCCATGCCCACGGTTCGGAGAAATTTCTCCAATTGCGCGACGTTGTCCGGAAGCGGAATTTTAATGTCCGGATTCTTGAAATAGCCATCCAGGACAGAGACCAGATCCACGGCTTTCCCGGTTCCCACGCGGAGCGCCTCTTTCAATCCATTGATGATATCTTCTTCCGACAATCCCTGCTTGAGAAACATCTCCTGGACATTCTTCAGAAACTTATCGAATTGTGCATGGGCCGGCGATCCGACCAAAATACCGCTGAGCAAGATCAGATAGATGAACGTCCTGGGTTTGAACATCATTCGGGACTCCCTTTCGAAACGCAAATCCGAAATCTTCAATTTAGAAAAATAAACCGACGGGTTCCACGACAGACGTATCTTACGTTTGGAAGCTATTCGATGAACAAGGCGAGCTTATGCATCCTCGGCAGACTCCATGAATGGCGAGAAACCCTGTTCCATCAGATTTTGGATGGGTAAAAATCGCGGTTCTGGAAAAACCCCCCATTCGAACCATCGCCAGCGTTCACACTTATCAGGCTCGCGGACTTCAGGCGCTCCGGACCGACTGTCCGAAACCACAAAGAGCGTGACATAGTGCTTTTCTTCCGGTTCGAAAACATCATTGGTGAATGTGCCGTAACGGATATTGGTAATCTCCAGCCCGGTCTCTTCGCGGACTTCCCGTCTGGCACATGCCTCGATCGACTCGTTAAATTCCAGATGCCCTCCCGGAAATGCCCAAGTACCCTCCCCGTGGGCGTTGCGACGTTTCCCCAGAAGCACTTTTTGATCTCTGCAAACGATTACGGCCACACCAACCAGGGGCTGTTCTATAGAATTTGAAGATTCCGGCATTATCTATGGTCCCTATTTAAATGCGGGGGGATTGGAGGTTTCAAATTCGAATCTCGAAATAAGAAATCCGAAACAAGCACGAAAAATATAATTCAAAAGACCTGAATCATGAAGGTCCCGACCGTTTACGAATTTAGGTCATTCGAATTTCGTATTTGTTTCGAATTTCGATATTCGGATTTCGGTATTCGGATTTCGGTATTCATTTGGTTAGAAGTGGTTTCAAAACATTCAATCAGGTCCAAGACCACGGCGGGCTGGAGGGTTCAACCGGAGGAATATATGCAATATTTCGAGGCTTGAACCCTTCGGCCCAACAAAGGTATTGGGCATTAGGGGATGTTTTGAAACCACTTCTAAGAATGCATAAGCTTGGATATCTTCATAATCTGCTCATTCATGGAATCCAGCCGTGTAATGAGCAGTTCAATGAAATAATTCTTGATTTTGTCCCGGACCTGGTGGTTGACTTTCTCGAAGAAATCACTGTCCATTTTGATGACCGTTACCTCCCCATTGGCCACCACATCGCTCGATCTCGGCTTCTTGCTGAAAAAAGACATCTCCCCGAAAATTTCTCCCGGCCCGAGCTTCGCCAGCCGTATTTTGATATTGTTCGCTGTACGGGTAATCAGAACCGTGCCCTCGATCATCAGATACAGAGAAGGAGAATTTTCCCCTTTGGCCAGGACAATCTCTCCTTTGTTATACTTCTGCAGGGAGTGATTGATGTGCGCGAATTCATCGATTTCGTTTTCACTGAAGTGCTCGAACATCGGTAGTTCGGCGAGCATCTCATTGATCCCCATTTGTCAATCCTTTCCTCGTCTGTCACCACCGTCAGGGAACTCCTGTCCGGTATTCACCGATTCTTCCACTCAGGCGTCTTCTTGTTCAGAAAAGACTTAATTCCCGTCTGGGCATCCTCAGCCGTGTTGTTCATAACCATGGTTTGGGTGGCAAACCGCACCGCCTGATCGTCTGGCATATCGATCTGCGCATAAAATGCATGTTTACCGATCCCAATGACGAAACTGCTGGCCTCGGCAATCTGTCGGGCAAGGGCGTCCGTCTCGGCAGCCAGGTTCTCCGGAGAGACAACCCGATTCACGAGCCCAAGGGATTTGGCCTCCTCAGCGGAAAAGTAACGGCCGGTGAGCAGCATTTCCATGGCCGCCTTACGACCGATCGCCCGGGTAATGGCGGTCATCGGGGTGGTGCAGAATAAACCGATTTTGACGCCCGGAGTGGCAAATCGGGCCCCTTCTTCAGCGACCGCCAAATCGCACCATGCAACCAACTGGCATCCGGCGGCCGTGGCAATCCCCTGAACCTGTGCGATTACCGGTTGAGGGATATCATGGATCAGCTGCATCATCCGGGAGCACTGATCGAAAACCTCCTTGTACTCCTTCATCCCTCCATCGACCATTTCCGTCAGGTTGTGCCCGGCGCAAAAATGCTTTCCTGCTGCGTTGATTACCAACACCTTCACGGCATCGTCCGCAGCCGTCTCTTGAAGAGCGTGGATCATCTCGCCGATCATGGCCTTGGAGAGGGCGTTGATTTTTCTGGGGTTATTTAGGGTCAGATACCCAATGGGCCCGTCTGTAGCAGATATGATCTCGTTATAGGACATAGGAGGACGCCTCCGAACCCTCATGTTTCAGGAGATGTGGCCTAGCAACCGGTGTTTCAGCACAGCTCCGAAACCGCTGAACCGTTTTACTCCGTTTTAGATGGATTGATAATTCTATCATTTATCCGATGTATAAGCAATAATGGCGCCGGTAACGCCTCGGAGGGAGGGCGCCGCTCGGAAGTCACGAAAATCGTTTGGCCTTCATGCCCGAGACACAATGCCTCCGCCTGTTTCAGCTTGGGCAGCTTTAGCATTAGCGGCGATCTGGAAAATGCCGTCTCCCATCGTTCCGAGGGCGCTCGTTCATACAGATAGGCGTGATTGTATGTCAGAATGACCGCGATCTGTCCCGGGGAATCGATATCCATGGCCGTTGGTTGAGAGCGAAATCGTCCGAAAATCGGATCTTCCAGCAAGTCCTCTTCAGACGGGATTGGGATGTTGGATATCTCTACCAGAAAACGGGCGGTAAGTTTTGATATTTCGTCCTTCGGCCACAGGGGCAATGCATACAGCCTCGGAAGCGGGTCACGCTTACTCAACAGGAGGATCCGGTCCAAGGAAAGGTCCACCGCAACCGCCTCGCAATCACGCGGCCCATCTTCGTAGACAAATCGAATACGTCGGAGAAGGGGTAGTTCAGTTCGGGATGGTGCCTGTTTCCGGGGTAGAATCGGCTCTTTGACGATATATAAATCAGACTCCTGCCGTTTGGCGCGGTTATCGCCAACATCAGCAATCATCAGGTACGCATTTCCGCCGATGGAAAAGGATGCAAGATCTTCCCAATCCCGGTTCCGGACCCCTTTGACATGGAAAACACCGTAAGTCTCCCCATCCAGGCCGATCGCATACAACCGGGGCCCATTTCCGCTGTCGTTGGCCACCCATAGAATATCCGGTCTGCGGCGGGAAGCGGTCATTCCGCTCACTTCTCTAAGTTCCGGGTTTGTTAGTTTCCCGATTTGTAGCGCTTCCGAGTATTGGCGATGTGGCTGGGTTTCCAGCACCTTCCTGTCGTCAGCCGTTGCGAAGGGTAGTGCGGCCACGAAAACAACAGCCGTCAAAATGAACCGCTTCATTCCCCGTTCCCCTTTAAAATACCTATCATGGTCTTGGCATCGATATTGCCACCGCTAACGATGACCGCCGTTCTCCCGGAAGGACGCACCGAACCGCAGAGCAAGGCAGCCAGTCCGAGGGCGCCGGAGGGTTCGACCACGATCTTCATCCGGTAGAAAAAAACCGCACCGCATCCACGATAGCCTTTTCGGGTACGGTGGCCATTGCGTCGACATGCTGCAGGACCAGCGGAAAGGTAAGGTTGCCAAGGGAAGGGGTTCGGGTCCCATCGGCGATGGTCGGAGGGTTGTGGACGGTGTGGAGTGTTCCGGAATAAAAGGACCGGGTGGCGTCATCGGCGATCTCCGGCTCGATGCCGATCACCTGACAATTGGGGTCCAGTGTCTTCGCCGCAATCGCCGATCCACTCAAAAGACTACCGCCGCCGCAGGGGACAAGAAGCTGATCCACATGTCCGATGCGCTCCATGAGCTCCAGTGCGGCGGTTCCCTGGCCGGCAATGACATCCGGATGGTCGTACGGGGGAATCAGGGTGTAACCGTGCTCGGATTGAAGCTCCCGGGCGATCTGATCCCTGGAAGACACCACCGGATCATATTCCACAACCCGGGCGCCATAGGATGCGGTGGCCGACCGTTTGATGGTGGGTGCATTTGACGGCATGACGACAACGGTTTGAATGCCGAGAATCCGTCCAACCAATGCCACCGCTTGTGCATGGTTTCCGGAGGAGTAGGTGACGATGCCCCGTTTTCGGTCCGGATCAGACAAATTCGAGGCGGCCACAAATGCGCCGCGGAATTTGAATGCCCCGATGCGCTGAAAATTTTCGCACTTAAAAAAAATGCCCGCTCCGAATTGACGATTCAAGGTACGGGAGGTGAGGACAGGGGTTACATGGGCCTGACCCGTCAAAAGTGCTGCAGCCGCCTTTATCGATTTGATTGTCTGCTCGGGCCGCTGATCCGGTTCAGTCATCATTAAGGGAGTCCTGTTCAAAATCTAATTCAAAATACTGCGCCGTTGGGATCGGATTGAGACGGTACGCCGAGATCTGTTGAAATCCAAGGCTCCGATACAATGTGATCGCTTCCCTCATGGACTCAACGGTATCGAGCCGCATGGCGCGGTACCCCATTTGCCTGGCGGCCTGAACACTGGCTTGGGCCAGGAGCCGTCCAACCTGAAGTCCTCTGGCGTCCGGCTCTACATACAGGCGTTTCATCTCACAGATGTCGTTTTCAAAGGGTCTTACTCCCACGCATCCAACGGGATGACCATCGACTTCCGCCAGAAGAAGTGTTCCGCCCGGGGGCGCATAGTCGCCAGGCAGAGCATCCAACTCCTGATCGAAATCCTGGAAATCAAGATTAAAATCCAACGCATCGGCGTATTTCTTAAAAAGGAAACGGACTGCCTCGACATGCTCCGGACAATCCGCTGGAAATATACGAAAATTTTCAAGCAACCCAGTTTTCGGATTAGAAATCATGCCCTCATCGTTACACTCGTGCCAACAGTGCCACTCCCTGCGACGGGGGAAGGGAGCCCTGCATTGATTCCGGAGCACCTCAAGCGGTGTTATCAGGTACCGGGGCGAAAGAGACTCAGCGTGAACGGCTTCCCAAAGCGCTGGATCAGGTTTGAGGGCAAGGCGTCCTGCGGATTACAAGCGGAGCGTACATGCGAGTACGTGAGCATTGGGATTCGCGGGACAACACCGCCATCAGCCCTGAGACGGTGCTTTGGGAACCCGTTCAGATGAGTTCATTGATCCGCCTCAGCCGGTCGGCAATCACCTGCATGAGTTGCAAAGAAAATCTGGGAGATTTTTGAACCATACGCAGAAAAAGGGCCTCGTTGATCGGTAACAGCTTGCTGGGGGTGACGGCCACGGCGTCGGCGCTGCGCTTCTCACTGCCAAGAAGGGCCATCTCACCGAAAATACCCCCTTTTTTTACAGATTCAACGGTGTTCCCTCGGATTTGGATATCGACACGCCCTTCTGCCACAATAAACATGGTCTCCCCAGGGTCACCTGCCCGAAAGATGCTGTCCCCCGCAGCGAACTCTTTCAATCCGGATTCATACTCGTAAGGATCCATTTTCACTCCTTCCTAGAAAAGTAAACCACCCAGGAACGCCCCACCGGGTTTGCCGGCATCGGGTCAGCCTTCGCGGGGTGAGCGCGTCAATTCCACCGGCACATGTATCGATCCCATCAGATCGCCGCAGCGATTTTTTCGCTCACCGCTTTGATTTGCTCCATGTCACCGGGAATCATCTCCCATGCCGTCATGGTTAACTCCGGATCGTCTGCTTTGCGAGGTATCAGATGAAAATGGTAGTGCATGACCACCTGATTGACGGCCCGTCCGTTCAGCTGGAGGCAGGCCACACCGGCCGGGTCTAAGGCCTGGCGGATGCCGGCGGCGATCTTTTTGGAAGCTCGGTGAATGGCGGCCAAGTCATCATCGGAAATATCCCAAATATTCTCCGCATGGGCTTTTGGAATAATCAGGGTATGGCCTTCAAGTATCGGGTTGATATCCGCAAAGGCAAAGACTCTGTCATCTTCATACACCTTGAAGCTGGGGATTTCACCTCGTACAATCTTACAAAAGATACAGTCGTCCATACGCTCCTCCTTTCCGCCCGGCATGGCCGGGACAACATACTGGTCTCAGCAGTTTTATAACCCAACGGGATATTTGTCAAAAATAATAAAATCGCTCCGCGATTTTATTATGAACAGACATCGGTTACGCCGGTCATGGCAGGAGATAACGGACCTGGCCTCGATCAACGAAATAGCAAATCCTGCCTAATCGAATATAGGAAATAGACGGCCGAACAGGCTAACAGATTAACGGGCCAACCCTTCGACTCGCTTCGCTCGCTCAGGACAGGCGGGCAAACGAAAATAGCCTAACAACAAATCGCCATCAATTGTTTAATCACAGACCTTCAGAGAAACAGGAGCGCATAGTTACTGACATTTGTCGGCGTCGGATTTACAGTCATTCTCTAACTGCCGCTCAGCCAGGCGGCGCTCTCGCCGATTGATCGCCATGCGATGGCGGCGGATGGCGTCTGCCGTTGTCGGCTCATATGCGGGGACCCGGATCGGGCGACCATCGCCATCCAGGGCCACAAACGTCAGATAGGCCGACGCGACATGCCGTATGACCCCAGTTTTCAAATCCTCCGCTTCCGCCCGAACGCCGATCTCCATAGAGGTATTGCCCACCAGGTTCATACTGGCCTTTAATGTGAGTAAGTTACCGATGAACACCGGGTGGTGGAATTCCAACCGGTCGATGGACGCCGTAACCACATTGGAACGCGCGTGACGCTGGGCCACAACGCCGCCGGCACTGTCGATGCGCTTCATGATCACACCGCCGTGGACATTCCCTGAGGGATTGGCGTCCTGGGGAAGCATCAAGGAGGAAAATGTGATCTCAGAGGGCTCGCAATCTTTCTCACTCATCAAGGTTCCTTCACGTATTCATTCTATTCTTCCGGGGAGATGAGAAGTTGTCCCAATCGCTCGCTTAAAAAAATGATGGATTCAATATCCAAGTGTTCCACGATCGTCTCATCAAACAACAGTTTGACATTCGCATCGAAACCCTCTTCCGGGTCTGCATCCCAGAATAGAAGCAGCAACGGAATTCGAGGCAATGGCCGGAAATACATCACGACATCTGCGGAAGGCCCCGATTGTTGAAAGTTGATTCCTCCAATGGCAATCCCTGCAGCATTCAGCTCGTCGCAGTACCCGGAGAATCGCTCAATAAGAGGAGTTTCCACATACTCCTTCATGGATTTTATCTTGGAAATGGTATTGGGGATTTCTTCGAGTGCCTTCCATTCTCCGGTAGGCTCTCTTCGTCCCCCCTGGGCCATATGGTTGTACAAAAAGACCTGCTCCCAGCGATTCAACTCGGATCCATCGTCATGTTCAACACCGTCTTCGAATATGTTGATAGCATCTCTGAAATAAGGAAGCCGCAAATGGGTCCGATCGCCGTCGTTATGGAGGCTGCCGCCAATCCGTTCCGGCAGATCCTCCAGATTCATGGACGCCGCCCTTTCCTTGGCCCACTCGAGAGCCTCTTTCGACATATCCTTTTTGAGCCATTTGCCCTCAGCCTGCTGGTCTTCCAATCGGCGTCGGTAGGTATTCATGAGATCCGGAGAGATATGCGGACAGTTGCCCAGGGGGAGTTTCTCGGAGACCACCATGCTTGCAAACGCCAGGCATGTGGGAAAGCCGCACTCTCCGCAGTTGGTTTTGGGTAACACCTTTTGATAGAGATCCACGATGGATACGGACATGTCACCTCCCAAATAAAATCGATTCTCGATTTTATGAAAATTTATGACTCGTGTGCCCTCGTCTATACAGGGCAGAAATAAATCATGCAATCGTCAAGCAACGGTACCCACATAGAGCATTAATCGCAGACCACCATGAAGCAGCCGGTGGGTCGATTGGATGCCGGAAAATTGTTTCGGCATGGCGCCAGGGGGCGCGATGATGGCAAATCGCCAATCCTTGAAATCACGGGTCAGTTTTTCACAAAGGGCTGCATACTGCTCCGGACTCCGCCGGGCGGCTCCCATTCGCCTCACATAGGGCGGATTAAGTATCACCAGCCCCCTTTTTCCCACCAACGGTTGAGGTGGGAGACTGAAAAAATCGGCCTGCTCGACATGCACGGCAGTATCGAGATCGTGGGCAATAACGCATTTTCGAAGCGCACGAATCGCAGTTTCCTCCCGGTCAAAGGTAAAAATAGAGGTCCCCGATGCCTTGCTGAAATTCTTATCGGCCTCCCTTCGGATGTGGATCCACTGCCCGGATCGAAACGCGGGCCAATTCATAAAAGCAAAGTCTCGATACCATCCGGCGGGAATGGAACGAACCTTCATCGCCGCTTCCAAAGCGAAGGTTCCACTTCCGCACATCGGATCGACGAGGGTCTCCCCCGCCTTGTACCCTGCCCGGATCAAAACTCCGGCAGCCAATGTCTCCCGGATGGGCGCACGACTGGGATGAGACTTTATCCCCCGCTTAAATAAAAGCTCCCCACTGCTGTCGACAGAAATATGGAACGTATCGGCAACGGCGCGAATGAATATCGAGATCGGGGATCCAGGGGTCTGGTCGACGGATTCCGAAGGGCCGAAGGTGTTGGCGAGACGGTGCCGGATTCCAGTTTCGAATCGCTCGCGAACTGCCCTGGAATGGTACAGGCGTGACCGGCGACAGGTCACCCGGAGCCGTAGCGGGCTGCCCGGCCAGAGATACAGCTCCCACGGGAACCGACTGATGTGTCGTTCCATGCCGTGGAACTCGGTAGCTTTGAAATGCCCAATTCGCATCAGTATGCGACTGGCGGTTCGAAGATGCAGATTGGCCTTGTAACAGTCCGGCAGGCGCCCCTTGAACTCTACCCCCCCTGCCGTCACCGCCGCAGTTGAAATTTCCAGGGGAGGCCGTCGGAGTTCCTCCAGACAAAGCGGCGCCAGGCCGGGTGCGGTGACGACATAGAATGTTTGAGTGGGACCGATGACATGGCGCTTGATGCGCTTTTCAAAAGGATGCGGCGATTCCATTGCTGTTAGATCCGATTTCAATCAAATAGTCGGGCTACTGGACGACCCGCGATGGTAGGTACCTTTTAATTGCGAAATTCGAAACAAACCTAAGTTTCCAAATGACAAAAAATCAAAACGAAGCGGTTAGTGACGTCTGGTTTAAGTGTTTTAGCAGCCGGAGAGTTTTCGCAAAAAATAGTGTTATCCCTGACTCGATCTGTGGTTCGACAAGCTCACCACCCTGAGCAACATCGAAGGGGAATTCGAGGCTTTTAAAAACGTAAAATTCTGGATGCCGGCCTGCGTCGGCATGACGCAATAAACACCATGACTTCTTGAAGTATTTGGAATTTTTCTTTTTCGAATTTGTTTCGAGTTTCGAGATTCGTGCTTCGAATTTTGTGATGCCGAAAAGACACGTAAAGATGCACGTTGAGGCACCCTAAAAGGATTAAGCTTGCTTCTTCGCCCTGATCAATGCGGGTGCTTTCTCGTCGAACTCCTGCTTGAGCTTGAGCACTATAATCGATGCAATCACCAGAACCGCCCCGAGGATCTGAAGCGGCTCCATAATCTCATTGAGAAAGAGGTAGGACAAAAGACCGGCGGTGATTGGTTCCAGGGTGGCGGTGATACTGGCTCGGGTGGAGCGGATCAGGTTGACACCCTCCAGGTAAAGGCCAAAGGGCGCGAGAGTGCCCATGATTCCGATATAGATGATCCACCCCCATTGCGCCGGGCGATATGCGTGCAAAAATCCCTCCAGAGGTGGATGCAGGATGTTCCAGATCAGGGCGGCGAAAAGCATCCCATAACAGATAACGGTCCATGGATTGTACCGCCGCATGCCGTATTCGCCGTGGATCGAGTACCAGGCGAAGGTGACACCGGACAACACGCCGCTGATGATGCCGGCCAGATTCATGCTGACAATGTTTAGGTCATAGGCGCGTACCACCAGACAACACCCGGTAAAAGAACCGATCAATGCCAGCAACGTCCATCGGTTCAGGCGATCCTTGAAAAACAACACCGCGTGGATCGCAATGAAACTTGGCGCCAGGTATTGGAGTAAAATCGCGGCGGCCACATGAATTCGACTGATGGCAAACATATATGTGAATTGGACGGCGGCCAAGCCGACGGTCCCGAACAGAATAAAGTACGGTATGTCTGATTTGTCGATCATGAGCAGGGACCGATTTCGCACCAGGCACCAGAGAAACAGACTTGCAGAGGCAATGGTCAAGCGGATTTGCACGAGTTGAAACGGTGTGATGCCGCTATTGAAGAGATACTTGGCCGAAGAGCCGGACACCGCCCATAACAGTGCCGCCAGAATGACGTACAGGTATCCTCTTCGGGTCGACGGTAGAGTGGTGTTCATAGTGTTATTGATGTCATAATCGAGTTATGACAAAGTTCAGGTAAAGAAGTCGTTTTTGTTACCAATAGAAACTAGGTTTGTAAATCAATTATGGATCGCTTCCCGATTAATTTCAGGTTTTGATGACAAACCGCTGTTTATCGCTCTTGCGTCGATATGAAAATAGAGGGTTCAAGGGGCCAAGGATTCAAGGATTCAAGTGAAATGCTATATAATTATAAATAGTTGACCGTCTGAAAAAAATCATTCCAACTCTGCTAAAAAATATTGGGTTATGGAAGAAGGCAACCGCTGATCCCATTAGGATGCGTTATACCTCTTATGACTCCGTTTGTGAATTGGAAGCCCGGATAGTATCAGCAGAGGATTTAGATTTCATTGAAACTGGTGGGTTAGATGGGGGAACAAGAGATATAGCAAAGATCGAAAGAATGCTTAAAGCACTCATTAAATCGTTAAAAACAAACCCTTGAATCCTTGGCCCCTTGACTCCTTGAGCCCTCTTCTCCAACTCATTTGGAGAAGAACCTCATTTATGCCATGACCTCGGTGCACATTGAAAAAAGCGAGTATTCGGATCCCCACCTGAGGGAAATTTTGTTCCATATGCTGGAGGCCTGCGCCGGGACTGCTGTTGCTCCGGGCGCACGTGTGCTAATTAAACCGAACCTGTTGATGCCGGCAAAACCGGCTCAAGCAATCCTGACCCACCCGTCGGTGGTCCGATTCACCGTGGAATGGGTGCTTGAGAAGGGAGGCCGGCCGCTGGTAGCGGACAGCCCGGCCATCGGCTCCTTCGACAAGATCCTAAAGAACGGCGGTTACGCCTATGCGCTGTCCGGATTGACTGTCCCCTGCCGGCCGTTTCGCGAGTCGACCCTTGTGAACATCGGAAAACCCTTTCACCGCATCGAGTTGGCCAAAGAAGCCATCGAGGCGGACATGGTCATCAACCTGGCTAAATTAAAGACCCACACCCATATGCTCATGACTCTCGGAGTCAAAAACATGTTTGGCTGCGTGGTGGCGCTCAAAAAACCGGAGTGGCACCTTCGGAGCGGGGTGGATCGGGATCTGTTTGCCCGGTTGTTGGTCCAGATTCACCGCTCGATCGCCCCGAGCGTGACCCTTGTTGACGGCATTCTGGGGCTCCAGGGTCAGGGCCCCGGGAAAAGCGGTAATCCGAGACACCTCGGAATTTTGATCGGCAGCACGAGTGCCCCCGCAGCCGATGCGACCATCTGCCGCATGCTGGGTTTTTCTCCGGACCGACTGCCCACCCACCGTGCGGCAGAAAGCCTTGGCGTCTTGCCCGGAGACATCTCGGTGATGGGCGATCCGGACCCCATCATCGGATTCGATTTGCCGACCTTAAGCCGTCTGACCTTCGGCCCGAAACCGTTACAGGGGCTGATCCGCAAACACTTGACCCAACGTCCCATGGTGAGGAACGGCCGCTGCGTCCGCTGCGGCGAATGTGTCTCCTATTGCCCCGCAGAGGCAGTCACCATGGGCGATCCCACGGTGATCTTCGATTATGATCGGTGCATCCGGTGTTACTGTTGTGTTGAACTCTGTCCCCATGGCGCACTACATGCCGCCGACACCCGACCGGGCAGGATCATGAAACGGCTGTCTCGAGTCCTGTCTCAAAGAGAGATTTGATATTCGAAGGGGTTTCGTCTACTGTAAATACCTCACCTCGCTGTTCATGTGACGCCTGAGTGAATACAATGTTGACCGAAAAACATGGAGGAGGTTCTGAATGATCAACAAGGCCATACTGATCGGAAGACTGGGAAGGGACCCTGAAGTAAGATACACGGCCAATGGTACGGCTGTGGCCAATTTTACCGTGGCCACCTCCGAACGATGGAAAGATAAGAACTCCGGTGACATGCAGGAACGAACCGAATGGCATCGCATTGTGGCCTTCGGCCGCCTGGGGGAGATCTGCGGCGAATACCTCTCCAAAGGCCGTCAGGTATACGTCGAAGGCCGCCTTCAAACGCGATCCTGGGAACAGGATGGAGTGAAGCGGTATACTACGGAGATTGTGGCAAACGAAATGAAGATGCTCGGCAGCAAGGGCTCGGCTGGAGATTTTTCGCAAGCCCCGTCAAAACCCGGATCGGATTATCCTGAACCGCCCTACATGGACAGCCAGGATGACGACATCCCCTTTTAGTTGACAGCACCGGCGGCGGGCCTTCCGGGGGCACGATTCCTTATAGATAGGTGGGTGTATAGTTAATGGCGGCAATTTTGCCGTAGCGAGTCAGGACTTTTCGGATTCTTCTTCTATCTTTTTGGGATCTTCGCTCTCGACTTCATGGGTCGCTTTCTTGAAATTTTTAATGCCCTTTCCAATTCCAGCTCCGATTTCCGGGAGCTTGCCGGCACCAAAAATGATCAGGATAATGACCAGGATGATAATCAGTTCCGGCATTCCTATTCCAAACATTCACGCCTCCTAAGGATCGGGTGTAGTAGACTTCAATTCATCGAGAAGCTGGACAAATTCTTTGGATTTGATGTAGCGATCGATGGTACTTTGGTAATCTATCCATTTCCCCCACGCTTCCACCCAGGTTTCGTTATGCCAGTAACGATCCGAATCGATTCGGCCTTTCAAATATTCAATATAATCGACATATTCTTCTGAGCAAACGCCACAAAACCGGTAAGAAATCCTCAAGTGTTGGGGATGGTTCGTCGAATCGTCCTCACCGTCAATGGGTCCCCCGCATTTGATGCATTTGGAGGCACAATGGGAGCATTGAAACATCTGCCGCACGGTTGCGATCTTCCGTTTTTGATCAGCCAAACGCTTGTCGTCGTCTGCCTGCTGCCGCCTGTTGTTAAGAGAAATGATATCCGCCATGAGTGCCTCCAATGCGTCCCGCTTGTTTACCGAATGCGCAAAACATCGTTATCTGCGGGAAACCGAGGCTGAAATATAGCACCGGCCCCAAATGGTGTCAACTTTGTGGAAGGCCGACCGGAAACTTGATCAGGACGTTCCTCCGTGGTAATTGTCGCGGATCTAACCAACCCGATGAAAGGATGTTCATTCATTATGGAAACAACTATGGCGCCGGAATGTCTGCCCCTGCTCATCGGCAGTCTTCCCATGACCGATCATCAAACGGCCCTTGACCTGGTTCTCGATCACACACCCGATGTTCCATTGTGGGTCCAGCTTCCCTCGAGGCCCATGGAAAATATGCTGGCCCAATTTATGCCGGGAATGCCGGGAGTCCAAACCAGCGAGGAAAGGCTCTACGTAGATACCGCCGGAGCCGATTTCGATCCGTCACTTCTGGCCTTTTATGAAGATTACATGGGGGTCATCGACGGCACGCTGAATCTGGAATCCAGCCGCTTTGCCATGGGGTCTGCGGAAGCCGAGGGTTTTTTTGTCTTCCTGGAAAGCGTCGAGGCGTTTCCGCAACCGCCTGTTGCCGTCAAAGGACAGATTACCGGTCCTGTGACCCAGACCACCAGTGTTAGCGATCAGGACAAGCGGGCGATCTTCTACGACGACCGATTGCGCGATGCGGCGGTTAAATTGCTTGCCATGAAAGCCCGCTGGCAGGTTCGCCGCTTATCCCGGTTCGGCTGCCCGGTGATTCTCTTTTTGGATGAACCGGCCCTGGCCGGGTATGGTACTTCCGAGTTCACCAGTATCTCCAAAGAAGATGTCACGACCATCCTTTCGGAGGTCATCGAAGGGGTTCATGCCGAGGGCGGTCTTGCCGGGATTCATGTCTGTGCAAATACCGATTGGTCCCTGGTGCTGGATTCCCCTGTGGAGATCGTCAATTTTGATGCGTACGCCTATTTTGACAAATTTATTCTCTATGCGGACCCGCTGGTAAGGTTCATGGCGTCCGGCGGAATTATCGCCTGGGGCATCATTCCGACATCCGACCCCGAGGATATTGATCGTGAGACACCCGACAGCCTGGTGGCCCAGTGGGAGGAGAAGGTCGACCGGTTGGTCGATCTCGGAGTGGATCGGGACCTTATCCGGCGTCAGTCGTTTATCACACCGAGCTGCGGCACGGGATCCATCGATCTTGACCATGCCAAGCGAGTGCTTACGTTGACCCGCGAAGTTTCACGACGGTTGAGAACGGATGGTTAACACTGGCATCTCAAGTTGCATCATGGTTTTTGAGTGCAACGGCTGGAAATTCTCAATGAATCAGTTTGATAGAATAGGAGTCAAGGAGTCGAGGATTCAAGGAGCCGAATGGAATAATAAAAAACTGCTAAGCGATACAAGATGAAATCATTAGACGCCAAATACCTGGACCCTTGACCCCTTGGATCCCTGGTCGCCACCGGCGCCGCCGTGGGCGGATACACCTTGGACCCTTTTCTCCAACCCCGTTGGAGAAGAATCTTCAGAAAGAGGTAATGAATGAAGGATCACGCAAAACCCCAATTTACGGGTGCCACCCGTTATGTACTGGATGAAGAACTGGCCGGGATCGTCAACATTTCCATGACCCTGGAAATGCCATTGCTGCTGAAGGGCGAACCCGGAACGGGAAAAACCATGCTGGCACATGCGATTGCTGAAAATCTGAGCATGCCGCTGATCGTACTGAATGTGAAGTCGAGCATGAAACTGGTCGATGCGCTGTATCAGTACGACACCCTTACCCGTCTCAATGACAGTCGATTCGGTGATTCGAACCGGGACGTCAGCAACATCGAAGACTACATCAAAATGGGTAAAATCGGGCAGGCGTTCCGGGCGGAGCGACGCACCGTACTTTTGATTGACGAAATCGACAAAGCCGACACCGATTTTCAGGACGACATGCTCGATGTGCTGGATCAAATGGAGTTTGACATCATCGAGATCGATAAGACCATTAAGGCTGAACAGCGGCCGGTCATTATCATTACCTCCAACGCCAAGAAGGATCTTTCGGATCAATTTCTCGGGCGATGCAACTTTCACCATATTGCGTTTCCGGATCCCAAGATGATGCGCAATATTATCCGGGTACATTTTCCGGATATCGATTCGGAACTGATGGAAAATTCAATCACCACCTTCTACCGGCTGCGGGAAGTGGACGCCATTGAGAAAAAACCGGCGACACGGGAATTGATCAACTGGATCCGGGCCTTGAAGGCCGACCCGGATTTTCGCCCCAAAAACCTTCCCAAAGGTGAGATCCCGTACCTGGGTGTCCTGTTTAAAAAAAGTCAGGATTACGAGCGGGCGGCAAAGACGGTAAATCGACGGCGAATGTTTTAAACCGGGTATTAGGTATTGGGTACTCGGTATTCGGTACTCGGCTCTGACCGGGTTGTTAGCAGCGAATACCCAATACCAAATCACCAATACCAGCAAAGCAGATTATGTTCATCGAATTTTTCTACAAACTCCGAGACCAGGGGATTCCGGTAAGCCCCACGTCTTTCTTGATGCTGCACAAGGCGCTGCACATCGGTGCCATCAATTCCCTCCACGATTTTTACACCGCATCCCGAGCGATCCTGATTAAAAGTGAACGTTACTTCGACCTTTTCGACCAGGTCTTCGCCCATCATTTTGAAGGGGCCGAACTCCCCGAAGCAGAGGCGTTTGAACTCGATGAAGTGGCCAGGGCCCTGCTCGAAGAATGGTTGCGGGATCCGGAGATGGTAGCCCAGGCCCTGGGAGCCGATCCTTCCGAACTTAGCCGGTATAGCCCGGAAGAGTTGATCGACTATTTCAAGGAGCGGCTGAAAGAACAGGATGGACGCCATGCCGGCGGCAGCAAATGGATTGGCACCGGAGGAACGTCACCCGTGGGACATTCCGGCTATCACCCCGGCGGAATGCGGGTGGGCGGTGTCTCCCGAAACAAGTCGGCGGTGAAAGTAGCCATGGATCGGCGTTATAAGGACTACTCTCGATCCGGACCGCTGACCCAGGCGTTGATCGGAGAAGCGTTAAAACGGCTCCGCAATCTGAGACCGGTGGGACCCAAGGATCAGATCAACATTGATGCCACGATTTACCGGACCATGAAAAACGGCGGCGAAATCGAAATTGTTTTTGATCGGAGTCTAAAAGATCGGCTTAAGGTCGTTTTGGCCATCGACAATGGCGGCTGGTCCATGGATCCCTACATCCCGGTGGTCCAAACACTGTTTGATTACGCCAGGGCACAGTTCAAGGAAATAAAAACGTATTTCTTCCATAACACGATCTACGACCAGCTATGGTCTGACCCGGCGCGGTATCGAAAACCCCAGAAGGTCGACAGATTCACCCGATTCGATCCGGAGACGCGATTCATCATCGTAGGGGATGCCAGCATGGCCCCTTACGAATTGATGGCGACAGACGGTTCCATCCATATCGAAGAGCGCAGCGGCAAGCCGAGCATCGAACGGCTGCGTTACATCGCCGACACGTTTCCCCACTCCGTCTGGCTCAATCCCGTCCCCCGACGGATGTGGGACTATACACGGACCATTTCCATCATCAAACAGATATTCGCCATGTTCGAGTTGACCCTCGACGGCCTGGATCTGGCCATTACCCATCTGATGGCAAAAAATTGAAATGGGTATCGGGTATTCGGTACTGGGTACTCGGAATTCGGTACTGATTGATGGAAATCGGAAATCGAATCATTAACTTAGCAGCAAGTACCAAATACCAAATATCCAATACCCAACACCTAATACCTAATACCTGATACCCAGTACCCAATACCATGAGAATGTTCGACAGCCACTGCCATCTGGACGACCGATCTTATAAAAAAGACCTGGACTCGGTACTGGACCGCGCCCGCAACGCAGGTGTGGATAAGATTATGACCGTCGGCGTCACCCGGCGGACGTCTGAAATCGGTGTCACCATCGCCGACTCCCGGGAAGGTGTGTACGCGACGGTGGGCATCCATCCCCATGATGCCAAAGACGGTACGGAACCAGCCCTGGGCGCGTTGAAGCGCCTGGCCGACCATCCAAAGGTAAGGGCGTGGGGCGAAGTGGGACTTGATTTCAACCGGATGTTCTCTCCCAAAAAGGATCAGGAAAGATGGCTCATCCGGCAGCTTGAGGTCTCGGAGGAACTCGAGCTGCCGGTGGTCTTTCATGAACGGGATAGCAACGGTCGATTTGCCAAACTCTTGAAAGCCTATTTCAGGCCCGGCAGAACGGGCGTTGTGCACTGTTTTAGCGGCACACACGGCGAATTGGAAACGTATCTTGAAATGGGTCTGTCGATAGGCATCACAGGTATCGTGACCATGAAGGGACGCGGCGCTCCGCTCCGGGAACTGGTCCCGTCGATCCCGCTGGATCGAATACTGATCGAAACCGATGGACCTTATCTGGTTCCTGCACCCCAGCGAAATAAATACCGGCGCAACGAACCGGCGTTTGTGCAATCCGTTCTCATGAAATTGGCGGACGTGCTCGATAAGGCACCGGAGGACATCGCCCGGGCAACCTATGAAAACACCTGCCGACTTTACAAGATAGAACACCCCTGATACCTAACTATCATTAGCCGGACGCTAGCATCCAGCATCCAGTATCCAGCATCCAGTATCCAGATTAGCCTTGATGCAGTTTTGAGTATATGTCAATAATGATAACGGCTGATCGGGCCGCGTATGCACGAAAATTAGGTAATGAGAATCGGGGGCTGTTATGTTTGAAATTGTTCGAAGGGAAGAGATGGCCGAAGGGACGGTGGTTCTAAATGAAATAGAGGCACCGAAGATCGCCAGGAAGGCCAAGCCGGGGCAGTTTGTCATTCTGAAAGCAAACGAAACCGGTGAAAGAATCCCTCTGACAATGGCCGATACAGATTCTGAAAAGGGGACCATCACCGTTATCTATATGGTGGTGGGGAAGTCTACGGCTCTGTTTAAAACGCTGGCCGTCGGGGATGGGTACCAGGACGTCATCGGTCCACTGGGCAAACCGACCGACATCGAAACCATCGGAACTGTCGTATGTGTGTGGGGCGGAACCGGCATTGCGGTATTGCACCCAATTACACGGGCCATGAAAGAGGCCGGCAATCATGTCATCGCCATCATCGGCGCCAGGAGCAAGGATCTTCTGATTCTATAAGAGGAAATGAAATCGGCTTCCCACGAACTCATCGTCTGCACCGATGATGGTTCGTATGGGCATCATGGATTTGTGACGGACAAACTCAAAGACGTCTGTGAGCGTGGGGATATCGACCAGGCGGTCCTCATCGGACCGGTGCCCATGATGAAATTCGCTTCGCTGCTCACTAAAGAATATGACGTCCCCACCCTGGTCAGCCTCAATCCGATTATGGTCGATGGAACCGGAATGTGCGGTGGGTGCCGGGTGACCGTCGGCGGGAAGACCCGGTTTGCATGCGTGGATGGACCGGAATTCGATGGCCACCGGGTCGATTACGATGAACTGATGGCGAGGCTCCAGGCTTACATTGAGCAGGAAAAGCAATGTTACGAAGATTTCTGCACACTCAATCCATGATGATACATCCGTTGTGAATTATTCGACGGGAGGAAGATATGCCCCAAAAAGCGTCTAAAAAGGAAAAAATACCCCGCCAGGAGATGGAGGAACAGGATGCCCAGGTACGGGCCAAGAACTTTGACGAGGTTCCCTACGGCTACACTGACGAACAGGCCAGGCTTGAGGCGGCCCGCTGTCTCCAGTGCAAAAAGCCGGCTTGTGTACCTGGATGCCCGGTGGGAATCGACATACCCGGATTCATCCAGTTGATCAAAGATGGGGACTTTACCGGCTCCTGCCGACTGCTGTGGGACAAAAATGCCCTGCCGGCTATCTGCGGTCGAGTCTGCCCCCCAGGAGCTACAGTGCGAAGGGTTGTGCATTGTGGGTAAAAAGGGGGATCCGGTCGCCGTCGGGAACCTGGAGCGGTTTGCCGCAGATTGGGAACGTCACCATGGCACCGGCGCATTGCCGCCCAGGGAAGATCCCACTGGCAAGAAAGTGGCAGTGGTCGGTTCGGGTCCTTCCGGTTTGACCGTTGCCGGGGATCTGATCAAAAAAGGGCATGAGGTCACCATCTTCGAGGCGTTCCATCTGCCGGGCGGGGTGCTGGTGTATGGCATCCCGGAATTCCGGCTGCCGAAGGAAATCGTGGCCCAGGAAGTAAATTTCCTGGAGCGTCAGGGGGTCCGGATAGAGTGCAACCAAGTGGTCGGACGCACCATTTCGGTGGAAGAACTATTCGAAGAAGGATATGACGCAGTGTTTCTGGGCGTCGGAGCCGGGCTGCCGCGGTTTCTGAACGTTCCGGGTGAAAACATGATCGGGATCTATTCGGCCAATGAGTACCTGACCCGATCGAATCTGATGAAGGCCTATCTGTTCCCCAAATACGACACACCGATTATCAAAGGGAAAAACGTCGTCACGTTGGGAGCGGAGCGGTCCACCATCGTGTATCGACGCTCGCGACAGGAAGTGCCGGTTAGAGCCGCCGAGGTCCGCCATGCCGAGGAAGAGGGGGTGGAGTTTCATTTTCTGACCGCCCCGATCCAGTTCAAGGGCGATGCCAAGGGGCGCCTGGCCGGGATGGAATGCCTTCAGATGGAGCTTGGGGAACCGGATGAATCGGGCCGACGCCGCCCTCTTCCGGTCAAAGGCAGCGAGTTCGAAATCGAATGCGACCTGGCTATCATCGCCGTGGGAGCCGGTGCCAATCCACTACTGACACAGTCCACTGACGGACTCAGGCTCAACAACTGGGGGTATATTGTCGCCGATCCGAAAACCGGAAAGACGACGAAAACGGGTGTCTGGGCCGGAGGCGATATCGTCACCGGTTCGGCGACCGTTATCCTTGCCATGGGTGCCGGTCGGATAGCGGCGGATTCGATTGATGACTACCTAACCTGGGGCTGGTAATTGGTGTATGAAATCTTTCACGAACCTATCTGAAAGCTGTGAGTCAGGTTTCAGATAAATTCTGTAGCGTTGTTACTATGTGAAAAATTCGAGCCGTTCGTTAATATTCCGGAATGATTGACAACGGCTCAATCGCCTGATTAGTATTGTTCATATTCACATCAAAACATTGCGTTAGCAGTGTTTTGGGGGAGTCGATACATCGGCTGAGAGGAGACGGGCAGTCTCGACCCCTGGAACCTGATCCGGGTCATACCGGCGTAGGGAAGTCAAAAGGCCTTTCTTTTTTCTCCCTTCGCTCCTCTATAAGAATATCTCGAGGAGCCCTTCGCCATGCTCGAAGTTACGGGACTGACGAAACAATTCGATGGTCTGACCGTGTTTGAACGGTTCAATCTAACGGTACCCCACAGGGGTTTTACCGTGATCATCGGACCTTCCGGCTGTGGGAAAAGCACCTTGTTCGATGTACTGACCGGGGTGGTGCCCCCGGATGACGGTATTATATCCTGGCAGGGAAAACCCTTGGTTCATCTGGGAGAGGAAGCGGCCTACATGCAGCAAAAGGATCTTTTACTGCCCTGGCTGCCTCTAATGGACAACGCGCTGCTGCCCGTCAAAATAGGGGCAACGGGAACGGCCGACGGTCGCGAAAAGGCGGCTGCGCTCTTTTCCCGGATGGGTCTTGACGGTTTCGAATCCTATCTGCCCGGTAAAATTTCCGGGGGAATGCGTCAGCGCTGTGCCCTGGTGCGGACGTTGATGTTTGATCGAGAGCTGGTGCTTCTGGACGAACCGCTGTCGGCCCTGGATGCCATCACGCGAAGTCGCCTGCAATCACTGCTGTTGATGCTCCAAAGCGAATTCCGAAAAAGCATCCTGATGATTACCCATGACATCGAAGAGGCCATCCTGCTGGCGGATCATTTGATGGTGGTCTCGCCGCTACACATGAGGGTGCAGGAACATTACGAGTTCAACCAGCCCAAACCTCGTCAGATAGACGATCCCATGCTCCTGCGGATCAAGACCCACGTCCTGTCGCGGCTGAAAGAAAATGTGGCCCATGAATAAATCAACACTGCTGGCAATCCTGATGATTACTTCCGTTGTGGCCATCTGGGAAGCCGCCTCCAGGATGCTGGCCATCCCGGTCTTCATTCTACCGCCGCCCAGTCGGATTTTGACCACAGCCGTTTTCCGTGCCGATCTGTTAATTCCCCATGCCGGCGTGACCGCTCTTGAAATTGTCACCGGCATGATGGTGTCTCTGGGTGTGGCGATTCCGTTGGCGATGTGGATGTTTGCATCGCCAAGCATCGAGAAAGCAATGGCCCCGCTTCTGGTGACCAGTCAAGCGGTTCCGGTCTTTGCGGTGGCCCCATTGCTGGTGGTGTGGATAGGGTATGGAATAGCCAGCAAAGTACTGATGGCTGCGGTCATCATTTTCTTCCCCATTACCATTACCCTGTTGGAAGGCTTCAAAAGTTGCGACACCGAGTACCGGGTGCTGTTTGATCTCATGGGGGCGACATTCTGGAAGAAAATGAGGTTCCTGTACTGGCCATGGGCCTTGCCCCACTTTTTTGCCGGATTGAAGGTGGGGGTTTCCGTTGCCACCATCGGTGCGGTCATCGGTGAGTGGGTGGGCGCCCAGATGGGATTAGGATATCTGATGATACAGGCCAATGCACGCCTCAAGGTCGACCTCGTATTCGCCGCTATTCTGTGGCTGGCCTTCATGGGTCTGTCCATGTGGGGTCTGGTAGGACTTCTGGAGCGGCGGACGGTGCAATGGAAATCACCGTAGGTTGCTGTGACCTCAGGGGATGGATCTGAGGGATCGTTCCATGCTTTAGGGGCGTGTTTGAAACGACGATGAAAAAAGGAAGATATCATGAAGCGATTTATCTTACTGATGATCCTATTGGTCATGTTTTGGGCGCCCGGCACGGGAAACGCCGCCCAGCGACTGACCCTCATGCTCGACTGGTTCCCCAATGTAGACCATTTGCCGATTTATCTCGCTCAACACCGGGGAGACTTTGCGGCCAGGGGGCTCGAGATAAAAATTATCAGTCCCTCGGACACGGCCGATGCGCTTAAACTGGCTGCCTCCGGCCATGTGGACCTTGCCATCAGTTATCAGCCCCAGGCGATCATTGCCGCCTCCGAAGGGCTCAATGTTCGGGTGGTCGGCCGGTTGGTTGAGCACCCCCTGACCACCCTGTTGTTCTTGAAAGACAGGGGCATCAAGGCACCCAAAGATCTCACCGGGAAGCGCATCGGGTACACCGTGCCCGGTCTGATGGATGTCCTTCTGGAAGCCTTTACCAAAATCAATGGGATTGAAGATTACACAGCGGTCAATGTCGGTTTCACCATCGCCCAATCGCTAATCGCCGGCAAAGTAGACGCCATCATGGGGCCCTTTAAAACCTACGAGACCGTTGTTCTTGATCATTTAGGGTACCAGGCCGGGTACTTCGAACTGGAAAAATGGGGGATTCCCGACTATGATGAATTGGTCTTTGCCAGTGGAAGGGCCGTCGCCGCCCAAAAACGGACCGCATTGATATCTTTTGTGGATGCAGTTCAGGTGGGGATCGAAACCGCTCGGCGGAATCCCGGGAAAGCATTGGAAGCCTATTTGAAAGCCGTGCCGGAAGCCGACCGCCGAACCGAGACCGAAGCATTTCAGCTCACCCTGCCTTACTACGCGAGCCACCAGCGGCTTTCAACGGGACGCTGGCAAGAATTTGCTGAATTTGCGCTTCGACACGGCCTCATCGAACGCCCCGTTAAGGTCCATGACCTGCTGCTTCAACCTGGAAACTAACCCGGGACGGATCGGCAGGTGACCCCGGGCAAGTTCCACATGTTACGTCAAACAAAGGCGCGGACCGTGCACCCAGAACCCCGAAACGACGATACGAACTCGGCCGAAGCGGCTCCAGAGAAGAGTGTAGCTCTGATCGAAACCTTCGAGGGGAGTATTCTGCTGGCCAGAGGCAGTATCGCTTTGGTCTCGGTCGTCGGGCTTCTTGTGGGAACGGTCCTCGCTCCGGAGAAAACCCAGATCATTACCGGTATGACGGCAAGCCACCTGGTATTCGGCCGGGCGGCCGGTATGACCTTCGGCTATACCCTCGGTTTGGGGCACGACCTGGTCGTGCCCATCAATATCCTGATCGAAACCGTCCTCGTGATGCTCTTTTACCCTCTCTTCGTCTTTAGCTGGCGCCGGGTCGTTGTCATACCCGCCCTGAAAACATTCATGGATCATACCCAGGCTGCCGCAGAAGCCCACCAGGACAAGATCCGCCGGTATGGCATGATTGGTTTGCTGGTGTTTGTATGGCTTCCGTTCTGGATGACCGGACCCCTGGTGGGATGTATTATCGGATTTTTTCTGGGGCTGAATGGATGGGTCAATCTGGGAATTGTGTTAACCGGAACGTATGTGGCAATACTGGGCTATGCGTTTTTATTAAAGGATCTGCACGATCGCGCCGCCGCCGTCGGCCCCTACGCCTCCTTTGTACTTCTGGGAGCCATCATCCTGGTAGTGATCGGGGCCCATCTCCTGGGTCGGCGCAACCAGAAGAAAGAATAGGCGTCACGGTGTTCCGCCGTTGATGGATCTATCCGAATTGCCCCATCCAGGATTCAAATCGAGCTATTTTGCCTGCCCCGTAAGCGGCCACGCTCTGTCGGATCTGGGTCAACGACTTCTCCGAGTTTTGACCACCGTTTTTTGAGAAAAATGTATCGGCGAAACAGATAATCTTTTCCTCCAGAGTCTCCGGCAGCATATCCCGTTCCGGCAAGGGAAGCCCCTGTAACCGAACATCTCCGGCACTGATGCCCAAGCCCACGTGCCGTTCACACACCCGTCCGTGCCGGGGCATGCCCTGGTCATTTAAAAGTTCGCGCCCCAAAACACCGTGCATCACATAAGGATGGATACCAAAACAGCCGATGCCGGGGCTGTTCGTCAGGAACATGCCGATGTCGTGGAGCATGGCCGCTTCCTGAAGAAAGGTCCGGTCCGGCTTGAGGTGGGCGACCCGATTCGCAACCGTTAAAGCCTTTTCCGCCACCTGCTCGCCGTGCCGAACCAGGATCTCATAGGCCGTCGTCCCGGCCCGGTAGTAGTCCTGAATGATGTCGAATGGATTCATAGAGTGGGTTGTTTGCCCGCTTGCCCGGCGGAGCCCGACAGCGAATACGGGTTGACCGGTTATTAAGGACACAAGACACGATGATCGGGCATCGGGATTTCAACCTAGTAATCCTGCATTTTGTACCCTGTATCCTGACACCCGAAACCTGATTGTGGGGTTGAAGCCCATAGGGCGAAGCCCCAACACCTGAAACCATATTCCGAATACCCAGTACCAAATACCGAATACCAGACAGGCGTGCCTATTTACCCGAGAGCAGCACCGCTTCTATAAACTGATCAATGCCGCCGTCCAGGACATCATTGACATTACCCACGTCCATGCCGATGCGGTGGTCCTTGACCATCTGGTAGGGATGAAGCACATAGGAGCGGATCTGGCTGCCCCAGGCGATATCATCTTTGCTGTCATGGATTTCCTGGAGCTTTTCTTCCTGTTTTTTCTTCTCCCGCTGATGGAGGCGGGCTTTTAATACCTTCAGTGCCAGATCTTTATTTCGCTGCTGAGATTTTTCTTGCTGACATTGGACCACGATACCGGTGGGCAAATGGGTAATGCGGACGGCGCTGCTGGTTTTGTTCACGTGCTGCCCCCCGGCACCGCTGGCACGATAGGTATCGATGCGTAAATCATTGTCATCGATGTCAACACTGATCTCCTGATCGAGTTCCGGATACACAAAGACGGAGGCAAATGAGGTGTGCCGTTTACCGCTGGCATTAAAGGGAGAGATACGGACCAGCCGGTGGACTCCGTTTTCAGTTTTCAGATAGCCATAGGCATATTCGCCGGACGCCGTAAATGTGGCGCTCTTAATCCCGGCCTCCTCACCGGATTGATAATCAATGACGTCTACCTTAAAACCGTTTCGCTCCGCCCATCGGACATACATGCGAAACAGCATTTCCGCCCAATCCTGAGCTTCGGTGCCGCCGGCCCCGGCATTGATGGAGACAATGGCATTTTTGTCATCGTCTTCCCCGCCCAAAATAAGATTCAACGAGAGTTCTCTGATCCGGGCATCCAGCTCGCGGACTTGAGTTTCGACCTCTTGGATCGTATCGGTGTAGTCTTCCTCCTCGGCCAGTTCGAGCAGTATTCCGGTATCTTCCAATTCCCCGGCCAGGGAGGTGAACCGGTCGACAATACCCGAAACACGGGTCCGTTCCTTGAGCAGCAGTTTGGAATCTTCCGGGTTATCCCAGAAACCATCCTTGGTGATCAGCTCTTCGATTTCTTTCAGCCGTTGTTCTTTGCCGGCCAGGTCAAAGATAACCTCCCAGCTGGTTCAGCTTGGTTTCGTATTTATCTAAAGTTTGTTTGAGTTCCTCGATCATGGTGTCCCTCCAAACGATCGATGTTCGGTTAAGGTCCGTAATGTGAACGTGCCACACTTAAGACTTAAAAAAGTTATATTAACACGGCGGAAAATGGTCGTAAAGGCCCATTCCATCAATCACATGCAACAATGGGCCGGTCTCCTCAATGTTGCTTTCTGCGGATCATCGAGTAGCTCAGGAAAAGCAGGGAAATGACCACACACGCCATGGCAAATACGTCTCCCCGGCGCGTGTAGAAGGTGGTGTGCTCAACCAGGGGGATGGATTGTCCGATAACCGCATCCTCAAACAGCGGAGTCGTTTCCAGAATACGGCCCAGCGGATCAATAAAACCGCTGATACCGGTGTTGGCCGCAAGCACCAGGGAGCGTCGGTTTTCCACGGCCCGAAACACCGACATGGAAAAGTGCTGGAACGGCGCACTGGAACGTCCATACCAGGCATCGTTGGTGATATTGACCAGGATGGATGCGCCATTGGCGGCCATGGCACGGGAGAGCTCCGGGAAAATAGCCTCATAACAGATCAGAACGCCGATGGCTCCCTTTTCCCAAGATAGGGTCCTTCCCGCCGTGCCGCTATGAAAATCACCAACCTGGGCAACGATTTTACCCAGAAACGGCAGCCATTTTTTCATCGGCACGTACTCTCCGAAGGGAACCAGATGGGCTTTGTCATATCGATCCGCCACCGTCCCGTCAGCGAGCACCAGAAATGCACTGTTAAAGTAGGCACGCTCATTTCCTCCAGTGGCCGTGTAAGAAGGGCTTCCGAATAGAAAATCGGTTCCATTCTCCCGCACACCCTTGATCACCTTGCGGGTCAACCGTGCCTGAGCAGGAAAATAAAATGGGGTTGCCGTTTCCGGCCACACCACCAAATCCGGGGTTAACCGACGTGCGGCTGCGGACAGACGTAAGTATTTCTCGATGGATGAGAGCTGATGGGCGGGATCCCATTTGACGGCCTGATCGATGTTGCCCTGTACCACTGCGACCTTGACACGGGGACGCTCTGAGACCTGTCGAAGGACCTCGTCGCTGCGCCAGAGTCCATACCCCGTACATGCGGACAGGGCGGCAATGGATGCCAAAGAGGCCGCCACCACCGTGCGACCGGACACCGGATGACCCCGCCAGGTTCTTCCCAAACCCCATAACAGACCGATGACGATCGCCCCATTGCACAGGGCAATGATGCCGGAAAGACCGTATACCCCGGTCACATCACAAAGCTGAATCAGTAGGGGCCGCCGGTACAGGCTTTGGCCGATCATCTCCCATGGGAACCCGGTAAACAACACGGATCGGACAAATTCCAAACCGACCCAGGCAGCCGAAGCCGAAATGAGCAGGAACAACGGCCGTTGGCAGGTCCGATGAACCACCACCGAAAAAGCCGCCCAAAACAGCGATAGGTAACATGCAAACAGGAACAGAATCGGTACGCTCAGGGTATAGGGCAGGTTCCCGTAGGTGTTCATGGTATAGGCCAGCCAGTACACCAACGTGAGATAGTGGACCAGGCCGGCAAACAGGCCCAGGCGGAAGGCTTCCCCGCTGCTACCAATGCCTCTCAGGGACAGGAAAAACGGCACCAGGGCGAACCAGACGATCCAGTCGGCGCCGATCTTTGGAAAGGCGACGCTGAGTAGCAACCCGCTGAGCAACGCCAGCCCGATCCGGCCCGGATTCAGTAATAACGATCTCTTCATAAGGATAAAAAAAGCGGCGGAACGAAGGTTCCACCCAAATCATGTCGTGTTCCAGATCGCCGAGGTTCGCCCGCTTCCCGTCAGTGCCGTTTATCCCGGAAACAAATGCGTTAACGTAGCATGTTGTCAGCAGGTAAGGCTATCCAGGAGTCATCAGGGATCAAAATTGGGTGCTGGCGAACCGGTCCTTAATTGCATCCCGTATCTTAGTATGGGCCGTCCACTCTACCGGTTATCCAATTTGAAAATCTCCGGTGGCGTCTTTGACCGCTGCACGTGGCAGCGCCACTTCACCGCATCGTTTACAATTGGACGGCAGGTGCATTTCTGTTTGACGCCGTCACATCTTTTTCTTAACTTTAGGACAGTTCGACACTCCTGCGCACGCACCCCGAATTCTGAATATCATTGGTCTTCCCCCTCGCAACCGGGTCACACGGTCACCCCATCAACGTTAACGGGATACTTGGAGCACGGTATGTGATGTTCTTCCCCCGCCGACATTAGTACAAGCACAGGGCGACCACAAGCGCAATTAACACTATAATCAACCTATTATTATCTTTATATATTTTATCAGTTTACACTTCTAAAACACTATTGAGCCGGCACCGGGAGTCAGGATGCTCGAGGTTAAACACGTCACCAAAAGCTTCGGCGGTATTAATGCTGTGGCCGACTGTTCCATCACCGTCGCCGAAGGTTCCATCACCGGACTCATCGGACCCAACGGCGCCGGAAAAACGACGCTGTTTAACCTCATCACCGGACATTACAAACCTGACAAGGGACGGATTTATTTCCAGGGCCAGCGCATCGACGGTTTGCGTCCGGATCAGGTGTTCAATCAGAAAATGTATCGCACGTTTCAGATTACGCGTGAGTTTGCTCATATGACCGTTCTGGAAAATCTGATGCTGATACCGCCAGGTCAAGTCGGTGAATCGATTTGGAATACCTGGTTTCGTGTAAAAACCGTCAGAAAACAGGAGGTCCATCTGCACGAAAAGGCCCTGGAGGTATTGGGATTCGTCGAGTTGCTCAAGCTAAAGGATGAGTATGCGGGCTTTCTTTCGGGCGGGCAAAAAAAATTATTGGAACTGGCCCGAAGCATGATGGCCGACCCGAAAATGGTCTTGCTGGATGAGCCCGGGGCCGGTGTCAATCCCACGTTGATGCGCAAGCTCACCGCCAACATTCGTAAACTCTGCCAGGAAAATCAGATCACCTTCTTTTTAATCGAACATGACATGGATCTGGTCATGGACCTATGCAATCCGGTCATTGTGATGAGCGAGGGAAAAAAACTGATGGAAGGCACTCCCCGTGAAGTCCGACATGACGAAAGGGTGCTCGAGGCCTATTTGGGAGGGCAGTACCGATGACTATTCTGGAGGCAATTGACATCACCGCCGGTTATTCCAAATTGGATATACTCAAAGAGGTCGACATCAGGGTCCGCAAAGGGGAGATTGTTTCGATCATCGGTCCCAACGGTACGGGCAAATCCACACTGTTGAAAGCGATTTTCGGCCTGCTCAAACCACGACACGGCCGTGTGACCCTGCAAAATCATGATATCACCGGATGGAGTCCGGACAGAGTTGCCAGAAAAGGTATCAGCTACGTACCGCAGGTGGATAACATCTTTCCCTCCCTGACCATCGAAGAAAACCTGGAGATGGGTGCGTTTATCCGTACCGATGATTTCAGCGGTCGGCTTGAAGAAATCTATGCGCTCTTTCCCATGCTGGCGGAGCGCAAGAAACAAAAGGCAGGCCGCCTTTCCGGCGGACAGCGGCAAATGGTGGCGATGGGAAGAGCGTTGATGTTGGATCCCCATGTGCTTCTTCTGGATGAACCCTCCGCCGGTCTCGCGCCGAATCTGGCGGCAATGATATTCGATAAAATCAGGGCCATCAATAAAACCGGAGTGTCCATGATCATTGTAGAACAAAATGCTCGCGAAGCACTCAAGATGGCCCATCATGGCTATGTGTTGGCCATGGGTAAAAACGTGCTTGATGATACCGGCAAGGCCCTGCTGGCGAACGAAGGGGTTGGAAAACTCTATTTAGGGGGATAGCCCGGAAATGGCACCAAAAGGAGAAGTTCATGGGCGAGGCAGTTCGAGGCGCAGCTGTAGTCCACCTACCGCAAGCCTCGAATAACGCAGATCATGGGCTTCTCCTTTTGGCCCGAAGGGTGAACCCTTTTCAGCTTGTTCATCCGTTATCGAGGGTTACAATCTGTATCTTGCCACAATCGCCCTGAAGAACCGATAACACCTTGATATTATTTCTTTTCAGCCATCCGCTGAAAAGAGTTCATGCAATGTTCGGGATAAGGGGTCACAACGAATATGGTTGAGCTGATCATATATGGCATTGTCCTCGGTAGCATCATATCCCTGGGGGCCATGGGTCTCAGCCTCGTCTACGGCATTCTTCGATTTGCCAATTTTGCCCACGGTGACCTCATGTCGGTCGGCGCCTATATCGCACTGTTCTTGGTCACAGGACTCCTTGCATGGCTTGGGGTTCCCGACACGACGTTTGGCCCGCTCTCCTTTGGCTGGCGTATGTTAATCGCTTTTCCGGTATCCATGCTGGCCGTAGCTGGAGTGGCTGTTTTATTGGACCGCATCCTGTATCGACAGCTTCGCATCAAAGGCAGCGGACCCGTGATCTTCGCCATGTCCTCCTTGGGTGCGGCCTTTATCTTACGGATGATCATCCTTATTTGCTGGGGTGCCGATTCCTTGTTTTATCGACCGGGTTTGCTGCGACCGGCCTACGAGCTGCCCTTGGTGGTAAAAATTCGGCCCGACCAGCTGTTTATCCTCTTTCTGGTGTTGGTGTTGATTATCTCATTGCACCTCTTCCTGCAGAAAACAAAAATGGGAAAAGCCATGCGCGCCACGGCAGACAATATGGAATTGGCCCTGGTCTCCGGGATCAACACCGAGAGGATCATTATCTGGACTTGGGGAATCGGCGGCGCTTTAGCCGCTGCAGGCGGCATCCTCTATGGCGTTGATGTGCAGTTGCATCCGTATATGGGCTGGAATTTTTTAATCCCCCTTTTTGCCGCAACCATTCTGGGATCCATTGGAAATATATACGGTGCACTGGTCGGGGGTTTAATTATCGGCGTGGCTCAACAGGTTTCGACGGCCTTTCTCATGCCCACTTATAAACCCGCTGTGGCGTTTATGATCATGATATTGATCCTTCTTCTGCGACCCAAAGGTATCTTCGGAGGGAGACATCGATAATGGAACTCGGAGGAATCGTCGCCTATCTGGTGTCGCTGGCTATCATGGCCGGGATTTATGCTGTTTTCTGCCTGGGATTAAATATCCAATGGGGCTACACGGGTTTGTTCAATATTGGTATCGCCGGCTTTTTTTGCATCGGCGCGTATGCATCGGCAATGATCACCACACCCAAGCCGACCGGAATTTATGCCCACTACGTGCAACAGTTATTCGGGTTGAACTTGCCGTTTTTCTTCGGCCTGTGCGGTGCTGCTGTGATCTGTGGTATCATCGCGTTTTTGATCGGGATTCCGACGTTACGGCTGGGGGAAGACTATCTGGCCATCGCGACCCTCGGCATTGCCGAAACATTCAGACTTATTTTTAACAACGAGCATTGGTTGGCCAACGGACCGCGGGGATTGATGGGTTTACCCCAACCGCTGCAGGGCCTGGTGGACCCGAGGCATTATAATTACATCTACCTTGGGATCATCGTGATTATCGTGCTGCTGATCTATCTTCTGATCGAGCGGGTGATCCGATCACCGTGGGGAAGGGTATTGCGGGCGATTCGGGAAGATGAAGTATCCGCCGCCATGAGTGGTAAAAACATATTCAATTTCAAAATGCAGTCCCTGGTCTTCGGCGCCATGGTCATGGGAGTGGGCGGGGCGCTGTACGCCCACTATACCAAGGCTATTTCTCCGGATGTGTTTACCCCGCTCTACGGAACATTTATCATTTGGGTCATTCTGATGGCCGGCGGCAGCGGCAATAATAAAGGTGCAATCCTGGGGGCGTACATGATCTGGGGAATCTGGATTGGTACCAAGTTTATGACGGATTTACTTCCCTATACCTTAAAAGCCCGGGCGCCGTATATCCGGTTTCTCCTGATCGGCGTCCTGTTGGAAATCATTCTCATCTACAGACCCCAGGGTATTTTAGGCGAAGAAAAAATGGTGTCCAAAATGATCGACTAAATTTGCGAGGATTGGGTCCTCCGGTCCAACGAGAATATGGACCATGGGGGAAGTGTTTGAAACCTGTTCTAAAAAAGGGGGATCCTTCGGATCCCCCAAACCCCTTTCCCGGTAAGCTTACATTATCGCAGGAATTCGATACTCACGGTTACGATCTCGCCCTTTTTATACTTCCAGACTTCAATCGGCGTTACCACATCCCCGTTTTTGTCGAAGTCGACCGATCCGGCAGCGCCTTCGTAATTAATCGGTTTACCGGCCTGCAGCAGTTCAAACGCCCTGCGAAATTCGCCGGGCTTGATGACTTCTCCGGGAGGGTTGGAGACAATACGCAGATAATCGCGGATATTCGCGGATGTTAGGGGTAAACCTTTGGTTTTAGCGGCGTAAGCGGCCAGTCCCACGACAGCAACTCCGTCATAGGCATTGGTAATGAATGGCAGGGGCGGCAGTTCACCGAATTCATTCTTGTAGTCATTGGCGAATGTGAAATAGGGTTCACCTTTTGCCGCACCGGGAGCCGTCCCCCTCTGCCCTTCCACGTTTCTCGCACCGAGGGCTTTGACAATCTCTATCGACTTGGTACCATCACAGAACAGGAACTTTCTGTAGTTAAAGAATTCAATCGCTTCTTTGAGATAGACTTTTGCATGCTCCGGGTAGCTGAAGGCGCAGAGCCGGTCAGGGTTTTGGGCCAGGGCTTTGCGGAGTTCGGCCGTGTACGATTCGGCGGCCTTTTCATCGTGGGGTACCATCGCAACGACGTTGCCCTTCATTTTTTCAAACGACTTTTTGAATTCCTCGGCTAACCCCTGACCGTACGGATTGTTTACGTAGAGTACCGCAGCGGTTCGGTTGTATGTTGCGGCCAACTTTCCGGCAACAACGCCTTGGAGTGCATCGGACGGGCAGGTGCGAAACAGAAAATCTTTTCCCTTGTCGGCAGGAAGAACGGTAATCAGCGGTGATGTTGATGCTGGCGAGATCATAATGACGTTATTCGGGCAGGTTGCCGATTCGGCCACCGGAACGGTGACACCGGAGGCCAGAGCGCCGATGATGGCAACGACGCAATCTATTCCAACTTTTTGGCGGCATTCGTGGCGGGGATGGCAGACGTCTCGCTGTCTTCGTGGATCAATTCAATTTCAAAACCCGCTGCTGCCAACTGCTTGGCTGCCAGAATAGCGCCGTTTTGAATACCGGGGCCGAATTCCTTGAGGGGACCGGTGTGGGACAACAGGGTGCCGACCTTGATCTCAGCCGCCAAGGCCCCGGACAACACACTGAACACACAGAAAAAAATACCCATGAACCATATTGCTTTTCGCATATAACCCTCCTTTCGTGACGGGCGAATGCCCATTGCGGTCCTGGATCTTCAGAACCGCTTCGAGAACGGACCGGCTCCTTTCAACCGATCTTGGAATCTCGTACCAAGGGTCACCGGAAAAAATCTCAGAGACAAATGCGCCAACGGTGATGTCCGGAATTTAATTCAGTTCGACAAATCTACCGTTTCGAACCTGGTAGACTGTAAACCCCATGCCGACGACATCACCATGCTCATCAAAAATGATGTTTCCGAGCGGGGTATCCACATATTCGGATTTAAGCGCCCTGGATATATCGCCCTGCTCCGTAGTATACCGGCTTTGTTAATGGCATTTGCCAATGCAAGTGTTGCCGCATAGGCGGTTAGGAAAAAGGCACCCGGGGCGTCTCCATATTCTTGGTGATAGGTCTCTGTGGCTGCCATCGCCAGAGGATGTTTAGACGTATCTTTGGGAGCGGTCGCGTAGACGCCTTCGGCGTAGTTTCCGGCCATTTCTATGAATGTCTCATCTTTGATACCGTCGCCGGATATAAAAGCCGCGGTGACCCCCATTTTTCTCATTTGAATGAGCAGCTTGGTTGCAGCGGGGTGATAGCCGCCAAATATGACCGCATCGGCCTTCGAGCGTCGAATTTTTTGGGCCAGCATGGAATAATCAATCATTGCAGGTGTAATCCCTTCATAAAGGACCAAACGGTCCGGAGCGGATTTTCTGAGGTTGGTTTTTACGAATTCCGCCAGTCCCTTTCCATAAACGCCTTTATCATGTAGTACCGCCACCTTTTTTTGGTTTAAGACATTGAGGGTAAATTCCACTTGCACCTTTGCTTGCTTATCGTCGGCGGCAATTGTGCGGAAAAAGTTGGGATATCGACCACCTCGGGTCAATGCGGGATTGGTGGCAGAGGGGGATATGACAACCACGCGGGCCTCATTATAAATTTCAAGTGCGGCCAGCGTAGCACCGCTGCAGATATGCCCGATAACCGCATGAACATTCTCGACGACCAGTTTCGTTGCAATGATAGCCGCATCCTTTGGTTTGCATAAATCATCTTCTACGATGCTCTCGAGCCTGCGGCCCAAGACCCCACCCTGCGCATTGATATGCTGGACGGCCAGTTCAACTCCTCGCAAACCGGAAATGCCATAGGGAGCAAGTTCGCCGCTGTGAGCACCGGCAACGCCTATTTTTATTGGCTCTGATGCATAACCGATGTCAAACAACAGAAAAATCACTGCCACCATCAGGACGGTCACCACCAGTCGACTACCCAATCGCTGATTCGCCATGGGGCCCTCCTTTATTTGGTAATGCGATGAAAAATGGGTAACGCGATAGCATGTGCTTACGGAGGGAACGTAGTCGAAAAGCGATGGATCATGGAGCTTAGATGAGGATGAGTTGCGAAATCCAGATGATCAGAACTGCACTAGGGGCAGGTAGGGGTGAGGATAACCGATGCGGAATAACGTTAGGCTCTATACTTAAAGGATAGTAAAAAAAAACTGAAATTCAATGGAGAAAGAGGAAGATGTCGGTCGATCCGTTCGAAACACGTCACACTTCCAGGGACATAAAAACGCACAAAGCTCTCAGGGCTATCCTCAAATGGTTTGGGTTGAACGGGGGTGCCGATCCGCAACTACCTTAAATCATAAGTTTATTAACCCGTCTTCGCCACGGGCGGCCGACTCCGCGCGATGAGCTTTGGGCTTCGCCTTGGAGCTTGGGGCTTCGCCTAAAGGCTTCGACCCCACAAGTCGAACCAGAACGCCGCCGTGACACGCCAGCGCGTTAGCCCTTATCCATCTTAAACTATTGAAGTGAAGTTTGGATCACCTGATATGGCCAGAATTAAAAATGGTCGGGGCGAGAGGATTTGAACCTCCGACTTCCTGCTCCCAAAGCAGGCGCGCTACCAGGCTGCGCCACGCCCCGATGATGTGCTTTAGATCCCTGGAAAAACTGAGAAACCACAGGGCCTGTCTTCTATCATTGTTTGACGTTCCCCGCAAGTCATCTGCCCGGGTCCCAGGAGGCCCCCGCTCTCCACTCAGAGACGGATAGAACCGAAACACCGCTGGAACCTGTTTAAAAAAAGTCATCGATGCCGTCGGCGATGGCTTGGGCCAAATCCGCCAGACGGGCCCCCTCGGTCTATTGAAGCTCCGTGGCTGGGTGGGTCAGGTAGCCGATTTCAATTAGGGCGGCCGGCATGTCCGCTCCCGCCAGTACCGCAAGCGGCGCCTCCACTAGGGAAATGGGCCTCGATGGGAGATACTGGGATATCGCAAGGCGCAGAATCTCGGCCAGTCTTCGACTATCGGGGACATGCCGAAGATAACCCAGCTCCCACGGAACCAGATCCGCCGGTAGTTGACTAAGGGAGTCGTCAGCTTCGGGTGGGGCGCTGGTTCCACCATGGATGACAACGGATATTCCGTCCAAATTGGGATCAAAGCCGCCGCCGGCATGGAGGCTGATGAACAAGTCTGCCCGCTGGTGGTTGGCGGTCGCCGTTCGGGCGGTAATATCCATCCAATAATCGTCGGACCGCGTCAGCAGGGTCCGGTAACGATCTCCCAACTCTTCCCGGATCTGTTGGGCCAGAGCTAAGGTGATCCCTTTCTCGGTGGTGCCGCCCGGGCCGATCGCCCCGGATTCGCGGCCGCCGTGCCCGGGATCAATGACAACGGTTTTAAGCGGTTGGGTAGGGAAGCCATGGCCGATCCGAACGGCTCCAAACAGGACAAACACGGCGACCGATGCCAAACCCAACGCCAGTAAATACGGTCGACGAAAAACGCACAGAATGGCGGGTGGAGATCCCAATTTTGCTTGACACTTTCGAGGGGTAATATTAGTTTTTAGAGTCTGTTGTAGGCGTTTTTTCATTCATTTGCCTTCACTGTCAAGAAAGAACCATCACGCCTCTTTTCCCTTCAACGCGAGAGTGGCGGAATTGGTAGACGCACTGGACTTAGGATCCAGCTCTGGCAACAGAATGGGAGTTCGAGTCTCCCCTCTCGCACCATAACATCAAATTGCCGCAAATGCCTGGGGCACGAGCGCGTTCCTATGGAAAGGAAGAACATGCAGGTCACCGTTGATAATGTAAACAGTGTCAAAAAAACATTGCACATTGAAATCCCGGAGAAGGATGTCCTCCGGGAACTGGACAGAGCCTATCAGGATCTCGGAAAAACCGCAAAGATCAAGGGGTTTCGGCCCGGTAAGGTCCCCCGATCGGTCCTGGAAAGCCGCTTCAAGAAGGAAGTCAATGCGGATGTGCTCTCCCGGCTAATTCAGGAATCCCTGATCAATGCGATCAAAGAAAAGGACCTCAAGGTGGTCGGCAGCCCCCAGGTGGATCCCCCGGAACTCACCGGCAAGGGGCCGTACAAATATTCAGCTACGGTTGAGCTGAATCCGGAGCTGCCGGAAATCGATTTCAAAGGGCTCTCTCTGAAAAAGCATATGTATGAAGTCAGTGACGAGGAAATTGAAACCCAGCTCAAAATGCTCCAAAAAAATCTGGGTAAATTGGAACCCATACAGGACGAACGACCGGTCCAGGCGGATGATTATGTCATGATCAATTATGAAGGATTCGAAAACGGCCTGCCGATCCCTGAGCTGCAGAAAACCGAGTCGTTCACCATGCAAATCGGAAAGGGAATGATCACCGCCGATTTTGACGATCAGTTGGTTGGCATGACCGCCGGGCAGAACAAACAGATCAGTGATTCATTTCCGGAAGATTATTACAACAAGCGGATCGCCGGCCGGACCGTCGATTTCGAAGTTACCTTGATTGATATTCGCAAGGAGGAAATCCCGCCCATCGACTACGTGATGGCCAAAAAGGCCGGTGACTATAAGAATCTGGATGAGCTTAAGGCGGAGATCACCTCCAACCTGAAATCGGGATATGACAAACGGGTGGAGCAGGAAATCAATGAGCAGGTCTTTGAAGAACTCCTGGGAAGGGTGGACTTTGAGGTACCCGATGCCATGGTCGAAGGGGAATTGAATGCCATCGTGGCTGACGCAGAGCGGTCCTTTGCCTTTCATCAGGTGTCCATGTAAGAGGCCGGCATCACCCAGGACTCTCTCAGAGAAAAATATCGGGACACGGCCCTCAAACAGGTCCGGCGTCATCTCATTCTGGGCAAACTCATAGAGCAGGAAGACCTCAAGCTCCCCGATGAGGATCTGGAGGCGGGCTACGAGGACATGGCCAAACGGGTAGGGCAGGAAATAGATGAAATCCGCAACTATTACCAGCAGAACCCGGAACAGCACGAGTTTTTCAAACACACCCTGCTTGAAAAAGGGGCCATGAAACTTATTATTGATAGTAGCGAAATCAAGGAAGTCGCTCCCGAAACATCTGATGACGCGGCGGAATCCGAATCCGCCAAAGAGGATTAAGGGATAGTTGCCGAGACTAGTCTGTTTTTTTATGGACGTAAACTTGACCGGAAGGAGTGAATTGTGCCGCTAATTCCAATGGTTATCGAACAAAGCAGCCGCGGTGAGCGTGCTTATGACATTTATTCCCGGCTGTTGAAGGATCGGATCATTTTTTTAGGCACCGCAATCAATGACGATATCGCCAACCTGTTGATTGCCCAGTTGTTGTTTCTCGAATCGGAAGATCCGGATAAAGATATTAATTTTTACATCAATTCGCCCGGAGGTGTTGTCACCGCAGGGCTGGCGGTATATGATACCATGCAGTACATCAAGCCCGATATTGCCACGGTATGTATCGGCCAGGCGGCGAGTATGGGAGCGTTGCTCCTGACCGCCGGAAATGCTGGGAAACGTTATTCGTTGCCGAATTCACGCATACTGATTCACCAGCCCATGGGCGGGTTCCAGGGGCAGGCGTCGGATATCGAAATCCAGGCAAAAGAGATTCTCCGCATGAAGGATGCGCTGAATGAAATCCTGGTAAGACACACCGGCAAGGACATGGAAACGATCCAGCGGGATACAGATCGGGATTTTTTCATGTCCGGCATCGAAGCCATGGATTACGGCATCATCGATCATGTCATCCAGAGCCGTGAGGACCTGAATGACATCGATAAACAAGTGGAGGCATAGCATGACAAAAAAAGGGGATGGCAACGACAACCTGTTCTGCTCATTCTGCGGAAAAAACCAGAAAGAGGTCAAGAAGCTGATCGCCGGCCCTGCCGTGTACATCTGCGACGAGTGCATCCAACTGTGCAGCGAAATTATCGAAGAGGAGACGGAAAAAGAATCCGGCGAAATGGAGCAGCTTACGGCGCCCAAGGAGATAAAAGCACTGTTGGACGATTATGTGATCGAACAGGATGAAGCAAAAAAGGTGCTCGCCGTTGCTGTTCACAACCATTACAAACGCTTGGAATCGAACGTGAGCACGGGCGAGGTCGAGATTGAAAAAAGCAACATCCTTTTAATCGGTCCCACCGGTTGCGGCAAAACATTGCTGGCTCAGACCCTAGCGCGATTCCTGAACGTCCCGTTTACCATTGCCGATGCCACCAGCTTGACCGAGGCCGGCTATGTTGGTGAGGACGTCGAAAATATCATTTTGTCCCTGCTGCAGAATGCCGACTATGATGTGGATCGAGCCCAGCGGGGAATTGTTTACATTGATGAAATCGACAAAATCGCCCGCAAATCGGATAATCCCTCCATCACCCGGGATGTATCGGGTGAGGGTGTCCAGCAGGCCCTGCTGAAAATCATCGAGGGAACCACAGCCAGTGTGCCGCCCAAAGGCGGACGCAAGCATCCCCAGCAGGATTTTGTCAAAGTCGACACGTCCAACATTCTCTTCATTTCCGGCGGCACCTTTACGGGACTGGAGCAGATCATTCAGTGGCGGCTCGGTTCCAAAGTCATGGGGTTCGGCGCAAAAATAATGAAAACCGACGATCGGAATATTGGTGAAATTCTCAAGGAGGTCCAACCCGAAGACCTTCTGAAGTTCGGTCTAATCCCCGAATTTCTCGGGAGGCTGCCGGTGGTGGCCACCTTGGACGAGCTGCGGGAGTCCTCGCTGATTCGCATCCTGTCCGAACCGAAAAATGCGCTGATCAAACAATTCAAAAAGCTTTTCGAAATTGAAGGGGTGAACCTGAGATTTACCGACAGCGCACTGTCTGCGATTGCTAAAGAGGCCATGAAACGGCAAAGCGGTGCCAGAGGATTGCGGGCGATTCTGGAGACCAGCATGCTCGATATTATGTACCAGATCCCGTCCATCGATAATGTCAAGGAATGCGTCATCAGCGAAGAGGTGATCGTCCGAAAGGAGGATCCGATCCTGCTCTACGAACAGACGAAAAAACAGGCCTGATCCGGCCATCGGACACCGGACAGCCTCTAATATAAATGACTTCAGATAGATATGAGATTCTATGATACCCAAGATTTTTAACAAAGAGATGCCCGAACATCCCGTGGAAAGGCAGGTTCTTCCCATGCTGCCGCTCCGGGACCTTGTGGTGTTTCCCCATATGGTTGCGCCCCTGTTTGTCGGACGGTCAAAGTCGGTCAATGCCCTCGCAGATGCCATGAATAAAGACAAAAGTGTATTCCTGGCGACCCAACGAAAAGCCAAGATCGACAACCCCGATGAAAAAGACATTCATCTGACCGGCACCATCGGCACGGTTCTTCAGCTGTTGAAACTACCGGACGGCACCGTGAAGGCCCTGGTTGAAGGTAAAGCCCGTGCCCGAATCACCGATTTCAAGCCCAATGAAGACTTTTTTCTGGTGGAGCTCGAAACCTTGGACGAATCCCGATTAAGCGACCCCCAGAAACAGGCCCTGCTCCGGGCGATGAATGAGACCTTCGATGAGTACGCCAAACTCAACAAGAATGTGGCCAAGGAACTGGTGAGCAGTGTCGGAGCAATTACCGACCCGTCCCACCTGGCAGATACCATCGCCGCTCACTTCAACTTCAAAATCGAAGACAAACAGCGGCTTCTCGAAGCCCTGGATTTGGATAATCGCATTGCCCAACTGCTCCGACTGATCAAGATGGAGGTAGAAATCTTCCAGATGGATCAACGCGTCAAAGCACGCGTTAAAGAGCAAATGGAAAAAACCCAGAAGCATTACTATCTCAATGAGCAGATGCGGGCCATCAAAAAGGAGATGGGCACCGAAGAGGATCCCAGCGACGAACTCAAGGAGCTGGAGCGGCACATCAAACGGAAGCGCATGCCAAAGGAAGCCGCCGCCAAAGCCAGACAGGAATTTAAAAAGCTCAAGCTCATGACGCCCATGTCCGCGGAAGCGACTGTGGTCCGCAATTACATCGAGTGGATCATCAGCATGCCCTTCTTTGAACGGAGCAAGGTCCGAAACGATATACCGGAAGCTGAGGTCATCCTCGATGAAGACCATTATGGGCTGGATAAACCCAAGGAACGCATCATCGAGTATCTGGCCGTTCAGTCACTGGTTAAAAAAATCCGAGGACCGATTCTCTGCTTTGTCGGCCCCCCCGGTGTTGGTAAAACATCGTTGGCCAAGTCCGTGGCCCGTGCCACCGGTAGAAAGTTTGTCAGGCTCTCCCTGGGGGGTGTTCGCGACGAAGCCGAAATCCGGGGGCATCGGAGAACCTATATCGGCGCCATGCCGGGAAAAATCCTCCAATCCCTTAAGAAAATTGCAGTCAACAATCCGGTCTTCTGCCTCGATGAAGTCGACAAAATGAGCATGGATTTCAGAGGCGACCCATCCGCCGCGCTCCTGGAAGTGCTGGATCCCGAGCAGAACTACAGCTTCAATGATCACTATCTGGATCTCGACTACGATCTTTCCAACATTCTGTTCATCACCACCGCCAACACGTTGCCGGACATCCCGCTGCCCCTCCAGGACCGCATGGAAATCATCCGCTTACCGGGATACACCGAATACGAAAAATACCATATTGCCAAGGATTTCCTGATCCCCAAACAGGTCAAGGCCAACGGGCTGGAGAACATGCCTCCGAAGATTTCCAAGAGCGCGGTGTTAACCATCATCAATGAATACACCCGTGAAGCGGGGGTCCGGAACTTGGAGCGCGAAATCTCGTCGGTCTGCCGAAAAATCGCCAGGGAAATCATAAAAGATAATCGGAAGAAACCGGTTCATGTCACCGCGAAATCCATTCCGAAATACCTTGGCCCCCAACGGTTCCGGAAAAGCCAGATCGAAGAGGAGGACCAAGTCGGCATGGTGACCGGGCTGGCCTGGACTCAGGTCGGGGGTGAACTTTTGGCCGTTGAAACCATCACCATGCCGGGAAAGGGTGATGTGAAAATCACCGGCAAGCTCGGTGATGTCATGAAGGAATCGGCCCAGGCGGCCGTCAGTTATGTGCGGTCCCGCGCCAAGAGGCTCATGATCGATGAGGATTTCCATAAGAATCTCGATTTGCACATTCACATTCCCGAAGGTGCCATCCCGAAAGATGGCCCCTCAGCGGGGATTTCCATGTGCACGGCCATCGTATCCGCCTTGTCCAAGCGAGCGGTATACCGTGACCTGGCCATGACCGGGGAGATCACTCTGCGGGGCCGGGTCCTCCCCATCGGCGGGCTCAAGGAGAAGATCCTGGCGGCCCATCGGGGTGGGATCAAAAAGGTACTGCTTCCAAAAGAAAACGAGAAGGATCTGAAGGACATCCCCACCGATGTCCAGCGACAGCTCAACATAGCGACTGTGGAACACATGGATGAGGTGCTCACCCACGCATTGATATTGGGCGATGGCGACAAGCTTTTCAATGATGACGATATCGCTTTTGGAATGCTCCCGGAAACAGATGAGGATCAAATTAGCCGGAAACCGCTGATCTAATGCCCCGAAGTGGTTTCCGATCCCAAGACGTCTGAACGGATAAGGCCGGATTTGATTCCGGCCTTTTTCATGGACCCCTGTCACACATCCAACATATGGACACCCTCCCGGATGGTCACTCATCGTCGGTCAGGCAGACCAGCCGCGGGAGATCTCCTACGTAGTGCTGAGCGGTTTGACCCCGACTTGATATTCGACTATAAGCAATCTATCCCGAATTCCATAACCCCATCCATGATCGACGGAAAACGCCCATGCCGAGAGACAAACACATCATCACCATGCTCGTGGAAAACGAGCCTGGGGTGACCGCCCGAGTGTCGGGTCTGTTTGCCAGTCGCAATTACAATATCGAAACCATATGCGGCGCTCCCACGGCAAATCCGGAAATGTCCAGAATAACCATCACCACCAAATCCAGCCCGGAACGGTTTGAACAGATCATGAAGCAGGTCCGACGTCTGATCAATGTGATCAAAGTCAGGGACATGACCGGCGAGGAAGCGGTCAAACGTGAAATGGCCATGATCTGCATCAATGCCAAGCCTAAAGATCGTCCGGAAGTGCTGCGAATCATCGACACCTTCCGGGGCAAAATAGTAGATACCGGACAGACCCATTACATCTTCGAAGTCACCGGCGGACAGGACAAGATTGATGCCCTGCTCCGGCTATTAAAACCCTATGACATTAAAAAGGTGGCAAGATCCGGTGTTTTGGCGCTGTATCGGGAATCCGAGTAAGTCCGCCCTGGTCCCTATTCCTGCATGCCTGCCTGAGACAACCTTTACCCGGAACGCCCATCTTAGCAGATCAGGATACCAGCGCCCTTCTCTGCGGACTCCGCGTCTTTGTGATGATCAAGAGTTGTAATGTATTGAAAGGGGTCCAAAAGACAGAGTCTGGGGAAAGATAACCCACCCCCAGACTCGTTAAGGAGGAAAAGAGTAGACAGGAATGTAGCCTCCCACTGCCTACTCCTATAAACTAAATCAGCAAATGGTAAAAATCAATTCCTGGAACTAAAAAAGGGCCGATACCGGCCCTCGACGGTGTTCAACAAAACAGGTTAATCCAATATCATATCCCCTTATGGCTTTAAGTTTTATCTTGGTCAGTTGCCAGACGAATCCCCAGCGCTGATGAGATACCGTTTAATGGGTCTGAAAAAACCGGCCGCTGTCACAAGAAAAACGAGCGTCAGGAGGGGATTTACGATACTCCAGAATGCAACACCGATCAGTGTCGGCGCTGCGACCAACAGGACGATAACGGCGTTGGTGGAAATGTAGTCCTTAATATGTTGCACGACGCACCCCTTAGTTTGGTTTTTCGGTACAAGCTATACGGATAGCTAAGCAAATACCGGGCCAAACCGGTCTTTAGTATAACTTATTGTTATTTTTTAAAATTTAATTTGAAGAGTCCGGAGTTGCGACAAATTTGTCATCGTGAACGTAGAAAGGCATAAACAAAAAGGCCTGTCACTCGAAATACGGCAACAGGCCCGGATAGGTTAAATGGCGGGAGCGACGAGACTCGAACTCGCGACCTCCGGCGTGACAGGCCGGCGCTCTAACCAAACTGAGCTACGCCCCCGCAGTTATGTCAGTGTGTTGATTGGCTGATGCTCCACCATACTAACTTTTACATCAGCAAATCAACTATCGAAAGTTGTTCATGAAATGGTAGGCGGAACAGGGCTTGAACCTGTGACCTACGGCTTGTAAGGCCGTCGCTCTCCCAACTGAGCTACCCGCCCAAAGAGACGAATTTTGTACCAATTTGAAGATAGTGTGTCAAGCGGAAAATATGCCCTCACCCCCTCATCATGCGCTTTGTCTGGGGATCTCAGCAAATAATAAATGCATGGTTTATTTCTCTTTAAGGTTGGCCTGCTCGGCCAACTGGAAATACCCGTCTTCCAGCTCGACAACCTTTCCCTGGCTCTTCCACTCAGCCAGCCACATCAGGCTAATATCCGGTTTTTCAATACCTCTTAACAGCATTTTCAGGCAAAATTGCCTGAGGGTGACAGGCGTGCTGAGCACCTCACGGGCAGCACTTTCCCAGGTACTGCGCAGAGGAGACGGGGCATCGGAAGTCTGCCGCCCGAATACCATTTCGTTTTCCTGGCAGGGCCCATCAGTTGGGATCGTCATATTTCGTTGATTTGAAAACTTAGTGCATTTCATTTCCATTCTTCGCCCCTTCCGGGTTTTATCAGTGGAACACAGTTGGTTTGCCTTCAGGTGATGTGTTGCGGGACCGGCGGAATCGCCGGAGGACCCATCAATGGTGTTGGGGGGCAACAAAACGCGCCTGGGACGCTCAAGTGTAATGCTGGCGGCGGCTCGATACTCTGAGAAAAGCATCACAAATGATTGTCCCAGACGCGTAAAAAAAAGATGTGATCGTCGCGACCCGGATGGTGAGGGGCTTTTTTTAAATACGTTTCACTAAGGCGGACACGATAATGTCGCACAGACCGAAAACACATCCGATCCAGAACACGAGCGCTCCGAAAAAACTCCAACTCCAGCCGCTATCGGAGGCAATCAGTGCGAACACCAATCCACCGAGAGGGAGAATGGCCAGCAGCACCGTGGATAACCGTCGTTCCGTTTTTGTATTTCGAGTATTATCTGCCATGCAGGACCTCAGAATAAATTCGTTAACGATATTATCGATCGCGCCAATGTCGCTCTTTTGGAATCGTTATGGCAGAAACATAGGACATGTTCAGAATTTGTCCTTGACTTAACGCGCCAATTCGTTGACCGGCGGCGCCAATTTTGTTAATCAAAAATTACTTTCCGGCGATTACTTGGCAAACATCACTAAACGTCTCGCTATTTCATGAGGTTATATCCGCCACCGGCAGCGCTTGGAATTAAAGGAAAGTTCACGACAAAGCCGGATATGATTTCCACAACCGGATCCGTCGAAGGAGGAATCAGAAAATGCAGAAAACCTGCTTGTTGGCACCGGCGGCCATCTTATGGGAGCTTCTGGAGATGTACGGCCACGACCCGGAACCGATTTTCTCCCGGCAGGGGATTACCCAGGACATGATGTCAAAGCCCGGTGCCCGAGCGCTTCAAACGGTTGGAGACCATCTGTGGTACCAGGCGTCCAAGACCATCGATGACCCATGTTTCGGGCTAAAGTCGGGCCGCCTCTGGCACCCCTCCCATCTGAATGCCCTGGGCTATGCCTGGCTGGCCAGTGCCACCCTGAGAGAAGCCTTAGGCCGTCTGGAGCGGTATATCTACGCCATCACGAAAATCGCCATCCTGCAAATCGTGGAAATGGACGAGGGTGTGGGATTGGATTTGAAATTCAAACCCACCACCATTGTGATACCTTCCCGCACCGATTCCTTCTTCTCAATTGTGACATCCATGTGCCGTATCAATTACGGCCCAGAACTCAATCCCCACTCGGTCAGCTTCATCCATGACGCCCCATCCTGCGCCGGAGAATATTTTGCGTATTTCAAATCGCCTGTCACCTTCAGGGCGGATCGAAACCTGCTTCTGTTTCCGAAGGACAAGGTGGATGCCCCATTGAAAGGCTATAATCCGGAAATCGCCAGAATCCATGATCAGATCATCATCAACTATCTGGCCGGGCTGAAAAAAAAGGACATCGCCCAACGGGTGAAAAGCGCGATCATTAAGAACCTGCCCTCCGGAAGCGTGTCTGACGAGAAGGTGGCCAAAGAACTGCACATGAGTGTCCGCAGCCTTCAACGAAACCTGCGCAGCGAAGGCACGACCTTCGGAAAACTGCTGGAGGAGGTGCGAAAAGATCTGGCAACGGACTATGTACGGGACCAGGGGATGAATCTGACGGAGGTGGCATTCATACTCGGGTTTTAAGAACTGAGCGCCTTTTCACGAGCCTTTAAAAAGTGGACCGGAAGATCCCCGAGCGAGGTCCGCCAAGCGGCATGAATGCAGCCACATTGGGGACGCATGTGGGGGGATCTGTCTGGGGGAATTAGTGGGTGGTCGGGGTTGCCGTTTCCGCTGGCGGTTCCACGCCTTCCAGCTGGCGGGTAATGGACCAAATCACCATCACAACGGCATTCCGCACAATTGAAAATCGTTGGAGGAAATTGTCTTTTGTGAGCCCATCCAGATAGATTCGCTGGGTGAGCAGGACCGTCTTCATCGGCTCGGCCACGCCGGCAAAATCGACGTTCAAGGATAGAAGTCGAAAACGCAGGTTCCAAAGGGTCAGTCGCCGCGTCTTTTCGGGGAGCTTCTCGAACATCTCCTGGTGCTCATCGGCCAGGTTGACACGCGCTTCCAACAGGATCATATCGGGCCGTGCCTTGTTCTGGCCGATCAGAATCCTTCTCTGGGCGGCATCTTCAGCCCGGATCAGCCATTCCGCATCCGGATGGGGCTGTTCGGAAATTTGCCAACCTTCTCCCATCAGCCAGTTTTGTACTTTTTCACGGGTTTCGCTCGTTTCCTACTCTTGGTCAGCCATGCTTTACGCTCCTCCGATCAGAATGATAAGTTGATGGGTGAACCTTCTGATAGTTTTATTTATTTACCATATTCTGGCTATTTGGAGAAGTCTCTATCGACCTAAGTGCTGGAGCTTTGCGAGAAGCCCCCCATAATCCTATTTCTACTCCTATATGGATTAATACTCCGATCCGGGCCCCGAAAAGGACAACGCCTCTTCGAGCCAGGTGTCCATTTGAAGTACATTTCGCCGCTGCTTATAGGCCAAACGCTGGGCTGCCCGCTGTGCGTGGGCAATGGCGGCTTTTGCCAGCCCCCCCGATCCCGGAGCCTTTTTGCTCAGTGCCCCGACCAGCCGCTTTCTCATTGGGGCCGGAACAAATCTCTCGATCAGTTCATCCTCGGCGCTCATGAATGCCTGGCAGCTGCCCGGGTCTCCCTGGCGGGCGCTCCGACCAAAGAGCTGACGGTCGATACGACCGGACTCATGCCGCTCGGTGGCAATCACGTGAAGGCCCCCCATTTCGGCCACGCTTCGGCCCAGCTTGATGTCCGTGCCGCGACCGGCCATATTGGTCGCGATGGTGATGCGCCCCGGTTCCCCGGCGGCAGCCACGATCCGGGCTTCTTCGCGATGCCGAACCGCGTTGAGCAGGTTGAAGCCCAATCCCATGGCGGTCAATTGTTCCGCAAGGCGTTCGCTGGCAACGACACTCCGGGTGCCCACAAGAACCGGCCGTCCTGTTTGGTTCCCTTTTTGGATCTCGCCGGCGATGGCGTCCCACTTTTGATCAGCCGTCGGGAAAACGGCATCCGGCTGCTGCTTTCGGATGCAGGGCCGATTGGTTGGAACGGAAATGACCGGCAGCCGATAAATATGCCAGAATTCACCGGCGGCCTCACGCGCGGTGCCGGTCATACCGGACAGCTTCCTGAAAAACCGGAAAAAACGCTGGAAGCTGAGCCGGGCAAGTGTTTCACTGGGATTGCTGACCGCGATCCCTTCGTTGGCCTCGACAGCCTGGTGCAGCCCATGCCGCCAGGTCCGATTGGGCATGAGGCGTCCGGTAAATTCATCGACGATCACCACCTTATCATCCTGGACGACATACTGCTTGTCCTTACGATAAAACTCCCGCGCCGTGAGAGACTGCTGGACCAGCTCTTCCCGACGTGCGGGGCCACGCCAGATTCCGGGAAGCCGTTGTGCCCGGGCTTCGATCTTGGACCGCCCTGCTTTGGTAAACCGGATTTCCTTATACTTGTGATCCACCCGGTAGTCCTCCGTCGGATGCAAGTCTGCAGCAATACGGTGGGCCCGGGTACAGGCGTCGACGAGCGGTTCGTTTTCCTCCATACGGGAAATGATCAACGGGGTGACCGCCTCATCGATGAGCACACTGTCGGCATCGTCCACAATGGCTGTATCCAGCCCCTTTAAGACCAGTCCCTCCGAATCCCGAAAGCGGGGGTCAAGCACCTGTCTCAGCAAACGTCGATAGGGGTGTGACATCGTCCCGAGGATCAGGCGATCCCGAAGAAAATCGGCAACCAGTTCCTTCAGGGTCGTATAGACCACACCGTTGTCGTAGTTGCTGCGACGAAGGCGGGGGTCCATTTCACCCAGGATGCTGCCCACCGAGACACCGCAGAATGCATAAAAAGGACGCATCTCCACGGCATCCCGGTTGGCCAGGTAATCGTTGACGGTCACCAGATGACACGGTCTTCAGGTCCATGCGGCCAGAACGGCCGGCAGGCAGGCGGTCAAACTCTTCCCTTCGCCGGTAACCATCTCCGTCAGATACCCATGATACAGGGCCATGGCTCCCATGACCTGGACCGGGTACGGCCGCAGCCCAAGTTTCCGGTCGGCGGCTTCCACCAGCATGGCCAATGCGTCCGGGAGGCATTGCCCAATGTCCTTAGCCTCCTGCTTGCGGAATCGGGCCTGCAAGTCCCGGAGACGCTCCCGCAGCCGACCGTCGGCCAGATGCCGAAATTCCCCTGCCGCATGGTATATCTTTTCGGCTTCTACCTGCATGGTCCGGGCGATACTGTTGCGCCGCTGGTACCGGCCCACGAGTCCATGGACGAATCCGTCCAGCCCCCGGTGCAGTTTCTGGGGTGTCACAATGTGGGTGCGGCGATAATCCTGAGTCGGTAGAATCATATCTGGTACCTTTTTTGGAGCAGCTGCCGGAGTTTATGGCCCCATTGCATTAACAGCGGGCTCGGCTTCAGTGTGAACCTGACCTTCCCCGATTGTCCATGATGCATCTTGACCCTGTCATTGGGAGCGATGTCCGCGTAAATCTGGAAAAAGGGTTCAGCGGTTTTCAGTCCGGTATCATGCTGGGAGGAAACCGCCACGCTGCCGCCCCCGAACCATCCGAGTGCCGCGGAGGGCAGAGTTTCCTGCTGAAATGGAATAATGCGAACCTTGTAGACCTCGAGGTTTTCTCCCCCCTGGCCGAATATGCGCACCTCGGTCTTGCGGATTTCCCCCTCAAACAGATCGGCCGCCTCGTCCTGGGAAACCACGGCGGAAAACCGGAAACTTCCCGGATCCACCAGCTCTCCGATCAGCTCTCCCCGGTGAAGCCAGGAGCCCACCATTTCCATTGCGTAGGGAGCCACCCAGACGCCGTCCTGGCGAGCACGGAC
>Ga0056119_1000008_pt1 | contig 61522 bp, 65 predicted proteins | sample WorMettaBAHAMAS1_FD_80076 | JGI IMG/M metagenome (GOLD analysis project Ga0056119, IMG submission 80076) | Marine gutless worms symbiont microbial communities from Max Planck institute for Marine Microbiology, Germany - Olavius tantulus BAHAMAS.1 ...
AAGTGGAAGAAAAATCAACTTGATTTTATTCCACTTGAAATAATGATCCTAACTTGGTTTTATGGTATAGTTCTAACATAATTACAATTATTTTTTAGCCAACCGCTAAATGGGACAATCCGATTATTTGTATTTCAGAAAAATTGTCCCAGCTCTTAATGCTGCACCCAGCATCCTCCCTTCCACTCAGTTTAAACATGCAAAGATGCACTTGACTATGCTGCAGGAAAGAGGTGAACGGCCCTGGTATTTGTTTTATCTGAAACACCTAAAAGCAATTACAGCTGTTATCGTTTTATTGATGATCCCGGGGTTCTTAAAAGCGTTCGAGTTAATATAGAATGGGAACATCGTCAGAGACAAATACGTCGCTGTCACTCAGAAACGGGGAGTTGGTATTATGTTGGAAAGGCGTTTCCGTTCAGAAAAAACTTGTATAGGAGGATTTATTACTTTTGAAAGGAACAGTTAACGCTCAAACGCGTCAGGATGGACGTCAAAAATGCTCCCGTTGCCTCTTGCTTCAGCCGTCAGGTTTCTATTGATGTTTTATACCGACCACCAGGGGAGAAAGGTCGTGTCCGGAGCTTGCAAAATACTTTTTCTAATTTGCTTTTGTTTGCACGCCCCTTCCGCATGGGCCTATTCTGAAGAGGTGATAGAGGATCTAATAGATGTGTTCGAATCGAAAAATAAGGTTGTTGCGGTTATAGAGGGAAAGAGGACAATTACCTTTAACCTCCGGCTTAAAGAAAGGGTTCTGTGTAGTGACGCAAAAGGTTATATGGGTGCATTCCTGATAAATGAGCATTTTCTTTCAATAACGACTTCATCCAACGCTTGGCATGCATTGCCTTTGAAGAGGGGTGAATCTGAAAAAACCGTCGTGTCTCTATCTCCGTATCTTGTTCTGCTGGCAACCAGAGATCGCGCAATTGCCTTTGATGCGGCGCCAAATCGATTTGTCGAGACACGACTCCCAATTCACGATGAACTGCTGGAAGCAGCGGCCGAAAAATATATCGCAGTGGTGATTACATCAAGCCGTGCCTTTGGTTTTGCAACGGAAGCGTCGGCATTTTCTGAAATTCGGCTTAAACTCCGAGAAACCATCAATGCGGTCAAAATAACATCAAGCAAAGCGACTATTCGAACATCCGATCGCTTGATTACGTTTGAAGCTATAGGGGCTGCTTGGAAGGTACACAAACTTCCCTAATTCATTCGCCGCCCATGAACCATGATTTCGGCAGACAATCAATCTTTTGATGGATTCGGCATATCGCGTCTAAGCGACCTGAAGTCCTCGACAGGCAAGAGCTAATATTGACGCGCGGTGCATGTATCAAACGCGACCTCAATTCATATGTTTTTGAAAAAACCAACATACAATGACCCTGACATCGGCGAATTTACCTTTTCCGGTGGATGTTGGCATGCCCTGGTAGACCATGATGCAGATGAAAAATTGTTCGTCAGTGTGGTTGGCGAAAAATCGGGTCTAAGCAATGAAAGCCTCAGGCAGGCGAAGCTCCTGTTATCCAATCCGGGAAAATATGTGGATCAGGCTAAAAGGTATATTGAAAGCCAAGATATATCCGACTTTATGAAAGGGAATGGAACACTGATACTGGACGGAATATATTCTCATGATGAAAGAGGCCAATTTGATTTGGATTTTGGTCTATCGAATTGGGATGATGCTTCAATAACCGTGCATTTTAAGGATTATGAGCCTGTTGAAATTACGTTAGGTGATTAAGGCGTGTCCCATCCGTGGAGAATGTTTAAACTGCGTCTTGCCGATTACAGGAAAAATCATACATGTCATGTATCTTTCGAGGACGGAAACAAGATACCACTCAAAACCGCCTGACCTGCCGCAGCAAGACACAAGCCGAGCCATGCCGCCGGAGATATACCCTGGGTGAAATGAATAGAACGATATTCATCATACTGATTATGCCATTTTTTCTGGTACATGTTTCTTTTGCATTTGATTTCGAGGTTCAGTGTGACGAAGATATCGCCAACTCCGAAAAAATATCCAAATATTTTCAAAGATATATTGGGCGGTGGGAGGGTGCGTGGGAAAAGGATGAGAATCTAAACCTCTACCCGGAACGGATCCGAAAAATAGCAGAGAAGTTCAATTACAGTGATCATTTCTTACTGGAGGTTGTGAGTATAAACGGATGCGAAGCGAGGTTTAACGTTTATTACGAAAACAGGAAAAAATATACTTATTATCAAGCAGAGGTCATGACGGAAGAAGGTTACTATATATATTGGAATAGTCCAACTATCAAAGGGACATACATCCTCATGCATGACGAAGAGAGGGACATCCTTGAAGGGATATTTCAACTTTTCGAGGGCCAAAATATCGCCAAGATTTACATGAAGCGGTTATAAACATGCTGACTTAACCGACGCATGCATGCGTTTATACCGGCCCAGACGTTCTCCTCTTTAGGGAGCATTACACCGTGGCACCGGATTTTTTAGATTATACATATGCGGAGAGTGTTGTGGATTACGTTAACCATCAACGCAAGTCCGAGCCCCTCTTTGAACCTGAATTTAAAACAGTGAGCTTCATCCTAAACATCATGAAAAGTGAAAAGCATGCCCCCGATGAGTTCAAGAACATAAAGGATGCAATGGCCTCGATCAGGGATCATCGACATTATGATGGTCTGCTCTTATCTCTCCCAAGAACGTTTCGATAGCCTCGAGGCTGTCTGCGGGCCGGTGAGTCCGGCACTTCGGCTCTAACCTAGTGTTGTAGCCAAAGCTGATGATTAAAACATTTCACATACGATTGCCCCTTTCCCTGAACGACAGCTTTGACCTGCTTTGTAAAAGTGGCAGCGATATTACGAGTTGGGAAATGCTGAATTCAGATGTTGAAACCGGCACCATTGTGTGGAAACAAACATTCTGGTCATTTACTGGAAAAGCTGGAATCATCGCACAACTAAATCGAGTCACTGACAATGAAACTTCTGTTACGGTCGAAGTCCACAAGCCGCTTCAGGTATTGGACCCCTTAAAGATTTGCGATAGCGTCTTTCGAAAATTGGATCATGCCTGGAAAAAGAATATTGGATCATCTACCGATTCGTTGTAGGTAATTCAGCCAAAATGAGAAGACAATTCTCTCTTGAGTCGACGCGATCCCGTAGGATTCACGGGGCTTCGCGCTATGCGCTTCCGACTTCGCTCTTCGAGCTACGACGGGACAAGCCGACCCCACAAGCAGGGACTCGAGGATTCAAGTGAAATAATCAAACATGTAACAAACCCTTGACCCCTTTAATCCCTGGTCGCCTTCGGCGCCGCCCTATGTTTATGCGCCTCAGGCGTGCCGATAAACCTTGGACCCGCTTCTCCAATTAAGCTGGAGAAGAACCAGAATATTTAAATTGATAATATCATGATAGAACCAACGTCGTGTAGAACGCCGGCTGAAGCATAGGCTGAACCGCGCGCCTGGTCCGCAGCATCGGCCGGCCAAAGGAGGTGCAACATGAAACTGAATGTCAAAGCATTTGCACTGGCCTGCGGGATCATTTGGGGTTTCGGTCTTTTCTTGCTGACGTGGTGGATCATTGCCTTAGACGGAATCACCGGAGAACCGACGATAATAGGGCGCCTCTATCGGGGCTACAACATATCTCCTGGAGGTAGTTTTATCGGTCTTATCTGGGCCTCTATTGACGGATTCATCGGTGGAGCAGTGTTTGCCTGGTTCTATAATTGGTTGTCCGGTCGTTTCAACGCCTCAAAGGCATAATTCTGTTTTTACCGGCAACAAGGCGCCGACAATGGTGGAAAGGCAGCACCCTGGCCCTACGCCTCCCCTTTGTCGCGCTTAACCTTGAGGGAACACGAGATCCATGGAGATATCGTCCGATTTAAAAAAAGACATACTTGCCGAGATCCATAAGATCCCCATCGTTGACACCTTGGAAATCCAAATCGTATCTCTTGCGGACGGGCACTGTGAAACAAAGGTCCCCCGAAAGCTGAACTATGATGGTGTTTTTAAATCCTTCCACGGCGGCCTGCTTATGACCATTGCCGACAGCACGGCTTGCTTTGCGATCTTCACGAAAACAGGGCCGTTTATCAGACTTACCACCACGGATATGAACATCCGGTTTCTGGCACCATGCCTGAGCGATGTTACGGCAAAGGCCACCGTCATAAAGGCGGGTCGCACCATGTGCCCGGTGGCAGTTGATTTATACGATGAAGAGGAAACCCATGTTGCCGTCGCGCAGGTAAATTACATTTTGTTGGATCGATAGCCGGTATTGGATCTCTAACCAAATGGTTAATTGCGGGCTTAGGACTGGATAGGCGTCACTTAACCGTATACTCGGCAAGGCAACCTTACATCTCATTATGAGTAGAATGGAAACAACCCTGTTGAGTGTAAAATCCATTTTATATGCTGTTGCTGGGATGATGTTGATAGGCGTCTTTATCGGCGTCTGCTCGGCCAAGACCACCTTCAAGTTTAACACCTGCCCCCAGGGCTCGGGGACACTCCGGATTCCTGGTAAAATTTACAAGCCCAAAGGGATGGGGCCGTTTCCCGCGGTAATCATTCTCCATGGATGTGGCGGATTGGATCAGCATCACGCGCATTGGGCCAAACTATTTGTCGAATGGGGATATGCGGCCTTTACCATTGACAGCTTCAGGCCAAGAAGAGTCTCCAATGTTTGCAATAAGCCTCGTGAGATTGGAAAATTGGAACGGGCCCTTGATGTCTTTTGCGCCGCAACTTCCATCCAGGCGCTTCCTTATATAGACGGGAAAAAAATCGGCATCATCGGATTCTCCCACGGGGGTGGAGCGGTCCTTCAGTCCGTGAAGGCAGAAACAAAAGTGTTGGCAGGGATGGATGCGTTTCCTTTTAAAGCCGCGGTTGCCTTTTACCCCTATTGTGAGGGGGTGTTTTATCAGGATCTTTCCATTCCGACGTTGGTGCTGATTGGGGAAAAGGATAAATGGACACCCGCGAAAGGGTGCCGGAATTTGAAACAATGGGTAACCCAATCAGAGCTGTATGACGTGGTTGTCTATCCCGGTACGTATCATTCCTTTGATCGGGTTAAACCTCGACGATTTTACATGGGGCACCGGTTGGAGCATAGTCCCAAGGCGACTCGGGACGCCAAGAAAAGAACCCGGGATTTTTTTCGCAAGCATTTGATGGAGGCGGAGTAGACAATAGACATGTGAACCATGATAGGTGATTGATCCAAATCGACACGGAACCCAGGGAGAATTTTGGCATGAAATTTTTTCAGCGAGTGTTCCGCCATGAACTATAAACCTCCATCGAAACAGGGGATTGCCAGGCTCTGGGCGGCGTTCTTGTATTCCTTGGATGGCCTTCGATATGCCGTTCGGAATGAAGCCGCGTTCCGCCAGGAGTTGTTCACCATTGCAGTGCTCCTGGTGATTCTGTATTTCTTGCCCCTGTCCCTGGTATCGAAAGGATTGCTCTTTTTCGCTACCCTACTGGTTCTTATCGTGGAGCTGTTGAACTCGGCAATCGAATCCATTGTGGATATCGCATCGCCTGAATATCATGCCCTTGCGAAACAGGCGAAAGATTTGGGCAGCGCGGCGGTGATGATCAGTCTCATTCTTGCCGGGATATTATGGATTGGTGCAATTTTAGCGGTGTTTATCCGATAGGGCTGCAGCGAATAGGCGCATCGGGATGCGGTGCCGATGATGTGCCGCCGTATCCTCACGAGAGAAATAGCGGAGACGGTTATGAATGGAGGGATTTCGTTAACGGTGGGTCGCCGGGCGCATTTCATTTTGACGGCCAGCATCTTCCTTCTGTTGTCCAGCCATGCAATGGCCATTGATTCCCAGACCTTTATCCAAAGCGTCATGCAAAATAAGGTGCAGGAGGTCGAGGGATTCATCCAGGATGGTGCGAATGTCAATACCCGGGGCAGCGACGACGGTAATACCGGGCTTCACTGGGCCGCATCTTTGGGGCTTGTGGAGATGGCGGAGCTATTGGTATCCAATGGAGCCCACGTGAACCGGAAGAACAGGGAAGGCAATACGCCGCTCCATTGGGCCGCCGGACAAGGGAATTTAGAAATCGTGAAAATTTTAATGACCAACGGCGCTGATATCAACGCAAACGGAAAGTTAAACTGGACACCCCTTCGTTGGGCTGAGGAAACAGGGCACACCGATATTGCCGACATCCTGCGTTCGGCCGGAGCCCGGCGATAACCTTTCCGAACCCGATCCCTGGACCGATGTCTTGCGGATGCAACGGGCCGAACCCTGCCTTTCCGTTTCGGGTTATGAGCCGGTCCATACGGTGGCGGCGACCTGGAGGAACATCATGAACACATCCGCCATGAAGTCGTCGGTGGCCATACGCTGAATCATCAACCGGCCGCCCTGGGGTGTAACTGAGGCCACTGCCGTTACCGGATGCTGAAAAAGCGGTCAGTAGCCAAACGCGCTTTGATCTTTCCGACCGTCATGATACGGACAAGTTCACCAAAACCAGATGGATTTGAACAGATTAACACGTGTCGTATTGGATAAGCATTAGAGGGATATGAAGTGAGCCGGAAAGGCCATATCCGCTTATTTTTCATCGCCACGTTGGTCTGGGTAGGGTTCTGGGCCGTCGGCCTGCCCGCCTACTATCAGCAGTACTCCCATACCCAGATGGTTTGGTTTGATGCCCTGGTATTGATTCCCATCACCGCGATTGTGTCCGCCGTCCTAAAATCCATTCGGCCGTCGCGGCGACTGACGGTCTCACGCTGGATGGCATTTTATTTCACGGTGCCGCTTGCGTTTTACGACTGGTTATACTGCGGAATATATCTTGGCAGCGGCCTCCGCTTTATTGTTCAATACTGGTATCTGTCCGTCTATTATGTGATTCCCTGGATTCTGCTGCCCGTTGTTGCATCGTCCCTGAATCGCATGTCGATGCAAGGCCGCTGAGCATTTCTTTTTCCCCGTGCCATTTCGGGTTAGGAGACCATCCACACTGCCTGCTTGTCCGCCTGGCCCAGGACGTACTTTGATATGCTTCCCATGAAGAAGGACCGGCCGAGGCCCCGGCGGCCAATGACCACCGTCCCGTAATCTCCCTTCTTCGCCGTCCGGACAATGGCTTTCCCAACATTTCCCTTTCGACGGGTTTCCTTGATTTCGATCTGCTTCTCGTCTAGCCCGGCTTCCCTGAACCGTTTCATGGCGTGGGCATAAAATCGGGTAAGACAACGCTTGTCGTCCTCCACCAGGAATTCTTCGATATCTGGATCGGTGTCTGAAAAGTCGATCTCGCAGTAATCGTTCAACCTGGGGACGGCATGAAACAGGGTCACTTTCACATCCGAGTTGCCATCCAGCATGAAGCTGACATGATCCACCGCCCGGTAGGCGCTTTCAGAGCCGTCCACGGCCAGCAGCTGTCTCGTATTGGGCACTTTGCCGGAAATTATCCAGACCGGTATGACCGCAGAATGCTCCGCCAGTTTCGACGTGAGGCTTCCCAAGACCATTTCCTGCAGACCGGATAGTCCCCGGCGTCCCGCAGCGATGGCATCATATTGCCCTTCCTGGGCTATTTCGATGATGTCTTTGGCGAGGCCAAGGTCCTTTGGCCGGGTCAGGGTGTCGACGAGGGAGGGATCAAACCCGTCGGCTTCCAACCGGCTGCGTATTCCTGTCAGCATATCACTTGCGGCGGACTAGTTTTTTCTGAGGATCTTGTTCAGCTCTGTCCGGGCCCGGGCGTCGGTCTTTGCTTCGTCTATGAGAAACTGGGATACGGCCGGCTGTATGTGGCACAACGTCATGTGCAGATTGGGAATAATTCCCGATAATTTACCGATGTACGTCACACAGGCGCGGCAATGTCTGGAATCATCTACGGCAACAAGAACCTTTTTTTCCATGGCATCATCTCCTTGATCGTTCATTTACTGTGACAGGTCAGGATTCTGTTTCAGCTTCCGGCGTTGCGCCCTCCCAGCCCGCGCGGCGTTCCGGCATCATGCAGACTTCTCCGGGCGGGGCGCAGGCATCTGGAGGGTAGACGCCCTCGAGTTCATCCCTGACGGTGTTTTCCCAAAGGGGCAGCCCCACCAGATAGGCGATCCGGCCGATACGGTGGGCGCCAACGGGTGCGGTAAGGACTACAAACCCGATGGTTGCCAGTGCCCGGGCATCAATGCCGATGGTGTGATAGAAAACAGCCAGACCGGCCAGCAATGCCCCGAGACCGATGGTTCCAGCCTTGGTCGTGGCCGACATCCGGAGGAAAATATCGGGCATCCGGAGAATGCCAATGCCGGCGACAAAGATGAAAAATGCGCCGACAACCAGAAAGATGCAGGTGATCACTTCGATCATGGTCGTCCCCTCCACCGCTCGATGTAATGGGCAAATGCGATGACGCTCAGAAACGAGATGATCGCCCAAACGCTGGCCACATCCAGATAGGCCGGCTGGCGGATCGCAATCGAGGTGACCACGATGATACCGGCAGAGGACGTGGCGATCAGTTCAAAGGCCACGATGCGATCAGGCAGGTTGGGACCGATGATCAGGCGGATAAACCCGCCGATCAGGCCAACACACACCAGCGGCATCACGACTGTATAGATGATTAAGGTCAGCATTATTCGAATACCTCCCGCACCCGTCGTTCGTATCGGGTTTTAATTTCGTCCCGGAATGCTTCCGGATCGTCTATCCACATGGCATGGACATACAGCGTGTCCTTCTCCGGGGACACATCAAGACTCAGTGTGCCCGGGGTAAGGGTGATAACGTTCGCCAATGTGGTGATCTCGAAGTCCGAAAGGTCATCGAGGGGAATGGCGATAATGGCCGGGCGCATGTGATGCGTCGGCGTCAGCACCTCCCAAGCCACCCTTACGTTGGCGGCCAATACCTCGTATATGAAGAAAAACAGAAATCGGATCGCCTTAACCAGTCGGTGGATGTAGACCAGAAAGGTCACCTGCTCCGGCGACTTGACCAGCCACAAACACACGGAGCTGATGAGAAATCCGATGGCAAAGTTGATCGGCGAGAACTCTCCGGTTAATGCCATCCAGACCACCGGCAGGAAAATATTGCCCAGCAGGACATTGATCTGTTTCATGGCGTACCTCCCAGCACAGCCTGAATGTAACCGGTCGGGTCCAGCAGTTGGTCCGCGGCTTCCACTGCAAGATCGAACACCGGCCCGGTATACAGTCCGATGCAAAGCGTTAGTCCTGCCAGAACTATCATGGGCAGATACAGCAGGACCGGGGGGCCCGAGAATGCGCCGCAGTCATCGAGTGGATCCGGAGTCGACAGGCCTTCCGGATTTGGCCCCCAGAAGGCCTGGCCCCATATTTTGGTCATGGAGTACAGGGTCAGCAGACTCACCGCCAGTGCCGTGGCCGCGATGATATAGGCGCCTTCGGAGAGACCGGCCCGGATAAGGACCAGCTTGGCCCAGAATCCGGACAGGGGCGGGATACCGGCCAGGGAAAACGCGGACACAAAAAACAGGGCTGTCAATCCCGGGGCGGCCACTGAGAGGCCTCCGAGACGCTCGAGCCGATAGGAGCCACCGATTTTCCGGGCGACGCCGCTGGCCAAAAACAGGTTGGTCTTCACAATGATATGATGGACGATGTAGAAAATCGATCCGGCCAGCGCCAGGCGGGTATACAGGCCGAGACCCATGACCATGTATCCGACCTGGCTGATAATGTGAAAGGAGAGAATGCGGCGAAATTCGTTCTGGGCCATGGCCCCCAATACACCGGTGACCATGGTCAGGCCGGAGAGCACCAGGATAATGGTGTGGGTATACCCGATATCCTGGATAAAAATCAGTGTAAATACCCTGATCAGCGCATAGACGCCCACTTTGGTCAGCAGCCCCGCGAAAATCGCCGACACTGCCACCGGTGGGTTGTGATAGGATGCCGGCAGCCAGAAAAAGAGTGGAAACAGGGCCGCTTTAATACCGAAGGCCGCCAGAAAGAGCATGGCCAGGGTAGAGGCCACGCCGGGGTATCGCACATTGCGGGCGAGAACGGCCAGATCGGCCATGTTCAGTGTACCGGCCATTCCGTAGAGGATTCCCAGGGCGGTCAGAAAAAAGGCGGAAGAAATCAGATTCAAGGTCACGTATTTTATGGCCCCGTCCAACTGGGCCCGCTCGCCACCGAGGGCCATCAGTACAAAGGATGACATGAGCATGACCTCGAACCAGACGTACATGTTAAACATGTCCCCGGTCAAAAAGGTGCCGCTGACACCCATGAGCAGAAGATGGTAGAAGGGATAGTACCCGAAGGACTCCCGCTCTCGGTCGATGCTGCCTACCGAATAGAGCATGACGGCCATGCCCATGATCGCCGCCAGAAGCACCATAATGGCACTGAGCAGGTCCGCGACCAGGGTGATGCCGAATGGAGCCGGCCAGTCGCCAAGCTGTGTGGCGGCAATACCCATCTCCCGGGTCCGGACCAGCAGGAGGATCGCCGTGATTAAATGGGCCGCACAGCTCAGAATCCCGAGGAGCCGCTGGGCCGGCCTGGAGGCCCATGTCAACAGGCACAGACAGGCAGTGACCAGCGGTATGAGTATGGGTAATACCAGTAGCAGGTTCATGTGCACGTCGACTCGGTTTCCGATTCCGATGAGGATGTTCGATCGAACGCCTGACGAAACAGCACCAGAGCAAATGCCAACACGCCAAAGGAAATCACGATGGCGGTGAGGATCAGCGCCTGGGGCAGGGGATCGGAGACCCCGGCAACCGGCCGGAGGGCTCCGGCCGGGATGAGGGGCGGCTTCCCGCGGGTCAGCCCGGCGGCCACAAAGATAAGCAGGTTGATGGCATTGGACAGCAGCACCAGCCCGATGATTAGCTTCACAGGTGTCCGGCTCAGGAGCAGGTAAATGGCCGATCCGAATAGCCCTCCCACCACAATGGACGTTAATATCTCCATGTCTATCCTTCCTCCGCCAGGGTCAGCACGATTTCCAGCATGGCTCCGATGACCACCAGGTACACCCCGATGTCGAAGATAACCGGGGTGCCGATGGGAAGATGCTGCCCGCCGCCCAGATCCAGGTCTCCCCAAAGACCGGTCATGAAGGGCAAGCCGGACATCAGTGAAAGACATCCGCTCGCCATCGCCAGCAGAAGCCCGACCGCCACCACGTATCCCGGCTGGATCCGAAGCAGCTTTCGGGTTTCCTCCGGTCCGTGGGCAAAACAATGAAGGATGAACGTTGAAGCGGCCACCAGACCGCCAATGAATCCGCCGCCCGGCTGATTGTGACGGCGGAACAGGAGAAATGCCGATAGCAGCAGAAGCATCGGCATCAGAACGCGGGTGGCGGTAATCAGAATCAACGATTTCATTCGCTTTTCCCCTGCAGTCGAAGTTTCAGCAAGGTGTATACACCGGCCCCGGCGATGGCCAGCACCGTTATTTCGCCCAAGGTATCAATGGCCCTGAAATCCACGATGATGACATTAACGATATTTCTTCCGTGGGCCGATATCAGGCTGTGCTCCTTAAAGAAGCCCGCCAGCCGACTTCCCTGCTGAACACTGAGGGCAATCAACAGCAGCAGTGTCATCAGTCCGCCGCCGGCCACGGCGACAATCGTGTTCCGCACCCGCTGGGCCCGTGAGAGGATCTGTCTGTATTTCGGAAGGTGAAAGATGATCAGGGCAAACAGAATGACCGTCATGGTCTCGATGATAAACTGGGTCATGGCCAGGTCCGGGGCACCAAAATCGATAAACAGAAGTGCCATGCCGTAACCCACCACGCCAACGGCGATAATAGCACTTAAGCGGGAATCGGATCGGATGGTGACCAGCGGTGCGACCAGCATCAGCACAATGACGATGATTTCGAAGACCCTCACGCTGTCCGGCTGCCAGTGGATCACGAGGCCTTCCCGAAAAAACAGTGTCGCGCCCACACCGCCCATGGTCGTTAGAATGATAATCAGGATATACACATGAAGATACCCGCTCTGCAGGACCAGGGTCTGCCATTCCGCCAGGTGCTTTACCGCGGCAAGGCCATGCTCGTACCAGGCTGCCGGTCCAAAGCGCGCCCAGGCCGACCGGAGCGCCACCCATCGCGCCAGCGTCGGATGCAGGAGGTACAGGCCGATACCCAGAAGGACCGTCACGACGCTCAGGCCCAGCATGGGTGTGATCCCGTGGAACAGAGACAGGTGGATATCCGCCCATTCTTGCAGGACGGCGCTCACACCCGGGGAGATCACCGAGCGATCCATGAGACCTGGGAAAAGACCGATGAACAATCCCATAACCGCCAGTACCAGCGGACCCAGCCAGAGGCTAAGGGAGATGGGATGATCGTGGCCCCCATGGGCGGCGGCGTCCGATTTTCCGAAAAAGGGCCGAAGCACAAACAGACCGGCTGTCGCGAACAGCATCATGTTGGCCATCACCGCGGCGGCCGTTGCCGTCAGGGTCCATCGGGACAGGTGCCAGGTCGCCTCGTAGATCGATTCTTTGGCGATAAATCCCAGAAGGGGCGGTAGCCCTGCCATGGAAAGGCACGCCAGGACGGCGGCCACGGTTACCAGCGGCATCTGGGTATATAGCCCGCGAAGTCTCCGGATATCGCGGGTGCCGGCTTCGTGATCCACCACACCGGCAGTGAGAAACAACTAACCTTTGTACAGGGCATGGGTAACGAGAAACACCAGCGCGGCCGTAATTCCGGTCGGCGACGGCAGGCCGGTCAGAAATACCATCATGCCCAGCCCATTGACGGTGGTGTAGGCCAGCAAGCGTTTCAGGTCCGTCTGAAACAGGGCCATGGCGGCACCCAGCACCATGGTGATGCCGCCAAACGTGGTCAGCAGCACGTGCCACAACTCCGTGCCGCCAAGCACCGGAGTCATGCGCAACAGGAGGTAGACTCCTGCCTTGACCATGGTGGCCGAGTGTAAAAATGCACTGACCGGCGTCGGGCCTTCCATGGCCGACGGCAGCCAGAAGTGGAACGGTGTTTGGGCCGATTTGGTAAACGCGCCGATGAGGACCAGGATCAGGATCGGCACATAGAGATGATGCCCGCCAAGCCCTTCCGGTCGGGTCAGCAGTTCCGCCATTTCCAGGGTTCCGGTCGCCTGTCCGATCAGCAGAAAACCGGCCAGAAGCACCAGACCCCCGATACCGGTGACCAGCAGCGCCTGGATTGCCGCCTCCCGGGCGGTCGCCCGCCGATGTTCAAACCCGATCAACAGGTAGGAGGTCAGGCTGGTCAACTCCCAGAAGATGAACAGGGTAATCAGATTGGATGACAGTACCAGACCCAGCATGGACGCCATGAATGCCAGGATATACATGTAAAACCGTCCCAGCTCATCGTTCCCGTGGAGATACCCTCCGGCGTAGATAACGATCAGGGCGCCGATACCGGCAATCAGAAGGGAAAAAACCAGGCTGAGCCCGTCTAGGAGAAAGGAAAAGTGGATGTTGAGCGCGGCAATCCACACGTAGGATTCATTGAACGTCAGTCCTGAAGACACTGACCCAATGTGGCCCGCGTAGAATACGGTCAACCCTATGGGCAGCAATGCCAGAATCCAACCGCTCCGGTGTGGGAACCACCGGAGCAGTAGTGGGGCTGTCATTGCGAGAGCAAATCCCGAAACAACGGATAACGCAATCATCGGCTATGGTCGAAGTGAAGAATTGGATCTGGTAAACTAAGATCTTATCATGGTGCCCGACAGCAGAAACAGGGATTACTTGCTGTTCCAACAATGATAGAGACATTACATGGCACTGTCAATTTATGTTTTTTGCCTCTTCTCCTCAGAATATAGACGGATTATCGGTGGTCTTCGGAGCCTTCCGTCGCGGTCCGTGGGAGGGGGCGATGCTCCCCACATACAGCTCGGCAGGTGTGTTGGGGAGCACCCGGGCACATGGCAACAATTGACTGAGACGGTCACCCGAATTATCATCCCTTAGCGGGAGTCTCTTCCGACTTGACCCCACCACGGTTCTCTTTTATAGATTGCTAGCGTTACCGTTCTTTCGGCCGGTGCTTAGTAGAATCATCATACCGAGTAATCACTCATCAGGAGAGGGGGACAACATGAAAAAAATACTAGTTGCCGTTTTGACGGCGCTGCTGCTCTTCGGGTTTGGGCAGGTTGTCGGCGCGAAAACGTTGAAGTTGGGGCTGGACGCCGATCCGGTGTCCCTGGATCCCCATGTCCAGCTATCCGGCGGGATGCTCCAGTATTCCCACTGGGTGTTCGATCCGCTGGTCCGATGGAGCCAAGACATGCAGTTTGAGCCCCGTCTGGCCCTTCGGTGGGAACGGATTAACGACAAGGCCATGCGGTTTTTCCTACGAAAAGATGTCGTATTTCACAGCGGCAACCCCTTCACCGCCGAGGACGTCCGGTGGACCGTGGAGAGACTTAAGAAAAGTGTCGATTTCAAAGGCCTTTTCGAGCCGTTTGAAGACGTCAAGGTGATCGACGATTACACGGTCGACATCGTTACCAAAAAGCCCTACGCACTTTTATTGAACATGGCCACGTACATTTTCCCCATGGATCGGAAGTTCTACTCGGGAGTTGACGAAGCCGGACAGTACAAGGATGCCATCGTCAAGATTGGACCGTCCTTTGCCCTGACCCATGAATCCGGAACCGGTCCGTTCAAAGTCACCTACCGGGAGCAGGGTGTGCGCACCGTGTTCGAGCGTTTCGCCGACTATTGGGACCGGAATTCCCCCGGCAATGTGACCAAGGTTATTCTAACTCCCATCAAGGAAGACGCGACCCGGGTGGCCGCACTCTTATCCGGCGATGTGGATTTCATTTCACCCGTTCCCCCACAGGATTTTCAGCGGGTGCGGCGGGATAAGAAAATCAAGCTGGTCACTTTCCCCGGAGGCCGTATTATTACGTTCCAGCTCAACCAGCAGCGGCGCCCGGAGCTTGCCGATCCGAGGGTCCGTCAGGCTATTGTTCACGCCATCAATAATCCGGGAATCGTCAAAAAGATCATGAAAGGAACGGCGACCGTAGCTGCCCAGCAGAGTCCTGCCGGGTATGCCGGCCACAATCCGGATCTCCAGCCTAGGTATGATTTGAAACGGGCCCGGGGGCTGATGAAAGAGGCCGGTCTGGAACAGGGGTTTGCCGCGACCATGATCGCCCCGAACAACCGGTACGTCAACGATGAAAAGATCGCCGAGGCCGTGGTGTCCATGCTGGCCAAAATCAACATCAAGATAAATCTGAAAACCATGCCCAAGGCCCAATACTGGGACGAGTTCGACGCCCAGGTGGCGGACATCCAGATGATCGGCTGGCATTCCGATACCGAGGACTCGGGGAACTTCAGCGAGTTTCTCGTGATGTGCCCGGACAAGAAGACCGGATACGGGCAATACAACTCCGGAAACTACTGCAACCCGAGAATCGACGAGCTGACGCTGGCGGCCCAGTCGGAAACCAATCTGACCCGGCGAGCCGAGATCCTGAAGGAGATTGAAAAAATCCTCTTTGACGATGCGGCGTTCGTACCGTTCCACTGGCAGAATCATTCCTATGGGGCCAAGAAAAACATTATGGTGGAACCCATCGTCAACACCATGAATTTCCCGTACCTTGGAGATTTGGTAATTAAATAGCATCCGGAAAAACACTTCACCCATGACGGGACAGCCCGTTTCTGCTAATGAGAAACGGACTGTCCCGTTTTTTCTGATATTTGCTGGACCTTTTAACACCGATCGTTTAATTTGAAGCGTCCGTCGCGATAAGGGATCCCAGTACCCCAAAGGGACCGACCATGTTTGCGTTTATCATTCGCCGCCTGATTCAGGCGATTATCGTCATGCTGGTCATCAGTCTGGTGGGCTTCTCCATTAAGAATCGTATCGGAGATCCTGTCAGGGACGTCGTAGGTGAGCGGGTGACGCCGGCCGAGCGGGAGGTTATTCGAGACCAGCTGGGCCTCAATGACCCGTTTCTGGTGCAATACCTGCGCTTTCTGAGACATGCCGCCAAGGGAGACCTCGGCCTGTCCTTTTTCCACAAACGACCGGCCTTGGATGTGATCCTATCCAAGTTGCCGGCGACCCTGGAACTGGTGATCGGCGCCACGCTGATCATTGTCCTGATCTCCCTTCCGGTGGGGATATACACGGCCATTTTTCCCAGAAGCTGGTTCTCCCGATTTACCATGGGTTTTTCGACTCTGGGGGTGTCCATCCCGGTGTTTCTGACGGCCATTATGCTGATTTACGTGTTTTCGGTGGAACTCAACTGGCTGCCGTCCTATGGGCGTGGAGAGACCGTCAATCTCTGGGGGTGGGAGACCGGCTTTCTAACCTGGGACGGGCTTATCCATCTGTTCTTGCCGAGCATTTCCCTGGCGTCCATCACCCTGCCCCTGTTTATCCGCCTCATCCGGTCCGAAATGATGGAAGTGCTGGAGACCGAATATATCAAGTTCGCCTGGGCGAAGGGGCTCCACGCTCGACGGGTTTGGCTGATTCATGCGTTTAAAAACACCCTTCTTCCGGTGATCACGGTCTTTGGGGTTCAAATCGGCATTATGTTCGCCTTCACCATTCTGACGGAAACGGTATTCCAATGGCAGGGGATGGGATTCATGTTTCTGGAGGCGGTGGAACGGTCGGATATTTCTCTTCTGGTGGCATACCTCGTATTTGTCGGTGCCATGTTCGTGGTGGTCAACACCGTTGTCGATATTATCTACGGGCTGGTCAATCCCACCGTACGGATTTCAGGAGCCACATGATGCTCTGGTGGCAACGATTCAAAGAGTCCTACCTGCTGTACAGTTTCCGACGGGATCGGGTGGCCATGGTCAGCTTCGGTGTGCTGGTCTTCCTGATTATTGTCGGTATTCTGGCGCCTGTGGTGGCCCCTTTCAATCCCTATGATGCCGAGAGTATCGACATCATGAACTCCGAAATTCCGCCCGTCTGGATGGAGGAAGGGGAAACATCCTTTCTGTTTGGCACGGACATTCAGGGTCGGGATCTGCTCAGCACCATGGTCTATGGGCTGCGATTGTCGATTTTGATCGGCTGCGGTGCGGTGCTTCTCCAGGCGCTTCTCGGAGTCATGGTTGGCCTTGCGGCAGGATACCTCGGCGAGAAGGTCGACTCCATCCTGATGCGGATCGCCGACATACAGCTGTCCTTCCCTTATCTGATGGTGGCCATTTTTATCAGCGCCATTTTCCAGGTGGCATTCGGCATCGGGCGTTATGAGGAACTGGCGGTGCCGCTGCTGGTGGTGATTATCGGCCTTGCCGAGTGGCCGGTATATGCGCGAACCGTAAGGGCCTCGGTGCTCGGTGAGAAAAACAAGGAGTATGTCGAAGCCGCCCGGGTGATCGGTCTAAGCCCCCGGCTGATTATGATCCGGCATATTCTGCCCAATACCATGACATCGGTGCTGGTGATCTCCACGATCCAGGTCGCCAACGCCGTGATGAGCGAGGCGGCCCTTTCCTTTCTTGGGCTGGGCATGCCGGTGACCAAACCATCCCTCGGATCCCTGATCCGGTCCGGCTTCGAATACATCTTCAGCGGGTCGTGGTGGATCACGTTATTTCCCGGATTTTTGCTGGTGATCTTTGTGCTGGTGATCAACCTGCTGGGGGACTGGTTGAGGGATGTGCTCAACCCCAAGCTATACAAAGGTTGATCGGCGTTCCGTGTCTGGTTCGTGGCTGCAATTAGAGGGTGACGGAACTGAGGTTTCGGGTTTCAGGTTTCGGGTTTCAGGTTCCGCGTTCAAGGTTCTGGGTTCAGGTGAAAACCTGAAGTAAAAATCACAAATAACAAATTACAAATCACAAACAAATGACAAATAACAAAATACAAAACACCAAATTACAATTAACGAATACCCAGTACCCAATACCCAATACCCAATGATGGCCAACCGGCTAACGGGCCAACCGGCTAACGGGTTAACGGGTTAACGGGATAACGGGCCAACGGACAGACGGCATGCCTCATTTGTTGGAGATAGAGAATCTCGAAGTCAAATTCGCACTTCGGTTTGGCGAGTTGACCGCTATTGACGGTGTCAGCTTTATTTTGGACCGAGGGGAGCGGATGGGCCTGGTCGGGGAAAGCGGGGCCGGAAAGTCGGTGACCGGGTTTGCAGTGCTGAACCTGATCAGCAAGCCTGGCTTCATCTCCGGCGGGCGCATTCTTTTCGAAGGCAAGGAGCTGAATCGGATGCCATCCGATGACATGCGGAATATCCGGGGCAATCGGATCAGCATGATTTTTCAGGATCCGATGATGACCCTGAACCCGGTGCTGACCGTTGGCACACAGATGATGGAAACACTATTTGCCCACCGGCAGATATCCATGCAAGAGGCGGAAGTAATCGCCCTCGAGAAACTAAGGAAGGTTCAGATTCCCTCCCCGGAAAAACGACTACGCCAATACCCCCATGAGTTCTCCGGGGGGATGCGTCAGCGGATCGTGATTGCCATCGCCTTATTGACGGATCCGGCCTTGATCATTGCCGACGAACCGACAACGGCACTGGATGTCACCATTCAGGCCGAGATTATGGATTTACTCCAGGCGCTCTGCGAATCCGAGCAGATGGGGATTATTTTGATTACCCACGATCTGGGTGTGGTCTCCCAGGTCACCGAAAAGATTGCCGTTATGTATGCCGGAAAAATTGTGGAATCCGGACCCACGGGAGCCATTGTCGCCGGCCCGCAGCATCCCTATACCCAGGGACTGATTCATGCCTTGCCGGGCGGCACCCGACCCGGGAGTCGACTGAACCAGATTCCGGGAATGATGCCGACGCTCACCAGCATTCCGGAAGGATGCGCGTTTCATCCCCGGTGCCGGTTCCGTGCCGCTATCTGCCGAAAGGAAGCTCCGGAACTACTTCCCACCGACAGCCCGGAGCGGTGGGCCGCCTGCCACATGGCGGCCCATAACGTTTCGGCCGGGGAAGGCGATCCCTGGGAACCGGAGGATCCGTCGCCCGGGAGTACAGAGCCATGACCAGCGCAACCGGACTTCTCACCCTGAATCATATTGTTAAGCATTTCGACATTTCCGGCGGCCTGTTGGATCAGCTGAGGTTTGAAGATGGGCGTATCCGTCGCCGAAGAACGACGGTTAAAGCCGCCAACGATGTGAGTTTTACGATTTATCCCGGAGAAACCTTCAGTGTGGTCGGCGAAAGCGGATGCGGAAAATCGACCCTCGCCCGGACCACGATCGGGCTCTACCCCCCCAGTTACGGGGAGGTGTTGTACCGGGGAGATCGAATCCATCATTTAACCCCCGGCCAGATGCTGCCATACCGGGCCAAAATGCAGATGATTTTCCAGGATCCGTATGCTTCACTGAACCCCCGTAAAACCGTTCGTCAGACCCTCGAAGAGCCGATGAGGTTTCATAAACAAACCGCTACTCAGACCGACATTCAGAATCAGATGGCCCGTGTCATGGAACAGGTGGGTGTGGATCCGTCATGGGCGGATCGATATCCCCACGAATTTTCCGGCGGCCAGCGTCAGCGGATCAGCATTGCCCGGGCCTTAATGGTCGATCCGGAGTTCATTGTGGCCGATGAACCGGTATCTGCCTTGGATGTTTCGATCCAGGCACAAATTCTGAACCTGCTCATGGCAGCCCAGGAGGAGCGGGGCCTGACCTACATGTTCATCACCCATGACCTTGGCGTGGTACAGCATGTCAGCACCCGGGTTGCCGTGATGTACCTGGGCACCCTCTGTGAACTTGCCGCAGCCGATGAGCTCTTTGCAAATCCGCGACACCCTTACACCATGGCACTGCTGAGCGCCATCCCACAAATAGGGCATCAGAAATCCGAACACATAAAATTGCGGGGTGAAGTGCCCACCCCCATTCACCTACCCAGCGGGTGCGTTTTCCATGGTCGGTGTCTCTATGCGAATCAGCGATGTACGGAGGAACTCCCGCGACTGTTGGCACTCGATTCCGGAACCCAGGTGGCTTGCCACGGCGTTGAGGAAAATCGACTGTAATCCTTCATGTTCATCCCACCAGAGTTTCATTGCGGTTTCCGGGGACATCTCTATCCCGGGCTGTTTTTTCAGAATCGCCTGACAACTTTTACAATCTCCTAATAATACAGTATATTATTTATTATGAAACGGCTCTTTGGCAGCCGAAGGGAGCCTGTGAATCAGGTGTGCTCTATATATCCATGGCTGCGAGCCCGGAGGATTTGGGGTTTCGCGCTTTGCGCTTCCGACGTCGCTTTTCGAGCTACGACGGGACAAGCCGACCCCACAAGCAAGGATTCGAGGATTCAAGGTTTACCTGCCCATGGCAGCGCCGAAGGCGACCAGGGATCCAAGTGAAATGCAAAACAACACCAAATAGGTATGCCTCATTAGGGTATTATATGAGTTGCCATAGATAAGGACCCGACAGGAGAGAGATGCCAGATATATAGCGTGCGCCCATTGAACCATCGAATTCCCGATCAGATGGTGTCGAACGGGCAGCTCTGCAATTAAGGACAAGAAACGGTTTGAACAACTCCACTTCCAAATGGCGGTTCGACCGCCGGGATTACGAGCTCCTGAAAATAGTCAACGATGTGTGTTGCCGGGACCAAAGCCTGGAGTATACGCGACGCCAATATTACGGCTATTTCCATCCAAACGGCATCAAGGAATTGGCCGAATCGAAAAGCCTTCGTATTGCCTATGCCGTTGCCCACCTGATCAGCTCCCTCGAAGTGGGCGGCGTCGACGATCGTTTGACCGCCCTTCGCTCCCTTCGGGATGAAGTGCTTGACACGGCCGAAGGCCCGCTACCCAAGAACACCGCCCGCGTTCTGCTTCAGATCATGAAAGAGCTTGTCCGGGCCCACGGAGACTACATCCGACAGCTGGAATTGGCCCATGACTTCCGGATCACCGCGTCGGGAAAGCCCCGGGTAGTTCGGCGACAACTGAGACGATACCATCTGCTGGAGATGCCGGAGGAGTGGAACCAGATCGCTTTTGACGATCACGTCCATGACGTCAACACCAAGGGGCGTAAAAGCTCCACCCATCTGATCATTGACGCCTGGATCAAGGGGATCCGGCGACTTCGGGTGGTCCACTACAATTACATCGAACCTATATTTGCTGCCGAGCTTCTCGAGGCCGCCGAGTTGATGGACATGGATATTCGGATCGGTATCGAGTTTTCAGCCCGATACCGGGACAAGTTTGTCCAACTCATCTGGGTGCCCCGCGGCTTTGCGGACTCCCAGGCGTTTCTCTGCTTTCTAGAGGAGCCAGCCATGATCCGCCTGATGGAGCAGGGCAGGGAAGTATCCATTTATCAGCAGGCCCGCGTTATGGACATGCTGGCCGCCTTCAACCGGGCCCATCTGAATGACGTGTGTCAGCGCTTCAATATCGATCTATCACCATTGGCGGCCCACGAGTTTTTAGAGTTTGTCGGTATCGGCCAGACGTCGACTCTGCATCTGGAGAAGTTTATCCATCAAAAAATTCTCGAAGCCTTGAAGGCAAACGTCTCCGCCTCCCGCAAAGAGTATGAAACGGCGGACGGGGATCGCCGTCGGGCCATTCGGGAATGGTTCGAGGAGATGAATCGTGTCGACCTGGAAGCCGTTGTTGGGGAGTTGTTGTCGTCGAAGATGAACCCTGAGGTCCCCCGCCCGGATGATCCGGAAGAAACCGAAATTCTGCCGTCCCTGCTCCGACTCTCTCCTCCGGAACTCCTCGATCTCCTGACCTCACTGCAATCCGGGTTCCGTGTCACGCTGAACCTGACGAATCTACAGATAGAGGATGTGGTGGAGCTGTTGTACGATTCCAACGGGATCATTTCCCGACTGGAGATATTTAACCTGAAAGACTGGGCCTCCGGCTGCACCGACCACATCCCGGCCATTAACCGTCTGCAACGGGCCATCAACGAGGGGAGTCCGATCGCCCTCAAACGGGTCATTCTCGAGGTCATCGAGAATCTGGAATCGTCCGAACTACCGGATCGAAGAGAGCGGATCGAAAAGCTGGGTGTGATCCTACACGATCTTATTTCCCTTCGCGCCATGTATAAAGGGGGACCGCTCAAATCTAGAATCGGCAGCGACTCTACGGGTCGATCCCCCCGGCTTCACGGAATGGGCCTTGTAGTGGACGAAACCCTACCGCGGCGAGCCCGGCGCCGGGTTAGAGCGGACCTGGGCGCTGGCAGAGATGTCATCCCCATTCGTATCACGACCTTTCGGCGGATAACCCTGGTGCCTCCCCGGAATGGCGCCGGATCGCCTCCCAACGGCAAGGAAACGGATACCGGTCCGAGCTGGTGGGGATACCACCGACGGGTGGATTGGGATGTCCAGTCCGATGACATCCGACTGGCCTCCCACGGCAATGTCATTACCCTGGGCGGTGTTCAAAAGTCCGTCCCCAATGGTATCCGACTCAAGCCGCCTCGACAGGGGAGCCAACGTTCTGCATTCTCCTGTGAATATCTCAATTCGAATTTGAAGAACATTTTGAAAGTTATCATCGGATTTATCCCCGCGTTCGCCACATTTGCCCTGACAAAAGACTGGTGGCTTCTGGCATACTTCGGCGCCTTTATATGGTTCGGCATTACGGGACTTCGAAATATTCTCCAGTCGATTCTTGGCGGCGGCGGGCTTCGACGGTCTCCTTTGATGCAATGGAACGCCGTCGTCAACTGGGACAGAATTGCAGACTCCCTGCTTTTTACCGGCTTTTCGGTGCCGTTGCTGGACTATCTGGTGAAGACGATTCTACTCGATCGGGGATTCGGGATTACCGCCGGATCTTCTCCCATCCTATTGTATACCGTCATGGCCTTGGCGAACGGGGTTTACCTATCGACCCATAATGCGTTTCGCGGGTTACCGAAAGGGGCCATTTACGGGAATTTCTTTCGAAGTGTGATCTCCATTCCCGTTGCGTTACTGTTCAATGCCGCCATCGCGGGTATTCTTTCAACATTGGGAGTGGTCGGCATCGACAGTATCCTCCAGAAATGGGCGGCCATTATTTCCAAGGCCGCCTCGGATCTGGTGGCCGGATTTATCGAAGGGACGGCAGATCGTTACCGGAATATCCGGATTCTGTTCCGGGAGTATCGAAAGAAACTTTTAGAACTGCTGGATATCTATGCCCGACTCGAGCTCCTGTTTCCTGAGTCCCAGACGCTGGATATCTTGGAAGAACCGGCGCGGGTCAACGAGGCTGCCAATGCCGAAGCGCGGGATCTGGAGCGGATTATCATGATCACCGCCCTGGACCTGCTTTACTTCTGGATGTATCAGCCCAGAGCCCGGAGCGCCCTCCTTCAACTCATCGAATCGCTTTCCGAGGAGGAACGGAATATCCTGATCACCTCCCAATTCACCCTCCTTCGACAACGGGAGATCAGCCGGATGCTGGTGGACGGCGTTATAGGAGATGATTTCGGACGGGCACTCTCCTTTTACCTGGCCCGGTATCCGGAGTACCTCGAGGCCATGAAAAAATTTGCCTGACCGGGCGGATAGCGATCCCTTACCGATGGATTCCCCAAAAAAACAGGAGGGGATTTCCCTCCTGTGAAAATTGAGTTTCCGGGCCCGGCCGGGTGCCGGGTCCGGACATAAAATTATACGTGACCACCCATGGCCCCCGGGGGTGCGTTTCTACTGTAGGCCCAGGGCACACTCGGCGATCCTTCCAGACTCTCCGTTGTCTTTGAGTTAATGTCTTTCTGCCGGGACGCTTCTCCTTCACGTACCCGATCCCGACATTCGCCTTCACAATTACCGGTAATATCTCGTGATGGTATTTCTGCCATTGGTAGTTCCTCCTTAATAGTGCCGATTACCAGCTGCACTCGCTGACACAATTCTGCTCGCGGGTTCTGCATATGGAGGCACCATCTTCGGTTTCGATACAATCTACCCACTCGATGACGCACGTATCCTCGCATAGAGGATACTGGCTTGGCTGACTGCTACTTTCTTTCATGGGTGACCTCTTGAAGTTTCCCGGAAATCGATTCGAGGTTCCGGGTGATGAATAGGTTGGTTGTGTTCAACAGAGCCGTAGACGACTCCAAATGAAAATGTGGTGATCTGTGTGGGGTGGTGTCAAGACTGGGTTTAAAAAAATCGGGATCGGCGTTATCTTTGTCGGGTCGTCAGATAAACGCCGGTGCAGACGAACACCGTACCGATTGCCAGAGAGGGAGTGATCGGTTCATGGAGTATGAAGTGGGCCATGATGATGGCACTGATGGGCACGAAATTGATGAACAGGCTGGCTTTCATGGGGCCGATGGACCGAATCCCCTGATAGTACCACACAAATCCGAGCACCGTTCCGAATACGCCCAGATAGACGATGCTCATCCAGTCCTTGATCTGATAATGACTGATATCGGCGGCCATCCCTTCCGCAATCGCCGGGCCGAGCAGAAGGGCGGCTCCGATAACCGCCGAATAGGACACCGAAGCCAGCGGAGACAAATTCGACATGACTGATTTACCGATCAATGAGTAGGTGACCCAGCTGGCGACGCACCCAAAAATAAAGAGCTCTCCCCACCCGATTCCTCCGGAAAAGATGATGGAAAGATCCCCTTTGGAAATCACGACGACGGCGCCGGTGACGGAAATCAGAACGCCGGCTGTCTTTAAGGGAGTAAGGGTTTCCTTGAAAATCAGTGCCGAAAAGATCGTAATGAAAATGGGGTTGTTGGCAATGATGATGGATGCCCGGCTGGCATCAATGAGCTGCAACCCCTTGAAGAACAGGGCATTGTAGGAAAACACACCGGTCAACCCCAGGAGCGCGATCGGGATGATTTTATCCCGGGACACCTTTGGCAGCCGTCCTTCCATCCGCCAGGTCAAAGGCACGAGAAAGGCCGAGGCCACCAGAAACCGAAGAAACGCGGCAGAAAACGGACCCACATTGTCGGCAAGCATCTTTCCGGCAATAAACGTCCCGCCCCAGAAAATAGCGGTTAAAAATAATTTAATGTAAACCAGCATCACTCGCCCTTGGTCCAGCACGTATCCTGTAAGAATGTGGAAAGTGTGCTCATTTAACACAAGCGAACCCCAGCAGCAACAACCATTGCACCTGGCCATACCCCTTCCGAGCCATGCCGGTTTTATACCTTGCCAGATTGCCGTCAAGTGTGCAAATAATAGGCTATCTACCAGGCGCTCCACACAGCCCTAGTGTGGACCATCCTTGGCGCTTCGACCGCTACCATAAAGGGGGCAGCCATGGACTCAGATAGACGTCATTTCATGAAATCCTGCTTCAGATGGGCGGCCCTGGGCCTATGCCCGTTCCTGCCGGGAGTTTTGGCGGCCGGACTCACCCCGGCGGCAAAACCGAAACGGGCCCCGGACCCAATGAAACCATCCGGTTACGGATCTTCAGCCCGGATCGATCCTGATTTTGAGCCGGCATACCGTTCACTTCACCTCACCGGAGAGCTAAAAGTCCGGGGAGACGCCCTTTGGGGGGTACTGTCGGAATGTGCCCTTTGCCCGAGGCATTGCGGTGTCGACCGTTTGGCCGGGGAAACCGGATTTTGCCGGGCCACAAGCCGGGTCCAGATTGCGTCGTTTCACCCACACTTTGGAGAGGAACGGTCGCTGGTCGGCAGAGGCGGTTCCGGGACGATCTTCCTGAGCCACTGCGGGCTGCGCTGCGTGTTCTGCATCAACTGGCAGGTCAGCCACGGCGTGGTGGGTCGGGAAAATGGAATCGATGACCTGGCCCGGATGATGCTGCGGCTTCAGGAGATTGGCTGCCACAATATCAATGTGGTGACGCCAACCCACTATTCTCCCCACATTGTACTGGCTTTGGACAGGGCCGCTGCAGAGGGCTTGAGACTACCTGTGGTGTATAACACCTGCGGATGGGAGCGGCTCGAAATACTTCAACTTCTAGACGGGATTGTGAACATCTACCTGCCGGACTTCAAATATGCCGACGGGCAAATGGCCGCCACCTATTCGGCCGGGGCAGACAGCTATCCAGCGGTCACAAAGAAGACGATGCTGGAAATGCACCGACAGGTCAGTGTCGCCAAACCGGCTTCCGATGGTCTGATGTACCAGGGCCTGATGATCCGGCATCTGGTAATGCCCAACAATGTGGGTGGGACCCGGCAGGTCGTCGAATGGATCGCAGAGCACCTTCCGAAAGAGACCTATGTCAATATCATGTCGCAGTATCGGCCGATGTATCGGGCAGATGAATTTCCGAAGATCGCCCGTCGTATTACCCGCAAGGAATATCAGGATGCGGTACAATGGGCGCGGACGGCCGGCCTGACGAACCTGGATGTGCAGGGGGCGATGTTTTTGCGGGATTAGGAATACGTCCCATCGTTCCATGTACCGCTAACCCAAACATGGCATGCCATGTTTGGGTTAATCTTAGAGAACCACTCAACCAGGAAATTTGCGTGATGGCGCCTGTGTCTGCGATACGTCATCGTCTGAAATCACTGGCCGATCCGGAGCGGGCGTCGGTCAGTCAGCGGTTTTTTAAGACCGGTCCCGGCCAGTACGGCGAAGGGGACGTCTTTCATGGCATCCGTGTGCCGGTGCTCCGAAAACTTTCCAAAGAATATCAAGCCATTTCCCTTGAGTCCGTCGATGTGCTGCTTCAGTCTCCAATCCACGAAGAGCGTCTTCTTTCGTTGCTGATTTTGGTTCTCAAGTTCCGGAACGCCGAGCTTTCACTTCAGCGACGTATTTACACATTGTACTTGGACCGCACCGACAGGATCAACAACTGGGACCTGGTCGACACTTCGGCCGAACACATCGTCGGGGCCTATTTATGGGACAGGAGCCGGAAGCCTTTGGTTCGGCTCGCCCAATCCAGGATTCTGTGGGAGCGGCGGATTGCGATCATGGCAACGTTTTACTACATCAAACGGAATCATTTCGATGAAACACTAGCGATTGCCGATATGTTGGTGGACGATCACGAAGACCTAATACACAAAGCCGTCGGATGGATGCTGCGGGAAATCGGAAAGCGGGATCTTTCCACGGAAGAGGCGTTTTTAATCAGGCACTATCCACACATGCCGCGTACCATGCTGCGATACGCTATTGAGAAATTTCCGGAAGATAAGCGCCAGGCGTACTTGAAAGGCACCATAAAAAGTGAAAAATGAAAAGTGAAAAATAACGAAACACGAATTACAAAACACAAATAACAAATCCCAAACTACAAATCACAAACAAATTACAAAACACCAAACACAAAACACCAAACACAAATGACAAATCCCAAAACGCCTAAAACCGCGATTGTCATCATACCGCCGGAAGATTGCCAGGAACCGATTCAGCGCATCCGTCTATCCCATGATCGCTCCGTGCGCCGCTGGATGCCGCATATTACCCTGGTGTTTCCATTTCGACCGGTGGAAGATTTTAACGGCGTCGAACCGAGCCTGAAAGTAGCCTGCGAACAGTTTCAGCCGTTTGACCTGGAACTCACGGAGTTTCGTTTTTTCCGGCACGCCAGAAACCGCTGCACGCTCTGGCTGGCCCCGGAGCCGGAGCAGCTTCTGATTCGGTTTCAGTCTTCCCTCTGGAGGGTCGTTCCGGAATGCGATGATGTGCGAAATCATCAGGGAGGTTTTCGTCCCCATTTGAGCGTGGGGCAGAGTCCGAACATACCGTCGTGCCTGCAGCTCATACGAGAGTTTTCTTCCGGCTGGACGCCGATCCGCTTCCGCGTATCCGATATCGCCCTGATTCGACGGGGCGACCCGCCTGATGATGTGTTCACTGTAGATCGCAACATATCTCTACGGAAGCGAGCAGCAGCGTAACCAAAACACATTGACTGTGCATGAAGATCGTACTTACCACCCACGGCTCCCGTGGAGACATTCAACCCATCCTGGCCTTGTCCCTGTTACTAAGGGATGCCAGGCACGATGTCGTACTCGCCGGCCCTCCGGAGAACCGCACCTGGGTGGAATCAAACTCCATACGGTTTTGTCCTGTGGGCCACAATTTCATGGCGTTTGTCGCCAAGTATCCGGATGTTTACACCCTACGCCCGGCACCGGCCATCCTGAGGTTCTTAAAACGGGAGACCATAGAGCAATTCGAGACATTCCCGGCTCTTTTTAAAGGGGTTGATCTGGTGCTGGCGGCATCCCTGAGTTTTGGAGCAGCGTCTGTTTGTGAGAAGATGGGCATTGCCTACCGATTTATTGCATTCTGCCCTCAGGTATTTCCATCGGCCCATCACCCCGCTGTTTACGCAAAAGATCATACCCGAAGTCGTCGGTGGAATCGGATGACCTGGCGCTTGGATAGATTGGCGGATCGGCTTTTGTTCCGGCCGATGATCAACCGATGCCGGCGAGCCATACGGTTATCGCCGTTGCGAGAGTCCGGCCTGGAGCACATGCTTGGGAACAACCCGATACTCGCAGCAGATGAAATCCTTGCCCCGTTGCCTGATGATGTCACCCGATCGGTGACCCGGGTCGGGAACCTGCAGCTGCCACAAGGCAACACTCTCAGTGCGGGTATCCGTCAATTCCTCGATGATGGAAGGCCGCCGATCTATGTGGCTTTGGCAGCATGCCCCATCACCACCGCCAGTTGATTTTCGACCTGACGTTGAATGCCGTACAGTCGGTCGGTCAGCGGCTGATGTTTGCCTGGGGCATCGAAGAGAAGGTGTCGGACAAATGTTATTTGGTAGCCGACTCAGTGCATCCACTGCTGTTTCCAAAACTGTCGGTCATCGTGCACCATGGCGGAGCTGGGACCACCGCCACCGCTTCCAGATCCGGTGTCCCCCAAATTCTGGTCCCCCACATACTGGACCAGTTTTACTGGGCTCGACAGGTGGTTCGGCTCGGCATCGGGCCCCCACCGATCTGGCGTTCCCGGCTAAATCGGAACCGCTTTGAAAAACGGCTTCGCGCGGTCCTTTCGGATCCGGAGTATGCCCAACGTGCCGACCGGGTCCGCTCGACACTGGCGTCCGAAGGCCGGGAGGATGTGGTCGATAACATTCTCTCCTGAACATGGCATGAGATCAGTTCAGTGGGTGGGTGACGGATTGCCGTGGGGAGTTATGTATTGCACATCTCGTCTTCCTGGAACGGTCTGTATTTACAAAGAATTTTTTTATAGTAGGAGAGACCTTTGACGCTATGATTCCGGGTCTGTTCAATGCCGACGTGGACCTCCCGCTTCTCGTGGGGTTCTTGCCGCGGATGGATCACTACAGTGCCAACCTGAATGTCGGTATTTTTCTCGAACTCGTCTAGAACAACATTGAGCATATCCGATATCACCACGTGGCTCATCGCTCGAATGACCTTGTCGTTTCGTTTGAATCCTTCTTCCATTGAGATGTACCTCCAAATTCGCCACTCGCGGCGTAGTAACTTAACTTAAACAGTCTGCCCGGAGTGTCAAAGCATAATATCATATAAAATTACGGATAGTTATGATTTCAGCTGCTCAATTGTCGGAAAGATTGGTGGAAAGTATTTGAAGGGTCTTGTCGGCCACTTCGGGGTCGAGGAGGCAGGAAACGGCAGAGATGAGTTCTTCCGGGGCGGCGTCCCGCCGGAGGGTGTCGAGATAATAGTGAAGCACCGAGGTCCTGTGAAACGGTTACAAATTTAAGATATCGAACAGTTTTCGGCGAACCACACTGTCCTCGCGGGCTACCTGGATCAGCGTGACGAATGGTTCGTTATCGGAAAGGGAGCGGCGTGTCGTCATTCGGATCCTTTCACCGAATTCAGGGGAGTGCTGGCCTTCGGATAAACCCAAACATACATATTCTGATTTACATCAGAGATACCGTCAGTCGGTTGCCCTGGATCACGGTGGGATATTTTGTGAGATTGTCTCTTGTCGGGCCCGACATGATCTGGCCGCTGTAGTCGTATGTGGATTTATTGACGCTGCAGCATTGAAGTTTTTCAGTGTCCGGTAGGGGATCGATCCGTCGGCCCATGTGGGTGCAGCGGTTTTTAAAGGCGTACAATTGATGATCCGGGCCCCGTACGACGAGCATCCGATGTGGCAGGCCCTTGCCTTCGAAACGGATTGCACCTCCCGGTTCCGTCAGTTCCGGGGCTTTATCGAGGTTGATGTGTATCTTCCCATCCGAGTAAGACCAACAGGCCGCATTAGCCGGTTTACGGGTACTGCAGATCCCCAAGACCCGCTTGAAAAAACCCATATATGTTTGTACTCCTAAATGTGTAAAGGTGGGTGAGTCAGAGCTGAACGTGTATTGTAACCGATTTCAGATGGTTCAAAATTCGAAATCCATAACCGTTTCCATACATCCAATCCAGTTCGCCAAGTTTTTATTTACTTACTCTTTGCGAGTTTTTCTACGTTGTCGACGTACGCCTGGATGTCACACTTTCGTTCCAGGCCCGAAGCGCCAATATATCTGACTTTTCCGAATACCGCCCGTTCCGACCAAGCACGATCATGGGTACCGTATATCCAGGAAACCCCGGTATAAGAGTTCGGATCCCGGCCGTCGAGAAAATACTTGTTGTTAAGAGCCAGGGTCGTTTTAAATCCTGTTTCAGGCGTTTCACTCCATTCAAGTATCTTTTTTCCCCAATACATCCGCATGTAGTTGTGCATGAATCCGGTATGCACCATCTCTTTCATGGCGGCGTTCCAATAGGGATCGTGGGTATCGGCGGCCTCGAGCTGTTTCTGGGTGTAGATATGTTCGCGTGGATCTTTCTTATGGCGCTTGAGTGTCTGCTTTGCCCAGTTCGGCAGACTCGTGTAGCTGTCATAAGCAGGCGTGTATTCCACGAAATTAATAGCCAGTTCACGCCGTACAATGAGTTCTTCCAGATACGCCTCTTTAGCCTCCACCAGCGAGGACGGGGCTGCCTGGATTTTCATGGTAATGTAGACTGGAGAAATTTGTCCGAAATGCAGGTAGGGGCTTAGATGGGACACATCCCCCGCCTGGGGCTGGTTGCTGTTGGTGTGATACGAGGGCAATCGGTTTCGGATAAATTCCCAAAGTTGCGCAACGGCTCGTGATGTACCACCCCGAAAGTATTCGAGGACGGCCGGCACGTTTCGGTCGATATTCATCCGTTCGAGCAACCGCTTGCTCAGATCCCGTACATCGTCCTTGAACTTCATTTTCAGGGAGTCCACCCGCAGGGAGCGGGGTTCTATCAGCATCAGGTACCGGCTCAAAAGGCGCTGTATTCTGGGTCGGATGGTACGGGCGGCATACTGGGCCTTTTCAGAGACCGCCTCGACCGGCAACACCACATCGCTTTCCACCTGGATTACCGGACAATCCGCCGCTGCTGCAACCTTTTGCCGCCACCTTTTCTGATGTTTGAGATAACCCCGGTCACAAATGATGGCGGACGCCCGTTTGGACATCCCAAGGGCCACATCCGGAGGATTGCCGACCCGGACCACCATCCGGATCCCCCGACGGGCCAGGGTTTGCCGAGTCTCCGATAATCCTTCGAGCATAAACGTGTAATGCCGAAGGTTTTCCTCTGGATACCGGTCGGTGACACCAAAAACCACCACCATAGACTGACCGCTGTGGTTGGCCAGTTCAATGGCATATTCCAAGGCATGATTCCAAACAGCCCGCTGACTTTGCTGCATCCAGTATAATATGAAATCCCCTTTTAGCAGGGGGGCTTCATTAAGGCGCTGGATACGATCCTGGAAGATATCTAAGGGAAGCATAGGTTTACTTTATCGGGGGCACCGATTCTCCGAAGATCGGATCGGGTCCCGTTAAAGGGCCAGATGAAACGGCCGATTATTTCCTTTTTCTAGGACCGGTTTCGGCTTTATGACGATTTAGCCAGTCTCTCATTTCAGTCAGGTTTCGCGAAAGGTGGTATTGGCCATCGGCAAAAACGCCGTAGTCACCGCCCCCACCCATCGCCGAGGCAAAACGTACCGTGTTGGCGTAAAACAGCCAGTTGTCGGACCAGCGCTTTTCGATGAATTCATCGAAGGGATTGGCCTTTTCCGAGAGGCCTTTGGCATATCCGTTTTCCCAGGCCTCCGACATGAGCGTCGTGGCGACCAGGGTGGCCTCATTGGTTCTTTTGATGGTATTCTCAAAGCGCCGCCAGAACCCGGTAACCCAGGATGTGCCGTGGCAATTCAGGCAAATCCCCTGAAGACTTTGGGCCCTACGGGTCTGTTCATCTGAATCGATGAGATAGCCTTCCGCAAAACCGCCGGCAAAATCGGTGGGCAACGGAAGCCCATCCTTATTTCGGATGATGGTTGTGTCGGCCTGTTTCGGGTAGGGATGTGCGTAAATAAGTCCGAAAAGCCGCCACGGCAGTCGGTCATTCATCTGGTGACTCCGTTCGATGACGGTCTCTCCCTCGGTGTTGACCAGCAGACTGATATGACAACTCGCACAGGTGGGGGCCGTAAAATCCTTGCCGACCGTCCAAGGCACCGGTGAGAAGTTCCATCCATCCCCCTTGGTGCTGAAAATATTCCCGTGCTTACTGGCGCTGTAAACTTTGTACACCGGCACGTCCGGTCCGATATGGCATTCTTTGCACGTATAGGGTTTGCGGGCCATTTCAATGGAAAATTCATGGCGCGTGTGGCAGGCGGTGCAGCTGCCTCGGCTGCCGTCCAGATTAATCCGGCCGACTCCCTGGTTGGGCCAACCCGATATGATCGGAAATTCCAGCTCGCCGGCGGCGTCTGTGTCCCTTGTTTCCGTGCCGGTGACCTTTAGGATTGTGCCGTGACAATAATAGCAGGCCTCTGCTTTGGTGTCGTCGTCCACTGATCCAAATTTCACGTGCTCTCCCTGGATGGATGCCGAACCGAGGATGCTCTGTTCCAACTCCTGGAAAACGGCATTCTCCGCGAGATTTTTCACGGCATAGGACATGAGATTGCGCGAAAATTGGTCCACCTCCGTCTTATGACAGGTCTTGCAGTCGTCGGGACTGACCACCACGTGGATATCGTACCCGTTGTGTTCGAACGTATCGGCGTGAGCGTCCGGCCGTAAGGTATGGCATTCCGCACAGCCCACGGCATTCGACCGGAGGTCTTCGGGCACATCCTTGTTGGAAATTTTGTTCGCCAATCCTTTTACGGCAAGCGCCTGATCGGGGGTAACCATGGCATGCCGGCTTTTCATCCAACTGTTAACGACTCCGGGCTGAAAGGTCGTGTGGCAATCAATGCATTCGGTGGTCGCCTCGCTCAGTGGAGCTTCGGCAGAGGCATCTCCGGACCACCCGGCTGCAACAATCAGGCAACAGACTGCGACGATCACGTTTTTCAACATGTTCCTCTCCGCATTTCGGAAACTGTGTCGTGGGTTTTCATCCCGTCGAGGTTGGATTCACGGGATCGACTCGACCGAAACTATCACACCCGTCGGAACACCTCAACCAGAACATTGCATAGGCCTAGTTGATGCTGCCCGTTTCGGCCCGGATTTTCAGTGCCTGATTCATGGCCTGAAAACCCCTGCGGGCGCCCGCGGTAATATAGCCGCCGGCGAACGGCACCAGAATCCCCCGGAACGTTTCTTCCTGCGTGAACCGGGTGATATCCGGTGCTTCCGGCTGGAGGAGAAACCGATGTTCTCCGTCAAACAGTCCCTCTATACCGAGAGTTCCCCGCCACAGGATTTCTTCGCCGGGTATCACCTTCAAAAGCCTTGGCCGAATGTGCATGGGTAGTCCTTCCGGAATTTTGAGCAACAGGTGCAGGCGTTCGCCCTCAGCGATCCGTCCCTGCGCCCGACGGATAAACGGATTCCAGTCAGGATAATCCTCGACATGTGTGAGAACATCCCAAACACGTTGGGGGGAAGCGTTTATGACGATGCTTTCTTTGATCATCTTCATGACGATATCCCTTGTGCAATGTCCGGGTTAAAGACGGTGAATTCGATTTTTGAGGGCGCCGGCCCGATCCAGGATCCGCTCTTTATCTTTCATGCGATCCCAGGTGCGGTACATCATTCCGATACGCGGATTCGAATCTAAACGATCTCTATGGCGAGCAAAAAAATCCCAGTACAGGGAGTTAAAGGGACACGCCCGGTCACCCAATTTCTCTTTGTGCCGGTAATGGCAGTGCCGGCAGTAATCGCTCATGGAATGAATATACCGGGCGGAACTGACGTACGGCTTTGTGGCGATCCGGCCGCCGTCCGCGAATTGGCTCATCCCCCGTGTGTTCGGTTTCTCTACCCATTCAATGGCATCGATGTAAATCCCCAGGTACCACTTGTCCACCGCGTCCGGATGAACACCGGCCAGCAGCGCGAAATTACCCGTCACCATCAGCCGTTGAATATGATGGGCGTAGGCGTGGTCAAGGGACTGGTCGATCGCCGCCTTGAGGCATGCCATATGAGTGTCTCCGGTCCAATAAAAGGCGGGCAGCGGTGCGTTATGGTTGAAAAAGTTCATATCCGCAAAATTGGGCATCATATCCCAGTAAACGCCGCGCATGTACTCTCGCCAGCCAAGGATTTGCCGGATGAATCCCTCAACCTGCTGGATGTCGATCTCGTCACGCCGTTCCCACTCCGCTAAAGCCCCCCGAATGACCTCCAGGGGACGGAGCAGTTTGGTGTTCAGGGAAAAGGACAAGCGGGAATGAAACAGGGACCAGCTTTGGCTGATCATGGCATCCTGGTAGGTGCCGAAGTGAGGCAGCCCCTGCTCGAGAAATGTCATTAACAGGGCCTGGGACTGGGTGCGATCGATGGGCCAGATAAATTGTTCCGGCTGGATGTTCCCGAACGTGGTGACGCCGGCGGCCTCAATGATTTCCACAATGTCGGACACATCATTGCCAAAGACTTCCGGCGCCGGAATCGGTACTTTCCCATCATAGGGTTTCCGATTCTTCACATCGTAATTCCATTTTCCGCCGACCGGTTTTCCGTTTTCGATCAAGATGTCAAAGGTCTTGCGCATTCGGCGGTAAAAGGACTCCATGAGATACCGCTTTTTCCCAGCGAACTGGGCTGCGACATCTTCCCGATGGGTCAGGAAATGTTCCGTTCCGGAGACGCTCCAGGGGAGGTTGAGCCGATCCGCAACTTGCTCAAGCTGGCGGTCGAGCCGATATTCGTCCGGTCGCAAATACTCGAAGCCCGTGAAACCATGCTCCCGAATGACACGACGCAAGTTGTCTTCAAATGACTGGCGGTTCTCCGGGTCATCCAGGTGGAGATAGAGCACTCGATGGCCTCGCGTGGAGAGTCGGTCCGCAAAGGCACGCATGGCGGCGAAAAACGCCGCCACCTTCTGGATGTGATGCTTGACGTAATCGGTTTCCTGGCGGACTTCCATCATGATGTAGGATACATGCCGTTCCGGGCGCTGGAACCATGAATGCTGCTCGTTGAGTTGGTCGCCCAGTATCAGGCGAAGGGTTTTGTGCGGCACGGCGGGTCCATTTCTTAGGAAAATTTAACATTCCGTGTGTCGCTGGGGCGATAAGCGGATTCTCATGGAGCGTTGGAATGCGTGAGTGTCGGTGATTGATTTCATCCGTCAAAACGCACGGCGGTGAGTTTTGACTATGCGTGGTTCCTGAGCTTAAGGGCCACCGGATGGGGCCGCAAGTATACCTGCTGGCTGAGATAGGGTTGCTGATATTTTCGGACGTAATGGTTAAAGAGGGTGATGGGCACCACCAGGGGAACGAGTCCCTTGCGGTAATCATCGATGATTTCAAGAAGCTCCTGCTTCTCGTCCGGGGTCAGTTGTTTCTTGAAATAGCCCAGCATGTGCTGGAGCACGTTGCTGTTCTTCTTCAGGGTAGCTCGAAGCCGGAGGGCTTCGGTCAGCATGGTTTCATAGGTACCGTAGAACTCTTTGACGGGCATGGACTTGCCGGCGGCGACCAGTTTCCCCATGGCCCGGTAGTGCTTTGGGCTGTGGGACAGGACGAGCAGCTTGTGCCGGGTATGAAAATCAACGATATGGCCGACGCTCTTCCGCTGTGCCAGGGTTTCCCGCCAGCGCTTCATGGTGAAGATCCGCTCGATGAAATTCTCCCTCAGGTGGGGATCATTCAGACGGCCTTCTTCCTCCACCGGAATCAAGGGGAAGTGCTCCGTGAACGCCCGCGCCCAAATCCCGGTACCCACCTTGTGGGGCATCCCCTTGTCGGTGTAGACTTTCACCCGGAACAGGCCGCTGCTGGGAGAATCTTTTTTAAAGATGTAGCCACAAAGGTCCTCCTTTTCCAGTGCCTTGAGCCGCACCTTTGCCCACTTTTTCATCTGGTCCGTATGGTCGAGCTTCGTTTTTATTGTGACGAGCCGTGGCGTTGCTGGATCTCCGACCAGTCGCATGCTTTCGCGGGGGATCGGCATCCCGCATTCCACTTCCGGGCAGACCGGCACAAAGTCAAAATATTCGCTAAGCACATCCGTGACATAGCGATTTCTCTTATGGCCGCCGTCATATCGGACCGGTTCGCCCAACAGGCAGGTGCTGACGCCGATCTTGATGGTTTCTGTCATGGGGGCCTCCTTCCTGAACGAGACGCAGGGTAACGATGGTTCTACGATGTCGACGAAGTTTGTTTTTCGGAACGTGTGACGATCCCGAGAAAGCCGTCCACCGTGACCCTATCTCCGGTCCGGATTCGTGTCGTGGCTTCCGGGATGCCGGTGACGCAGGGCAGGCCGTACTCTCGGGCGATGATGGCACCGTGAATCAGCATGCCGCCGCGCCGTTCGACGATTCCAGCGGCCAATGGGACAATATACGTCATATTGGGATCGACGGCATCCACTACAAGGATTTCGCCCGATTTAAAATCGGCAATTTCCGCAGGATCAGCCACAACACGGGCGTTGCCGCGTGCGATTCCAGGCCCTGCCGGCTGTCCGACCAATTGTCTTGCCCGGGCAGAGTACTTCCCGGTCGGCTGTGCTTCGCCGGAGGAAGAGGAGATGCCGCCGAACTGAAACCCGCGGGCCATCTCCCGCAGTTCCTTGCTCGAAGCACCCGAGGCGGCCCGGTCTCTGGCCTCGTTCACTGCGGCAATCAATTGTGCCTCGATCCGGCCGATGATCATGTTATCGTCGTCACGAATTCGGTAACTGGCTCGGGCCAGGTGAGCAGGGCTTCGGCATCCTTTCGTTCCATCGGGCTGAACATGCCCAGAAACCCCTCCCGTAGGGCTGCCCGATCGATGGGGGACGCCGATGTTTGAGGCCGCGGATGATCCGCCAGTTCCAGAACGATTTTGATTAAGGCTTCCGGGCCTTGACCGCACTGTTTCCCACCGGTTACCTGGCATGACAGATCTCCGAAGCGCTCGATGAACGCTTCCATTTGCTGTTGAAACAACGGAGTCGGCATGGTTTCCTGCCTCTCCTCGAGTGCCTTTCGAAGTATCGGATCTTCCCGAACTATGGCGGCCAGGGCTTCAAGGGAGTCATTTCGTTCCACACTCATCAATGATGTCTGGCCCAGCAGCTTCATAAACTCATAAGGATCATCCGGCTTTACCCGTTCATTGTAGATTTGCCCGAACAGGCGGATCCCATGGGCAAAGGGGATGAATTCCGCCCAGTAGACATCCACCCAGCGGGTATTGATATCGGACCGCCGCTGGATCTCTTCGATCAGATCCGGATCCGGCAGGGCAGCCAGATCTACCTTTGATAGTCTTTCTGCTTCTTTGTCCATGGCCGGCAGCCGCTCCTGTTCGATGGTCTCGCGCAGCGCCTGGAGATTTTCAAAGCTCCGGTGGAGACTCAGATACCAGCCCCTTTGATCGTCGGTCTCCGATTCGATGCTGGTGGTGATGGGGCGGGCCTGAAGGATGTAAAAGCGACCGTTGACGCGGGTCCATTCCACATCCAGGGGACAGCCCCAAATCTCTTCCAGATTCATGGCCAAATTGAATAATTCACCAACCTGATCTTCATTCAGCGGCGGTACTGCCTTCAAGTGCCCCGGAATCGGTGACATGGTGGTTCCGCCGGATGCGGGCCTAACCCAGCGCTTTCGGGGCGCCGGACTGTGCTCAATCATTTTCCGGTTTGCTCGCAGACACCGCCATCGGTCCGGTTGGATGCGCCCGTCGACCAATCCCTCATTCAGGCCATGGACCCCTTCAATGACCCCCTTGATGTCATCGGCAGGATCCATGGTAAACACCACACCGGATGCCTCCCCGACCAGGGTCTCCTGGATGATGACGGCCATGGCGCCGTGTACCACATTCAATCCGGTTTCCTTTCGATACAACAACGCTCCGTCCGACCATAAGGATGCCCACACTTTCCGAATCCCATCCAGAATGTCTGTCTCCTCCGACAGGTAAAGGTGGGATTCGTGGAGACCGGCGAAAGATGTACCCGCCGCATCCTCATCCAAGGCCGATGATCGAACAGCGACCGGTATCCCCAAAAATCGGGAGTGCAAGACCTCGAGGAGATCTACTTCCACTTCGGCGGGCCACGGTCGGGTCAGGAACAGGTGTCGAATCCGAGCGGCACAATCCCAGATCTCCTCCCAGCGCATGAGATCCGGATCTTTGCGATTCAGTTCAAGCTGGATCCGTTCTCGCAGGCCGGTGTTATCTACAAAGGCGGTATACGCGTCAGTCGTCAGAAAGACGGTTTTCGGCAGGGCGCACCCGGCGTGATGCATGCGCCACAGGGCGACCGCCTTGCCGCCGATGCGCCGATGATCATCGGCGCCGACCGATTCGATAGGGACCGCAATACTCATGGGTTGATGTGAAGTTCCATGACGTTCTGGAATCGCTCCACTAGATAATAGCGTTGTATCGTGACCTCGATAACGCGGGTGGTGGCGGCCGCGACAAACCCATCCAGATAGGGGTGTCGGGCAACGTATTGATCCAGAAGACCGCCGGCCACTGCCTTATTTGTATCCGACGCCGTTCCCAAAGCCGTTGCCGCCACCGCCTGATGAAAATCGGCATCCCGGTGGGTGCGGCTGTCGATCAGCAGCGATACCCTCGGATCGGCCCTCAGGTTGGCATATTTCCGGGTGTATTCCGGAGTGGTAAACAGGATTCGTGTTAAGTCTTCACTGGCCGCAAAGGCGATCAGGCTGGAGTAGGGATGTCCACGGTCGTGGGTCGATAAAACGGCGAGTTTTTGGGAATTTAGCAGTTGAGCGACCTTTTGGCGAAGCTGCTCACTGGTGTCCGAATGGGGGCTCATAACGGATTTATTCCTTCGGTGGCTCGATTCGAATGGTGTCTTCCTTTTTCGGACCGGCACCGATCAACGGAAGTTCCATATCCAGCTTGAAAAAGACCAGGAACTTGACTTCCCGGCGGTCCTTCTCCGGAGGATACTGTCGGCGCCGAAGCTCGTACAAGAGCTCGCTGTCCACTTCCTCCCGGACCATCGTAAGGAATAACCGCTTTCCATTGTATCCCGGGCCCTCTTCAATAAACAGATAGATCGCGTGAGGATTTTCACGAATATTTTTATGGGTCAGCCGATCTCTCATGATAAATGCAAGGGTATCGTCCTCCATGACATGGGGGCGGGAGTAAACCGCCGCATCGACCCGACCTTCGGCGCTGGCCGTCGATAAAATTCCCACACCCGTGATGTTCTCAAAATACTCTTTCAGCTCTTCCATCTTAGACATGAGAGATACCTCCCTTCATTAAAAGAAATCGCCAGGGTGCCCGTCTTATATTTTAGTACCCGGCAGGGTGCACTTTTGCTGTAATTTAGGGGTAAATCGCTCCGGGGGTGTCGATATCGGGCTGCCGACGCGTTGGGCAATCGCTTCCAGCATTCCGGAAAATATCCACTGATGAAATGGATAGGTCGCATACCAGTAGAGCAGGCCCCCCAGACCCTTCGGAAGGAATTGAGACAACAGCCGCAATTCGGTCTGCTTGTTCCCAAAAGCGGCGATGTCGATCTGGAGCATGGCTTCTCCCGGAAGTTTCATTTCAGCCAGCAAGTGAAGTCGATGGGGAGGATCCATCGCCAATACCCGCCAGAAGTCCAGAGCATCGCCAACCCTGATTTCACCGGGATCCCGTCGGCCACGCCGCAGGCCGATACCGCCAACCACCCTGTCCATCCAGCCTCGCAGTTCCCATAGCAGATTGCCATAGTACCAACCATTGCTTCCCACGATCCGGCTGACGGGCAACCACACCTCCTCCGGGGCGGCCGCCAGGCGGGTCCGATACCCGCACTCCAGAATGGTACCGCCGGCATAGCCGGCATCCCCGCAGTAGGCCCACTCCGGCGGTACCAGATCGCCGGCATCCGACCAGCACGTGTCGATCTGACATTGCGCGACCCGTTCAAGGGCGATGCGTATGGCCTCACGGCAATCGGTCAGCGTAATGGGTATGATGTCGCGAATTCGGTTATCGTTGCATATTTCCGGTACGCTGAGCCCTTCGGTCAACGGCATCGCAATGGCAGCGGGCACCGGCGTTACCAAATGGATCCAGTAGGCGCTGAGTTTTGGCGTCAGGACGGGAACAGGAAGAATATGCCGTTTTGGCAATCCCGCCTCTTCACAAAAAATGTCGATGAGCTCCTTGTAGGTCAAAACGTCCGGACCGCCAATATCGAAAGTTTCCCCCCTGGCACTTTCCGGCTCCAGGCATTCCTTAAGATACCCGAGAACATCGCCGATAGCGATGGGCTGGACCGGTGTGTGCACCCACCGGGGTGTCACCATGACCGGCAGACGCTCCACCAGGTAACGGAGCATTTCAAAGGAGGCGCTGCCGGAACCGATAATCATCGCTGCCCGAAGAACGGTCGTGGGAACCGGACCGGACTGAAGGATGTCGGCGACTTCATGTCGGGATTTCAGATGGTTGCTCAGTCCGAGATTGGATATTTCGCCCAATCCACCGAGATAGATGATGCGATCGAGTCCCCCGGTGTCAGCGGAATGCACCATGTTTCGGGCACCGATACGGTCAGCCTCCGCATAACTGCTCTTCTGGGCAATCATGGAGTGGACCATATAGTATGCGGCACGACAGCCGTGGACCGCTTGCGTGAGCGCGTCCCGGTCGAGGACATCGCCCTGAACCAGTTCGATCCGATCGTGATGGGCCCAGGGACGGCAGGCGAGTTTTTCCATGGCACGGCCCATCGCTCGAACCCGATATCCGGCTTCGAGGAGGCGCGGGATTAGACGCCCTCCAACGTAGCCGGTGGCGCCCGTTACGAGGATGGGGGATGTTGGCATGGGACCTCTATGGTAGAAGTTGACATACGCAATCTAACATAAGGGTTTACCGGAAAAAGCGCAATATTGACCAGCAAACGGTCAGATGACAGATCAATCAGCGAGCATTATGTTGATACTGTTCCATCGATTATCCAAATAACCGGTAAACCCGTCATACGGGGGCCGTGTCGATTCAGGAAACGACATGATCACACAACAAGATCCGTTCAGTTATACGTTCGAGTGGACCCGGAGGGTTGCCGATGTGGATCGAGCCCAATGGGATGCATTGGCGATTCCCCTGGACACGCCCCTGCTGGAGTGGAACTGGCTCTATCTGATGGAGGCGTCCGGCAGTATTGCGCCGAAGAACGGATGGTTGCCCAACCACCTCGTGGTTCGACGCGGCGAACAACTGGTCGCGGCGGCACCCTTGTATGTCAAAGGACACAGCGCCGGCGAGTTTGTTTTCGATCATGCCTGGGCGGACGTGGCCGGCCAGCTGGATATTCCCTACTATCCCAAGCTGGTCGGAATGAGTCCGGTGACCCCGGCCGTGGGGTATCGATTCCTGGTGGCCTCCGGGGAAGATGAACATCGGCTCACTCGGCTCATGATGGGGGAAATCGATAAATTTTGCCGGAGCCACGGTGTATCCGGGTGCAGCTTTCTGTTTGTTGATCCCGAATGGCAACCCCTGGCCGAATCCTTCGGGTATTTGGGATGGAAGCATCAGAGCTATCTATGGAGAAATCCCGGATTTACCAACTTCGACGATTACCTGGCCCGGTTCAATTCCAACCAGAGACGAAACATAAAGACGGAACGACGGGCGCTTCGAAAGGAGGGTGTTCGGCTCGTACCCTATGCCGCCGACGACATTCCAAATGAGTTTTTTTCACTCATTTATCGATTTTATGAGCGGACCAACGATCGATACGGGCCTTGGGGCTGCAAATACCTCAGCGAATCCTTTTTCACGGGGTTGTATGACAGATATCGCCATCGACTTTTGTTTATTGCGGCATATGATGCGCAGTCCAACGGCGTACCCATCGGCATGTCCATGCTGCTGTGGAAGGGATCCCGAATGTATGGCCGATACTGGGGCAGTTTCGACGAGGTGCGGTACCTCCATTTCAACACCTGCTTTTATGACCCCATCGAGTGGGCCATTGACAACGGCATTGAAGAATTCGATCCCGGCGCCGGGTCTCTCCATAAGTTGAGACGGGGTTTTGAAGCGACCTCCAACTTCAGCCTCCATCGCTTTTTCGACCGACGTCTCGACAACATCTTCAAGACCTACATCGACGATATCAATCGCCTGGAACAGGATCAGATCGACTCGCTGAACCAGATGCTCCCGTTTGCACACCGCGACTAAACGTGGTTTCAAAATCCCATCTAACGCCCGAACTCACCCGAGGCGAGTAAATCTCTTGACGGTAGTGCCTGAGAGCCCGCGTATTTTCCGTTCTCCCAGGTAGATAAACATCAGGAGGCGGACGTGATCCATGCCAGAGGCGGACAAGCTTCGATGTGATCTGAGATTTTGAAACCACTTCTAATCTGACGTCCATGCCCGCCAAATTACCGGTGCCAGAATCGGTTACGCCTTCTTTGGCCCCTGAAACACCACCTGTTGACCCTCTATCGTCTGGAAGATGACTGAATGTTACGTTTCGGTGCTACGTTCGGACAGGATCTCTCCATGCGGCTTTATTGATAAAACTATTGCATTACTTTTTTTAATTATTATATAAAGATAATATACCCTAACGGACCGCCCATATATATAAGGAAGAATCCCATGGCTAAAAACAAAACCGATCACCGTAAAATAGAGTTCTCGTTGCCCCAACCCTCGCCCTCGGAGCTGCGTGGCCGGCAGTCGGTTCGCGCCACGTTTAAGCTCACCGAGCGTGCCATTGAGGCATTAAGCGTCTGTGCAGTACATCTCGGCATCAAACAAAAATCCCTTTTTGATCATCTCATTGACGACATCCGATCGCTGGAATCGATTGCCGAACGTGTCAACTCGCAACAGTTCAGTCAGCTCAGCCGAGTCCAGAAAACGTATGTGCTAAGTCGTAGGACTCTGATGTGCCTCGATAAAACGTCACGCCAAAGCAGCGCGCCCCGGGACGCACTGGTGGAGTATTCGATTCAACGTCTGATGCCCGTGATCCGAAAGGAGGCCATGCGCCATAGGGAGCGCAAGGCGCTTCTGGAGAAGATTCAGGATCATCTCGCCTACGGAGAGGAGATCCTCGAAAACTCCAGGGGCGTATTGGGGGAGGAAGATCCGGTTACCCTTCGACTTAGCGGAGCGGTCGCCGCCTGTCGGAATGCCTACGAGAATATCCGATCCTTTGTAAAAAAGGGGGAGGGCATCGAGCAGTTTGTGGAATAGCAATGTCGGTATTAGGGACTGGGTATTGGGCACTCGGTTCTAACCGATAGCGTCACTTCCATCGAATTTCTAATACCCAATACCTAATACCCAATACCTGCTTATGCGGCTTCGTCGGGCATATCCTCCCGGCCACAATTGGGAATGATAATGGTAAAGACGGTGCCTTCGCCTTCCTTGCTGCGGGCCTCGATGGTTCCACCGTGAGCCTCCACATTCGTATGGGCAATAAACAAACCCAGCCCGGTTCCGTTGTGCCGCTCACTCCGGTGCTTTGTGGTAAAGTAGGGATCGAATATCTTGTCCAGATGGTCGGGAGAAATTCCGACGCCGCTATCCCCGATTTCCACCCGGACGCCTTCTGAACGACCCTTGTCCGTCAGGTGGATCGTTGCCAATCGAATCTCTCCATCTTCCGGAGTAAATTCCACGGCATTCGACAGCAGGTTCAACACCACTTCCTTCATTTTTTCAGAATCCATCCAGATGAGTCCGACGTCGGGATCGAACTCTTTCCGGAGATGGATCCGCTTGGCGTTGCTTTGGGGGGAAATCAAAAGGCTAATTTTATCCATCAGGTCGTTCAGATTGCCGAGTTCGAATACGGATTGACGTGGTTTCACAAGGTCCAGCAACTCCGTAATCAACCTGTTGACCCGCGTGGTCTCTTCCATGGCCAGGGAATAAAAATTTTTCCGAAAATCCGGGTCATCGTATTTGCGGGGAAGCAGTTGGATAAACGTTCCAATGGCGGTCATGGGGTTCTTGATCTCGTGGGCCAAACGGGCCGCCAGGTTTCCCAGAAAGGAAAACTTTTCAGCCCGGCTGAGCAGCGCATGGGACCGCTGGAGTTCGCTCATCTGCTCCTGGAGTTTCCGATAGAGCCTGGCATTCTCGATGGCAATGGCCAGTTGTTGGGTGAAAATGTCCAGCGTTTCTCGTGTTTCCTTGGGGATACCGCGTCCCTCGATCTCATCTATGGTAATTACCCCGATGACTTTGGAGCGGGTGATCAACGGCGCCACGTAGACCGACGTGGACTTGATCTGGGCCAACAGGCTGTTTTCATCAAGGTCCCGGGATGCCTGCACGTCGGGGACATACTCGGATCGTCCCGTGCAGGCGACCCGGGACAGGATATTGCTGACCCGGATTAGAGGAACCCGATAATGTTTCACGTTTTCCGGGATGTCGATATGGTAGACAACCCCATGGAGGTATTCCAGGCACTGGGCTTTCTCGTTGACCAGAAGAATCAGAGCCCGCAGAATCTGGCACACATTTGAGAGAAGGTTAATAATCACCGTCAACAGGTGATCCAGATCCAGGACCGAAAGAATCGCTTTTCCGGTTTCCTGAACCGCCAGCAATTGGCGTACCTTTATGGTCAGAGCCTGGTTTAAGCGATTGACCTCCTCATACTTCTGCTCGATGATTTTTTTATCGCGCTCCATCTCTGTGATGGTTTCCACCAGCACCGAACGGGATGTTATCATCCTTGAAACCGTTTGAAAAAACCGGTTTCGCAATGGAAATTTTAAATCGTACTCGCAATAGGGGGCTCCCTCGAAGTAACAGCACCGCTCGGTGACCTGGATCGGCTTGTCGCCCCATATCGCTGGTGAATAGGTGTAGACCCCCTGGTTGTTCAGACACAGGTCCTTGCTGGACTTCATATGGGCATGCCAAAAGAGCCGGATTACCGCCCCCTTACGGTAGGTCTCGACGACGTCGACGACCTTGTTGCGGTTCCATTGATCGTTGATCTGCTGAAGGTTATGGAGAATCTTGTCGACGGACCAGAGCCCCTTGAAGATCAACCGCTGAGCGTATCCCATGCTGCTCTGTTCGATGGCATACCGGGCGATATGAAAGGCGGCCATGTCATCGTTCAGAAGGATTTTCGCCCGGCTGTACAGCTTGGCGATCACTGCACAGGAAATCCAGTTGTTCGGATCCCTCAGGAAACCCTCCGGATCCAGAAGATCATCGATCTCGGGATCAAGGTCATCGATCATGTGTTGAACGGCATCGCTACCCTGGTGGATTCGAATGTAATCCAGAATGGCGCGAGTGTTGATGCAACTGGTTTCTTTTTCCATGTCAACCGGGTAGGGGCCGGTTCGGCCGTGGGCGGTCGGAACCTGCCGGATTGCCCGGGAACACCGGGTGACACCGGCGATGGGGTTGGTGCATAAACAGAATTTCTGAATGCCGGGGTCGGTTATTGTGATGGTTAGGTGGTTTCCCGTTCCAATGGGGTGATCGGGGGAACCCCTGCTCGGAGCATGAGATCCTACTTCCCTAACTATGTCCTATCACCGCAAGCGGGCATTTTGTCAAGTGCAGCCGGAAATTGCTCCTGATCGTCGCCGGATATCCTTGGATACGGATGGCTTACGGTTGCTGGAGCTTAGATAAGGTCAAGAATCGTGCCAGAATCCGTATCGGTATGCGAATTGCAGTTATTTTCATATAATGGCTGAAATTTCTTGTAATTTTTAAGATCATTGCTGGCACACCGGCCAATTTTCAGATAAAGGAAAGCTAATTGCCAGGCAGACTGCACATAAAATTGGGCAGAGCTGCCCAATTTTATGTGCAGTCTGGTCATCGGTAACCCGCCAAGAAGTGGAAACGGAGAAATGATAATGATTGAGCAACCCACCATCATGGTCGTCGATGATGAACGCGGCGTTCGCGAATCCTTCAACATGGTCCTCAAAGACTCAAATCGGGTGCTGCTGGCAAAAACCGGCAGGGAAGCCATTGAGACCCTGAGGAAAAACTCCGTTGACCTCATCCTTCTGGACATTCGCCTTCCGGATATCGACGGGCGGGAACTGCTGCGCACCTTCAAAGAGTCCGATCCGCTGACTGAAGTGGTCATGGTGACCGCGGTCAAAGAAATCAAAGCGGCTGTCGAGTCCATCAAGGCCGGAGCCTATGAATACCTCATCAAACCATTCAACGTCGATGAAGTTCTGACCGTGATTGAACGCGCACTGGAAAAACGGCAATTGGTCCGCGAGGTGGCATACCTTAGGGGCGAACTCGAGCGATACAGCCCCTTTGAAAAGATGGTCGGTAAGGATCCAAAAATGCTTGATATTTTTAATATGATCCATTCGGTTGCCCAGGCCGACGGAACGGTTCTGATCCAGGGAGAGAGCGGAACGGGAAAGGAACTGGTTGCCAGGGCCATCCATAATCGAAGCCCACGGCACGCCCAGCCGTTTGTGGTGATCAACTGTGCAGCCATACCCGGTACGCTCATCGAAAGCCAATTGTTCGGACACACCAAAGGAGCGTTTACCGGAGCCAGTCAAACCCAGGCCGGAAAACTTGAAATCGCCAATACCGGGACCGTCTTCTTGGACGATATCAATTTCATGGACATCAACATGCAGGCCAAACTGCTCCGCGTGATACAGGAAAAAGAATTCGAACGGTTGGGGAGCACCAAAGTGATTCATATCGATTCACGGTTTGTCGCCGCCACCAATCAGGATCTGAACCAACTGGTGGAGGAAGGTAAATTCCGACAGGACTTATACTACCGGCTGAATGTCCTGCCCATTCAGCTGCCACCCCTCCGTGATCGGAGGGGGATATTCCGCTGCTCCTGAAGCACTTTCTGGAGCAGCAGGCCAAAAAGTTCGGCCAGGCCTCAAAAACCATCAGCCCTCAAGCGATGGAAGTGCTGACCGGCTATAATTGGCCCGGCAATGTTAGAGAGCTTCAGAATCTTGTCGAACGGTTGGTGACCATCAAACGGGGATCGGTGATCGATCTGGACGATATCCCGTATGTCCGACCCTCTCTCCAGGAATTTGAGCCCATGAGCCTCAAGGAAGCCGTCAGGCGTTTTGAGCGCCGCTACATTCGGCAGGTCCTTGATCGCGTCCAGGCCAATCGGACCAAAGCTGCGGAACAGCTCAACATTCATCGAAATACCCTCCTGTCGAAGATTACCGAATACAGTCTCGACAAATAACGCCATAGGACGACACATGCCTTGACAGCCTGCCATTGAGCCGGCTGAATGCCCAGCGAAACGAACCCTCGATTGGAACGATTCGAATCCTGCCCCCTGGCCGATCCTTTTAATCCATGTTACACGAAGATCACGTCCACGGTGCCGAACTCACCGAGGGCACCCTCTACCTCGCCCTTGCCAACATCAACGGCACCCGGCGGAACCCCTGGAAAAAATTGTATCGGTAAGCCGGCCGGACCCTGATTTCCATGACCATTGCCGCTCCTGAGAGATCCTCCTAAGCGCTCTGGAAAACAGCGGATTACGTGCGTTTGCCGACCAATTATCCTTGACATGAATAGGCAACTCGACTATAGTTTCTTTTTTAGTGTGAATCTTAGATAGCATGCAGTTCAAGCGACTTCGGGCCCGCCAGTTCTATATTTCTTCCGGCGGATCCCGGGGCGATGAGATAGGGAGGTTGGGAGTTAATCCGGGCATGAAACTGGGGCGCTTTCTGGCAAAGCACAAAACAGCCATCGTTAAAAAATGGTGCGATCTTGTCATTGATACGTATCCACCCGACACTGCCCGATTCCTGAAAAGTCAGGCCGATCCCTTTGCCAATCCGGTCGGATCGACTACCATCACCTCCCTGACTGCACTATTTGACCAACTCCTAAGCGGAGCCGATAGAGAGACTGCCGTTACCCACCTGGACCCGATCATTCGGATACGGGCCGTTCAAAACTTCTCGCCTTCCCAAGCCGTCGGATTTATCCCTTCCCTCAAGGCCATCATCCGAGAGCAATTGTCCGGACAGTTGGATACCCCGGAGGCCCTCAAAGCGATGGCGAAGCTGGACACCCAAATCGACGACCTCTGCCTTTTGGGATTCGATATCTACATGAAATGCAAAGAAACGATTTTTAATATAAAGGCCAATGAACAGAGAAATAGAGTATTTAGTTCATTTGAACGGGCCGGATTGGTCACCGACTAGTCCGGTTCGGATCCGGATTCCGGATCATCAAACCTAAATTCTTAACGGCGGCTTCCGCCGGGCGTGCTTCCGGTTGTGTGGGGTTTGCCCAACACGTCCGGTTTTGCGATGCGGGGGCCTGTAAGCGAGGTGTCGGTCCATGAATCGAAATTACATGTTTGCCCTCATAGCGGTGTTAGCGCTGTTTCTAATTCCCTATGTGGGTGTCGCTGCCCTGGGCCTGGAGGCTCTGTTTGGAGTGATTCTCCCCTATCTGGCAGTGACCGTCTTCGTTGTCTTTTTCATTTATCGGGTCTATGGATGGGCGCGATCGGCCGTCCCATTCCCGATTCCCACGACCTGCGGTCAGCACAAAGGGCTGCCCTACTTCAAGCAGGCAACCATCTACAACCCATCGACCAAGGGCAACGTGGTCATCCGGATGATCCTAGAAATCGTCCTGTTCCGTTCCCTGTTTCGCAATACCAAATACAGTACGCGGGACGGAAAGCCGTACTACGGGTTGGAGAAATGGCTGTGGCTGTTCGCGTTGATATTCCACTACGCGTTTTTCACCGTGCTGTTTCGCCATCTCAGATTTTTTACCGAGCCTGTATGGTTTCCCGTACAGCTGATCGAACGTATCGACAGTTTCATGCAGGTGGGCCTACCAGTGGTCTATCTGTCGGGGGTTGCCCTGCTGGTGGGTGTAACATTGCTGTTTCTTCGCCGGGTGTTGATTCCCCAGGTGAAATACATCTCCCTCGCGTCCGATTTCTTCCCGCTATTCTTGATTATCGCCATTGCCGGCACCGGCATCCTGATGCGTTATTTCATCAAGGTGGATGTCGTCGGCGCCAAGGCCCTGTCCCTCGGGTTGGTCACGTTGCACCCCACGGTGCCGGAAGGGATTGGATTGCTGTTCTACATCCATCTATTCCTGGTCTGTGTCCTTCTGGTCTACTTTCCGTTCAGCAAATTAATGCACGTGGCCGGCATCCTCTTCAGCCCCACCCGGAACATGGCTACCAACACCCGAGAGGTGCGGCACGTCAATCCGTGGAATTATCCGGTGAAAGTGCACACCTACGACGAATACGAGGACGAATATAGAAAACGCATGGTTGAAGTCGGGCTGCCTATGGAAAAGGAGCTCCCGCCGGAAGCACCCGAAGAAGAGCAGGAAACCGCGGCGGACACACCGGATGAAAAGGAGTAAGTAATGACCGATACACCCAAGCCAGAAGAAATCCTGTCGCGACAGCATAAGCCGCCCGCCACCGGCTGGATGGATACCCCCATCGATATCCGCCCGGGAATGTACTGCTATGCCTCCAATCCCAAGAGCGTCGAGTACGTCGGGCTACCCAATGCGCGGCAATGGAACCCCATGGAGGAGGATTGGCTGCTCCCGGAGAACTGGAAGGAGATCGTGTTCGATGGGCTTCGAGAGCGGTTGGAACGGTTTCGCAGTTTCAAGGTGTTCTTGGACATCTGTGTTCGCTGCGGCGCCTGTGCCGACAAGTGCCACTATTTTATCGGTACGGGGGATCCGAAGAACATGCCGGTCCTCCGGGCGGAGCTTATCCGGTCCGTCTACCGCAACGATTTTACCACCTTTGGTAAATTCTTCGGAAAATTCGCCGGTGCCAGACCGATGACCCTATATGTCCTGAAGGAATGGTGGTACTATTTCTTCCAGTGCACGGAATGCCGCCGGTGCTCGGTATTCTGCCCCTACGGGATCGACACCGCGGAAATCACCATCATGGGCAGGGAGATCATGAACCTGCTCGGTCTCAATATCGACTGGATCGCCACGCCGGTCGCCAACTGCTACCGCACCGGCAACCACCTGGGGATCCAGCCCCATGCCTACATGGACATGATCGACTTCTTCTGTGACGACATAGAAGAGATCACCGGCATCCGCCCCAATCCGAGCTTTAACCGCAAGGGGGCCGAGGTCCTCTTTATTACGCCTTCGGGAGATGTGTTTGCCGATCCGGGTACGTTTACGGCCATGGGATACCTGATGCTCTTTCATTACCTCGAGGAAGTATACGGACTTGATATTACCTGGAGCACCTATGCATCGGAGGGCGGTAATTTCGGATTTTTTACGTCCCATGAGACCATGAAACGGCTCAATTCCAAAATGTATGCCGAAGCCAAACGTCTAGGTGTCAAATGGATCATCGGCGGGGAGTGCGGTCACATGTGGCGGGTGATCAACCAGTACATGGACACCATGAACGGCCCGGCGGATTTTTTGGAGACCCCGGTGTCGCCGATTACCGGCACCCGGTTTGAGCATGCCGCGGGAACGAGCATGATCCATATTTCGGAATTTACCGCCGACCTGATCAGACACGACAAACTCGATCTGGATACGAGCCGGAACGACCATCTGTCGGTCACATTTCACGATTCCTGCAACCCCTCCAGGGGCATGGGGATGCTCGACGAGCCCCGGTACATCATTCAAAATGTCTGCAACAATTTCTATGACATGCCCTCCAATACGATCCGGGAACAGACCTTCTGCTGCGGCAGCGGCGCCGGTCTGAATGCCGGAGAAGATATGGAACTTCGATTCAGCGGTGGCCTGCCGCGGGCCAATGCCGTCAAGCATGTCCATGAAAAACACGGCGTCAACATGCTGGCCTGTGTGTGCGCCATTGACCGGGCGGTTCTGCCGGCCCTCATGGAGTACTGGGTGCCGGAGGTAGATGTGACCGGAACCACCGAGCTGGTGGGAAATGCCTTGAATCTGCCAGGACAGAAGAAGAGAACCACAGACCTGCGCAGCGAGCCGCTGCCGGGAATGGGGGAAGAAGATGACGAATAACAGCAAATCGATGTACAACTCAGGATGGGTCATCGCCCTGATAATTGTCTTCCTTGTCGTGGTGAGCTTCCCCTTCTGGTACAACCTCGGGAAGGCGGCGCCTGCACCGACCCTGGAGAATAAGGGGCTGAAACTCACCCCCCGGGCTGTGGCCGCCAAGGAATGCATCCGGGACACCGCCTACATGAAGGCGGAGCACATGCAGCTCCTGGATATCTGGCGAGATACGGTGGTTCGGGACGGAAAGCGCCTGTATGTCACCCCGGAGGGCAAAAGTTTTAACATGAGCCTGTCCAATACCTGTCTGGATTGCCATTCGAACAAAGCGGAATTCTGCGACAAGTGCCATAACTTTGCTTCGGTGGATCCCTACTGCTGGGAATGCCACATCGATAACCCGAAGGAGAAAGAGTAATGAAAACCAGCAGACGACGTTTTCTGCAGATTGCCGGATTGTCCGCCCTGGGAATGGGCGCCAAACCGGTTCTTGATGCCGTTGCCGCAACAGGAGGTGGGCCAGCCCAATCCACGGCAAGGCCGGATCCCCATGCCCTAAACGCCAAGCAATGGGCCATGGTTATCGATACCCGGAAGGTGCACTCCGTCGAGGATGTGGAACCGCTGATCGAGGCCTGCCACGCCCTCCACAACGTGCCCCACATGGAAGATCGACGGCACGAGATCAAATGGATTTGGGAAACCCACTACAAGCATGCGTTTCCGGGGAAGACCAATGACTACCTTCACACGGAGATCAAGCATAAACCGTTTCTGGTGCTTTGCAACCACTGCGAATCACCGCCTTGCGTTCGGGCCTGCCCCACCAAGGCCACGTTTAAAAATGCGGAAGGTATCGTGCTGATGGATTTTCATCGGTGTATCGGATGCCGGTTCTGCATGGCCGCATGCCCGTTTGGCGCCAGAAGTTTTAATTTCAGGGACCCCCGGCCGTTCATCGCGGAGGTGAACAAGAAATTCCCCACCCGGAGCAAGGGCGTGGTGGAAAAATGCAACTTCTGCGCCGAACGTCTTGCCGTAGGAGACATTCCGAGATGTGTGGAGGTGTCCCAGGAAGCCGGAAACGGCATCCTGACCTTCGGAGATCTTTACGATCCGGAGTCCGATGTCCGAAAACTGTTGAAAAAGAATTACTCCATTCGCCGTAAGCAGGAACTGGGCACCAGCCCGGCCGTTTACTACATCGTGTGAGGTGCATATGCTAGAATTTGCGATTAAAGGAGGCAAGAAATACTGGGGGCTGGTCTTCACATTAGGGGCCATCGTTGGCGTGGGCGTCCTCACCTGGCTGTATCAGTTCCAATTCGGCCTAGGGGTGACCGGCATGAGCCGGGATACCTCATGGGGATTCTACATCGCCCAGTTTACCTTTCTCGTCGGTGTGGCCGCCGGAGGGGTCATGGTGGTGCTCCCCTATTATCTCCATGACTACAAAGCCTTCGGTCGGATTACCATCCTTGGAGAATTTCTAGCCATTGCCGCCCTGGTGATGTGTCTGCTGTTTATCTTCGTGGACCTGGGCATGCCGATCCGGGGCCTGAACGTGATGCTTTACCCGACACCCAATTCGGTGCTGTTTTGGGATATGATCGTCCTCAACGGCTATCTGCTATTGAACCTGGTGGTCGGATGGAATGTGCTCGAGGCCGAGCGGCACGGCACCCGGTATCCGAAATGGCTGAAACCGTTTATCTACCTGTCCATTCCGTGGGCCATCAGTATCCATACAGTGACCGCCTATCTGTACTGCGGCCTTCCCGGACGGCACTTCTGGCTGACGGCCATCCTGGCCCCGCGCTTTTTATCCTCGGCCTTTGCTTCGGGACCGGCGCTTCTGATCATGCTGTGTCTGATTATCCGCAAGTATACCAACTTCGATCCGGGCCGGGAGCAGATCCAGTCCCTGGCGAAGATCGTGACCTATGCCATCATTATCAATGTGTTTTTCTTGCTCTGCGAGGTGTTTGTTGCGTTCTACAGCGGCATCCCCGGTCACCAAGAAGGTCTGATTTACCTGTTTGCCGGGATGCACGGGTATAATACCTATGTGCCCTGGATGTGGACATCCCTGTCGATGATGGTCCTGGGCATCATTCTGTTGGTGCCGTCGGTGACCCGCCGAAACGAAAACATTTTACTGGTTGCCTGCGCCCTCGTATTCTTCGGGGCCTGGATCGACAAAGGCATGGGGATGATCGCCGGTGGGTTTACGCCGAACCCGCTCCATGAAGTCCACGAATACATCCCCACGGGTCCTGAACTGATGATCACCCTTGGGGTGTGGGCGCTGGGATTTTTAGTGCTGACCATCCTTTATAAAATGGCAGTGAGTATTAAAGAAGAGGTGAAAGCCTGATCCGTTGACACATACGGCCCATTGGGCCGCCATTTTACGCATAAGGCGATCGGAGTACAGGGGTAATTTGCTGCCGGTCGCCTTTTCTTTTAGAGTTCAAGGCTTTAAGGGTTCGAGGATCCAAGGGTTCAAGGGTTCAAGGATTCGAGTGAGTACTATAGCAGTTGCCGAAAACATTTTTCGTTTGACGACCGCTGGCGGCCGGTACGGTGACCGGCCCTACATTTGGTGGAGTCGTAAAGCTGTCGTAGGGCGGGGCATCCGTCTTCGCCAAGGCTTCGCCCCGACACGCCGTACCGGCCCACAGTTAGTACCCGTTGAATCGGAGCCCCAATATGACACTCGCTCCAAACGATGATGTTTTCATTCATGTGGTGCTGTATTGAGGGACTTGGGCTTCGGGCTCTTTCGGCGTCGGGATCGCTATCGGGATCGGAATCGAACCGCCAAACCCGCCTTTTTATCGATATCGATACCGATACCGACCCCGAACCCGTTTCCGATGCTTCCTATTCTAAGCAACCAATCGTTTCCCACCGCAAAAGACATACAGGTCCGAATCCCTGGAGAGGCAGGCGAGGGTCAGATTCAGCTCTTTGGCCAAACTGACGGCCAGGGTGGTCGGGCGGGATATGGCCAGAACGATGGGAATTCGGGCCCGGGCCGCTTTCTTGACCAGTTCGTAAGATATGCGGGAGGAAAGTATGAGCAGGGCTGCGTCGGGCAGGGTATTTTCCAGAAACAATCGGCCCACGGCTTTGTCCAGCGCATTGTGGCGGCCGACATCTTCGGCGATGGACAGCAACGCCAGGCGTTCATCGTAAATCGCGGCGGCATGGGTGGCTTTGGTCTGTTTCCGTAGTTTCTGGAGCTGATCGAAATGGTCCATGGCGGCAAGGGCACGGCCGATGGACATCACGCTGCCATCCGACAGGGGACCGGCAAATTGGCGGACATCATCGATGACCTCCCGGCCGCAGATCCCGCAGCTTGTCTGGCTGACAAACCCCCGCCGATCCATCATCTGCTCTATCCGCTGACGGCGTTCGTCCGTCAGGGTAACGGCGATGACATTGGAATCTTCACCTTCGCAGCGGGAAATGGACTGAAAATCCGACAGTCGGTCGACGATTCCCTCTCCCAAACAGAACCCGGCCGCATGGGCCCGCTCTTCCCCGGGGGTCCGCATGATAACCGAATAGGGACGGCCCTGGATCCGTATGGCCAGCGGTTCTTCGGCCACCAGATGCATTTGGGAAGGATGCTCGCTCCCATTGTCCCAGGATACCGTTTCCACGTCGAACACATTTGACACGATCACCCCTCCTGAATTGGATCCACGAATTCGATAGCATCACCCGTATGAAGATTGCCACCGGTCAGCACTTTGGCGAAGACCCCTTCCACGGGCATGATGCAATCGCCGGCAAGATAGTAGATGGCGCATTTGTTATGGCACTCTTTTCCGATTTGGGTGATTTCCACCACGGCCGTTGTCCCCAATCGGAGCTGCGTCCCAATGGGCACACTTACCCAGTCGATGCCCTCGGTGGCGATATTCTCGGCAAAATCCCCGAAGCCGACCTCAAGCCCCCGGTCCTGCATTCTGGCAATACTCTCCGATGCCAGAAAACTGACCTGCAGGTGCCACTTGCCGCCATGGGCGTCCCCGGACAGGCCATGGTCTTCGACCAGAGTGACGCGATCCACCTGGGTTTTTCGGGTACCCTTTTTTTTACTTACGGCCAAGGAGACGATTTTCATGATTCCCAATCCTCCGGTGGGATAATATCGTTGTACGAGGTTAGGTGGAACGGCATGTAGATCTTCGGTGCACGATTCAAAAACACTGTACTATAATAGGGACAATGCCCGTGGTCTACAATTTTTTCTTGACAAAAACCATTAAACAGACAATATTTTTTTTTATTCCACAATGACTATCAGATGTTATTTGAGGGAGTCAGGATATGTACGCTGTTGTGAGTACTGGAGGAAAACAATATAAGGTCCAGGAGGGAGAAGTCCTTCGGATCGAAAAAATTCCCGGCAATGTGGGAGACACGGTGTCCTTTGACCGGGTGTTGATGATATCGGACGGGGATAACGTCAGTGTCGGCCAGCCGGTGCTGGACAATGTCGCTGTTGAGACTCATATCGTAGAGCAGGGCAAGGCCAAAAATATTCTCGTGTTTAAGTATAAACGGCGTAAACGGTATCGTCGTAAGCAGGGCCATCGCCAGCAGTATACAGCGGTTAAAATCGATCGCATCAACGCCGAAGCCTAAGACCGGTAGCAGGAGAACATGACCCATGGCACATAAAAAAGCGGGCGGTAGCTCGAAAAATGGTCGCGACAGTCAGGGACAACGCCGCGGCGTGAAAATTTTTGGCGGACAGCGGGTGAAGGCCGGAAATATATTGGTACGACAACTCGGAACTAAGATCCATCCGGGTCAAAATGTCGGAGTTGGAAAAGACTATACGCTGTTCGCCAAGGTTGACGGCGTGGTTTCCTACGAGCGGAGCGGAAAGTCGCGGAAGCGAGTTAGCGTTTATTCAGAGTGAAATTTATCGATGAGGCCACGATCACTGTCCATTCGGGTGACGGCGGCAGGGGATGTGTCAGTTTCAGACGCGAAAGATTCATCCCCAAAGGCGGGCCGGACGGTGGCGACGGTGGCCACGGCGGGGACGTCCTCCTAAAAGCGGCTCTCGGCCGACGAACTCTCTATCGATTTCGGTACAAACGTGAATTCAAGGCGCCCAACGGCGCTCCCGGCCAAGGCAAACAAAAAACCGGAAAAAGCGGTTCCCCCCTGATCATCGAAATCCCCCCAGGCACCCTGGTTATCCACGAAGATTCCGGCGAACTGATTCATGATTTTACCACCCCCGGGGAGACCTACACCGTTGCCCGCGGCGGTAGGGGCGGGAAAGGCAATACCCACTTCAAATCTTCCACCCACCGAACCCCCCGGTTCAGCCAAACCGGTGAACCCGGAGAGAGCCTGAAACTCCGTTTGGAGCTCAAATTGATTGCCGATGTCGGCGTGATCGGGCTTCCAAATGCCGGAAAATCAACTCTGATCAGTGTCTTATCCTCCGCGCGGCCGAAGATAGCAGACTATCCGTTTACCACACTGACCCCTAATCTGGGCATGGTTCCCATGTACGATGGGGATTCCTTTGTGATGGCCGATATCCCCGGATTGATTGAAGGGGCCCACGACGGTGTCGGCCTGGGGACCAAGTTCCTGAAACATATCGAACGGACCCGACTTCTGGTGCATCTGATCGATGCCGCAGAGATCCCCGACTCTGATCCCCTGCGGCCTTACCATACCATCAACCGTGAGCTGGGGGCCTACAGTGACGCGCTTGCCCGTAAGCCTCAGATCGTGGTACTGAACAAAATGGATGTGCCCGAAGCCGCTCCAGCGGCGGATGCGTTCACCCACGCGCTGGGAGATCCGCAAACCATCCGGATCTCGGCAGCCACCCAACGGGGAGTGGAGCAGTTGAAGGGGGAGATCATCAAAGCACTGGATCGCATGGATGAAACGTAATCGGGAAACATGTTTTAAGATTGCCAAACGTGTCGTCGTTAAGGTCGGTAGCAATCTGCTGACGGTGGACCGGGGGTTGAATGTTCCCGCTGTTCAGTCCATCAGCCGTCAGATCTGCGAGCTAATGAATCAGGGACGTGAGGTAATTTTTGTCTCATCCGGTTCCATGGCCTCCGGTTTGAAAAAAGTCGGATTGTCCCGACGGCCGGATGAAATACCCAAACGGCAGGCCATTTCTGCTGTCGGGCAGGCCAGCCTGATCAACGAGTACGAAAAGGCGTTTGCAGAACACCATCGAAAAGTTGCCCAGATCCTGCTGACCAGTGACGATTTGACCCATCGAAAACGGTATCTAAACGCTCGAAACACGCTCTACACGCTTCTCGGGTGGGGGATCGTGCCGATTATCAATGAAAACGATACCGTTATGGTAGAAGAGATCAAGTTCGGAGACAATGACGCGTTGGCCGCCATGATCGCCCTCCAGATGGGTGCGGACCTGCTCGTCAATCTGACGGATATCGACGGGCTGTTTACCAAAGATCCAAGACGATATAAAGACGCCGAACTGATTCCGGAGGTGACGACCTTCAAGAAAGAAATTGAAAAATATGCCAGCGATATTCCCGGCGCACTCGGGACCGGTGGCATGCTCAGCAAGCTCCGGGCGGCACGAAAGGCTACTGCTGCCGGGATCCCCATGATCATCGCCAAGGGAGATAAGCCGGACATCCTCCTTCGATTATTTGCCGGAGAGGCCCACGGCACCTTCTTCGTCCCCAAAAAGGAGCGATTGGCCAGTCGTAAATGCTGGATCGGATTCACTGTCAAACCCAAAGGCGTCATCCATGTGGATGCAGGGGCTGCCGACGCTGTTTTGAAACGGGGAAAAAGCTTACTACCCAGTGGAATTATCGCTGTTGACGGCGAATTTGGCGTGGGGGCGCCGGTGGAGTTCAAGGTCGATCGGCAGGAGACGCTGGGTACCGGACTGGTCAACTACAGTTCCACCGATATCCGGAAGATCATGGGGTTGAAAACCAATCAGATTAAGCGACGGCTTGGCCAAAAACCTTATGATGAAGTCATCCACAGGGACAATCTGACCATTACCCTCGAATCGGAACTTTAGGGGAAGGAGTGCCGGAGACGACCTTGGGAAAGCGGGCCGTTGTCGAACATCCCACAGGGCAATGCCGATATCCGGTCGCCGGCAGATCATGCGGATAGGACTGTTTGGAGGAACCTTTAACCCGGTTCATTACGGACACCTTCGGGTCGCCCTCGAGGTCTGCGAAGCGTTTTCGCTGGACGGCTGCCATCTGATTCCATCCTCCGAGCCTCCCCATAAGACCACTGCGGACCTGGCACGGGCCGAGGATCGACTCCATATGATCCGGGCGGCCATTTCCGGCATCCCCTGTTTTAAAGTATCGGATGCTGAAATCTCCCGATCCGGCCCATCGTATACCATTGACACGGTTCGCCATTTCCAGGCTGCTGCATCGTCTCCCAGCGACCTTTTTTTAATTATGGGGCGCGATGCCTTTCAGGAGCTGCACACCTGGAAATCGGTCGAGATGCTGCTGGATACCTTACCGCTCATCGTCATGAACCGTCCGACCGCGCAGACCAGCGACCTGGACCGAGATGCCATTGAAACGTATCTCAATACCCATGTTCCCGGTGGTAACTACCGTTACTCGGAGGCCGATGCCTGTTTCAGCACCGCGAAAAACCCCCCCATTTACTTTTTCAACGTCACGCTGCTCGACATTTCGTCGACGGACATCCGACAGCGGGTCCGGGAAGGACGGTCCATCCGCTATCTGGTTCCGTCACAGGTGGATGCCTATATTAATGACAAAGGACTGTATCGATGACGCCCGACTTTGAACCGCCCCTGGACCTGTATGTCTCCGCCGCCGAAAAAAGAAAGAGCGAGGATATCGTCATACTTGATGTTCGGAATTTAACCTCGGTGGCCGATGCGTTTATTATCTGCAGCGGCCGTTCGAACCGACAGGTCACCGCCATCGCCGAAACCATCCGGACCGAGTTGAAATCCCAGGGGATCCGGCCGTTAAATGTGGAAGGTATCAAAGAGGGCCATTGGGTGTTGATGGATTATGGACACATCGTGATTCATGTGTTCTATGAACCGGTTCGTCAATTCTACAATCTTGAAGGCTTGTGGGCCGATGCCAAACGGATATCCCCAACGCAACCGTCCGGGGGGAAGATGGAGACATGATGACCCAAGCACCCCTGACTGCACTTCTCATACTGGACGGATGGGGCATTCATCCGGAGACGGATAATAACGCGGTCGCCCTGGCTGCCACCCCTTTTCTGGATCATCTTCAAAATTCCTATCCCCAGACCGAACTCCGTTGCTCCGGAGGGGATGTGGGGCTACCGGACGGCATTATGGGCAATTCGGAGGTGGGGCATCTGAACATCGGTGCCGGACGCATTGTGTACCAGGATCTTCTGAGAATCGACATGGATATCGAAAGCGGCCGATTTTTCGAGAATACCACATTGCGCCGCATCATGGAGCGGGTTCGATCGAAGCAGAGTGCGCTGCATCTGATGGGTCTGGTGTCCGACGGGGGCGTTCACAGTCAACTCGGGCATCTCTACGCGCTCATCCGGATGGCCAAAGCCAACGGAGTGCCATGTGTCCATGTGCATGCCATCCTGGACGGTCGTGACACCCCTCCCCAAAGCGGTGTTTCTTATCTTCGACAGCTTCAATCCCGACTGCAAGCCGAAGCCTTCGGCGATATCGCCAGCGTTTGCGGCCGATATTATGCCATGGATCGGGATAAACGGTGGGATCGCACCGAAATGGCCTACCGGTTGTATACTTCCGGGGAAGGCAGGACAGAATCGGATCCGGTTCAGGCTGTCATGGCGGCTTATGAACGGAATGAAACGTATGAATTTGTCCGACCCATTGCCATTGCCGGCGGCGGTACACCCGACTGGATGGTAAGCGACGAGGATGGAATACTATTTTTTAACTTTCGGGCGGACCGGGCAAGGCAGATCACGCGAGCGTTTACGGATTCCGGGTTCTCGGAGTTCAAACGCACGGCGGCCCCGAATCTGTGTCAGTTTGTATGCATGACCCAGTACGATGAAACGTTTGACCTGCCGGTCGCCTTTCCGCCGGTGCATCTGGAAAACATCCTGGGGGAAGTCCTGAGCCGACATGGGCTGCCCCAGCTCCGGATTGCCGAAACCGAAAAATATGCCCATGTCACCTACTTCTTCAACGGCGGGGAAGAGCGGGCGTTTCCATTGGAGGACCGCTGCCTGATTCCATCTCCCCGGGACGTTCCCACTTACGATCATAAACCGGAGATGAGCGCTTTCGAAGTGACCGAAGAAGCCGTTCAGCGGATCAACACCGGCCGCTACCAGGTCATGGTGTTGAACTTTGCCAACATGGACATGGTGGGCCACACCGGAATTCTCAAGGCGGCCATTCGGGCCTGCTAAACCGTGGACGCCTGTGTCGAAAAAATCGTGACCGAAATTCTTCGCCGGGACGGCGTGGTCATGGTGACGGCGGATCACGGCAACGCCGAGAAAATGGTCGATGCATCCGGAAACCCCCACACGGCCCACACCGTCCATCGAGTTCCCTTTATACTCGTAGACGGCCGCCGCAGCTCCGGGTCCCTGCGGCCCGGCATTCTTGCCGACATTGCACCGACCATACTGGATGTTCTCGGGCTGGAGCAGCCCGAAGAAATGACCGGCAGAAGTCTGTTGGCACAGGCTCCCTTCCTCCCACAGGCTGTACGGACCGGGGACAAGGGTGACACGTGTTCGGAGACATAGGTAACACTTTTCGTGTTTCATTGTTCTTTTACATTTAGTTGCGCAATCTTCTGGTTGCAAAAATAGATCTCAAAAAGGC